>JAABUP010004207.1_pt1 | contig 23922 bp, 34 predicted proteins | sample 5559201 | NCBI WGS metagenome assembly JAABUP01 (sample SAMN10711887, study PRJNA513373) | rock metagenome | isolation source: Antarctica rocks | place: Antarctica
GGCTAAACAGACACAAAATGGCTTGGTGCTGCGAGATCATTCTCAAGGATACATTGATATGCAGAGCCTGGTTAGATGCCTGGATCATGGAAAGGTGGTACACCAAGCAATCATGCCAGGCTTCAAAAAAGACTGGTATGCGGTGGGATGCAGCTTGGCGGCTACATCTTCACTTTTGGAGAAAAGAAGTTTTTGAGTTTACTAACCCGTTGAGGCACATTTAGAGCGTTTGCTGCTGACTGTCTAGTCAAGGTGACAGCCTGAGCGGCTAGTCATGAGCGCAAGCAGATGTGGAGCTAAGATTTGAGGCTGTGTTGGTGGTAATACCTGAGCTAAGACCCACATAGCAGTTAGCAAAGTTGAGAGCAGAATGTGGCCATACCATCAAATCGTCTGGGCTGTTTCAGGCAAGTAAAGCGCAAGAATGCATGGAGCTAGGGCCCAAATCAGCAGAATGTGTAGTTGCTTGCAAGGTACAACAACAGCAAGTCTGAGGCCCTGTCAATTGAAATTTTGTGAGTAACTCCAACCTGAACAGATCCTATGCTCAAAGCGCAGCGCTATAAAATGTAAAGGCAACATCAAGCTTGCATTATCAGAACAAGCCGCAGCTGTGCAGCTCGGGGGTGCTCCACTGAGTCCTGCACCTCAGCAACTTGATGCCAGCACTACTTTTCGATGCATTCTGCACCAATTCAAAAGCTTCAGCTAGTTACTTGCTTGCGAGCAGGCATTCTCGTGAGAGTTTCAAAATGTCATTCTGACACGGCCCATAGAATTGCAAGAGAGCTCAACAGCTCGCCATGATTGAGCCCGAAATCAGGTCGAATCATGAGCCAACCCATACTCGCGAAAGCCATCTTTTGTCCTGCTATATATACGTAATAAAAATGGTTTTACACAGTCACCCCGTTCTGCAATGGGCAGGCCTCGGCTGGGTTAACGCCGATTGCCCATCTGCCGTGCGGGGGCGGTAAGTCTGGGGCTGTGGTCCAGTCCCCCTCGTCACCGCCTACAAGACGAAAGGGAAGCTATCAAACTGCGATTAGACCAGCAGTGGCCAGTGGTACGCGGGCAAAGCTACCAGCAGTACGAATGTGCTGAGAAGCGAGCTGATCTAAGCGATCAGCAGTGCGAACGCACTGATCCGCTTTTGCAGCTTCTTGCATGTGAGACTTGCTGTTTCACATAAGAGGCTGTTGGCCAAACGCACGTCCGTTGAGCGATCTGTATGCAAGTGGTACCGGTTCCTTAAGAGATGGACTATTCGATACAAAAGAATCAACGGACGATTCTTGGGATAGTGTGTGGAGTGGCCAATTGTGCGACGCAAGGGCCGACGACTCTGTGTGTGCCAGCACATCAACCGATGCAAGCGGCAATTTGCCTAACCTTTCAGATCAGCCGTTGCTGCAGCAGAGCGGATCTTGTGCAATAAAGCAGCATGACTTCCATTATACCTGGACATGATAAGATTGTTTCTTACTTCTGGCTGGAAATAATTTTCAGAATCTGCATTCTGCAGCTTGGGCTTGCATTGTGCTTGGTTCCAGGCAACAGTCTCATGAGTGATCAACACTGAGACATGACACTGATGATGTTTTACAGGGTTCTTCTAGGTTGCTTGCCCATGTCATGCTTGTCTGCAATGCAACAAGCATAAGTGTCAATGCTGTTTCATGCTGCCATACAATCATGAATGCAACATCCATCATTGCTTTCCATCAGCATGTGTGCGCATGTAGCATGTGTCATGGCATCATAATCACTTCAGGTTCTGTCACCATTACTTTCTGTGACACAGCATGCAACATGTTTGGACTCAAATAGTGGCTTTAACAATTCAGGCAGCTGACTTGCACCGTCTGTGCAAAACATGTTTAGCAGTGCTCTACAGCTTTAACGTACAGAACAAGCTACAGAGTCAACTTGTAGTTGGGCTATAGCAATGTGCTCAATGATCAGGTATGTCTTTCTGTACCCATGTTCAATTTGCAGATATAATAACTAACGGTACGTGATCCATGGCAGTCACAAGACTCAGGACGTATCAGCATTTGGCATGTGTCTGCTTTGTGGTAGTGGACAAGGCAGCTCTGCTCCTATCAGTTGCTGAGTATGTTGGCACATGGTATCTTGCCTTGTTATCACACTGTGCATGTGACAGGAGTCATATTTGTTTTGTAGATACGGCATGTCACTTCTTGCATAGGTCTTGCTTGTGCAGCAAAGCAGTGATACCTGCCTGCCTGCCTGCCTGCTTGTTTACCATCACTGAAGGAAACAGTACACGTGGTGGTGCAGATCACATTGCTGAACATCTGTGGATGCACAACTTGTGGATTCCACAAGCGTGCTTGACATCCCATGTGCAATGTGGGGACGTGTGCATATTGAACTCATCCTTGTTTGGCCACACAGGTCGGGAGGCAGGGAAGGTCAAACTATACAGCCACCACCCTGTCACTTGGCAAGTCACAACTTGACTAATGACACAGCGCAGCAAAGATGTGCCTGCAAGCTTGTTGGACTGTGCTGTCCAGACAGCTACCAGCCATTGTCACATGTCAGGGCATATGGCCACTGGTCTTGCCGTTGGAAGATCTCCCAAAGACCATGTGACAATCTTTGTGCATTCTTCACAGTGACTCACATCGATACAGTTGAAGCTGACTTGGCCATATACATTGGCATGATGAGCTGAGTAAAAACAACCAAAGTCACATGCAATGCATTGCATCCCCCAAGGAAGTTACTCAAAATTCCCTGATTCACATTTATTATTTGGTAGCTTGCTGACCCTGCCACTTATACATCCTGATGGCTTTCCTGCTTTTGCAGCTTCCCTTCCCTCAGATGCAGCTTCCTTTCCCCTCGGCTGCAGCTGGAATTGAAATTCTGGCGCTGTTCTTAGCTCTGTCTCGCAGCACATGCATCCTCTCCAAATTCCTTTTCCTTTTGAGCATGCGCATCCCTGCTGCCAAATATCAGCATAGCCTGCAAAGGGCTGCCTTGTTGCAGAACCAGGCAGCCAACACGAACACACTCAAATGATCTCTGTCAATGAACTTGCTGCAGCAAGATTGTGGTGCTCGCCATCATTGTGCCCCTCCACTGTCCGTCCTTGTATCAGCCAAGTGTGTCTTGAGTACTTTGTGATGCTGTACAGGCACACCTGCCACTCAAGGAAGGCAAATGTAGCAAGTTGCAAGATCAAGGATTTGGTTCATTTGATGATACTCAGTTCTGCTCACTGACCAGCTGGAGGCTTGTCTATCGCTGTCTGGTTCCAAGACAAAATGGTCAGACTCCTCTTCTTCTTGGTCTGCCATAGGTACACAGCTCAAGGTGCTGCCACATGACATGACTGCCACATCACACCAATCATACTTGCAAAGCTTGTGTAGCATCGCAGCTTTACAGCAGAACCTGAATCTAGCAAACACTATTCTGGCAGGGCCGGGCTGACCTGTGGATGGTGTTGATGACAGCCGGGACGTCAGCCAGGTAGACTTTGTTCTCACACAGCCAGATACTTGATGCCTCATGCTGATGCAGTTTCCCAGTAGGCTGACACTGGCTTGCAGCAGTTCTGCCTTGGCCTCCATGGCAAGAGCCAGCGCCACTGCCTCAAAGATGATTGCATGCTGGGCTTTGTTCTTGTTGGTGTTTTTGGCCACCTCGTTGTCTACAAAAATGACTCATTGCATGAGCTTTGTTGTTGCTGATCATTTTGACCACCTGATTACCTGCACAAATGATGGCCAACCTGCTGCTGTTTTTTATACCAATTCATATGCCTGAAGATTTTACAACTTCTTGGTGCAGGCAATTGATCATCTGCGGCTACAGCGTGGACTTTCAGATGTGCCTCAGCGGGAGGTACAGCCATGACTGTGAGGTGCTGGGTGTACGCAAGTACTGAAGTATGTGAACACTTAGTTTTGCAACCTGCAGATCCGCGTGTGCGTCTGCAAAGTATGCTTGACACTGTACAGACGTGTGTATGTAGTGCAAGACAGCCTGACCCAGCTTCAACAGACGTCCCAGCACATTGAGGCAGAACAGAAAACCAGGCTGTAGTCTTGCTAGGTTGAATCACCTGTAACGATTTGCTTCAAGGCCCCAAAGATCGCGAGTCAGTTGGCACCAGAAGGTACTGCAGCACCCTCAAGCACTTCACCTGCTCATAAATCATCCAGAGTTTGCACCTTCTGGCTTTGCAAGTCGTCCAGACAGGGAAGAGTCACGTGAGGTGCCCAGTTTGTCTGGTGACAAGAAGTTGGTCTTTAGCATAGCGTCAGTTGACGCATGGCAAGGATCTACTGGACACAATGGACACAGTACTGCAGCAGTCACAGACAGAGCCAGTGTGCCTGTGTATTGCCTGATTGCAGGAACGATCAAGTGCAGTTGTCTTTTGACTGCATGTCACATGTACCATACTGATCATGGAGCACACTCATTGCTACCATTCAGTGGTAGAGCTGCACCAGAGATGTGTTCTCTCTACCTCCTCAAACATTTCAGCTTCCCATTGCACAGCACATGACCCAGATTTGACAGCAGTGTGAACCATTCTTACCGTTCTTACGTGAACTGTAAGAATGGTAACGCCAACAGTAACGCCACCCCGAGGAGGCATCGTTAAACAAACTTGGTTTTCGGAGGACGCGCTAAACCAGCTTCTCGCCGGGTGGCCACATGAAAAAAACTCTAGCTCAGTCACTTATGCATTACGTGCCAGCGGTGTTGCCACAACTCTCACGTCCCAAGGTCCACAGATGCCCTGCTAGTCAAGCGCTACCCTCGAACCGCGTTGCGCGCCCAGATTATGAGTCAGAGAGGCTTAGAAATAGACTAGCCGTCTGTTGACCGAGGTCGGCTTTCAAGCCAGACAGTGGGCAAAGCCCGGGTGATTTGATCAGGGGTTTACGCAGAACAGCGCTGCTAGCATGCTTACATCGAGAGGCATACATAGCTTGGTGTTTTGTCCAACCTCAAACACAAAGGTTGGTTCATGAGCGCACACACAGAACAACTGTCATCTGCTGTGGCCGGGTGAAGGGGTCATGGTGTCAGGCCAGGCTAGCCTACACGTCTACTTTGGCTTCACTTTTGTGTGTCTGACTTTCTCTGTATGTGGTCCCCTTGAGCAGGATATAATGCTTGCAACGGCGTCAGCAGATCAAATGGTCCGCATCTGGTGGGCACCTTGCATGCGCATGCAGTGCTTGGCAGAGCTGCCTGGTCATACTGATCAGGTGTGTGGCATCATGCTCAATGCTTCCTTCAGCCATTCTGTTGCCTTTTCTTCTGGACCTTGACAGTTGCAAACGCCAAAGCTGCCACCGTCCCTCAATTGCATTGCTTCTGCCAGCTCATAAAGCCAGTGTGAGTCATCCCAGCCATCTGCACATGAACCCCTATTGTGAACTCCACCTGCTGGAACAGAACGTCGTGCTGAGTGATCTGCTCAGTGGATTTCCTTTCTGGCCCCAGCTCTTCCTGACAGTCCAGTGGACACTGACTAGGTTAAGCATGTGTGTCAGGTGACACAGCTTGCCTGGTCTTCCATTGGCAGAGGCCTTGCTTCTGCATCTCTGGACAAGACAGTGCGCATATGGACATGTGACAATGCAGCACCACGCGCTTGGAGCTGTCTGGCCAAACTGACAGGTCACAGTGGACGCGTCACAGCCTTGCGTTTTGTCCAAGACGGCCGGCAGCTCGTGACTGGTATGGAGCTTACACAGTGCATACATGATTGTAGCTGTCCGCGACCTTACAGCTCACAGCAAAACCTGTCTTGCTCAGATTCATTGCATACATCTTGCGCCCAAACAAGTACAGATGCTCTGTCAGAACCGAGGTCTCAAAAGAATGCCATGATGCAGGATCAACAGATTCAACATTGAGAATCTGGTGCTGCGCTTCCTGGAAGTGCATCAAAATTCTGCAAGGTGAGCACGTCATTCACTTGCTGCCATTTTGTCATAGGCTTGCTGCTTTCCAAAACATATATGCCTTTTGCAGCTGTGCTATCTGTCAGTGGATTGGGAACCATTTCTCAATTTATGCGTGTCAATTCTGTGCAAGCCCATGCGCACGGCCATGCTGATCTTCTCTGTATTATTCCAATTTTAACAGATGTAACCAAAGTCACAATCATACATACATACACACATTACATTTCTTGTCTTTAGGACTCAACAATGACTGGGAGCATTCTGAGAATGTCAAAAAAGGGCTCAAGAGCGAATCGAACGCCCGACCTCATCAACCCAAATGATGAATCATACCACTAGACCATTGAGCCAGATGCAATCACATACAACCGGCACACAACGTTGCATCACATGCTCATTTAATTGTGATGATGCATTAACCTCTGCTATGAGTCTGCTAGTACATATTACCATATCACTTGATGCCGGTGATATTTTGATGATGGCTTGTCACATGTTGCAGCATTGGCGAGGTGAGGACTCAGATGCCAATGGGGTATGAGGCCATTGCAACATGCAACTGCGCTGACGACAAGCATGTTCTGTGTTCTGCTGTAGTCGAATTGCATGCATTGATATGTGTTTAGTCTTCTGCAGGGCACAAAGGCATTGTCACAGCAGTGGATTGCTCAGGAGATGGACAGTTGGTAGCTTCAGCATCTGGAGACGGCTGCTGCTGCGTGTGGGACTTGGCAGAGGGCATCCTGAAGCATAAACTGCAGGCAGACTCTGGAGGTATTCTCTGTTCCACATTGTGCTGCAGCTTGTGTCCTGTCAACCAATTGCTCTGCATGTGTCTTAATGCCATGGCTAGGCTAAGCCAGCCCTTTGCCAGCTTCTGATTGGTGTGCTATGATTATCATAGCAGACTGAGAAACATGCTACTGTCATGGCTGGCTTGGCACATGGCTCTGCTGTCTAGATGTTAGCCGTTCAAAATGCACATAGAAGCAGTGTGCAATGCATTGCTTGACAGGTCTGAGATGATCTATCTACAGATGTGGCACCTGTTGAGAAGCACAGTAGCAAATTTGCAGTTTTGGGAGGTCAAGATGACTCATCCTCTGTCATTGCTGTAGGTGTGACCAGCTGTCGCTTTATTCCTGACGGGCAGAGTGCAATGACCAATGTTCTTGCAACTGCACACTATGATCGGCAACGCAATCAGGTAGTGGCAAATTGCTGCCTTTTGTTGGGCTCACACAACATAGCTGTATTCAACGCTTTCACGCCTGGGGTCAAAATTACACATGCAAAGTCCCGCCCAAGTGTTGGTGTATCACATCATTTTGTCTATGTGCTCTGCAGGGTCGAGTCCTTTTGTGGGACCTTCAAACAAAAGGACGCAGATGGGTAGATGGTAGAATAGCAGGACATTTTCAGGCATTGGACAGCTTCACAGGGCAGATTACTGCTCTGGACTTTGCATGCCCAGAGAATGGGCTGTCAGACATGTCACACTTTGCAGCTATGGCATGCAGTGACGGCACAATACGAGTTGCTAGCTTGACAGATGATGACTATGTTTACACCCTCAGCATTGCAGCACAAGGATGTGACACAGCAAGTCGCCACTGCTCTCTGCACAGCAGAAGCACAGTACAAAGTAACATGCTTGCAGCTATTTCACCATGTGGCCAATGGCTGGCAACAGTGGGGCTCAGCAACAGCATGGAAGTCCAAGTCTGGGACACAGAAACTGGCCATCTTGTCGAGACATGTCAGAAACACAAGAGCTCCATAAAAGCTATTAAATGGAACAATCCTGGGCAAAAGACGCAAGTACTGGCCACTGGTGATTGTTCTGGCTGTTGTCAGATCAGTATTTGGGAAGCTGAAGCACAGACCACCAAGGCTGGACGGAAAATGTCGGTCTAGCTGTGAAGGCAGCTGCAAATCTCTGAAAGCTGAGTTGGAGACACAACAGATTGGAGAGATCAGAATTCAATCTGGCACACGTATTAAGTTCTGACGGGAGAAACTACTCTACTGGAAAGTCTGAACTTGATATGCTGTAGGATGAGGTCTATGGCAATCTCATTTTCAGCGCCTCGTGGGATCTGCAGTCACCATATGTGTCAGCGTGCATAGCATGATTTGAGACTGCAGCACATTGAGGGTGATGAAGCTCGACCTACAATGATGTCTGCATGCTTCTTGGTTGGCAGAATATAGCTCTCAAAGCTGGGCTTCACTGTGCGCTCGTATTGATCCAGCACTTGCAGAACGTCACGCCCTCGGTGCATGATATCTCTTCTGACCCTGTCAAGGCACCACTACAAACTGAGCAAACTTGCTTGGAACACGCCTTGCTGAACAACTGTAAGACCTAGAAAGTCAGGTCTCCTGATTACCTGCGAGCTAGTCTGGTGTCAGCATCAGTGTCCACAAAGATCTTGAGATCAAACAGCTCCTGCAAAGCTGGGGTATAGAAAGCCAGAATGCCATCAAACAGGATGACATCTGCATGCTGCACAGGTATCTGGCCTGTTCTAGAGCTGGTCACAAAATCGTATTGTGGAATTTCTACTGGGTTTGCTTGTTTCAACTGTCCCAAGCAGTGAATGATCTCGTCAAACGCAAATGCGTTAGGGTGGTCGAAATTGAAATTGGCAATATCTGCTGTCTCCTGGGGCGTCAAGTTTCGATAGAAGCTGTCCTGGGACAGGTTTATGATCACACCCTGCTCCTCCTGCACTTCTGCAATCAAGGTTCAAAATCATGAAAGCACCTGCCTTTCGATGAAGGTTGATGCAACAAATCGGCGCAACAAGCATGAAAGTAGCTGTGTGCTGCGCCTGAAAGCTGCAGCATCACTTGATGCAGGGGGGGGGAAATCAGCTGATACATACCGGGACGTCTTTTCTCAGCTGCTTCATTATCTTGCGACAAACGCTTGTCTTTCCTGAAGCTGTACCGCCTGCAACTCCAATAATGAACGGAGCAAGCCGGGCGCCATCTTGACTGCCGCTAACCGTGACCTCTGTGGAAGTTTGCGTATTCAACGGCGGCATGACAGCGCTCTGTCTGCTGGCGATCGTGGTGATCGACTTCCCAAAGGTCCCTACACTTCTGACTGGTACAATAGAACAGATCCGGGACCAGTTCTGCAGGCGTGTTGCAAGCATGCAACGACACTAGCTGCCTTGATCGTCCTTGCGTAGGTCAAGTCACCAACGAAAATAATGCTTACAGCAAAGATGGAACAGTTCCGAGTGCAGATCAACGCTGTTCTAGGAGGTCGAGCATCGGCTTCTAAGTCAGTTGCGCTCTTGCAAGACGAAACGGCAGGCGCCCCAAGTCTATAGGGCACTGCGTGCGAGCAAAAAGGGCCGTTTGCAGCAGAGACAGGGCAGCTAGGTTTTGTGCCAGACTGGGCGACGGACATTGTGGCGTTTGACTCTGCAGTATCTTGACTTGCGCATGCTTTTGCCGAGGCTTTTCGTGCATGCAACGTCAGCAACTATCTCGGTATCACCTGCTCACTGACCTGCACTGTTACAGAGTGGGCACAAACACAGCTTCGTCTGCTTATTCGTACAGCTTGACCTAGCCCTGACCGATGCAGGCTTGAATTGCTCAGTGCTGTTATGGTCACAACGCCCAGCATGATAGGACTTTTAAGACGTGGATGTCACAGTGCACTCATCACTCAATCTTGTTGCATGCCTCCAACTGCAAGCATCACAGCCTCGAGTTTGAATGGTCAAATTACTAGTCAGCATGTGGGGCACTCGCAGCTGCCCTGCCTTCAAAATTTGTGTCACCATCTGCACAGCAGCCAGGCGCCTGCGGCGTCACAGGTGGTTGCAAATGGTCAGAACCCCCCCAAGGCACCCTGGACCCCAACTGCACAGCTAACCAAAAGGAAATTGCTGACCAAAAGAATGGGGTTTCTTCTGCAAGTAAGCCAATTTGCCTTCAGCTAAGTGATGTTTCCATCTCCTTGCTTTATTCTTGAGACTGATTCTGGTTTGATGAGCAGACCTTGGAAGCAGAGCAAGCTGCAGCCATGGACAAATCTAGACAACTTCCAGAATTTGGTCCAGGAGACATCATAGAGATCAAAATGGTACGCATAGGTGCATTCAGCATGTTACATTTGCAGATCAAGTGCAAATTCACTGACTGACAATATCCCTGACCGCTTGTCTTGTTACAGGCAGTACCTGAGAATCGCCGTAAGGTTGCGTTGATGAAAGGGGTGGTCATCGCCAGAAAGAACAGGGGCTGGCAATCAGCGTTCACAATCAGGAACTATCTGGGCAATGCTGGTGGCATTGAGCGCACTTTCCCATTGTGAGTCGTCTTTTGATCTTCCATTTAATCTTCCACAATTACACTCGTTTACTCATAATTGAGCCTTAACTGCTGAACAGGTACTCCCCGAGTCTGCTGGCAGTTAAAGTTCTGGAACATCGCACAGTCCGGCGTGCCAAGCTGTACTATCTGAGGGACAGAAAGCCATCAGAGTACAGAGTTCAGTAGGCAGTCCTGGTTGATCCAACCAGCACAGATCTGAGACAGCAAATGCGGCCATGCCTACTTTCACAACCGTGTCAACGGTGCTGTCAGTACAAGGTGGAAGCAGATGCAGACACATACTCCCCATCCTGCACTTGTGCAGCAATTACATCAGAACCTAGCACATCACAATAGTAGCTAGCTAGCGTCAGAGGGTAGTAGAGTTAGGTGTGGGGAGCATGGTGCCATGCAAGTGGTGCGGCCTGTGTGATTGCATTTTGAGATTGGCAGGTGACTCAGGATGTAGTCAACCAGGGCATGCGTTTTTTGAATAGTAGTCATGAATAGTTTTCATGGTGCAATGGTGGCTACGACTGCAATGTGCACTGTGAAAATCTCTACACAACATTGTTATGAGCCACAGCTGGTCACGCAGATTTCTTTGTACACTGCTTTTGGCAGTGTACTTTTATGGCTTGCATACTGGAGTGCAAGACCATTCATTCTCACGTGCAATGTCAACTTGCATGCGGAAGCAACGCCGCGAGCTTTCCTTGCAAGCTCTGAGCATGTTACAAGCCTTCACTTTTTCAGGAAGGCTGACCAACATGAACAAGGGTGCACAGCTGCTGTTAAGTACAAACTCTTAGTGAGATGCGCAATGCAGCACCTGCTCTATGGTACATGTACGTGCGCGCAAAATAACAGCACAATTTATTCAAGGAGCTGCTGCAGCAAGTACAAGGATGTGCTGCAGTACCCATCACATGGTTCTGCTCAATTCACGGCTTTTACACTGGCAATATTGAACAAGGCAAAGGTTTCAGATTCATACCACTAAGAAAGGCTTCAGATTCTTTACAGGCAGAGTGTGCTGTTTGAAGCTTTCCAGTTAGGTCTGACAAAGGGCCACCCCAGATCTTTTGTTGGGTATTGTGTGACAGCCTTCTTGTGCAAATTCATCTTTTTACTTGCCGGCAGAAGCAACGGCTTCTGCTCCAGCGCCTGAGGTTGAGGTCGAGGTCTGGGCTGAGGTGGAGCCCGATGAGAGGTTGCTGCATGTACTGCCTCCATAAGTACCTGCTATGGCTTCTGCACATGCCTGTGCAACTGCCTGACTGATCTTCTGAGAGTAGTTGTAGCAGTCGCAGACCAGCACAACCTGAACGTTGGACGACTTGGCCTGCAGCACGGCCAGCACCAGCTTTAATGGTCGCACAGCAGCTGCCATGGTTTTGCAATAGCAGCGGGAGTGAGGCATGCAGACCTGGGTGAAAGCCTGTAGAATGGATGCGGCCTGATTGTTGCCCAGTGCCGAAGCGATGGCTGCGGCAGCGTTGTAGGGGTTGGCACCAGCAAAAGCTGCAGTGATTGGCTGGACGTATGCCGTGTCGAAGCTTGTTATTCCGCCAGCTCCCGCCAATGCAGAGGCATCGCCGGCTGATGCGAAGGCCTCAGCTTGCGCCGATGCGCCAACAGCCAGAAGCTGAAGGCAGAAAAGGACGGCTGCGGATTTGAGCAGAGACATGGTTGCTCAAGGGGTCACACGCAGAGACTGTTGTATCGACGACTTGCTCTGACTGCTGAATCCTGCCAGGCAGCTGATAATGTCTTTGATAATGTCAGCTTGGGAAGCTCGTGTGCGTGCTTTATACTGCCACAGTTGCCCGCAGCTCTTTCCATGAGTCGGTCCATGGGCTTATGACCAACTACGCTGTTCTTCACTTCTGGGAAGCCTCGAACGTGTTAGTCATCTCAGTCAGGCAGATGGTGATATCGCAAGTGCCTGCAGTTCAGTGAAGCTGCTGATGTGTCAAGACTGAAGGACCTTGCCACGTTGACTTGAGATGTGCATGCAGCTGCCTTACGGCCAACTGTCATCACATCTGCAGATCTAATGAGGATCGCAACATTACGTCTATCAGCCCATCTGTCAGACAGCTGGGGCCAATCCCAATGCATGCTGTGACTGACAGTGTTGAGCACGCAGTACTGGCCAGTCATCATGTTCTGATTCAACTAAGCAACTGAACGTTGTTACCAACATTATCAAGCAATATTGCTATTGCCAGAATTATTGTTCCCAGCATTGCTGTCAGCATTTGATGTGCTGGCATGCGCAGACAAATTGCTTGACAACGCATTTAAACAGTGTGGTGCCTGCATGCGCAGACGCAGACAAATTGCTTGATCATGCACCCAGACAATGTGGCACTGATGACAGTCCAAACACTTCTCTGAGCCAGCTCTCAGAGTCTGCTGCCGAGTTGCATCTGAACAGTGTGCGCAACTTTTGTTTGAGGAGGGACAAGTTATGTGAACATGGTCTTCTGTGACCTTGCAACAGTATGAAGCAGATGTGACCCCATGCACCTAGCAATCCAGTCTGATTTTGTTGAGTGTGTGTGGAAGCTGATGCTGGGCCTTCAGATAGTGAGTCGCCATGTTCTCCATTGTGAACCCAGTGCAGCACGCAAACCTACCACAAACTAGCATCGCTTCTGGTACAAGCACCAAAGCATAACTGCACAACCTCTCTAGAACGTCTTGTGCATTCCCTCCCTCTGTGTTCAAATACTGATAGCGTGGCTTGACGGAGTTTGGAACGAGAGGATGCTGGCCCGCGCGGCATGGCATGCCAATGGCTTTGATGTCCAATGCATATGCATCCGCATGCTGTGCCACCACAGACAAGGCTGCTGCGGCAGATGTTCCTGTGATTTGAGCAGCTTGTCAGATGCTTGACACCGTCCTCTGCCAACAGTACTGTACCGCTGGTGGTTTGTCATTACAACAGGAGGCTGGTCATGCAGATAACCGGTTATTTTGCTGCAGATTGCATGTTCAAATATCTTGAAACTGCGTAAGTTACACTTCAAGCATAGACAAATTGGCAGTGCGGCAGCTCCATGCATATGAGGTTGGGTGTCATGGCTTTTGTGTGCCGACGCGTGGAGTGTGAAAGTGACAGCATTGTGCACACCTCTGGAGAGAGGGGCTCCATTCAGCCATCTCGCACCATGTTGGCGTACTGCATTGAAACACGCGCCTTGTGGCCTCTCAGGTCTTCATGTCAACCCTGTCTGCCGGCAAGACTTGTTTTGCAGCTCAGTGACTGACCTGTTATGTCATGCACACGTCTGTGCCGAGCTTTCACTCTGCAGGAAGGCTTTACTATTGAGAGGCATTACTATTGACAGTTTCACAGGACGAGACCATATGGAGGTTCTGGATGTGACATACTCATCCTTTAGATTTGGGACTTGGTACATAGTCGTCATGCCAAAAGATGAACTATGGTGCACCACGTGGCTGAAACCACTTTCTCATGGCGACAGTCCTGAGGCATTTCAGCCTTTTGTAACCTGAGCATCCGCTGAGCTGTGCAGTAGGCTTGCTGCAGCATTAGATAATTTGCTGATGGCATCTTGATGCTGTGAAAACTTTGCATTACAGCATGGGCCTTTTTGCCAGCCTGTTAAGCAAACACGTGTGGACTATCGATCACATATGTGCTCTATCACATGCATGCATCTGTCTCTCTGCTTAAATGCATCTAGTCTTGTGTAAAACAGGCTGAAACCGCATGCCCAGGCCAGTGGGCTTTACAGTCAAGTCCATGTGCAGGGAGCAAGACAGGTACCTATGCAGCACCACAAGCGATCTTCTTCCTGGCCCATCTTGGAAGGATTCCTTAGAGAGGGAGGCAGATCACAACATGTATTCACCTGTGGATTCGGTGGCAATGCCAGGCGTCAAAGCTAACTTGCATACTCATATGAGTCCATACATAGACTACTTGACATGGGAGGGGCATGGTTGCGACAGTCACTGCCAGGTGCTGCGTGCGTGATCTATTGCAGATTGAGGCTGACAATTGCTAGTGTAAAGCTGTAGAAGGCGCGTCTGTCTTGGCAACTCTTGAGACTTGCGTTGACTTCATGTTATCTGCTTGGCTGCAAAAGATCTATATGCATTTGTATGTGAGTGCTTTAGGTACCACACCCAGGCTGCAGCAGGATGTGAGCTCAGTATTGATATGATTGTTATCGATAAGATGATATCAATAAGCACAGCAATTTATTCAGCTCCTGGCTGTTGCCCAAGAAGGCTCCTGTTATGATCGCTGGAAGGCATAGCTGAGCCATGTAGAGCAGACTATTTGTATGTTCCTTTGCCAGGCATAGCTGAGCCATGTAGAGCAGACTTCTTGTACTGTCAGCCTCGTCTGTTTCAGCTCTTCGTCTGTTTTAGCTCATGTCCAGCACGTTTTGTCCAGCCTTGCAGATCTGAGTCAATGTTGCTAACCTCTCATCCAACGGCCCGTATCTCCGTCAATCACATGGAGCCCTCGTGCCCTATCATGTGGCTTCCATGTGTCTGCTTTCGTGTGCCGTCAAGGTGCAAATAACAGTCCCTTTCTATCAACGCAACTGCTGTAGTGTTGTCAATTTTGTCCGGCAAAGACAACTCGCTCGTAAACGCTTTGGCATAACCACTACCTGACGACAGCTTAGCCCTCGTCAATTGCAAACATGGCTCCACCCAAAGAGGTAAGGGGTTCTATGCTCAGGTCCTCGCCATGCACGCTGCTACCTACATACTTGGCACTTGCACTACCACCAATCGACACTCACATTTACATCTTGCTGTTTTCCAGGAGGGCACCATTGGTAACAAGGCTCTTCAGGTAAGACGTTGCCGTACTCACGGTCGTCGTGCATGGCACTGGAGTTTATACTGTCTGCATTTGTTACTGCGCGCATGCATTTGTGGCTAACGTACATCACTGCAAACCTATGTATGACTACCAGTCTTGTGCTGCGTACTCGACCCTCGTCGCACAGCAGCGCTGCAGCTGAACCATGCCTTGTTTGGCGATTCGCCGCTATCGACGGTCCACCGTCAGCGACAGAACGCTGAACTGCGGTTCTTTCGTTGCTGACAGGAAGCATACGACCGCATTGTGGCCCGTGACCCCGACCAGAAGGAGTTCCTTCAAGCTGTCGAGGAGGTGTTCACATCCTTGGCCCCTGTCATTGAGAAGAAGCCAGAGTATGCAGCAGTCTTGGAGCGCATCGCTGAGCCAGAGAGGCAGATTGCCTTCCGAGTACCATGGTTCGATGACAAGGGTACCTTGCACATCAACAGAGGATACAGAATCCAGACCAACTCTGCCCTAGGACCCTACAAGGTGATCTCCTGCTTTAGTGCAACACCTTGACTTTGTGTATCAGCAAGCACAATAAAGCACAGCTATCCCCCTTGTAGCTGATGCTCGAGTGCTCACAAGCTACATCTGGTGAGTATCTTTTGGGAACAATGCAGAGACATTCAGATGAGGTGCACAGGTCTATAACTGCATGATCCAATTTTCACATGCTCATTTGGCTGTTCGTGCAGGGCGGTTTGAGACTGGCCCCCAGCGTCACTCTCAGCATCATCAAGTTTTTGGGTTTTGAGCAAGTCTTCAAGAACAGCCTGACAACACTCCCCATGGGAGGAGGAAAGGGAGGCTCGGACTTCAACCCCAAAGGCCGATCCATCTCTGAGATCACTCGCTTCTGCCAGTCCTTCATGACTGAGCTGCACAAGTACATTAGTAAGTGCCTGGTTTTGTGTCCTGCTCATTCTGGTCTTGCACACTTTGTCACACTGCATGCAACAGACTTGAGTTAGTTGCGTTATTGTATGTGCAGCTGATGCACTCAGTGTGAGCATGGACTTACAGCCTTGTGAATGATTACCCAAAGAGCGTGTCAAGGCATCACCAGACAAGCCATCTCTATTTTGATGTTCTTGTTTGTGTTTTGTTACAGCAGCTCACAAGGATGTTTTGTTACAGCAGCTCACAGTGATGTTTTGTTACAGCAGATCACAATGAAGTGTTTGTTACAGCAGCTGGCAGACATGTTGACTGGCTTCAGGTCCCAATGAGGATGTGCCAGCTGGAGACATGGGATGCTCTCCCAGAGAGATTGGATGGATGTATGGCCAGTGGAAGCGCCTCACCTCCAACGCTGGAGGAGTTCTCACTGGCAAGGGGTGAGCCCCCTGCTGCTGCTGCTTATCATGTCTCCTTCTCTGCTGGCGTGCCATGTTGCAACGCTGCTTACCATTATGCATTCAAATCATGCCAAACATAGTGAATGTCTGAAATGCATAGTGGTCAGTAGCAAGCCAGGCTAACCAATCAACATCAACCCTGCAAGCTCATGTCTCACTATGCATGGTTGCAGGGTTGATGCTGATTGGTTAGCCTGGCTCGCACCTGTGCAATGTCTTAGACCCCTACTCACCCAGTTGCATCCTTGTCATCTCTGACAGTGTGCATGTCTGGCATCCAAATGAGACTACTGGAAATTGCGTGCAGTTTGACTTATGGAGGGTCTCTGATCCGCCCCGAGTCTACTGGCTTCGGCACAGTCTACTTCACACAAGAGATCCTGAAGGACCAGGACACAGACCTCAAGGTGACCTTGCCACATTGCACTTGCAAATCTACATGCACTACTTCTTGAGGTCTGTGCCTGGCATGTTCAATGTTTGTGCAGTGCAGATGCAATGGGTTGGTGGAGCAGTGTGTCATTGATGTCATGGTTGTAAGTTTTAGTGTGTGCGTCAGCAATGCTTTCTGCATGCACTTGAGTCAAGATTTCATAGGCAACCTGCTTGCCACTTGTGTGCTGCATGATGGAGATAGGCAGACCATGCTCCTGCTGTTGCATGATTGTAACACTGTTGGGACTGACTGTGGCACCATAAGATCATGTTTGCGCCTCCTTGCATATTGATGGTCATCTCAGGGTGCAGTGGACCCAAGCACAGGCTGCAACTGAAGCTGTGACGCTGTGGCATGTCAACCTGAGTAGGTCTGTATCAGACTTGTGTCTGCTGTGTAGGGCAAGCGTGTAGCCATCTCCGGCAGTGGCAATGTGGCCATCTACGCAGCCTACAAGTGCTTGGAGCTGGGCGCCAAGGTCATCACTCTCTCTGACAGCGGCGGGTACCACATTGTGGAGGATGGCATGACCAAGGAGATGATTGATGCCATTGATGACATCAAGGTCGCCAAGAAGGGCCGCCTGCATGAGTACAAGAATGACAAGGGTGAGCTGTGCCCCAGCTTACATTCTTGTTCTGGCTGCTTGAATACAAGTTAGGGTGCCTGCCCGGTCATTCACACACTGTATTGCTGGTTTGCATCAATGAGAGTCACACTTCACAGTCTTGAAGGCTGTCACTGTCTCTGCTAGTGATGCCTATGTCCAGGGACAATTTTGTTTGCCTATCTCACTGTGCACAGACACAGCCTGGCATAGGTTACCGTGTGCCTGTGTGTGCTTTGCAATTCGTGTTCTGCAGGAGCTGTCTGACTGCACATTCGCAACACATGCCTGCATAATATGCCTGCAAAGTGTGCCTACAAAATATGCAGTCATGTTGTTGACAATCACCCATAAGAGTGAACATTCAATTATCTTCCTGCTATGCTTCAGCCATGACTCAAGCACTCTTGCATGGCAGATGTGACCATGGCTTCTGGCTGCAGCATAGCATGCAGCATTTGCTCATTCAGCACAGTCCTGTTGCCACCACTGGCAATTGAACTCAGGTCTGATTGCTGACTCAGCTCATTGGGGACACTGGTAATACTGATGATACTGATCACTGACTCAAGCTGCTGCTGACAGGCAAGTATGTTGAGGGCAAGAAGCCATGGGGCGCAGACACCAAGTACGACATTGCTCTGCCCTGTGCTACCCAGAACGAGATTGGCAAGGACGACGCTGAAGCATTGGTGAAGTCTGGAGTGAAGCTGGTGGCTGAGGGCGCCAACATGCCCACTGAGAGCGCTGCCATTGCTGTCTTCCACAAGCACAATGTTGTCTACGCCCCCGGAAAGGTGAGCAGCATCTTTTGAGCTAATCGCTGTATATATTCATAGCATGCATGTATGCTTCCTGCCTGCTTCTCTTCACGAACCACTCCCCCCCCCTCCCTCCCCCATGAGGCATGCTGGTTCACAACTTGGAACCATTGCAGCAGAAGTAGACTGGTGCTTACCCCAGAAGGGTGATTTGGTGCATAGGAAACAGCAGAAGAGAGCAATATAGTTTCTGCTTGTAAACATAAAGTTCTGTCTATTGTAGGCTGCCAACGCTGGTGGCGTGGCTGTGAGTGGGCTGGAGATGTCTCAGAATGCCATGAGGCTGCAGTGGACCACTGAGGAGGTTGACAACAAACTCAAGGTAATCCAATCTATCTGTGGTGTTTTGTACCTACACTTGCGTGGGTCTACCCATATCGTGTGTCCATCATGTGTACACTCTTCTATGTACTCAGAAAGCTGGCTGGCAGAAGGCCTGCTGTTTTGGTGGTGACAATCAGAGTGCGCATATTGCTGCATGCCAACAGAGCTTCTGATATTCCCCCCTGGCCGTCTGCTACTATCAAGCGTGGTCTCAACGTCAAAGAGTATTGGCTATGTGTTTAGCTAGTAAGGGTCCAAATCATGTGTTGCAGGACATCATGAAGGGTATCTACAAGGCGTGCAAGAATGCAGCCAAGGAGTACGACACAACTCTTCAGGCTGGAGCCAACATTGCCGGATTCCTCAAGGTGGCTGAGGCTATGGTTGCTCAGGGCATGTGATCCACATGTTCATGCTGTGCAATTCAAATCGTGTCTCCTCTGCTGTACGACCACTGCAGTGGATCCCCGTTCTGAAGTACACCACTGGATCTACAGACTTGTGTGTTCAAGTTGTATTGCAATCAGATTGTCCCATGTATGTGTCAGGCGCAGGATGTGCAGTTTTGAGGCTTGAGCAGAGGCTAAGTCTTGTTTAAGTGCAATGTAGGTTTAGCAGTGCAGCTACCGTACATGAGCTGGTCATGCTGGCATCTACTGTTTTACAGATTTCGTTCTGCTGTCATGCTGCCCTTTTTCCTGTCTACTGTACTGTACAGATCTGCATGTATGGCAGATCACTTGGGACACTGCACATGATTGTGCAAGCACAGTCAACTGTGTACAAGCTAATGACTACAGGGAAGTGTACTGTGAAATTCCAAGAGAGGATACATTGCTGATGCACTTGTTTCCTTAGCTTGCATCTGATGATATCAGCACAAATGCATGGTGGACATGTGTTGCCTCGTGCTAAAGCACACGATCTGTTGTATAATATGACACAGCTGCATTGGCACAAAATCATGCAAAGCACGGCACGTACTGCGCCCAAAGGGCATAATAGTTGAGCTGTTAGTGGTTGCACATATTGCCATTTGACCTCAAAACAGTACCACGCAGAATTTGCGTCACCCATCCAATAACTAATGCACTCTTCCAGTTCTGGCCTCATCGTACATGATCGTCCGAGCTTCCGCAAGGGGAACATTGGAGAATAATACCACGATCATGACAACTGCAGCTGCTGCTGCCAGGCATGGATCTGAGACCTCAGGTTGTAATTAGGGGTCAGAGAGGTATGTTCAAGCTGTGCACCACTCATGGGGCTGCTTCTGTTGCCTCTGTCAAGCCATTCTTGGATGGCTGCCCGTTCATAGGTCTGCCCATCAGCAGCAACCACAGGGTCCTTCATGAGGCCCTGCATCACACACTCACATACTGAGATATCATGCATGCATGTATCCCCACTGCATTACAGCTGTTTTTGGTGATCAGCATTGCACTTCTCAGTAACACCAAACATGCCAACACTCACGGCTGACAGGCGCCGCCATGAGAGTTCAGCCCGCACAAGGATTGAAGCAACATGCAGCAGCAGCAGAAAGTCAAGCCACAAGCTATGCTTTGTTGTTCTTGCTGATGAAAGCTACATGTGCAAGTCATCGTGATGTGGCAACACAAATGGTCAAAGCTGATGTGGGAAATAGATCATCCTCCTTGTGTTGCGCATCATGCAAGACTGCAAACCCGGTACAGAAGCCACAAGCCCTTGATGCTTGAGTGACATGCAAGTGACTAACACAAACTACAGTCATGACAGCAATGCATCAGTCAAATTTTGAGATAGGCAGCTCACCGAGGTAATTGGGCATTCATACCAAGAAGGCGGCTCGTTGATCTGGTGAGCCCAAGCTGCCAGTGTGTGCAGCTGTGGCAGGATGTCCTCACCCAGATGGTCAGTGCACCTGCATGCAGCATGCCCAGCAGCAAATGAATCATGAACAATCAGCGAACAGTGCGCCAAGTATACAACCTGCTGATCAGCATTAGCACACCAAGCATGCCTGGCCACAAGCTGTGCATGTGATTTGCTATCTGGGTTACGGCTGCAGTGGTCAGTGAGGCTCACAAGGTGCCAGCCGTGGGTCAATGCTGGGCACAGAACAGCCAGCACAGCTGCAGCAATTGCTGGCTGTGGCTATGTCATTCACTAGCAGCTGCCTTTGAAACATATCACCTGCATTTATGTATACAGTGTAATTGACGCAATGCAAATGAAACATCAAGGTCTGTCGCAGTGAATAAAGCATATGGTACTGCATACCTCAGCGCCAGGCTTGCAAACTGCTCTGCTTGCTTGAGAGGCCAGCAGCCGGCACAAGGATCAGTGAAGTCAGACAAAGTACCTCTGTGCAACTGTGCTTGCACATCACGTATCAGTGCTGCTTGTGCCTCCCTGCAGCACCATGATATGTTTGCAGAAGCTTGTCAGTAGGTGCATGCTTGCTGCCATGATGTTGATACATGTTACCTGGCTGGTCAGATACAACCTGCACAAGAGATGCATGTTACCTGGGATGCTGGTCAGATACAGTATGCATAAGAGATGCTGCTGCAACTTGATCAGAGGCTGACACACTCACGACAAGCAGAGCTTGAGTCTGCAGTGAAGCATCAGCAAGGCAGCATCAGCATACACATCCAGCATTTGGACACGATGCAGAGCACCAGTCTACAATCTAGGCAGCTACAAAGGGACCGAGAGTGCACCTGCCAGTCAGCAGCTGCAGCATGATCATGCCAAGAGCGTACACATCCGTCTCCACTGTTGCCTGAGATGAATCAGTGGGAATGGCGATGCCTGAGAGCTGTGGAAGAAGGTCGGGATCCAACAGAATGTTGGCCGGATGGAGCTGCTGATGCATCCAGGGCTGCGTAGTCACAGCACATGTTATGTGTCTCATTCCTTGGAATCGTACGATGATGACTGTCTATGCCTGTGCAACCAAGTCTTGATGTATGTGACAGCTGCGCACTTGCTGATGTGCATGACCATAACATTAGCACAGCACCAGCAATGGTGGAAGGACGTGGGCAGGTTTGCTGTTGTTGGGCTCCATGAGACTTGAGACACGCAACAGACCCAGCTGCATCAGATCATGACTTGAGATACACAAGAGACCAGGTTGCATCATGAGCAATCAGATGACAGGAGGTGCTACAGCATGTATGAGGTTCAGGATGCTGGCATATGCCATATACTGATTCCAATCAGCACAGTGTGTTTAGGCCATGATTATGCGACAACTTGAGACAGGAAAGCACATAAATCATCACAGGCTATGAACCCACTGCAGCCTCAAAATCTAAGCATTTGCAAGTAACAAGGCTTGTGCCGCCATGTGGGTCTGCTTGGTGAATTGAAGCACAGGGGACCACCTGTGGTACGTGCAAATTCAAGTAGGACAGAGCGTCAGCACAGGCGGCAGCAAGGCGTATCCGCTGATGCCACTGCAAGCTGCGAGGGGGCCGCCCTTGGCTTGTGGGTTGACCCCTCAAAGCCCCATCCAGACTCCCATTCTGCAACATTCTTGTTGTCAAACAACCTGCTTAGAGCCCAGCGCTGCCTTGCCACTTGCCTGCCATCTTGCACCTCTTGAAGCACCCACAATGTAGCAGACACTTTGCAAACGGTTTCCAGATAGCTGTCATGCAGCTTTGCCGCACTGTATTGGCACCACAAGTTTGCTTTGCGTACAAATGGTGCTGGAAAGGCTTGCAACATTGTTGCCCTCAGCACTAGATGCAATGCAGCATGAATGAGCTACAAACCTGCATGAGAGGACAAATGATGGCAGCTGGCTGTAGGCAGGCCCCAAGGATGGGCAGCACATGTGGGTGACTCAGCTGACTCAACCCATCCAGCCAGTGCTGGAACACTGCAGGAGACTGATGCCTAGCTGAGGGATGCAATCTGACTGCTACAGGTTGATTGTGCAGCCTGCCTTGATACACCACTGTGCTGTGTCTGAGCAGACTCTGGTTGTTGAAGCCATTGCACATGGCTGAGACTTCTCCATATCTGCAGACAGTGCAGATCAGATTTGTGGTGTACCTGCATGTAAAGCTGGACTATGCCATACATGGTCATACATTGATGGGCAATGCGTCTGCTGTTGCCTATCAGTGCATGCTGCTGCGCGTGAAGCGTGTGTAGGTGAATGACGCATGGCTGTCATGCCCTGCATGCACAGGCTACAAGACGCATGAACCACAGTTGGCATTGCTACTTGTGAAAAGTCCGTGCTGTCCATGAGATCAGCGCAGCCACAGTAAGCATGCACAGCCATTGCCTTAAGTGTACGCGCATGTCACCCACGTATACTATGTGCACGCCACCAGTGTATATCATGTGCAAGCTACCAGTTATGTGAGCAGTGAGTAGGTCACGTGCCTGAAGAGCTGGCAGGCTGGCTGCTGATTGTCAGGAGCCCCGACGGAGGAGGCTGCCTCTTGAAGCTGCATGCCTGCCAGCTGCTGCACAAGCTCACCAGCCTGCAAGGTCCAACACAAAATACCTTTGTGAGGCAGCAGCATATACATGACTGACATACACGGACAAAGATGTTGTACTCAACATGCATTATGCTGCTGAGCAACCAGTCCTTGAACTTGCATTGATGGTGTGCTGGAAGCACGGGCTCACCTGCTGATGTGCAGCACTATCTTCAATAGCAGCGCTACTTCTACCCTGATCATGTGGCAGCCCATGAGGACCACTACGCTGTCTAGCCTGCTGCTGCGATTGGCTCTCTTGCTGCTGTGAAAGGGCTGGTGCAGCACTGTCATTCAGAGTAATTTCATCTTCATCTTGTTCATCCAGCAGCCCATATGGGCCGCTAAGCTGTCTAGCCTGTTGCTGCTGCTGCTGCTGGCGCTGCTGCTGTGTGCCCAGCTGAACAGCTTGCATCTGGTCGGTGCCTTCTTCTTCAGCTACAGTCAAGGAAGGTGTGCCTGGTCGCAGCATTTCTGGCAGGACAGCCTGCAGATAGACTGAAACATTGTAACACAAGCGCCAGATGTCGGAATTCACAAGGAGCAAGGAGCAAGGATGTTCCCCTGGAGCAACACAGAATGCGTCTACTATGGTGCAAGCAGAGACAAGCACAAGATGCAAGTTGCCATGAGTCTCACAGGGTGACTGGCAAAATCAGGCAGCATGCTGTGAAAGCATAGCTCCCAAGCTTGAAAAGGG
>JAABUP010004208.1_pt1 | contig 23910 bp, 22 predicted proteins | sample 5559201 | NCBI WGS metagenome assembly JAABUP01 (sample SAMN10711887, study PRJNA513373) | rock metagenome | isolation source: Antarctica rocks | place: Antarctica
AGTACCTAGCGATATAATTATAGTATATTCGAATACTAATTCGTATAAATAAACGTATATATATTAAGAATTCTTAATATATTAATAGGGAGTAGGAGAGGGTGTAAGGGTTATATATATTAGTATAACTCTATATAAATCTTTTTATATACCCTAGTACTTATATATAATTTGCGAACTAGAGAGAAAATTTAACAGAAGGTCTAGGTTATTATATAGTAGTTTACTTAACGCCGGGTAACTAGGGTAACTCGCTTAATTTCGGCTATAAAGACCTATAGAGACCTATAGAGGGGTGTATAAGGAGTGAATTCTTTTTCGTCTATACTTCTCTATATTTAGTCTATACTTAGCTATATAACGCTGTTTTCGATAATATTCGTTTTTTTATTACTAATCTCGGTACGAGATAGCGACCTTCTAGTATTACTATATTATAATAGTACGAAAAATAATACGAGGGGTCTAAAGCCTTAATTAGTTAGTAATAAAATAATAGCGATAATATTTAGAGCTTAGAAATTAACTTACTAATAATTTTTTAATAATTCTAATTACGAACTACTACTAACTAGATAGTAAAGAGTTAATAGAGGTTTAAAGATTAAACTAGTAGGAAGACCCCGCGTAGCGAGCGCTAGGCTATAACTATCTTAGTCTAAGGTAATTCGACGTTTCTCCGCCCGGACCGAAAGCACTCCGAGTTTTAGCATAAGGTAGGCCGACCTATACGGTCACACAACAGTTCTCCCTTCCGTAGGATCCAGATTACCAACAAATGAGAAACAAGGATCTAAAACGCGCAGTTGGTGGAAGGAGCCAAGGAAGGCCAAGCCACTAGATCTTACTACTAACACGGTTTCGAAAGACTTTTAACGCTTCACCTTCCATCCGAGTCATTGATTCTTTGCTTCGATAACACTACTCTGAAATCACGAAGTCGTACGCCCCGGATTTATAGCAGAACATCATGGAGAAACTCAGTACACTCACGCCGCCTCCCCAAACAAACATCCTCGACGTTCCGCCGGAGCTCCTCGTCAGGATTCTTTCGCTTACTATGGAAAGTGCTGTTCCATTCTATCTAGAACATGTGATGAAATTCAATATTTCTCGCAACCAGAAGGACTACAAAAGAGAACGCGACTCTGCGGACCACCAGTTTCCGAAAGACTTAGATATATCGCAACAGCAGCATTTATTAGACTGGGTCGCAGTCAACAGCACCTGCCGCGGCTTCAGAGAATACGGATGTCCAGCATTTTTCTCCACGAAAGACCTCATACTGGGTCTACCGCTACTAAAGCATATTCTAAGCGACACTTGTCCACTCAGCAACAGGATCAAAGACGCCATGTTCGACAACACTCGCAACATAATTGTACCTGAAAGGGGCCCCAGCGTTGCAAATCAATTCCTCCAGCTACCAGCTTTCAATGCATTCCGACGACTCCGCACCATTAGTGTCAGGCTCGACACACGCAGCGATAGATCATTGTGGCAAGACATAAAACGCGGGCCAACGAAGACAGGGCTACGTGGTCTCGATACAATACGTCACCGGGCGCCTGACCAGTTGGTGGCGATGCTACACGACATTGGTCTGGAGAACACCGAGACGAGAATCGATCTCCTCATTCCTGACACTCATCTTGGGCCTACAGTCGTGCGTGAAGTCATTGGCCAATTCCAGTCACAAGTATATCCATATCTCAGGTTTGTCGCATGCCAGAAAGCGAAGAATCGCAAGAGTGCCACTCCGTAACGTATAAAACACTAAGAGAATCGAATCCGCAGCCTTATAATTACCTATTCGGGCGACGAGATGGTATTATAAGGTTATATAGGTTTAAATATATTAATTGGCAGTTATAGCATATAAAGTTTGGTGGGGTTTATGCGGAAAGCCAAAATTTTACCGGAGTTGCGCCGCTTTCGAACATAGGGGTACCTAAGAGTAAAAACCCGGCGCCGTTTTTCTTACTCACGCGAAAGACCCGATAGTTCTTCATTGGCCACAGGTGCAGTACCTCTACAGTAGGTAGTCATGCGAATTGCGCTTTCCCCGCTCGCTTATGCACATTGATAACAACGTCCTCGAGCCGGGAGTCTAGCCGAACGGGCAGCTGCGGCTCTGACGTATGATATTCACTTCTTACTGTTTCTCTGCTGACATCTCTTCCGGGTTGGATGTGGATAGGCATATACGACTTTGGAGTGATCGATAGAAGAATTGTTTTTGAACGGCGGATAAGTAAAAGTTTGCAGAGTGTTTGGTAACTGTCCAAGTGCTGCGAGCCTAAACGAATATTAGTTTTTGTAAGACACTTTCGGCTCAATTCAGCAATCTCTTCCTCTTCCACTGCCCCTCTCCGCCTCTTTCTCATAATAATGGCAATAAACCCCACCCCAATCCCTAAGTCCGCCAGAGCTGTAATCCAGCCCGACTACAACTCTAAAGACCTCACCCTGCCCCAACTTCCCGTACCCGAACTGAACCCTAACTCCAACGAGCACCTGATCCGCGTGCACACCATGGCTCCCTGCAACGGCGAGCTTCTCTGGGCTAAGAACTACCCGAAGTTCAACTACAGCAACAAAGAACCAGTCGTCGGCTGCGACCTCGCCGGTATAATCGTTGCCGTCCCAAACTCCTCCCCTTTCCGCCTTGGCGACGAGGTCTACGCTCGCACAAACTTCATGAGACCGGCTGCGCGCGCGACTACACCATCGGAGTCACCGAAGAGTTGGCGCACAGACCGCAGCGACTGACCTAGGCGGAGTCCGCTACGGTTCCGTTGTCCGCGTAAACCGCCTGGCAAGCTCTGTTTGTCTAGGTGGGCTTGGGCGATATCGATACCGCTCCTGCAAAGGGGAAACGCATCCTCATCACGGCTGCGTCTGGCGGCTGTGGGGGTTGGATGGTCCAACTGGCATGCATCGCCGGTGCGGAAGTGATAGGAACCTGCGGACCCAATAATATTGAGATGGTCAAGGGCCTAGGGGCGAAAGAAGTGCTGAATTACCGCACGACCGATTTCCACGCATGGGGCCAGGATCCGCAGAACAAGGTGGACGTTGTGATTGACTGTGTTGGCGGCAAATCCCTGGGAGATGCCTGGTGGACTATCAAGGATGGGGGGGTCTTGGTCAGCATCGCTCAGCCGCCAGAGCAGGTGAGACCGACTGGGTATGAGGGCAAAGATGTTAGGAATTTCTTCTTTATTATGCAGCCTGAGGGGGTGCAGTTGGAGCGCATCTCGAAGTTGATTGATTTGGGGAAGTGCAAGGCTGCTGTGGATAGTGTCTGGCGTTTGGAGGATTACGAGAAGGTGTTTCAACGGGCGGATGGTGGGCATGCTGCTGGTAAGGTCGTGATTGATATGCTGCTGGCGAAGTAGACGGTTCAAGGGGATACTGTAGGAAAGCAGTAACCTTACTTCCTTGGAGAATTTTCTCTTTAGCACCTGGTTAAGAATCCTAGCCAGGATAAAACGATTTCGTCGTACTTAAATCGAGGCAGCAGGCTAGGCAGCGGACAGCCTGTTATTTTGTTTAAGAACAATGTAGGCAACTGAAGCCGGCTCAACGCAGCCATTTCAGGCTCCTACATGCTGTTATCCCATAGTGCGCCTTTTTGCTCCCTCGCTGCTCCCCCCTGCTCCCCCCTGCTCCCTCGTTGCCAACGCTTTTGATGGTGGACCAGTCCAACCACCAACTATCGGTTTGGACCAGTTGGTTTGGATGACTAAGCAGTTAGTTTGGGATTTAAACTAACTAGTTTAACATCTAGACTAACTAGTTAGACTATTAGTTAAAACGGTTTATAGAGTCTAACGAAATAGGTTTAGCGTAGCCCTATAGGTTTAAGCCCTATATAGAAAAGTAGTAACTCTACTATATAAAATCCGGATACTCTAACTAAAGAGGCTTAGCGGCTCTCGGTTACCTAGCCCTACGGCGAAAAAACTAAATTTAATAATATAGGGAGCTAATACGTGGACACCCCCTTTTAATATATAGACACCCCCCTAAATCGGGTTAGCTTCCCGGGCTGCGCGAGTAGCTGTGCGCGCAACCGCCGCAAGTCTACTCTACTAAGTTAACCCTACTATATCGATAGTTAAACCTTATTAATTAAATAATTAAGTTATATAAAAATCTTAAATTACTCTAATAATTATATTTTAAAGTTATTTTATTAGTTAGCTACGTAAGTAATAATTATTAATAATTTTAAACATTTTGTATACTAAGACGCTAATACTTCTTTTTTTAATATTTCGCCTAATTACTTAGGTGGCGACGACGAGGTTATCTAGAAGATAGGCTAGTAGACCGTCTTTAGGTAGCTATAAGTCTATTACTCTAAAGTAGTAGGTGGAGGAGTAATATATTTAATATAGTGTAGTAGCGTAGGTAGGGCGCGTATCTACGAAAATACTAAAATAATTACGGTAGGATAGTCGCGCAAACTCGGAAGCTAACCCGATTTGGGGGGGTGTCTATGCATCAAAAGGGGGTGTCCACGTATTACGTCCCATAATATTTACTACTTTCGGAAATCTAATACTTAGACCCTTAATACTCTACTAACGCTCTACTTTTCTTCTCTATTACTACGGAGGCTACGAGATACCTACTTTAAGGTCTTCCGAAGGTAGTTTATAATATTATAGGTATCGTGCTAACGTCGTCGTCGACCCCTAAGATAGAGAAGTATAAGTCTTAGCGAGTCTTAGCAATTTTTAACTAATAAGAACGCTGGGACTACTAACTAACTAGTTTAACTATTAGTTAAACTAGTCTAGGTTTTAAACTAACTAGTCTAAGGTTTAGACCACTAGAATAGACTGGTTAGGCCTTCGGACTGAACCGTTTCAACCATGAAAAGCGTTGCTCGTTGCTCCCTCTAAAGCGACCCTGCTCCATTTCCCGAGCAGAAACGGAAATTTTCAATCCTAAGTTCGGGGTGTATATAATATATATATAGTTGTCGTTTTAGTTCACCATCGATCGGTCCTTTGGTTCTTAGCCATGAGTACACGGTACTTAAGGATAGAGATCAAGGACACCTATCAGCAGATAGTCTAGCATCGTCAGCCCCGTTCTGTAGGGCTGCATGAGCTGATCTCCTCGATTCGCTAGTCATTCAAGCAACACTCCGACCTTCGGCGCCCGCCAACAAGAAGATGTGGAATCCATACGGCGTACCTCCAATTCCCAGTAGAGTGCCTCGCTCGGGAGGCAAACATGGTAAGTCCTCGATGTTCCCTAGCTCGAAGGTCATAGATTCTCATACAAAGATAGTCCATTTCACGGACCCGCAAGATAATCAGCAAGCACCAGCGCCAAGGGGTAGCGCCGTCCACAGTCTCAAAAAGCGTGGACATGGCTCCTCACAGTACCAGGACGCTCCTCCCATGGCCCAATCCTGGATACCACACCATGATACCGGTCCTATGCAGCCTGTAGCATCTACTAGGCAGCAGGATATCGTAGGACCTGGATCCATGAAACCCAACTACAGTGTAGTTCCCTACCAACCAGGTTTCCCCCACATCAACCCTCCCTACACCCAAAACCAAGAAACCTTCTCCCAAACCCGCTACCTCACCTTCACCCGGCACACCATCCCCCCAGCCTTCATCTCCTGTCTCAAAAAAATATTCAAAGTCCAGCGCAGCAAAGTGAAAGACTGGGTCGTCGGTGGCCTAATCCGCGCCGACATGCAGAGTCTCTGGGAAGGTACAATGTGGCTTGATATCCGGCCCTTGTGGGCGCAGTTGGCGCGTAGGGATAAGGAGCGGTGGAATGCGTTTGTGGGGGAATTTAGGGAGGCGGAGGAGTTTAAGGTGAGGGAAGCTGGGAATGAGAGGGAGTGGGCGAGGGCGTTTGGGTTGAGGCGTGATTTTTTTATGGAATTCGTACAGAGCGGGTTGCCATATGGCTTGCCGCCTCCGGCACCGAAACTGATCTCCCCGCCGAAGGAGACATTTCATCACGATCATTCTCATCATCCACGGGAAGATTACGAAGAATGTTGGTAGTTGATGTGCCCGTGTGGGTGGAAGCACGGATGGGATGACACTTATGAGTTTGGTGACTGGGTAGCAATTGGAGTTGGGGGGATCTATAACGATGAAGTTTGTTTCGAGGCAACGTGGATGTGTGTCCGATATCATTTCCGGTGTGCTTATGAAGATGATTAGGTAGTGCAATCGTCTTCACTGGGGAAGCCAATTGATGAATTCTGGATTCGTCCATTATTTCCTTATCCTTTGCTTTCGCTGGTAGAAGGCGCCAGTATCTCTTTGGACAAACCCTTCTCCAACCTGCAGTGTCTCTGTTTATGACGGTCTTCATACACGTGTTAGCGATGGATCCAGACCCCGACAGCTGTTGAACGTCCTCCCTTCCTCCTACCCAGTAATAGTAGAACGATTAATCATACCTGATCCTATCAAACGCAGTTGCTTTGTTCTCCAAATGAGCTAGATCTGTGACGGCACCGAATCTGTTCCCAGTCAAGACAGTCTGATTTTGAAATGAGATAGTGACAGCAAAATCCAACTAGCCCACGAACGCGCTATTCCCAATTCCCTACTACCCAACACGCATAACAAAAAAAGCCAAAACCCTCACCTCCCCCTCCCCGCCTTCCTCCCACCAGGATTTCAAAAAAGCAAAAGACTCACAGCATAGCACCAACTTATTACAAAGTAGGTGGTATACCGCTACAGAAATCTGTCAAGAGATTTTAATCTATGACAGATTTGCTTCCGCTTGGATTCGAACCCTCAAGATCTCACGCTAACCTCATTTAAAGTTAACGTTCGAAGTTAAGCGTTCATGTGAATCCGGTATGCATTTGAGCTAGGACTCCGAGTTTGCCTAGGGGAGGAATTCGCTTATAAGGTTTTAAGTCAGAATTATTGCCATTCGTCGATATGGAAACTTTCCGTGCGGTTTGATACTATTGAAAAGCCTGGTGTTTACAGAGGGCTTTACGATTGTAGTCACCCCAGATGTAGGACATGAATCGATTTCTACAGTGGCGTGTCATGATTCTGTCAAGCTGTTGGAACCTGCTACTACTGTTGAATGTCAATCGAGCTGTGTTACTATCGTAAGAATCTTTCTGGATTTCGAGACTCGGTGTCAATAACTTGAGTGTTGATTCATATCTACAACGACCCCTTGTAGCGTAATGCTTTGCTTCTACTGCTTCTCTTCGAGCACTGTCCTGCAGTGTTGCTTCCTGGTATTTACATTCATTCAACACTGTTTCGACACGAATGTTCTCTTCACACCTTTCAGATTAAAGAGTTCTCTTCACATTTAGACTTCAGATCGTTGACACCTCACCTCCAATAAGGCAATACGCTTTTGTAACAAGCAATAAGGATCTGCAAATTGAATGATAACGAAGACCATTATCCTACAATGCCTCGCGATATCGAGCCCGTAGATAGCACTTCTCCAATCAGCGCAATTGGAAGGTCTGAGCTGGGCCGATGACAAGCCCATGAAGGGTACACAAATGAAAATGGCATGCAAGATGAAGACGGCGTTCATCACACTAGGGGTGAATTTTTTCGATCCCTAAACTCAGAGCTGAATAATCTGACTTGAATCTAGTCCATTTCACTGAAAAACGAGTTGATCATCGTACTCCAACACCAAATGCTAGCACTGTGATGAGTAGACGACAGGAGAATCATAGTCGGGATCAATCTCGGGGCCCAACCCTTGTAGACCAACCTTATTCTTATGGCCAAGATTTGCCGCCCATACCACCGATTCGCGAGGAAAGTGCTCACAATCGTACTCAAACGGGGCAAAGTCTCAATAGTCTCAACCGACGACTCGAGGCCATGGATGTCAGCGCTTATAACGACCTTGACTTCAAGAATGTGAACGAAGCTTCTAAGCTTTTTGATAGACATCCTACGAGCCCAACACAGTCTCCTGCGCAAGAGGATGAATGCATACTTCAAAAGCGATACATCCCACTCACATTGCGGACAATTCCAACACCTTTGCTCGATAAATTATGCAGCCTGTTCCAATTGGACTCCAGCGAAGTAAAGGGCTGGCTCTCAGACGGACTGATTCGAATTGACTTGCAGAAATGGAAAGAAAACAAGATGCCCTACGACATGGAGCCTTTGACAGCTAAATTAGCACCTAGAGATATCGAGAACTGGGATCAGTTTGTGAGCGAATGCGAAAACAACAAAAAATTCAAGAAATACATAGGGGCACAAGTTGGCTCTTATAGGGAGTATTCTAGCCGGCGAGAAATGAACTCGAGTCCTTGGCCCTTGAGAGGCGTTATGAGTGGGTATGACTCTCGTTGCTGTCGGTGTTGGTGGTCTGGGAATTGGTGCGGTGGCTTACCATTCGGATTATTTCAATCTTGTCTGAACCTGAAGCATTAGGCTTCATGATGTCGCTGAGGAAGTTACCCTAGATACGGGCGCAGCGAATGTATTTTGCCAGTCTCAGATAGCGAGGATGAATTGAAGATCTAGTGGAGCACAGCTTGAAACCCTGATTCGTGATGCTGCTTGGTTCTTGGTAACTTCGGGCTTTCCGACACGAGCTGACACCCATACGCAATTCCATATCCTGTTCTGACACAAAAAGGCGGTTGAAGACCCATGGGATCTGTAGGTTGTATTATTGGGTTTAGCCCTTCCGTGTCAGGAAGAAAAGCTATTTTCCACCAGGATAAATGACTGACTGACAGTTGAGTTGCCTGCCGGGGCATGGGCTAGAGCACATCTCCCCGCCCGTTGTCTACGCTGACGCCTGCCCGCTTTACCGAGTTGATCAAGCCGAGGTGCTCGGTCCGAACGCTGGAAACCCAAAGAGCGTCCTTCAGGGATGTTCCATGAGCTCGCACTGAGACATTGCCGGTTTTAGCAATAAAGTTTGATTTGTCTGGCAAAAAGAGAGAGAGGTCAGAAATCCGCCGACTTGGCCAATTCAAAAACCCACCTTGTGTGCCAAAGCAAACACTGTATCCGCTGGCTTATTTAGCCCGGTACAGGATTCGTACGACCTTACAACCTTTACCAGTCGTACCTCGGTGTCTGTTGCTTATTTGTCGTCTAACAGCAATTGTTCCGCTGAACGAGGTAGTCTGTTGACTCAGAAACACTAGAAGCTAGTCCATCTTAAGATGCAAGGCAAGAAACTCTGATGAGCAGTCAAGCCAGAATGGGGCGTGCTGAAACCATTTGAAAAAGCAGCCAACGGAAACACCACCCATCCGACACCCGAGACATCGCCATGGACGGTGAGCTAGTTAACGGAAGACGGCTCTTGTCTTGGGAGCATCGTCCAACCCCTAAAGGAGTAACAAGCTGGTTTAGTTGACTGAAGACATGGGAAAAGCAGTCTTGTTTAGGTGACCACCTCGCTCAGCGCAGTCGCTCTGTTCATGTTTCCTACGCTATAAATCAGCGTGACCTTCATATCATATTTCTTCATCTTCTCTCTTTCATTTTACCGAACCCCCAATGCATACACGTACACCATCCCCAACACACAAGATGATAGGGCCAGGTGAATTCTACCGGGTGCCGACTTACCCAGAAACGGTAGACTATTTATGTGATGCCTTAGGTTTTCGAGATGATAGCCGAAGGCCAAAGAAACTTCTCACACAGCACACGTTGAAGTGGCGCCAGACATACCAATGCCCTGATGGCAGACCTGGTAGAGCGTTGACAAATTGGAAGTCCATAGAAGATCGCAACGAGCTGAGAACAATGTCGCGCGCTTTCCTTGAGACAGATAGCCATGGCGATCAGCTATGGCCAAGAGGCGGATCCCTACCTATGGTACCAAAATACCCACAAGATGAAACAAGGTACAGTAGTGGCTCACCATCCAGTGCGACAATTACCGAATTTTGCAGGATTCTTGAATCGCTTACCAAACCGTTCTGTCTGCATAACATTCACTCGTCCTCTCAAGGCGACGACAATGCTCCAAAGACACCGAAACAACTTACGCATGATGCCAAGACCAGTGAGGTCAGTATCAGCCCATGTCGGCCTCTCAGCGATAGTAGGGACGTGAGTAAGGCTATTGACGAAGAAAGCGGAATTAATACTGAGGGTTTAGTGGATAGACCAAGCATGGTAAGATGTCAATTGGCTTGAAAACACACCCTTCTTCTGACTGCATGAAAAGTCTCTGACGGCCCCCACAAATTGTCTAGCAGGCGGCATTCCGCTGGATCAAGAGAGCTCGCTGCTGCTACAGAGCGCCTTCCCAACGTTCACTCCGATGCTTCCCAAGTAGCAGAGTCGGCGAAGGCCCTCTCGCATTTGATGCATGATGACCCAAGGGGGAACTCCAGAGCTCTCAATTCACCAAGAAACCTTTGCGATGTAATTGGAGCTAACACCCTCAAAATGATTGCTGCTGACAGTGCTCCACTCCAAGAAGCGGCTCACCAAGCGCCAGTGCCAGTAACGCTCTTTGAGCAGCATACAGTACAGCATCACCTCGCAAAAGACCCAGATCACTGACGCCGGATGATATTCACAGATCTAGGCCAGCAAAGACGAGGCTGAGATCCGAAGAGTCGCAATCGGGGACCAGGAGTGAGCACCACGTTGCAACACCCACCCCACAAGGACAAGGCAGCTCTTTGATCGATACAGCTGGATCAGAACCTGGGAATTCGAGATTCCAGAGGCCGGTTATAGATCATCGGATAATTCTGTCTAGACGACCTCGACTTCGAACGATTGAATGGGAAGGAGGAACACTTCTCGGTAATACCCTTGATGAAGTATTCCAGGACTTGTCAGCTTTCGTGTCGAGGGACCATTTTGATAAGATATATTTTACCTTAGGAAGCTTACAGAGAGAACAAAGATGGTCAGTAGGCAAAGGCGATAATGACAAATACAAAAGGATGAGGAGAGCTTTCAAATAGAGTATCAAGGAGGATCGGAAGAAGGGTACAATCAACTTTGAAATGTCATTGGAGGCGAGCGGGGAGCAGCGGATTGTAAATGGATTATCCGACGATGACGAGGTCTTCACATAGGGCTATTGGGGCCATGTCAGAATTGGGGAGGACTGCACTCGGGTACTTCCATCGGCTCGCCCTTCGCATTAATGATCATAAAATATCATATGAGATGTCCCCCACAAACCCTTGGTTACCTAAGAATCAGCTCAAAGCCTTAATAGCAATGTCTGCGATCTACAGTCTATCGCACAAATACACAGGAGGCAGAAATGTGTCATATGAGGCAAGATTGTGGAACACGAATGTTAGTAGGCGTAAACCCCGACGAGCGCAAGATAGGACGGACATCAAGCACATGGCAGGGGAAGCAGCGAGAGGTGGACAGTACATCTACCCTCACGTAAACAACGGCGAGAGTACACTCAATCATCGACCGTTACCGATGGAAGGCCTATGTATGTTCTCGGATGAAGTTTGGAGAGAAGGGCTTGAGGTATGGATGCCAAGAGCTGAACATCAGTTGCCGTGTCGATCAATCTTCACACCAACGAATGACACGCATGCCTAGCGTTAAGGTCGGCAGATGGGCCGCGCTCTCTACTTTTGTTCCCTGAACACTGTTCCATCGTTCAGGGAACACTCTACGGTGAATCTACAGGCTATTACGGATGTACACGTTCCTCGATACAATCCTCGGTTGATCTTCAATTAAGGCTAGTGTTTATCACCATGAAAATTTAGGCCCCACATCATCTTCTTGTGTCTCGACGGCCATCACCTCCATTTTTGGATCCGGTTCCAATTCGATCTTGAAATTCGTTTTCCCTCTGGCCAGATCTTTACTGATCTCTGCAGCAAAGTCTACTTTCATCTCTTCGTAGATCTCAGGATCATGTCGCGGAATCTTGAATTCTGCACTCCTCTGAGATGTGGTGAGTTTGAAAATGATGTGTTCGATATTCTTTTTTCCCGCAAAAGGTTCTACATCGTTGAACATCGCCTCTATGGATTTTTCACCCAGTGAGACATCAGGCCAAAGCCTTCGGTACAGACTGCTAATTACATAGTACCGGATCTTTGGCTTTGATCCTGGCTGAGGCTGTGATGACTCCGACCGCTGTGCACTTTGATGCGGTATGTGGTCCTGCCTCTCTTCGGCTATAGGTGTCTGTCCTGTTGTAGCCTCTCTGCTGACCTGGTCGTTCGGAGTAAAGGCAGAAGGGGTAGGGGTTTTCTCGGTCTGATCCTGGGTTACGTTGCTAGGAGATAGCCGCAGATCTTGCTGCTGAACAGCTTCCAATGCACGCACATACTCTACTCCTTCGTCCACCAAATTGTGTATCTCCGGGTCATCCTGTAGCGGCGGAAGACTTCCATGGACCTGGGCTGAGTCCGGCTTCGTGGGGCCTTTTAATCTGAATGGTTTGTTTTGGCTTCTTAGCTTTGATCGCGTAGGCAATGCGTCACCTCGGTGTTCAACGCTCCTTACAATAGGCGAAACTTCATTCTCATGTGCTGAATCTGGCCCACTTCGGGCAGATTTGGACTTTGCAATGGAGTGCTCTGAACTGGAGGAGACAAGTTTCCGCTTTCTAGCGCGTCTTCGAGGGGTGATCTCCTTATCCTCATCATCCCCACCCCCATCATTTCTTTTGGCTTTTGACTCGGTGGAAGACTTTCCTTGCGCTTCGGCGCTGGGTGATTTGCTCTTTGATTTGTCATATGGTGTGATAGTATTATGCTCCGATTGGATTATTGTGGGTGTAGTGATTGTTTTTGATGGAGGCGTGCGCAATTTCGCAAGCGCATTGCGTCCCCGAGCCTGCTTGAACTTCAGCATGACTACCTTGATACAATCCCGTCAGAATTTACATCGCTCTCAATGAGGGCATAACAACGCACTTTTTTTTTTGGTGTTTTGCGAACATCGTCACTCTCGGTGCCATGATATTCATAATCGTCGTCTTTTGTTTCCGGCTGCGGAGTTTGCGCTGAACTTTCACTGAGCGTGGAGACGTGCTTCGGAAAACTTGAAGAGCTAGTCTCCTTGTCGTGCATTGATGGAGCATTGGGAGAAGCACTGGCCTGGGTTGGCGTTCCATTGTGCCATTGTTCGTCTGCTGTTCTATGATTTGAAGGCTTTCGCAATGATTGCAATGATTCGTTTCTGGGATACGTGGTGGGAGGGTGACTAAATTGCTTCACTCAGCGTTACAAGATCAGTACGCTGCGATTTTGAGCTTACTGATAATCATTTGGCGATGCAAACTGCGGCGGCACCCAGCCTGGGGTGTGTTGGAAATGAGCATGTCCAGTGGTTGACGGGCTGATCATAGTGCCAGAGGTATGATCACTACGATCACTTTCAGTGCTCTCACGAATTCGACGACCTCTGTTAGGGTGCTTTGCATTGTGCACTTGGTTCGTATTCTCCCGCCAGAAAAGCTGGCACAATAGCTCTGTGATCCTGCATGCAGATTAGTGTCAGAGATATTGATGCAACCTCCATGTTGTTTCCTTACTTCTGGTGATCTCTTGGGTATTCCGGGACATTTCGAGCGCGTCCTTCTTCCCTTGAGGGCCAATGACTCACGGCGTATCCTCCAATTTCGAGAAAGTCTTTGGTCATACGGAGCAGGCCATTCTGTACTTTGGCCGACTTCCAGTCTGTGAGATCTTTTCCGCGCGTGCCGTCGTCAGTAGTATATTGTTTTCGCCAACTCTGCGTATAGTCTTTGAGATCGTGTTCCGCTCTTTCGTAGCCATCACCAAAGCCCAAGGCTTGACATAGATCTCTTACTAACGGAACTCGATTCTGAGGCAGTGGTGGTTTACATTGAAACATTTTGCACAATGAATATGCATCAAAGACAGGCAAGAACGAAGAACAATAAAGGGGTGTCACTGAGACTTCCACATTGCGGCCGATGTTCGAAGAACGGGGGGAACACGAACTCGACCTTTCCCTGCCAAGAGATCGAGGCAGATTCGTACCAATCCTGAGAAGGTATAGGTAGGATTCGAATTTGAGCCAAATTCAGCCTCGGCAAGGACGGAAACCCATCCTATTGGTTTAGTTCCCTACTTTCAGGGCTATGAAACATGAGGTGCATCTATCATGGAGGGCCATCGCCGATGAAGACTCTCGTATAAAAACTCCATCTAGCACAAAACCTCCAATCCTTACACCGCTCTCTTCAAGCCTCACAGAGATCTTCTTGGAGAATTGCAAATCGTTCCGAGCATAAAAGGCAGCATCATGTCCCTTATGTGGCCCCTCAATATCCTCTACAATTGGGCTGTTGGTATTAGACCGGAGAAAGCTGGTCCTCAGTTTGAAGATAAACCGGGTACGCCACAAATTATTCCAATGTGCTTTGTTTGCTGACTTCGAACTTTGGAAGTGGCCAGGATGGTGATTTCCTACTGCGGTAATAAAATAAATATGGATCTTCGCAACCAGCCTATGTCTCTGTCGGTTTTTCAAAAGGTATGCTGCAAAATTCGTCTTCCCACAAATCCAGCTTCATATCCGGGTCTTCATCAAGAGTCTTGTAATGACATTTCTCAGAGTATCCGTTTGGAGTTGCACCCAGCCTCTATTGCATCCACAGCCTAGAGGTCTCGATTCCAGGTCTTGCACAACCTCCACACGGACCCTGCCAGGTCATCCATACCCTTTGTATATGTATTACAAAAAAGTTGAGCCAGGATATTGTAAGATTATGGAAGGACTGCGAACATATGCGGACAGACCAGTATTTCTTTCGTAAGAGGTGGCCGACACTGCAGTGCATCGCTTATGAGGGAACTGCTTCAATCATGAGTAGGCAATTTGGGCATTCAAGGCTTCGCACGGCTGTTTTGACCTACGCTGGACTTAATTCACCGATATGTACCTTTTGACCAAATGATAGACAAACAATCTCGCTATGGAATTGGAATCTCGAAATGTCTTCGTTGTGACCGTACGATCAAATTTGAAAGTGACTACTTGCGAAATCGACAGATCACGACAAAGATTGCGAGTGTCCAATTGACAGCCATCAGAGTCGAGAGTTCAAGGACTGCCAATAGGGTAGTCTGCATTCCTATCGTATTTGTCCAATAGGTCTAACAATGGATGACCTTTTCTTCAGAGCTGACAGAGAATAAGCTGTACAGCCCGGTCCACCTACTGCGAGTCTTGAGCGGCGATAAATATCAATGAAAGTAGAAATTGAAAATTGGGGGCTTCTTGATAGAAGGAAAAGCCTGAATAGCTGTTCTGTGCCAGGATGAATGAAACTCAGTACGATGTCTATCGCACCATCTTAGCTCAGAATCTCGTCGCTCTGGATTCACTGCGTCATTTGAAGTTGCCAATCCAAAAGCCTCGAGCAGCCTGGAAGGTGACAAATTTGAGACGTCAAGTGTCGAAGCGCGCCATTACATCACGACCTCTTCCCTGCTAGATGATAACAACTCTCCGGCAGCATCAGATGATGATCAGCTCGGGATCAGGATGACGCGTTCATTCTGAGAGAGAATGTTCATACAATTGAGTATGGGTATTGCTATCAGTATGGGCAAGGGCATGCACTGCAATAAGGGCTTCTTGCGTTGCTACGCTTACTAAACCAAAGCGAAAGGTCGAATAAATTCTGTGCTCTGCTCAAATATTGTTCATTGCTTCCTTAGCGATGGCGAAAACAAGGCGATAATTGCGCTGCGAGCCTGCCCTGCTCATCAGATGTTCAGGCTAGGCCGTATCCGCTATAGTGCGCATCAATCTCTGCGCTCTAGTTTGGTGAATCTGACTCTCAGATACTCTCGGTTATCGTGAGCCACTTCTTTACTTGAAAAATGCTCTGGTCAGCGCTTAAGAATATAAAGGGTTGTGATGTCTATCACAACTGTAGTAGTATCCAAAAGTTCCTGATAGACCTGTCATGATGACACCTTCATAGGATTGCGTCAGCGTGCATATCTAGCGATATGCTAAGCAATGACGCTGAGCAAATGCTCTCCTACCTCGATTGTACATAAGAACGCGTGAAAAAAGGTATGAGGACTTAAGAGAAAGCTGTAATAGGAACGGCACGATGCTCAAGGCGAATATGACCTATGACCTCGCGGCACAATTGTCAAAGGAGCTGGACATGTTCTCAGCGGCATTCAAAGCAGACTATGACCCTTTGAATGCGCAAAATACAAGGGAGAAATCCAGGGACCGGGCAGAACTACCTGCAGATAGAGCTCCCATTGGTGGAGATTCTGAGGTCAGATTTCCAATGTTCCCTCCACCGTAATGCCCACTGCAAATTTTTCTGACTAAGAAGCATCCCACATAACGAAGTTCACATCAGGCCTCGAAGTGCAGATCATTTTAAAGGACATGCTCTCCGTCGTAGACCAAGCTTCAAAGTCAAGGTTTCTTATGATCTGGACTACAGCGATGTCTTAAGTGGCAGAGCGATACTAAATGGACGTGGCATATATTCAAGGTGCCGCCGCCTTCATCATAAGCTTACAGGGATTTTCAAAGTCTCCAACGATGGCACCGAGACTCCAATACTCTGTTGCCGGCGGTGTGAATTCGCAATGTTCCGACTTGGCTCAGGATCCGGACGTCTGAGTGTGGTATCAATCTCTCAATTGCCAGACTCTAGAGATCAGACCAGCCCAGAGACCCATCCATCGATGCGAAGAACTCATGAGGGCCACTCGTCAGCTCGTGGTCTGGCCATTTCGGGTGGAGCGCACGATATGTCAAACCCTCCTCCCGCTGAAAGTGCCTTTCGTCCAGTACACAACGGATACCGTGCCGACAGGAATACTTGGATGAGTCTTCTCAGTCTTTTGGCTTTTGATACAAGGGACGGGCGACCAAATGATAATCATGGACTTGAGCTCATCGATCTAGAAAACCTTGGCCACCAAACCATGAACTTCCCCAATCCTGAAGACCAGGGACACTTGCTACCGGACTCGTATCTCCCAGAGTCACCAGCAAACATCGTTTCCGCCCAGATTAATCAGCGACCGCCTTTCCAAACCCGATGGGCTTCGCGAAGAATCCCTCCGTGCTACATCCTCATCGTATCAGGTATCCTCACTATCGCTGGAAGTCTGGCACCGGCATTATGGCGATCCACAAATCGCAGCGACGTCTCTGGAGGTTTCTCGCTAGCCCAGTATATCCTAGGGGTTGGTGTCTTTGTAATTGGATCGGTGACAGTGATTCATAGCAAGACGTGCACCTGCTGGCAATGATGAAGGCTTGAAGCGAAGATTCTGTGAAAAGAAGCCCCGCAGACGAACTTCGACGGAAATTGACCACTCTCCCTGTTCTTCAAGCATCCCACAATCTGAGGATGTGTTGACACTATAAGATGCGTTATCGACTGGAACGATTGAGTGCCATTTCAATGAAAGCCGACTCCCTACAGGCCTATTAGGCTGTCGTGTCCTCCAGACGCCCAACAGAACTATCGTTGGGACAAGATTGGTCGACGTGGTCCGTCCCCATCACTCTAGGGGGGGCCACCAAATTCACACATATTCAAAGAGGCTATGCGCAGCCAACAAAACCATCGTTGCGAAGAGATCGGCCGACGTGCTCTCCATCACGCTAGGGCGTGTCACCAACATCACATGCATTGCACAGGCTATGCACAGCTGCGGATGGACAATTCAGGGAAGGAGAGCAGATTTTCTCTCAACCACAAATAAAGCGACCTGTGCAGAGATCTCTCAACGCATGCCTTGCTGTGCTGACGAGTATCGAGCGATCCACAGCTCCGAAAAGAACAACCTTGTTGCTCGACAGGGTGAGAAAGGCGCTACTTTCATTCAAAGAACTGGAACTTTACTGACAAGATCAGCAAATAGATAATGGAGGCAGTAGAATAGCCAACTTGTCATGAATTGCTCAAAGTCCAAGTAGAGAACAGGAGAGGAATCGACCACAAAATGCGGTCGACCAGCGGAGGACCAGAAAAGCACGTGTTCCGATGGGTTTCTGCTGACCCGTGATTACTGAAGCGAAGAGACTGTTTACAAACATCCACTCAGGAGAATGGCAAGCACGAGAGAGAGTCGTAGAATCTTGTCATTGATCTATTAAGAACATTACCTACCCACTGCGTTGGTCATATGAGGGTCTACTTCCATTAACTGCATGTAGCGGATGTAGCAATATTCCTATCTTCGTTACAATTACAACTTTCCGGCATCATCATGACCATGATATCCTATCATCACACATCAGCAATGACCTACAGTACAGGCGTTCTAGAAGGGGTACTTACACTAGCATTATCCCAGCTCCAACAGCCATAGCCGTGAACTGAGCCATCGTCTTCTTGAACTCCTGCCACTTTTTTGGGCCGGTCTCTAGCAGCTCAGGGATCACGGCGACAGTCCCAACATACAGGAAAGTGCCAGCTGTGAAAGGCAGTAGCATGTCTTCCCAACCCAAGCTAGTGCCTGCTAAACCTTTCCTCTGAGTTTCACCGGTCATGCTGCTTGAATCCGACTTTCCAAGTTCTTGCACCGCAATGCCAATACAAGTGCCCAGAAGGGCTCCTAGGGCTGTCACAAATTGAGCGCCCATAGCGCTCCTCTTTGAGAACCCTGATTGGATTAGCAACGCGAAATCTCCCACCTCATGGGGGATCTCATGGAAGAAAACGGCCACTGCGGTGGTGGCGCCGAGTGTAGGCGAAGCGTAGAAGGAAGATGACATGGCGAGGCCGTCGGTGATGTTGTGGGTGAAGTCAGCGATTAGATTTAGGTAGGCGGAGAGTCGGATGGATTGTGAAGCCTCTTTGTCTTTCTTCTCAGGAATTGGAGCAGGGGTCTGAGGCACTGGAACTACCGCTTCTTGCTCCGTTTGCTCCTCAGTCTGATTGCGTGGTCTCACGCCTTTGATGACGAATTTAGGCTTTGCTCCATCCAGGACTTGCGCGCTTGCACCTTCAAAGACCTTGCTTGCGCTCTGAACAAATTCCTTAGCTTCGATGAGTGGGACTTTGGAGCCTGTAAACGCAGCTTCATATGCCTTCCACAGAGCAATCTGTGTGACACTACTCGTCGGATCTCCTTCGAGAGTTTCTGCCAACCAGCGATGGGCCCGCTTTGGCTCCTTAAATTGCCACAATCTTCGGAGCACTGGGGTTGGCAGACTTAATTGGGTGTCATCACTAAAGACAGAACCGGAGTGTTTGCGCTTTCGGGAATTCATGTTGCCGTTCGCTGTTTCCAGACTTGCCCCAGTAGCCTTTACACTCGTATTCTCATTCGAATGTTCTTCTTTGGCTTCCTTTACATGACTATGAGCATGATCATGCCCACCCTCGCCACCAGTCGCTATCCGTAGACCCTTGTCCATAGCTACGAAAGTAACGAAGCCCACCATGATGGCTACGCCAAGGAGAAGGTTCTTGTTGGGTTCGACAAGGACGAAGCGTGCATGAGCTGGTTCTGCTTCACCGAGAAAGATTTCGGGCAGGAGATGGAAGAGGGTGTCTCCTAGTAGGCCACCGACGGCAAAGGCAACCATAACGGAGAGGGAGGAAGGATCGATGTTGGGAGGGCATAATGCGAGGAGAAAGTCTATGAAAGGATCGTCAGCAACTGTCACGTTTACAGGGCATCTCCACTGACTGGGTGGTCCGGAGATGTACAGAGTTGCAAGCAAAGCGTTGACAGCAGGGCCAGGGATTCCCGCGATGGGTGTTCCTGGGAACAGCGTCTCAAACACCTGAGATGCATAGCCCGGCACCTCAGGAGCTGTCGCCCGCTTGTGGATATTCAGCTCTTGCACAAGTGGGCATTGCTGGACCAAGTCAGCATGAGTACTCTATAAACGCCCCTGAGCGCGGCCGCCGCAGGGTATCCTCTCACCTGAAGCGCGTCCTCAAGCTCGGGAACGCTCAGCTGGCCAATGGACGATTGAGCCAGTGCGTGAGAGGCAACTCCGACTATGATGAGAGCGAGAAGCCGAGCCCCCCACCAAGGATTCCCGAACATAGCCATTGGCAAAGCTTGTAAGCAAGTCGTGGTGTACTCTTCGTTAAAAGGCGTGTCTAACTCTTCGCGATATCAACGAAGCTAACGGTCGATCATTCAGCCCTAGCGCGAGCCTACAGCTTTTTGCAAAACCACTGGCCACGGCGCTAGTGGATGAAAATAATTTGCGCGACTACGAGAAATAGGCTAATAAGTGTAATCGAGTATATAGCCACTATAGACCCTTTAAATAGCTATTAAATAGATAGAACTAATAGATAATTATTAGACCTCGCTATTTGCTAAATAATTAGCCTAAATATTAGCGATATAGCTATAGAGCTAAACGTCAGCCATATAGCCAAATATTAGCTATGTAGCTAAGCAACAGCTATGTAGCGATGTGGCTAAATATTAGCCATGTAACTAAATATCAGCTATGTAGCCAAACATCAGCTATGTAGCTAAACATCAGCTATGTGGCCAAACAGTAGCGGTGTAGCTATGTAGCCGAACATCAGCCATATGGCCAAATAGTAGCGATATAGCTATGTGGCCAAACATTAGCGATATAGCGATGTGGCCAGATGGTAGCGATGTAGCTATATAGTTGATAGGCTCTATGGTAAATAGGCTATGTAGCTACTAGGCAAATATGTTACATAGCTGCTATGTAGCCACATCGCTATATCGCTGATATTTACATAGCTGATGTTTGGCTACATAGCTACATCGCTACTGTTTGGCCACATAGCTGATGTTTGGCTACATAGCTATATCGCTAATGTTTAGCCACATAGCTATATCGCTACTATTTGGCCATATAGCTAATGTTTAGCTACATGGCTGACGTTTAGCTATATAGCTAATATTTGGTTATATAGCTAATGTTTGGCCACATCGCTACATAGCTGTTGCTTGGCTACATAGCTGATATTTAGCTATATAGCTGACGTTTGGCTATATGGCTACATCGCTAATATTTAGGCTAATTATTTAGCAAATAGCGAGGTCTAATAATTATCTATTAGTTCTATCTATTTAATAGCTATTTGAAGGGTCTATAGTGGCTATATACTCGATTACACTTATTGGCCTATTTCTCGTGGTCGCGCAAATTATTTTTTTCTACTAGCGCCGTGGCCAGTGTTTTTGCAAAAAGCTGTAATACCTTAGGAAATAACTCTCGATTGCTTTCCTTCCCATAGTGACCCTGATGGGGTAGGCATAGCGAATGCATATATTGCAGGCACTTTAGGCTCTCTCCTTCCATTTTCGGGAACACTCTGTTACCTCCTCTTCCTGCTTCAAACGTGATTTCAATCTCTCACAACTCTTGTGTTTACATCCAAACAAACCAAGGGATCAAACTTCCAAGTCCTTTTCTCACTCAACGTCTATATCGGAGTCAACCCTCATCACCGAAAGCGTGGTTGCTTCTGATGGACAATCTAATCTCAAGCCGCTACCCGTCACGTTGAGCTGTCTACATCTGAATGCACCCATATCAGCTCTGCACAAGCAATCTGGGATCGATGTCTCCCTGCCTGCGTCCAGAACCAGCCCTCCCATACAGTTCAAGGCGATTGTCTCTGAAACCACTACTGTGAACCTCATTCTAAAGTCTTTCTATGATGCCAATGTTTCTGACAAGATCTTTGGGAACGTCACATATTCCAAGACTCCTCTACAAGCTTTGGGATTTTCGAGGTGTGCATTTACAACCCCATTCGGCCAGGTGGCAGGGCAACCCTCTCTCAAGGATGAGACGTCACCGCAATTCGACGTCGATGGTTTGTGCTTTGTGCCCATTGAACACCAAGAGCACTCCTTTTGTCCGGATTTCTTGATCTGCGACCATCTGTCCTCCCGCCAAGAGTACGAGTCGAAGTTTGTTGCCGTATTAGGCATCCAATTCATGACAAAATATTTCATGCTGGCTCAATTGGCCGAGACAGGCTGGAGCTTTTATCTTCCCCCATTCCCAGCATCACATCTCGATGAACTTGCGGTATTCACCGATGGCTGTTGCCGGAGACAGCGTTCATACAAATCAAAAAGCAGAGCTCACTGCAGTCATTCGTGCCTTGCAATTGATTCGTTTGCGGAAGATACCCTGCGGAGCGGTCAGCGTCTTTACAGATTCTAAGTACGCTGTTCAGGGTCTGAACGAATGGATTCCTCGATGGCGCGGCAATGGCTATCGTACCTCCAAGAACCATGGTGTCGCCAACGCCGACCTCTTCAGGTCTTTAGACTACGAGGTCTCGCTTTTGATGGAACAAGGCACGTTCGTCAAGCTCACCCATGTTCCTAGAGACACGAACAGGGAAGCGGATGCTTTATCAAAGTCGGGGGCCAGGGCAGTGGACAACGCCGATCCCTTACAAGAAGCAAAAGAAGCAAGCCCAGGCATGCTCCTAGGAAGAGAAGTGATGGTCAAGACCAAACCCTTAGTACAGTGGACCCCAGATGGTCACTTCTGGGCTTCTCATGAACCAATTTCGGGTGCAATCAAAGCTTACGTAGTCTAAAGGAATATCTATGTCTCCTGAGGAAGCTGGGAGAAGCTCGATTTCTCAGGGAAGTGGAGCTCGATCAAGAATGAAGAAGAGGGATAGACATCATACTAGGCTGCAAAATTCGCTTCAGTATGAAAACTCGTGTCGCAAACAAGATGACATAGCCGTAATTCTTACACCAGGTGCTAAATACTGCTGCTTTTATCAATGCAGATGCTCTCCCCAGTCTCGTCGGCTACTGGACATTTCATTGAATATAATTTGCTGAGGCATATACAATATGATGTTCTGCACCGACCAACCCTCCAACTGGTGAACGCTAAGATTTATTCTAGAGCTACGAAAATTTGTCCCGCCGAAGTTTCCCCAGTGTCCAATCGAGAAATTCTTCCCATCACCCTCACCGCCACCACTTTCTACACCCCTTCTCTTCCTCCATCCAAACTAATTCAATAATGGCACGCCCCCTCCAAAAAAAGAAAAACAAATCATCCCTCCCCCGCGTCCGCCAAAAGCCCAAATCCAAACGCCTAAACATCAAAAGCAATCCCATAGTAGCCGCAAACTGGTACTTCCCCTCCCCATTCCTTCTCCCTCCCAAGCACACCCTTCTCCTAACCTCCTCTATCACCCAGGGACCAACATCTCACCCTCTCCCAAAACTACCACCGCCTCGGCCTATCCTCAAAACTCAACGCCCACACCGGCGGCACCGAACATAAAGTCACGAAATCCCAAACGCAGAGAAGCGCACTAGCCATACCTTCATCCAAAGCCCCCAAGACACTAGGGAACACCGAAGTGAAAGTCCTCCGTGACCCCGAGACCGGCGCCATAATCAGCGTCCAACCCTCTCCTTCCCAAACGCAGCGCGCAAATAAAAATCCACTCAACGACCCCCTAAACGACCTCAGCGCTTCAGAGGAAGAGGAAGATGCAGACGACGCACCAGAGGCACAAGCAGGGATAATTCCGCAACTAGAAGAGTCGGCGAAATGGACGAAGAGGAAAAGACCGAGGGTGCAGAGTCAGCGGGAACGGGAATGGTGTGGGAGGTTGGTGGAGAGGTGGGGGGATGATTGGGGGGGTATGGTGAGGGATCGGAGGTTGAATCCTATGCAGCAGAGTGAGGGGGATTTGAGGAGGAGGGTGGGGGTTTGGAGGGAGAAGGGGGGAGGGGGCGTTAGTTGAGGTGTGGTCAGATACGCGTCATGAATGAATGCAATGGCTCAAAAGATTTATGAGGGTATTTATCATGTTCAAATGGCGGCTGGGTTATTTTCGCCAACGACTTTCCGCCTCACCATCCTCATCCATCTCCTTCTCCTCCAATCGCCCATCCTACTAGACCCACTGCCCTCTTCCCAGTCCCGAAGCTTGCCCTTCCCGATG
>JAABUP010004209.1_pt1 | contig 23909 bp, 16 predicted proteins | sample 5559201 | NCBI WGS metagenome assembly JAABUP01 (sample SAMN10711887, study PRJNA513373) | rock metagenome | isolation source: Antarctica rocks | place: Antarctica
GAGTTAGATTCAATTATTTAACTTAATGAGTCAGATTAAGTTTCTTTATGTAAACTCACTTAACTCAGTGAGAATTAAGTCAGATTAAAAATTTACTTTATATCAGACCTGATCTGACTCAGTGACATGTTTAGTCTTATTTATATAATTAAGACTTTAACAGAGTTTTTTATATTAAAGACTTGTTATAAGATGATTTTTAAAATACTTAATACTGTTAAGAGAAAATGAAAAAGAATTAACAGCATATTACATAAGCTCAGTTTAAGAACTTTCTTCTTAATAAACTTAAGTTAACTGTATTATAGACATTTAACATTATATATAAATGAAAATTTATGTAATAAATTAAGAATCAGAGTATTAGCTGTTTTATTGCATTTATAAATAAATTAAAAAAACAGATAAAATCTTTTATTAATGTATAAAGATACAATCAGTTATTTTATAGTTTACAATTTAAAATTAGTAATGTACTGATAAAACATTTAGTAACATTTAAAATATAAGTAAAGCTGATGAAATTAATAATAAAGATAAAAGAAACACAGAAACACTGTTAATTAAGTGTAAATTAACTGAGAAGATATAAAAATATAAGTATAAATATAATATAACACTTCATCTTAAAACTGATATATTATACTGAGAAATAAGTATCAGTTATTACTGTAACAGTCATTAACAGTGTATTTATCAGATTCACTAATAACAGATTATAGTTAAAGTGATAGATATATTCTGATTTTATCTGTTATAACTGCAGTAAGAAGAATTATATAAAGTCTTATTGTTTTTTTATTTTAAAAAATATCTTTTAATACACTTAAAAGATTAAAGTCAGTAAATGTTGTTTTTATATTACTGAGCTAAAATGACATGAAAAAGACATTTAAACATTTAATAATAATAATGAAATTACAGACATCAGACAGTTAAAAGTTACTGTATACACTAATAAATTTTAAAATCACATTAAATTTTGTATTTTAGTTTTTAATAAAGAAGTTAAAGCTTATACTGTATACAATAATTATAACTGAGATTAAGAACACTTAATAAATAACTTTTAAGTATATATAAATTGTATCTGATATAAGTTTAAATAACAGACAGTAAAAAGAAAATTAGATGTATAAAGATTAAACTCATAACAGTAAGTATAATAAGATATAATATTGTTTTAAAAATACTGTAACTGCTGCAGCAGAATTTAAAGATTCACTAAAGTAACAGTAATTAATGTTTACATAACAGTAAAAAGTCAGCAGTAAGTTAAATTTTTATTTTAATTAATTCTGAGAAGTTTAATAAGAATGTTCAGTAAAAAGAATTATGTATGTATGTAATGTATATCACAGTTAAAGAAAGTCTGTTAAATGTCATTTACACTTGTTATAAGTTGAACCCATACTAAGGTCTTATGATCTAGTGCTTACTAAGACTTTAAAACTAAAGCACATTATCTTTTTGCTTCTGTATGAAGCTCTTCTTTTTCTCTTCATAGTATTCTTCTTGTATTTAAAAATTATTAATTGAGCATTGATCTCATTGCAAACCTGTGACATTAAAATACTATTCTCATTTAGACCTGACCTATGCTAAAGGCCTTGCAGTACAATTGTTGAAATCAGTGCAGAATGAGTGCAGAAACCTCTATGACAGATGAAGTAAAGACTGTTGCTGAGAAGATTTCTTCTTGAGTGCAAATATTTATAACAGAACTACACAGCATAAAGAATCATACAAAAGAGAACATGCAGAACATGAAGGCTTGTACAAATCTTCTTTACATCTTTGTGATGAATCAAGACAACCTCATGTCAGCTACATCAATAGATACAGCTATTTTGACATCAGCTGTTGCAACATCATCTTCTTCTCAAGAATCAGTCAATTATATAAACAGTCTCATTTTAAAGCAGCTCATAGCAGCAATGAGTGCAAATCAACACTCAAAATGGTGTCTTTCTGATTCACTCAGATTTGAAGAAAAAAGAGTGAAATTCAGACCTTAACTACAACAAATTGTTGTTAAATTGAATGTGAACATGTCAGACAACAATGTCAGTGTGCAGTTTTAATACTTACACAGTTGACTTGAAGGGTTGACTTTAAGTCAGGTCACACCTTAAATTGTAGCTCATATTAAGTTAAATGAAGTTTTAAACCATATGATCATTGAGAAGCTGATCAATCAGCTTCAGCATGTGTACAATGACTCAGAATCAAAAAAGAGAGTGACTTGTACCTTAAAAGCTTTAAAACAGAAGAAAAAACCATTTGCTAAACACCTGACCACCTTTGAACAAACACTGTTGAAAGCAGAAGGCTTGAAATGAGATGATGCTGTCAAGAAAACATTTTTTAGTAACAGTCTTAACACAACACTCATGTGAGCTCTGGTTGTCACCTCAATTTCTGTGTTGTATGATGAGTACATTATCTTGCTACAGCAGGTCAGTCACAACTTAAACTCAATTCAAAAGGCTGTTACTCAAGAGTGTTGTACAACAACTACTATCATCATGTAACAGTCTCACACAAACAACATGAACTGAGAATTCATTGAGCACATCATTGTTGCAGTTACAAAAACTGAAGAGAGACACAGAGCACAATAAGTGTCAGAGAAGAAAGTGATGAAACATTATATGAAACAACTATGCATGCACTGCAAAGACAATGACCACTTCATTAAGAACTGCAAACTTTTGTTTGCTGTACAATCTTGTGTCATCAATGTTGTCACTGCTGAGACTGTAAAGAAGACAACAGAAGAAGAGAAGAACTCAAAAAAAGAGTAGCTTTTAGCAGAAGTTGCAGCTGAGAGTGTATAAAATATGATAAAAGCTGAAAGAAGTTTGAGAAACAGATGAACAGTGCTCTTTTCACTATGTCAACATTAATCAATAAGAAGTCATATGCACATACCTTGTACAACACAGAGTGTCTGTTTTATGAAATAATCACTTCTTGCTTTGCTAAAAATTACAATCTACAGTGCATGAAGATAAGACCTCATATAATTATGAGGTTTGATGAACCTTCAGGTTCATCAGTAAATAAAGTAGCTGTTGTACAAATTGATATCAACAGACATCAAAAGTCAAGGACATTCTTTTATATTGTCTTTAAGTTAGCATCCTACAACCTTATACTAGATCTATTATGAATGAAGCAGAACAAGGTTATATTGAATGCAGACAGAGCCTTTCTTATGGTTGAATTCACAGAAACTATTGTATGAAACAGAAAAGCTTCTGCTGAGAGTGAGTTCAATTATGTTATGATGTCAGCTACGTTCTTTACAAATCTTGTACAAAAGAAAGAAGAGAAACAAAAGAAGATTAAGGTGTTCTCAGTCAGCATGATCAATATTGAAAAAGTCTTAACCTCACAGAAAAAGACTAACCTGAGGACTATACTTTCTGATCATTATCATGAGTTTTTAAATGTGTTTGATCATATAATGATTAAGAAATTGCCTTTCTTAAGGGAAGAAGACACAGATCATTGAATTGAACTAGAAAAGATAGATGAAAAAGAGTCAAAAGTACCCTGAGATTCTCTATACAACATGACAAGAGAGAAGCTACTAGTGTTACATAAGACATTAACAGAACTTTTGAATAAGCAGTTTATATGAGTCAGTAACTTATTTGCTGCAGTGTCTGTTTTATTTATATGAAAGTCAGAAGGTGAACCTCAGTTCTGTGTGAACTATTGTGACTTGAATTAAATCACTTAAAAGAATTATTACTCTCTTTCATTGATATATGAGACTCTGCAAAACATTGAACAAGCTCAATGATACATCAAGTTGAATGTCATAGTGGCATTTCACAAGATTTGAATTGCTGCAGAGAACAAATACAAGACAGCATTCTGTATGAGGTATAAGTTGTATGAATGAATGATGACTTCTTTTAAGCTAGTCAATGTCTCAAGCACATTTCAGAGATATATTAACTGAGCCTTGCAGAACTTTCTAAATGAGTTTTGTTCAGTTTATGTGAATAATATTCTCATCTTCACTGATGAGTCTTTGCATCAGCACTGAGATTATGTATAAAGAATACTACTATGACTTTAAGAAGTCAGCTTACAGATTGACATTGACAAATGTGAGTTTGAAGTTAAGTCAATCAAGTATCTAGAGTTCATTCTGAAAGTTGAAAAGAACATACAAATGAATTCTCAGAAGGTGAAGACAATCATAAACTGATAAGCTTTTAAGTCAGTAAAAAGAGTACAGAGTTTCATAGGCTTTGCAAACTTCTACTGAAAGTTTATCAAGAACTTTTCTAATTTGATTATGTCAATGATGGCTCTCATACAAAAGAACACACTTTTTAAGTGAATTGAGAAAGCTGATCAAGGTTTTAAGAAGCTAAAGACTATGTTCATTTCAGCATCAATTCTAGTCTTGTTTAACCATACATGTATGATTGTGATGAAAACAGATTTCTCAGATTGATGCATAGATGAAACTCTGTTACAGTTAGTGAATGATGTGTAAAGACCCTGTGCCTACTATTCAAAGAAGAATGCATCTGCAGAGTGCAATTATGAGATTTATGATAAAGAGATGCTGATCATCATATGATGCTTGAAAGAGTGAGATGCAGAATTGAAAAGTGTGTTAAGTTTTCAGATTTGTACAGATCACAAAAATCTGAAATACTTTATAACAGTTAAAAAGCTTACAGAGCGGCAAATGAGGTGGTCTTTAATACTGTCACAATACAACTTCTTCATACTATACAACAGAGTTTTCATTTAATTAATTTATGGTCTGAACACGCAATGAAAACGCGAAAACCGCATTTTCTCATCAAAACACCTACAACTCCCCTACTACCATGAAACATATCAAGGGTGCAAAGAATCTAGCCAACCCAAAATGTGAGGTGTTGATAGAGCTTAGAAAACAGTGTCATACCTTTAATTGTCAGCTTGCATCTATCTATAAAGATGACAAAAAAACAGTGCAAAATACGTGTAAGAAGACTGCTCAAGCTGAAAAGAAAAATATTGACCCTTTCAGTACAGAAGTCTTTCAACATTGCTCTCAGTCAGAACAACCTTTTGCAATCTTTTTATGTGCTCAGCACTCTTTAATCAGACATGCTATAAAGAATTGATATCAACAGTGCAAATTCTGAATCACTGTCACACATGAGATTGAGATTATGGCTTCTGCAACTGCTATTGTCAATGCATTCAATAGAGCTGGCTATGAGTGATATTCATCAAAACATAAGCCATCATTAACACTTCAGATGAAAATTGATTGTTTAAACTTCATAATTGAGTGACTTAAAAAGCTCAGAGGCAAAGAGAACCAGATCTGCTACACTGATGAAATGACAATATGTGTTGATGAGGTACACAGTCAACAATGAGTTACTAGAATCAAGAAAGAGACATGACACAAGAACTGTATTGATGTACAGTATAAAGGCTATACATAAATGATGTTTTGAAGCTGCTATACTATGTATATGAAGGGTTCAAGCTATATGTTTGATCAGAAAACAGCAGCAGAAAAGACAGCAGCAAACAATGACCTTAAGAATTGAAATTCAGAGTACTACCTTCAACAGCAGGTCATTTAAGAGCAGTTTTTATATGAACAGTCTAAGAAACCACCGTCACAGCGTCTCAAGCGCATACTGAAGCCAGACAGTGTTTTAATCAAACATAACAAAGAGAGTTGTGAAGGCATCAATTGATACTGATATCAAATGTACATACTACTGCCTCAATTGATTTTGTTCATCAAGGAAGTGATTGTCTGATACAGTGAATGCTTTTTGGTTCAGAATGATGCGTCAGCTCATTGTGCGTGGCAGCAGACAGAGCTTTTGAAGATATCAGGGTTAATTGTCCTATCATGACTGAGTAACTCACTGAATTTAAACCAGATTGAGTCCTGTTGATATCATTTAAAGTGCACTGTGTTAAAGAGACCCTATGCCTTAACAGTTAAGCAGATGACTATTGACACATACAACAAAGAATGACAGAATCTTGAGAGTTGAAGAATTGAGAACTGATGTGAAGATATGAGACACAGGATGAAACGCGTTCAGAATGCACATGACAATAATAATTTTCATGGGTGACAAAGTTGTAGCGCTCTATTAAAAGGCCTCAGATAATTAATTTCATGTACATCAATCAGTAGACAGTGAAGTAGTAGGGGTTGCAACCTAGGGTTGTTGAAAATACCTGTCAAGTGTGAATTAATTAAGCAAAAACTCTGTTGTACTTACTGAGCAAGCAGAATGAGAAGACAGATGCTTTATCAAGATAAAAGCAGAATGTGTCAATGAATCTTTCAGACAACAGAGTACAACATCATATGATGCAGATAATATGTTCTGAGATGATGAGCAAGTCTATACAGGCTGTCTCAATGACAGTAGCAGACATACTGGTTTCTGTGCTTGTACAAGATCAAAACTTGTTCAGTGAGACTACAGATCTCAAACAGATGTGAGTGAATGCTGAAGCAGAAGATGAGTTGTACAATGAGCTTTGTCAGACACTTTGTGAGAAACAGATATCATTTTCTACTGTTTTAAAAGTGAGAGTATTCATAACAAAATGCTTCTTGAGTGATGAAGAAAAGCTACTCTTTTGTGAAAGACACTGAGTGCTGTTCTCAGAACCTCTTTGTACAGAACTGATTCAGTATACACATGACTCAACAATGACTGAACACTTAAAGAAAAATGTAACTGATGCTCTCTTATCACAACAGTTTTTTTGATCTGAGATGCTACAGAAGATCTGTACATTCTGTCAAAATTGTGACAAATGCTGTATGAACAACAGCTGAAAAGATCACTGACAAGGCTTCTTGAAGCCTCTACCTGTACTGAAGCGAATTTGGTGAAAAATATTCATTGACTTTGTAGTAGATTTATTGTCAAGTGAGGGTTGTATGAACCTTCTGATTATTACAAATTGTTTTAGCAAGAGGGTAATACTGAAACTGTGCAAGAATATAACTGCAGAATGAGTGACTCAGACATTTGTACAACATTTCTATTGAGCTCATGAGCTTTTCATCACAATAGTCTCAAATTGAGGTACTCAGTTTGTAAGCAGTCTATGAAAGAGAGTCTGTTAACTTTTAAAGATTATATGAAGAGTGTTCACAGCATACCACTCAGAAACTGACAGAGCAACTGAGCAGATGAATCAGAATGTTGAGCTGTACATTTGTACATTCTTCAATTATAGTCAGAACAACTGAGCAAGCCTGCTTCTCATGGCTGAGCTAGTCATAAACAATCATAACTTTGCCTCAACAGAGGTGAGCTCCTTCTTTTTGTCTCATAAGTATCACATGAAGCCTTTACAACTACTTGAGAAGTTGAAGCCTGTATGATCTGCAAAAAGTTCAGTACAGAAAGCTGATCAAATTGTACAGAAGATGAAAGAAGTCACAGAGTGAGCACAGATGACTATGACTATCACTCAGCAGATACAGAAAGAAGTGATGAATTAAAAGAGACAGCAGTCTTATAACTTCAAGAAAGAAGACAAGATTTGACTAAATCTTAAGAACATACATACAGACTGTTCATGCAAGAAGTTTGATGCAAAGAATGTTAAATACATCATTGTTAAGAAGATCAGCTCACATTCATTTTGTCTGAACACATTGTTGAGTATTCATAATGTGTTTTATTCAGTCATGCTTCAGTCAGCAGTCATGAATGCTCTCTTTTCTCAGCATATAACAGACCTGCAACCTTTGTCACAAATTGTAAGTGATGAAGAAGAGTTTGAGATAGAGAAGATTCTGAAAAAAAGATTTGTATGACATAAAGAAGAATTTAAGAAGAAGTACTTGATGAAATGAGTCAGTTATACTCAACTCACATGAGAACTGACATTCACTCTGAAAGACACAGTGACATTAAATCAGTGAAAGTTAATGCAACCTGAGGTGACTAGATCTTAACTGTACACAAGAAGGTTAAGATGCTTCATGAGTTTGAGAGATTGTATGAAGTTCAAAATTTAGTGTTGAATTTATTTAATTTATTTCTATGCTAATTACTAATGATGTCTTCTTGATTTTATCAAAGCTACTTGTTTTAAGCACTGCAAAGAGATGAGGCACACTGCTCAGATGTCACACACAGTCTGTACAATTAGGCTCTATAAGTGTCACACACAGTCTATATGACTAAACAAGCACAGCACAAAGAAGAAAGAAGAGTTATATGTACTTAAGAGTCAATATAGACAACAACTGCTCTTATCAGCAGTGCTGATGTAATCTGTCTTGACTGAGCAGCATGTTTACTCTCATTGACACTGTTGTTGTTCTCATCATCTGAGATGACAATGAGAACATCATTATTGCATACAGAACAGTGAGCAGCATGATCACATCACTTGCAGTTACTGCAACACTTACTGAAATGTTCTGATGTATGATGACATTCTGAAAAGAGTGTCATATCACATTTTTAACAGTTAATACAATCAACAGAAACCAACACACCCTGACTCTGAATCAGAATCACATTAATGTACAACAGTCAATGAGTTCTTATCTGATCTGATGTGATATAAAGCTGTACAAACAGAACATTCACACTGAGCAGCACAAGAATGACCATTGTCTGAGAAAAATAAGCATACAAGGTGAGCTGCTGCTGATCAACAAAGAGAACTGAATCATCATCAGCAGTCACAAGAGTGAGAATGACAACATATGCATTATAAAGAACAAGAGCCCTGTGAGCTGTCAGCTCTGAGACACATACTTATATGACACTTACATTGTTGTTGTTGTTGTTGTTGTTATTGCTGCTGAGCTTGTTGTATGAGAGTCAGTATTAACATATTTAACTAAGAAAGATTTCACATACAAAAGGTGTTGATGAAGAAGTTGAAGAAGAAAGAAAAAGAAAGTTGTATGTGAGGTGAGAAAGTTTATAACTCACTTCACTGATGAGTAAGCTCAAGTGAATTGTCAGAGAAAACCACATAATCAATGAAAAAATTTTCATCTGCAAATCTTACTCATACAAAGCAGGCAAACATGTGTCAACAGACATTGACAACTGTACAACAACCTTTTCAGAAGCTTAAAGCACAACCTTGAAGAAAAAGAAAAAGATGATGTCATAAGTTGAACTCATACTAAGGTCTTATGATCTAGTGCTTACTAAGACTTTAAGACTAAAGCATATTATCTTTTTGCTTCTGTATAAAGCTCTTCTTTTTCTCTTCATAGTATTCTTCTTGTATTTAAAAATTATTAATCAAGTGTCAGTCTCATTGCAAACCCATGACAACACTCTTTTAAAAACTGAGAAGATTCATCTTTTTTCTTTATATAAGAAATATAAGAAAATGTTCTTTAAATTAAAAGTAAATGAACTTTTATTATATAGAGTACAGAATTACAAAATCATATTAAAAGATAGATAATTATCTTTTAAATTACTTTACAATCTCTTTATAATGAAGTTACAGATACTATAAAAGTATATAAAGAATAATTTAATAAAGAAATTTATAAAACAGTTCTTATCACTTTTAAGAGTTTTTATTCTCTTTATTAAAAAGAAAAATAAAAGTTTACAATTTTGTGTTAACTATAAAGATTTAAATAAATATACATAAAAGAATCACTATTTATTATCACTGATAAGTGAGACAATTAATTAACTTATTAAAGTGAAAATCTATATAAAGCTTAATATATAATCTGTTTATAATTCAATATAAATTAAGAAGAATAATAAGTGAAAGATAGCTTTTAAAAATTGTTATAAACATTTTAAATATCTTATTATGTTATTTAAATTAATAAATACACTGATAACATTTTGAGAATATATTAATAAGATTTTAACTAACTTTCTAAATAACTTTTACATATATAACATTTTAATTTACTCTGAGATGAAAGAAAAATATATACAGTATGTTAACTAAGTGCTTAAAAGACTACAAAAGCATTGTTTTTATATTAAGTTAAGTAAATGTGAATTTTACATTAAAAAAATAAAGCTTATAAAATTTATTCTGACATTTAACAGAATCTTAATGAAGAAAAACTGAGTAAGCACAGTTAAAGATTAATTTATGTTAAGAAGTCATTAAGATGTTTCAATTTTTCTTAAGTTTATAAACTTCTATAGAAAATTTATTGAAGCATTCTTTAAAAAGATAAAATTAATGAGTTCTTTTTTAAAAGAAGATAAAATTGAGAAATTCTTAATTCTCTTTATATAAGTGAAAGAAGCAGAGAAGACATTTATATAATTAAAAACTGTTTTTATAATAATGTTTATTTTAATACACTATAATTTAAAACTACTAATACAGATAGAAACTGATGCATTAAAAGTAGTAGTGTTAAAAGTACTTTTACAATTAAAGAAGAATACTTTAGATTAAATACACTGACACTCAGTTATATTCTAATTCTGTAAGATAACATTAATAAAATATAATTATAATGTCAGAAATACAAAAATGCTAACTATAGTAATAACTTTTAAATACTGACAATATTATCTTAAGAGAGTTAAGAATGTTATAACTGTAATAATGAATTCTGTTAATCTTTAAACATTTATGATCATTAAGAAGTTAACACATTATTATATTTAATGATATAAACATCTTTCAGAGTTTGATTTTAAGATTGTATTCAGATAAAACAGCTTAATCTCATTAATTTAATGTTAAGATAATTAGATTATATAAATAAAGATTTAATAATATTTAAAACACTGTAGTTAACACTGCACTCTGTTTTAAGTAATTAGACTGAGCTGAGCTTAAAGACATTTTTATAAATCAGTATAAAGAGTCATTAACTTTTAATTATACTTACTGATATTAATAATTATGAACATCTTATGTCACAACAGTTAGTAACAGAAAGTGCTGCTGTTAAAACAGTATATAATGAACTTTTAACAAGATTTTAATAAATGATAGTAGAGTTTCAAAAATCTAATTTCTTAACTTAAAAGACTAGTAAGCATGTGACTCTGCATCTTAAAATCTTAAAAAAATTTTTTTACTGAAGCTGATAAGCAAAAAGACACTATTAAATGATATAAGAACATTAACAGTGTTCTGTATTATAATAAGAAAGTGTATATTCTGTTAATAAATAATATATAAGTAGAGATTCTGCAGTAACATTATAATAATCTGTTAATAGATCATTTTAAGTATATCTGAACACTTAAGCTTATAAAGTGTAAATATTACTGATTTATAATGATTAAAGAAATAAAGAAATATATTTATACATGTATAATATGTTAAAAAATTAAATTTACAAGATATAAGCTTTATAAGAAGTTGCAATTATTGTTATAATTAATGAAATCTTAATATGAGCTAATAATAAACTTCATCATTAATTTTTTACTGTGTAATCATTAAGATTAAGTCTATAACTTAATTTTAATTGTAATAGATCAGTTTATGAAGATAACATAATATATATTTGTGTAAAAGATCATTAATACTGTAAAACTTACAGATATCTTTATAATTAATGTATAATAAGATCATAACTTTTTTATAATCTATAGTATTTAATAAAGAAACTAAGTTTATAACTAAGTTTTAATTCTTATTATGCTTTGTTGAAATAAGAAGACTTTGCAAGAATTTCAGTTCTATTCTGACCTAGCACTGAAACTTGCCGTGTCACGTGACGCTGCTTAGTCAGCTCACACAAAAGTCATGCTGTCAATGCAGACTCTGCATTCTAGTTAAACAAGTGAATTAAACAGTTATTTCAATAAAGATCATACTTCAATAGGTTATGAGCCCAACATTCTGTCTTTATATCTCAAGACATTAGTCAGTCATTTATTGACCTCACTGTCACCGTCTTTTAACAGCATCTTTTGTTGTTTCAATAGCCTACCTGAGTGCTTTCTCAAATGACCCCCTTTTGTTGTTACTTGATATTCTCAGTTTTGACATTTTTGTCATTTCAATAGCCCACCTGAGTGCTTTCTTGAATGACTCATTGTTTTGATAGCCTACTTGAGTGCTTTCTCAAATGACCCCTTTTGTTGTTACTTAATATTCTTGATTTTGACATTTTCATCATTTCAATAGCTTATCTGAGTGCTTTCTTGAATGACTCATTGTTTTTTGATAGCTTATTTAAGTGCTTTCTCAAACAACACCTTTGTTGTTTTGATATTCTTGAACAACTTGTTGTCACAATATTCTTGATTGACATCTCTTTGCTTTTTTGATAGTCTTTGTGTTTTGGTGTTTGTTCTTGACAACTCACATAATCATGACTTTCTTGAACAGCATTTTCAACTTTTCTTATCTTGCTGACGCTAGTAACTATGCCTCATGGGCCACTAACATCAAGTTCATTCTTATGAACAAAGATTTATAAGCTGTTGTTTCAGGCACGTCTTTCAAACCAGTTGTTGAACTTGATGATGTTAACACTTTGAACTTGAAGTTCTCATCTGAATACATTGTTTGAAGTAAAAAGAACAACAGGGCATGTGCTACTATAGCACTGTCATGTCAGAATGACCTTAAGGAATTCATTCAAGACCTTTCTGCATGTCAAATGTGGTTGAAGCTCAAGGAGTTGTATGAGGTTCAGGGCTTTAATGCCAGATACCTTACGTTTACGACACTTTTAAGTCATCACTACAATTTGTTTAAGTTCATTGAGAACTATGTTGATCAGCTAAAGACTTTGTCACAATGTTTGTAAGAGATGAATTCTACCTTTTCAGACTGGGTTATACTCACTGTTCTTCTTAACAACCTTGAATTTACATTTAATGTCTTTGTCACGGCTAAACGTCAGTTCATTTGCGTTACAACTTTTACTTTTGATTTCTTAGTTGCTGAGTTGATTGATGAGGCTAGAATGAAGAATAATAAGAGCTTCATTGCAATGGTCTTTTGTGACAAACCAAAATTGGTGTCGTTGCCGCTTCAGTGTTCACACTGTAAGAAGACTGACCATGAGGAACCCATGTGCTTTGTCAAATACCCTCATAAGAAGAAGAAACTCAATGCAGCTTGAGCTGCAAAGAAGAAGGGCAAATCATCGTTGTCATCATCAGACAAGTTCTTGAGCAAGTCCTTCAACAATGTCAAATCAACCTTCAATAAGACTGATGACAATGCCACAACGCTCAGCTTTATGTCTGTCATAGAATCACACCTCATGGGTGTGTGAATTGTTGATACTGAAGCCTCTGATCACTTGTGTTCTACACGCAAATTCTTTCTTATTTATGAGCCTATTTCTAGGTCTCTTAAAACGGCTAATGAACCTGCTCAAATCATTGAAAAGAGCATGGTTTCACTATGTTTAATACATTTTAACAGTGGCATACAAGAGGTTATTCTCAAAGACATTATGCATGTTTCTGATTCCTCTGCAAACTTTGTTTCTGATTGCTGCATGTGCATCAGTGGTATCTTTTTTAACATGTGTGACTGCATCATATGTCACAAAAACAACAACGTCATTGAATACACTTCTGAGGTCAACAGGATTTTTCAGCTACACCTTGACAATACACCTCAGTCTCATGTCTTTGCAGCTAATTGTGGGTTCAAGGTATTGTTTGATATGTGGCATTGACGCTTGAGCCATTTAAGCCATACAAACATTGAGCGTCTGTTTAAGATTGTTGACAGCATAGATCTTAAGGATCTTTCTTGATGACATGACATCTGTGAACTGTGCATGAAAGTCAAGCAGACTCATTGCTCTTACAATGCTTCTATTGAGTGAGCAACTCAATCATTAGGTCTTATTCATTCAGATGTTGTTGAACTCATAATGCTCATCACCTATGACAGTTCAAGATGGTTTGTTACCCTTACTGATGACTTCACAAGGTTTACCTGAATGTTTTTCATGAAAATCAAAGGCAAGACGGCCAAGCATATCAAGGACTTTGTCACATTGATGAAGACTGACTGTTCTGACTATTCTTTAGAACATCTTTGCATTGATTTTAAGTGTAAGTATCTTGTCTTGAAGAACTGGTTTTCAGTCAACGGCATCATCTGAGAACCTACTACGCCCTATTCACCTGAAGAAAACAGCGTTTCTGAGCAGCTAAATCGCATTATTTGTGAACCTGCACAAGCTATGCTCAAAGACTCTGGCCTGAACTCACACCTCTGATCAAAAGCCATTAAAACTGCGGTTTATATCAAGAACCAATCTTCTACTCAAGTACTCAACATGACACTCTATGAAGCATGAACAGGCAACGTTCTTGACCTCTCAAGTCTTTGCATCTTTAATATCATTGCTTGAGCACACATTTTTAAGGAATGACGTCAGCAAGAAGCCAAGTTTGAGGACTGCAGCCTCAAATGCCACTATTTAGACATGAAAGAAAGCTCAATCTTTCATGTTTGAGACTCTGAATCAGAACAGGTTCTAGATTCCCATAACTGCTTTGTTGATGAGAGCATTACTGCTTATGAAAACTTAGCTAATATAGAGGTTTACAGCAAGAAAGAGACAACTAGCACTAGCAATCATGCTGTCAACTCTTCTTCTGCATCCTCATTCTTGTTGTCACAATCTTCTTTTGTTTCAGAGAGAGTGTCTGCACCAGCTACATCACTGCTTTAATTCTTGCTATTACAGCAATCAAATTCTGTCAGCATGCATTCTTTGTCTTCTTCTGTTTCAAGAAGAGCATCTACCTCTTCACATTGTCAGTCTGAACTCATGGGTTCAGATTCACAAGTTCTAGATGAGTTGTCTGATTCAGATGAGCTTGATTCATTGAACCCTTCAGCCTCAGCAGTAGGTTCATTGAACTCTTCAGCCTCAGCAGTAGGTTCATTGAACCCTTCAGCCTCAGCAGCTGCATCACACTACAACCTTCACAGTTGCTCAGTTGTTGACAAGTTTGACACACATGTTTCATATGCGTATGTCGCAATTTCTATTGATGACATCATTGAATCAACCACATATCAGCAGGCTGTGAAGTCACCTCTGTGTGACAAATGAAAGATGACTATGAAGAATGAAATTCAGTCACTGAAGAATAATAACACATGGGACATTGTCAACATGTTGTCAGATCAGCATGTCCTTAAAGGATGCTGGGTTTACAAGGTCAAGCGTGACACCCATGGTCAGATTAGCTGTTATAAGGCTCACTGAGTTGTCAAAGGCTATGAACAGCAGTTTGACATAGACTATGATCAAACCTTTGTGTCTGTTGTCAAGCTGCAGATGTATAAGACCCTCTTTGCCCTTACAGCACATTATGACCTTGAAGTGAATCAAATGAACGTCACTACTGCATTTCTTTATGGCTCTATTGATCAGGTTGTTTATGTTGAGTTACCTCATGACTATGAGCTATCTGACAAGGTTGCTTTGCTGAATAAGGCTCTCTATGGCCTGAAGCAAGCATCTTGTCTGTGGTATAAGACTCTACACGATCTTCTCACGTCTCTTGGTTTTTGTTGACTTGATTTCAACCATAGCATGTTTGTATGAAACGGTGTCATCATCACTGTCTATGTTGACGACTTTCTGCTTGTTGAAAAGAATAAGTCAGCTATTCAGAACGTTAAACAATGTCTTAATGACATGTTCAAGATGTCAGATCTTGGTTCCGTGTTCTATTATCTAGACATGAAAGTGAAACAAAACTGCACTGAACACACAATCTGTCTTACTCAAACAGCTTACATCAACAAGGTTCTTCAGACCTTTCAGCAGTTGCAGACTGTTTCTGTCAACACTTTTATGAATTCTGATGCAGTACTCATGAAGTCTACCACTCAGGCTGACATCACTGTCATTTGACGGTATCAGAAAGCAGTCAGATCACTAATGTACATTATGTTACAGACATGTTCTGACATCACCTTCGTCATCTCTACTGTTAGTCAGTTTGCTCAGAACCTTAACACATTACACTACAATGCTGTTAAGCGGATCTTTAAGTATCTCACTGACACTATGAATCTCAATGTCACCTATGGCATTACTGATGACAGCCTCATTGACTATACTGATGCTGACTGAGGTGGCTGTCACAACATCAGAAAGTTCACTGAGGCTTATCTCTTTCTTCTATATGAAGGTTTCATTAGCTGATGTTCTAAATGTCAGCAATCTGTTGCTTTATTCTTGACAGAGGCTGAGTACATGGTCAAAATGCAAGCTATGAAGAAAGCCATTTGACTACGTTGTTTTCTTAGTGAAATTGACTATTTTCATGACAACAATGTCGTCATCATTTGAGCTGACAACAACAAAGCTATGAACCTAGCTAGAAACCCTGAGTTTCATGCTCATATCAAGCACATTGACATACAATATTACTTTGTTTGTGAAGCTGTGGATTGTCACCTTGTCAACTTTGAATTTGTACCTATTGTCAAGCAAGCAGCAGATGAGCTTACTAAGGCTCTGTCTGCTGTTAAGTTTAGCCGTTTTCTTATTCAGTCAGGTCTTATATTTAATTAATGACCTGTCTTTGATGTGTGTTCAAACCTCATCATTGTTGATCTTTTTTCTTTGTCACCTTTTACATTCTCACTTTCTTACCTCACTGTTGCGGCCTTCTTCACATTCTCACCACGTTACTGTTGAGCTCACTTTCTAGTGAGATCAGAGAACTCTATACTGACTAGTAAATGAATATTCAGATCATCTAAAACTGAGAAAAAGTGTTGAAATAAGGAGGCTTTGCAGGGGATTTCAGTCCTATTCTGACCTAGCATCAAAACTTGCTGTGTCACGTGACACTGCTTAGTCAGCTCACACAAAAGTCATGCTGTTGATGCAGACTCTGCATTCTAGTTAAAAGAACAACAGTTGTTTCATAGAGGTCATTATATCAATGACTCAACGTCTTTCTGTTCAATATTAATGAATTCATAAGTAACACCTCAAGTAGCTGTTTTAATTAAATGATGAAAGATCTGTTTAATGATGTTATAATGAGTAGCATTAAAATTCTAAGTAAACTGACTAATAAAGAAAACAGCAAAGATAATATTAAGATGTGTTTATAACATAATGTACATTAGTGAGTCAATTGCTTGCTGATAACAACAAATAGTGATGACATCAGTCTGTTTATTAAACTTCTTCATAAGAACAATGTTAGATTTTATAAAGATATTCATTAAATTTGTCTCATTCTGACAAAAAGTATGTAGAACCTTGTGAATGTAAACTGTTTAAGTAAGATGAATAGTGCATTCAGTACAATTTTGTTCAATTTACATACTCAGATAATAAGTGACAGACCTTAAGTCTGTCATGTTAAAGACTGAATTTAGTTTGTTTTTAACATACTGAATAACTAACTTGCTACTGTCAATAAGAAGTAGATCATCAACATAGACAGTGATAATAATGCTGTTCTTTAAAAAGATGCTGTAATTCAGTTCTGAACATCAAAACCTCAGTGAAATAAGATAATTGAATAGAGTCTTATATCATAGATAAGATAACTGTTTTAAATCATAAAGAGTCTTATTTAGTAGTGCAATCTTGTCAAATAGTCTGTAGTCATGCAGTAGTTTAACATAGATAATTTGATCAATAGAACTGTAAAGAAAGGCTGTAATAATGTTTATTTAATCTGTCTTAAGATTGAAATGTGTCACTAAAGCAAACAGAGCTTTGTATGTCTGAGATTTAATTGCTGAGACAAATGTCTGATTGTAATTGACATCAAACTTCTGATAGTTTCTGTGAATTCAATCATAAGAAAGGCTCTGCTTACATTCAATATGACCTTGTTCTGCTTCATTCATGATAAACCTAGTATAAGATTGTAGAATGCTAACTTAAAAACAATATAAAAGAATGTTCTTAACTTCTGATGTCTGTTAATATTAATCTGTACAACAGCTACTTCATTTACTGATGAATTTAAAGGTTCATTAAATGCTGTAATCATATGAGGTCTTATCTTCATGCACTGTAGATTGTAATTTTTAACAAAGCAAGAAGTGATTATTTCATAGAACAGACACTCTGTGTTGTACAAGATATGTGCATATAACTTCTTATTGATTAATGTTGACATAGTGAAGAGAGCACTGTTCATCTGTTTCTCAAACTTCTTTCAGCTTTTATCACATTTCATACACTCTCAACTGCAACTTCTGCTAAGAGCTACTCTTTTTTTGAGTTCTTTTCTTCTTCTGTTGCCTTCTTTACAGTCTCAGCAGAAACAACATTGATGACACAAGATCATACAGCAGACAGAAATTTGCAGTTCTTAATGAAGTGACTGTTGTCTTTGCAGTACATGCATAGTTGTTTTATATGATGTTTTGTCACTTTCTTCTCTGACACTTATTGTGCTCTGTGTCTTTCTTCAGTTTCTGTAGCTGTAACAATGATGTGCTCAATGAGTTCTCAGTTCATGTTGTTTGTGTGAGACTGTTGTGTGATGATGATAGTTGTCATATAACACTCTTGAGTAACAGCCTTTTAAATTGAGTTTAAGTTGTGACTGACTCACTGCAGTAAAATAATGTACTCATCATACAACACAGAGATTGAGATGACAATCAGAGCTCATGTGAGTGTTACATTGAGACTGTTATTAAGAAATGTTTTCTTGACAGCATCATCTCATTTTAAGTTTTCTGCTTTTAACAGTGTTTGTTTGAAGGTGGTCAGGTGTTTAGTGAATGATTTTTCTTTCTGTTTTAAAGCTTTTAAGATACAAGTCACTCTTTTCTTCAATTCAGAGTCATTATACACATGCTGAAGCTAATTGATCAGCTTCTCAATGATCATATGATTTAAAACTTCATTTAACTTAATACAAGCCACAATTTAAGATGTGATCTGACTTAAAGTCAACCCTTTCAGTCAACTGTGTAAGTATCAGAACTGCACACTGACATTGTTGTTCAACATGTTCACATTCAATTTAGCAACAATTTGTTGTAGTCAAGGTCTGAATTTCACTCTTTTTTCTTCAAATCTGAGTGAGTCAGAAAGACATTGCTTTAAGTGTCAATTTACTCTCATTGCTGCAGTGAGCTGCTTCAAAGTGAGACTGTTTGTACAATTGACTGATTCTTGAGCAAAAGATAATGTTGCAACAGCTGATGTTGAAATAACTGTATTTACTGATGTAGCTGATGTGAGGTTGTCTCAATCTGTCATAAAGGTGTAAAGAAGATTCATACAAGTCTTCATGTTTTGCATGTTTTCTTTTGTATGACTCTTTATGCTGTGTAGTTCTGTCATAAGTATTTATGCTCAAGAAGAAATCTTCTCAGCAACAGTCTTTATTTTATCTGTCATAAAGGTTTCTGCACTCATTCTGCACTGATTTTAACAATTGTATGACAAGATCTTTAATATAGGTCAGGTTTAAATGAGAATAGTATTTTAATATCACAGGTTTGCAATAAGATCAATGCTTAATTGATAATGTCTAAATACAAAAAGAATACTATGAAGAGAAAAAGAGAAGCTTCATACAGAAGCAAGAAGATAATGTGCTTTAGTCTTATAGTCTTAGTAAGTAACTAGATCATAAGACCTTAGTATGAGTTTAACTTATGATAATCAGAAGTTTTACTGACATTATAACTATAGTAATGTTAGGTGAGAAATATCACTATAAGTATTGTTAAAAACTAACTGTTTAGCTTATAGCTGATTTATGTAATTTATAAGAAGAATCTTCTTCTGAGTTATCTCAGTTTCTTTATAATCTGCTATATTTATAAATTTCTTTTTCTGATAAAGACAGAAATTACAATTATTTTGTTAAGCTTTTTTAATTTAAACTTGTGCTTTTAAACAATTTACTTTCTGTTTATAACATTTTTATAAGTGAGAATTTTAACTAGGGTAAAAGAACAGAATACCCTGCAAACTTTAATAAAAGAATATTATACTCTGTGAAGTCTAATAAAGAATACTATGTTCTATACATATATTATGACTACTGTTAACCTCACTGCCACCACCTCATTGCCTTTAAATCTCATTGCCTCACTGTTCTTGCTGTCTTTTCTGTTTTTGCTGTTGTTGTTCTACTGATGAGGTCTTCAACAAGTGATGACATTGTGATCTGACTCATTACACATGCTACATCAATGAAGTAAATGCTTCACTGATGCAGTCACTGATCTTATGTTCTTCTGTTGTAGTTTTTGAGATGCTCAAACATTTTCTTGTTGTATTCATTTCTTTTTTGACTGTTCACAAAACACTTAAATAACTGAGAGATTGCACAGGTCATTAAGTGCTAAAGTGAGATGAATAATGTTAACAGAAAAAAGAACAACAGCAAAGATTGCTGCTCAGGTCTCAGTGAACAGAGCTTAAGAAAGAAAAGACTTCAAGGTTAAACCTTGAGTGAAGATGCAGATCATGACATGACTGCATGAAATGCTGTTGACTTAATACTGACAGTAGATGCAAATGCCTGCTGTTAGATTGACAAGATAAACACTGTTGTTAAACTGTATTATACACTCTTCAGAAGAAGAGAATAATTGCATCTATAAACTCGTTAATATTTGCTTAATTAATAGAAGAAAACTTACTCTATTGCTCTGTGCTCATTTCTGTTTCTTTTAAACCTTTATAGTTACAAAGGTAGTGTATTGAATACTCTTTTCTATACACTTAGTCACTGCTGTCAAACAACTTTCTCTTTGCTTCATTACTTAATGTCAGATACTGTTCAAAAGATTCACAATTGACAGCTTCTGATTCAGCTTCAAAGTCTTGTTCAAAGACTCAACAATGTTGCTGATAAAGTGATCATATTGATGATCAGAAAAGTAGGCTATTGCTTATAGACATTGATTTTAAAGTATAAAGTTAGTCAGATATACAGAAGAATAGTTTAACTTATTATGCCTCTTAAATATGTCTTTGCAAAGGCCTTCACATTCTTAATCTTGCTTATAGCTTTCTCAAATGCTGAAGAAGTTCTGACACAAGCAGCAGATCAAAATAAAGAAGTCAGTTTACATTTAAACTTTATAACAAAGTTCTTTTTAAGATGATGACAGAAATATGCCTTAATCATCTGATTTTCAAGCATCTCTTCAGCCTTCAGCAACTCTTTATCACAGTTTGACATTAAAGTGTATTTCTTCAATGAGACCTTCAATATTGCTCTTTTTAAATGTTAAAGAAAGTATTCTCATAACTCTTGAGACTTTGACTTCATCACTGCTCAGATCAACAGTGTATTTTGTCTGTTGACATTAATGATAACAGTAAGAAGAAGTGACTGCACAAAGTGAGCCTTTAAAAAGGTCTCATCAACAGCAAGAAAGCAGTAACAGAGAAAGAAAAAGGCCTGAGACTGTGCTGAGCAGATGAAACAACAAAGAAAGTTGTCTATAATACAGTTAATAAAGTAGTTAACAAGAAAGAGACTTATCTGTAGGCTCATCAATAGCTATATTCATATAGACATTCAGCTGAATGTGTTTCAATGTTCTTCTATAGCTTAATAACAGCTGAAAGCTGTACTGCTGATTGCTCAGATCTTCACTGAGAAGATGAAGTTATGTTAACTGAGCTATCTTGTAGCTAATCTTCTCACTATAGTGAATGCAAATACACTTCACTATAGTCTTTGAGCTTGTCACCTTCATGATGTTGAGATGCTTAAAAACAGCCTCATTTAATCAGACATGACTGCTGACTGTTCTTCTCTTTTTAAGCTCAGTCTCAATGCAGTTATGTTCTGTCTCAATAATTGTCAAAATCAGCATCTCATTCAAGTTCTTTCAGACTCAACATCTTCAGCTGCAGTTCTTGTTCTTACAGCAGTATGTAGCTTTGACAGACTTCTTCTTCACTACTCAGAACCTGAATTTATTCTTGATAGCTCAGTTGTCAAGAACCTTTTGAACCTCAAGTCAGAAGACATACTCAGTGTTGTCAATTGACGCCTTCAGCTGTGTGATGACTGACATGATGATGCAACAGCAAGAACAACAGCAAAGATGAAAATGACAGCAAAAGTGAGAACAACAGCAAGAATGAGAACAACAGCAACAACAAGAATAAAAGTGACAGTGACAGTAAGAACAACAGCAAGGTGTCAATGTCTAGAAAACAGGGTTAACAGTAGTCACAATATACATATAGAACATAGTATTCTTTATTAGACTTCATAGAGTATAATATTCTTTTATTAAAGTTTGCAGAGTATTCTGTTCTTTTATTCTTTTAACTAAGCTAGTCTTCAGTCTTGCATTTATGCTGTTCTTTTAACATGACATTTATAGTGATTTATATAGCAATCAATTAGCTAAAGAATCATAATATTCATGACTAACTTATAGCTTAAACAAACAGAATAAAATGAGTGTTAGTTAACATGATGATTGTAATATATAGTTAAAAAGACTAAAAGGTTCAGATTCAGAATTAAGATATATAAGTTTTAGAATTTACTTACATGCAGTGTTATTCACTTTACTTTTAAAGTTCATATATAAGATGTTTAATGATAATGTTTTAAAATCTTAAATTAACATGTTTAAATCTTATGTTTTAATTATAAATCACTATTCATATATACTGACTTTCAATTTTTGAGATGTTTGATGATAATCTTTTAAAATCTTAAATTAACATGTTTAAATTCTATGCTTTAATTATGAATCACTATTCATATATACTGACTTTTAATTTCTGAGATGTTCAATAATAATCTTTCAAAACCTTTTATATGTTAAATTTTGTTGTGTATCAGAATTCACTATACTAAAACACTAACTATAGAAAGTTTTTTATTACATCTTTTCTTTATTCTTTTTACATTCACCTTTAACATCACATTAACACCACATTATCATCATAAAAGTCAGCAGTTAGTACTGTACTGTTTCTTTAATTTCTTGTATGAATTGCTAACTAAATAACTATAGTAATGTGCATGTTGGCGATTCCGCATCAGGAAACGGGGGTTGCCTATTCGCGTAATTCGCCGCCAAGCTCGCGTGGCCGCCCTAGCGCATCGCTGCTTGATCGTGGCTTTAAGCGAGTCGGCAGGGGGCCCAACGTCGTGTATAAATCCATCGCTGTTTCTCCCTCGACTTCAACTGCTTTCCTCTCCCAGCTCCCCGCCCTGCTTGCGATCGTCGCCTTGTCTCGGCGTACCAGCAGCGCCAGCGCCGCTCTTGATTACCCTGGTCGCAATTTCCCGTCTGCTGCAAGTGAGGGCTTTCTGTGCTGCGCCGGTCTCAGATTCGTCGCTCCTCATACGCTCGTTCAATCGTGGGTGTCATCCTTTCTCCTTATTTGGAAATCTGATCCTGGCTTGAGCTGACGTGTCCTTTCAGCTCGTTCTCGGCATCGTCAGTCTGTCCTTTGCTAGGCAATCGCATGTGAAAATGCGCCGACGGCTTCCCGCACCTGCCAATGTTCTCCCCTGTTCTCAAACCAACCTGGTGTGAATGGCGGTGATCCACAAGTAACATCTACAGACACGCGAGCACCACACACCGTCTACAATCTATCTATCCTACAGATCGAGTTCAAATGCTACCGGAGCAGATTCATCTATCAATTGCAATCCGGAATCCTTGTGCACAACTTTGGGTTGATCAGCTCGATCACAGGCTTTGCTCACAGATGCACAGACGTGGACATGCGGACGCGGATCGACGGTGATGACCAGTTGCGTGACGGCAAAGTCAGTGCATGAAGACGCCTTGGCTCATGGATACGAGATCCAGGTCGTGACGTGCATGCAACGGTGGTATCGAAACTTACATGACAGTCGATTACGCGGCCCAACACTTCGGAGTCGCCGACGAGAGCGTTAGTGTGTCGCATATATAGATTGATCTTCAGCCGGCCCCACAGGAGGATTCGATGCATGATAGGG
>JAABUP010004210.1_pt1 | contig 23900 bp, 42 predicted proteins | sample 5559201 | NCBI WGS metagenome assembly JAABUP01 (sample SAMN10711887, study PRJNA513373) | rock metagenome | isolation source: Antarctica rocks | place: Antarctica
GCTGCAAAGCCTTGATCCTGGCCTCTTCCTCATCTGCTGTGCTAGCTGCAGCCTGTTCACTATACAAATCTGCCCCAAACTCGTCCGTAGATGGGAGTGCGGATCCACTGACAGGAGCAGCTGCCTGTGAGGCTGCCTGTGCTGTAATGCTCTGCGCTGCTGTGGAAGCGGCAGCAGCTGTTGCCGCTTGCAAAGCTCGTGGCTTTGATGTTGGAACTCTGCAGACGTGCACGGTTGTCTGCCGTGGAATCTGCTGGGTATCGTTGGTGTAGTCATCTTTTGTGCTGGGGTTTGTGAGTATCAACTCGGCACCAGCATCCTGACCGAAGCCTTTGCGAGCAGCAATCAGATTCTTGAGCTCAGCTACCGAGATGAACGAGCCGTCAAAGGTGACTGAGTCCGGCGAGATAGCGCTCTTGAACTTGAAGTATACAACTCCGCTCATTATAGACGCTTTGTTAGCGCCTTGAAAAGACTGCTACTCTGACACTACAAGCAATAGTAGACTGCCTCATGGCAACAAAGGTTCTGACCGCCTATCGTGCCAGCTCCGCCGAAGACCATGCACGGCTGGTGTAAGACTGAGTGAAAGATGACATAAGCGTGGCCAGTGTTGCACCGCTGTGGCAGAGAACGCCGGTCCTCGCCAGCAAAGTTCAGCCGCAGAGATAGGGTTTTTCCAAATTTCGAATTTTAGCCCTATACGGATGCTAACAGGCGCATGCAGAAATTCATTCTAGGTATCTGTACATGAGACATTATTACTGTTTGCGCTCAGTGCGTCATATAGCTCCACAATGGCTTCGCTTGTTATTCAAGACAAGTTGCAAGCGTGGAATGCACAGCACTAGCTATGCACACAAAGACAAGTCAGGATATCTGCTGCTTTGTGTCGGCTCTCTGCGGGACTTTCTGCATTCGGCATTGCAATGACGCCATTGCTTGTCATGACCACCAATTTGCTGCTTCAGGACCTGATTCAGTGTCAAAAGGCTCCATTTGGTTTAGCTGATGCAGCTGTGACTGTCACACTGACCACTCCGATCAACACTGCCACATGTACAGTTGTCAATGACAAAGAACTAATCGCATTTAATAGCCCTGCAGCACAACACAATGGGATCAACAAAGTTGTTGACTGTAAGGCAGTGCTATAATGTGTGATGGTCAGGCTGCACAGCATGACACCATGCTCCTTGCACAGCCAAAACAACAAGTAACAGACGGCTTACTCATCTGACAGCAGACAAAACTGTAACATGCACATCACACAGCCCAAAACACAAACATTGTGAGCTGTGACCATGAAGCTGACCCTAACGGTTGCATAAAACAAATGGTTTGTGCAATTCAGCAGAACATGTACTTTGCCTAGCAACTACAACATGCAAAATGGTGGCAAATAGATGTACTGAAAACGCCAGGATCTTACTTGTAGATGTGGCGTACAAAGCTGAGGGAGGAGCGGTAGCCCACAGCGCCCAGCATGAGGAAAAAGGCATAGCACACCATGAACATATAGCAGAAGAAGAAGGACGTCTGCATGAAGCCTGACATGTCTGAGCGTGCCAGATAGTAGTAGAAGCAGTACCCAAAGATGAACAAGCCTGCAGCACAACCACAAAATTCAGCCGCAGTCATATTGACAGCTTGGAACATCTGAGCATTGCTGTGCTGTAGATGCAGTGGCTGTTATCATATTCACGCACATGACAGCAAACACATTTCCCTGCCTGCCAGACTCATCAGAACCATCATGCTGAGCAGCCAACTCAAGGATGCACACTGAACACCAAACCAAACCCTGAATGAAGCACTCTCACGAGGCAAATAGATCTGATGACGCTGTAAGTGCAAGATTCAAGGGCCGCCAAAACACAGGTTCCAAATTGTAGGTGTGCAAGTGCAGAAGGTTGTGGGAGTGAGCTGACCTGTAGAGCCTCCACACATAAATGATCGCCACCACCACCTGTGGTCCTCCACAGCCAGCTGGAAGTAGGTCAGGGCAATGGTGATGAAGGCTGTCACAATGATGAGGATGATGAAGACGATGAAGAGGATGGAGTAGATGGTGTAGACCTTGTGGCCCCACACGCTGGCAAAGATGTAGTACAGCTCTATGTAGATGGCGCTGAAAGGCAGGAAGCCTGCACCAACCACAAGCAGTTGGCTTAAATTTGGCAGGGCTGATGCAGAACTACGGGCTATGCTAGCAGGTCAATGTCTGTTAAGAGACATTGATGCAAATTAGTGACAGTACACATAGTTGATGGTGATCAAGTTATTTGACTGGCAAATGCCCCTTCAGCATGCATGACACCTGATGCATGACAGCCTTCAATTGCGTCAGCATTGTGTCTCATGCAAGCTTCTCAAAGGGCAAGAATGAAGAAAGGATGGCAGACCTGCCATGACCATCTGTGCTGGAGTGTGTCTGTACCACGGCAGCTCTGGCACCTGCCTGGGATAGTTGGTCGTCCGGCACGGCGCATCAAAGTTGACCTGCAAGACAAGCGTATAAGTCAATCCGCACAACATGGACATACAATCTTTGACTCAGCATTTGTGATTTGCCAAACGTCGTCGATGTCACTTAAAGCCACACACAACCTCTACTGGGAATCGATATACACTAAAAGCCAACAATGCGCTTTTTGTGGTAACTGGTAATTATTGCATGACTGGTGAAGGTCAGGCCGTGCCCAAGATGTTATTTGGGTGATGCACGTTTGACACCACTGGAAGCAAAGCCTGTACTTGCACAGCATCCAGCTTTGTGCGAATTGTGTATGAGATGTGCAGCCACTGTGCACATGGACACTCTGCCAAGCACTTTAGTTACCACAAGAGCCCACAAGGAGCAGGAGAAACCAGTGCACACAGTCACAGAGCCTGTACGAGCAATGCACAAGTGATGAACCGTCTGCTTATCACAAAGCCTGTGCAACCAATGCACAACTAACGAACTGTTGGCTGACCACAAAGCCTGTATGATCAATGCACAACTGATGCACTATTTGCTGGCCATGTGACAGACCTGCTTGTTCTTGCCAGCAATGCCACCCAGGACTGTCAGGGGGAAGGTGATGAGCGCCCAGATGACAAAGATGACACAGATGGTGCCAAAGGGCAGCGCAGCCGTGGAGTGGTATGCTATGGCCACTGTGTTGAGGAAAGAGAAGCAGATGAGCATGGGCCCACAGAACAGGGCCACTGTGAGCAGCACGTTCCGCACCTGCACACCAGCCACACCACATCTGCACTACTGCCTACATACCTGAGTTGTGCCTTGCTAGCACACCTCCACAATGTATAAACGCCTTTTAACAGTCCCCAGACGTTTCTCTATTTAGATTCCGGTGTAGGGATGACGTTGCTTGAATTAAATAGACGTTTCAGGACTGCAAAGAGCTGCTGCTCTTGCACAGGTACAGGCCAAAGCACAACCTGACAGAGACCAAGCATCTTGCTTGTGCTGAGCAACATGCAACACTGTGAACAAGACACAGACCAAAAAGCATGCTGCAGCCACTCACAGGAAGATCTGCCGTGCTAGCTATAGTTGTGGCTGGGTTGCAACTGAAGCCATGTGCTTACCCAGTTTGTGCCGCCCATGGTCTTGTACTGAACAGCACTGACATAGCCAGCTATTCCAGCAGTCAATGCATACAGAACCTGCACACATACACATCTGTCAGCAATTCTAAAAGGCCTGCCCACAGGAGTTGGAAATGATTGCTTTGACATGTGATGCACATACCAAACATTCAGGCTCGGCTGTCGATCACTTATTCTGCATCAGACTCTGTCTGATACAACAGAGCTTGCAATTGTATGACATGGCGCATGAGCTCATAGCTATTGTGCGCCAATGCCTCGTTATCACTGTGCCAATTGTGTTCATAGCAATGTGCACGAACCGATCAACAAGACAGTCTGTTGCATGCACTCAATGGTACAGCAGACTGTATCCGTCCAGTAAGACCAGTACAAACGATAGGCAAGGCAACTTACCACACATGCTGATAGCAGGGCGCCCCTGTTGTAGGGGTAGAATACCCCAACCAGGGCCAGCATGAAAATGGCAATGGCCATGACTAAGATCTGGGTGCCGGTCCCCACACAGGCACTGAACAAGGAAAGCTGCGGTGGGAACCTGAACACATCCCCATGAATGTACTTCCAGCCAGTCTCTTCTTCCTCAGCAGCTGCATCAGCAGGCCAGTTGCTCACAAGTCACATCACACTGGCAGCTGTGATCACTTTGGGCACCAAGGGCATAGCATGGCTCATCATACATATTCAGGATGACAGACGTGCTGCAGGCTGGGGTTTCTTTTATGTGGTGCCTTGCATTTGCTAGCTAGCATTCAAATGTGTGGCTACAAAGGGCTGGGTGGGTGCTTCAGGAAGCTGAAATGGTGACTGCAAGCTGAAGCCACCAGCATTGCAAAGAAGCAGCAGACATTGCACACAGAGAGGCGCGAATGGTAGCATCAGAGATTCTGATTGCAGTGAGATCAACAGGCACCTGCTTCATCATCTTGGGTGTACTTGACAAAGTCCTTTTTGAGGACCCGCATAAGGATGGTGGCCAGGAAGCCCGTCAGCAGCAGCACCGTCACACACGAGTTTATGATGCTGAACCAGTGGATCTGCAACCAGAAATTGAAAGTGAGTCAGCTAATGACAGCGCATGCTGCAGCTTGCATGTGCAACACACAGCAAGGCAGCACCTTGCACAACTGTTGTAAGGCTCTGCATGCACTACATGCTCTGTCCATGCACGGGTGATGTCCAGGAAGATCAGGCGCCACTGCTGCCTGATAGCACACCTGGCGCTGAACATTGAGGACGAACCTAGTTGAGGATTACCTCTAGGTGCTGTGGCAAGAAGGAGAACTTTGAGTACTTGTCCATTCGCTTCTCGTATGGAGTTGGCGTACTCTTCCATTTGACACTATATGTGTAGTCCACAATGATGTTATCACCCTCTGTGATATCTACTGTCCTCGCTGGATCCGTAGATATGTTGATTTCCACAACCCGGTTGTTGTTGTATAACACCTCAAAGTGTATGTGAGTGAATAAGAAGAACTTGAGGTCAGGTTTCTCGCCCGTGCGCAGGATCTTCTCAACTTTGCCGATGAATCCCCAGATGGGCAGATCATCATAGAACATCTGCATACCAGAAGATGATCGTGACATCTAATCAAATCAGTTATTGACAAAGTTTTGCAGCCAGGTTGCATGGCACATGGCTTACAACATGGTGGCAAGACTCCAGCAAGTTGGCTGTCTTGCCTTGGCTTAAACAGCACACTTTTTGCTGAGCAGCTGGAGAAATGTAATGAAGACAACTACTTTAAAAGCTCAATGGCAGCACAAAGCTCAACAATGGCCTTGAGAAGGACTCATGATATGCGTCACATTGGCAACAAGATTATGCATGGCACCTACCTGAAAGTAGTAGTCCTTTTTGACCGCTTTCCTGAACTTCTGCAGGTCCTTAGCTGTGAGGTCGCGTGAGCACAACAGCTCATTTTCCTTGTCAACTCGAAACTTGATGTCGTATGGTGTATTCACCAAACGATCACCCTCTAGGACTTCACCAAGTCCCTCTGGCTTGTACTCTTTGTCCTTTGGAGTGCAAAATGGTAGATTGTAATACTGGTATGTCTCACTGCACAAAGTGTAAACCGTGTTTCGTAGCCGAGCAGGTTGGGCAAGCGAAGATTGATGCGCACCCTGCTCTGTCATCGCTCACCTAGGGTTGCTGAAGGGTCCGACTTTGTTGGCGTATAGCTTGATAACATCGTGAACTTCGTACTTGTGATCTGACTCAGCTAGCAGATAGCGACCTGTTACGGGGCGAGCCACCCATGAGTCTGTCGCCGCTTGTGTGCTTTGAATGCACGATGTCAATGTCACGAAGTATACGCTGCTGAGCCAAGACGCAAGTATGAACCTAGGCATGGCCAGGCAAAGGGATGCACTGCACTGTCCAACGCGCTGCCTTGTTCATTGGCAGATCATGTCAGGCGCGCGCTCGAATGGATCCCGCATGTAGTAACAGCAACGTCCAAGGCAAGCGTCTGTTCCGCTGACCGGCATCTCAAATGCACTTCGCGCATTATTGCGGCTTATATCTCGTTTATTCAAAACTGCAGGTCAGCGCACTGTGCCCCCTTTACCTTTGTCAAGGCTCCCAGAACATCAAACACAGCGTCGTCGACCCGATCAAGGTACGGTGTGCCTGAACGGAAGGTCAACAGCAGGGGGACTGTCAACATGTGTCGCAAGACTGTGCAAGGGAATTAGAATTTCATAGGCATGCTGCAGTCATGTGTTGCACTCAGTAAACGAAGCTAGCTGTTTTGAGAAAACGACAACAAGAACACACTGTCCCTGTTGAAAGTATGGACACTCGAGTGCGCACCTGCATGATTATTGAACATGTGCTGACAGTTATTTACAAGCTGAGTGCCCTGCACCTAATCAGTACTCAATTCTGTTGTAAGCAGCCTGGAATGTTGTACCTATCCTACAGTGGCCAACGATGGCATCGATACAGTCAGCCCTTGCTTGCCCATTGCATGCAAGTGCTTGAAGTGAGCCCGCAGCGCACTCCAGAACTGCATTGCACATGACATCACTATTCAGCTTGACATGCATATGGCCTTCAGAGCTTAGACTTACAACTTGTCACGTAAACATTGGTCAATTCTGCGGCTCCTGCATGCTGTACACTTGTTGCCATGGCAACATGTCAAGATGATGCATCTCAAGCAAGAATTGCGCGCAAGCACCATCTTGAACACAATCTGCAGTATGCAGAGCCTATGTTCAAATTTGCAAACAACAGCTGAGACCTACCAGCTATGTCGAAACTAATCAGATAGACTCTCACTATGGCAGGCAGTTCAGGAAGCAAAAGGAAGACATTGGACACTCACGCTGGGGTAGACTTTGTAGGGCACATTGAACTCCTTGCAGGTGTCCAGAACGATTGGGGCAATGGCAGGGTAATGAGTATGGCATACCCCAGGGAACAAGTGGTGTACGACCTGCAAGTAGAGCACGTGTGAAGTCTGCAAACTCGAAATTGTGTAAAATAGGCACTTGCTCATGCACCGTGCTGACCAGGTGTTCAAAGGCAGGCTTTGCAGGCCAGCGCTTCAAGATCAATATAGGTACCAGCTGCACAAGGCGCAAGTAGCCTGACCTGATAGTTGAGACCTCCTGAAAAGTGTGTCCAGAAGAAGGAGCCATGTGCAAAGTCAGCAGTGGTAGCTACTTGTGCAGTAGCCCAGTCGTGTGCCAACATGCCATCCTTCTGCTGCAGAAATGCCACGTCTGGTGTCACATGAGCTACCTGCAACACATCGCAATTCTGCACTCTTGACCCCAATGCATGGCTTATGGAGCTGCAATGTAAGAGCTTGTCTACAGCAGGGCCAACTGGTGCTGGTCTTCTTACCAACCAGTAGTGACGTAAAGGATCATGATAAGGTGCCAAAATTTGTATACATTGGCGATACTGGATTCAGCCCGCTGCAGCCAGATACTGGGCTCTTGCATCAAGCTGACATTGGGACATAACGGTGTACTGATTGACAACTATTCACTCACTTCTGATTCACAGATGGAAGCCAACCTGAAACATGAAGGCCAGGATCCAGCCAGCAACTGCCTCAGAAAGCAGCCACAGGGCAGCTAAGGCAGCCCAGCTGTGATGACTGAACACAGCAGGCAGCACAACGAAGTAGGCCAGCCAGAACAGCTTGCCTCCCCAGAATATTGCCTTCTCCTGCCTGGTCAGGTTGCTGATGCTGACGGGCCCAATGCTTCCTGCTGAGATGGACTGAAAGTCATCTAGCAGCACACTCTTCAAGCCTAGCAGGCCATACAGCACTCCAAGGTAGATGTGCTGGTATGCCTGCAGGGTGAATGCTCAAGGTATAGGCAACTGCTGTCTGTTGTCACAGTGTATGAGATGGTGCAGACCCATGCTTCCAAGCCTGTGCATGACTTGCAGGGATATGCCAGATTAGGTGACGACAGTCAAACACATGCACTCTGGCATTGATTGATCAACTAGATTACCATGGTGGTAATGACATAGGCATTGGCCTGATGTCAAACCTTTTGTTTTGGTGTTTTACAGGACCCATGCAACACCATTGCGCACATATGTGAATCTATCTGAGATGTACACACATGTGTATAACACTTGAACAGACCAATTCTGAGATCAACAAGCCCAGCAGATTCTGCTTGCACGGTTGACACATCCAAAGAGTGCCACCCACAGAACAGGCGGCAAACTGACACGACAGCATACAATACCTGATATGCTTGCCAGGGCTGATGTTGTGATACCCTGCGCACATCTGGGTCTTTCACTCTGATGTCTGGGTCCAAACCATCCACATTTGTGTAGGTGTGGTGGCCAACAACATGCTGCTGCTTCCACATGAAGGAGGAAGCCCCAATGATGTCTAGGGTGGTGCCAAGCATGTATTCCAGCACTGTGTTGCGGGAGTAAGCCCCGTGATTTGCATCGTGCTGGATGCTAACACCTATCTCAGCCATGCAGACCCCAAGAAGAACAGAACTGAGACCAGAAAGCTGCAGACACAGTAAAACTCAGACTAATTCAAAAGAAGAGGTTTGTCAAATGTGTTTGTGCAGAGGAAAGCTGGCCAGCACTCACCCAGAAATTGGAGAAACAGAAAAAGGTCCCATAACATGAGGCAACTAAGCCACTCAGAATCAGTGCTGTCTTGATGTACATGTCTACAGATGCCCGATGGCTTATCTGCGTACCAGGAACATTGTCAGCAACAAGCACACTTTCACCATATTGTTGAGTCAACAGAACAGGCATCCTCGACAAGATCTGATTGTTGAGTCAACAGAACAGGCATCCTTGACAAGATCTGATGCTGCGTGATTGCATACCTCATTCTTTCTAAAGTATCGTTCAACTCTCTGCCTAAGTACAGTGTAGAATTGCTGCTCCTCAGGAGGCTGCTGGTATGTGACTGCTGCAACCTCGCCAGCTTGTCTTGCCAAGTTGCCTATGTAGAACTTTTGGAGCACAGCTCTGCAACAGAATGTAGATGTTGCAGACGAAAGACGTAAAGTAGGAGCCTGTAGAGCATAAGATTGGTACCTAGCATAAAGAGGGTGATACGAGTCAAACAGTTGAGTACAATCTTTGCCGGCGCTGACATAGATCAGAGCGCCCCCTGGGTGTTGTGGCACCCACGCAGTCACATCATACACCTTGTCACGGACGATAACCCAACAATCCGAAGGAGTGCTGTGACTTGCCACGGAAGCTAGACTGTACGTCTTGTCACTCGATCTCGGCATCGAGTCGCCTTTGCGTCTGAATAAATTTGACGATGCTGTTATGTTGTTCCCATGCATCGGTTGGGTGCAGTCTTCGATTGCCATGTTGCTGATGTTTCGCCTGCGCGGCACCCCGTGTTGACTGCGAAGAAATCTGACCACTGGAGGAGAAGTTAGGGACGATGAATCTGGACAACGAAGAAGATGTTGGCTGAGCATGAAAGCAAAGCTTGTCCCTGACAGGCTTGTAGTTGTTTGACCTTGCAATGTCATCACGCGCTGCACAACTAGTCGTCCGCAACGACTGATCGAGAACCGTACTTCGACTGAGTGATGTAGGTCATGTTCAAGATTGATTCGCCATGTTCGGCGGAATCACTAGTAGATCGTGATACTTAGACTTAGTATGCACATAAGTCCGCAAGCGAAACCTTATCCCGTGCAGCAGCTGTCTGGTCCAAACGTCGTGGTGTGCGTCAGAGTCGTTCAATGCCGCCAGTTTGGCAGTTTCATGCAATCTCAGCACCCTGCTTTTGTACCAAACAACCACACTTTCAGCTTGTATGCCAAGAAACGGTCTGCTGGCCCAATTGTCACACGGCTTTCAGCAATCGAGGAAGGCAAGGGTTTGGTCTTCGTGCGCTTTGCACCTCCTTATAGCCTGGATGCAGCTGACAGGCATTGCACAACATGTGCAGGTCTTGGGGTCACAAGCTCTGAATTATATGCCAACAAGCAAGCTGACCTGTACGAAGAACAGCAAGAGCGCCTGTATGAGGAGCAACAGGCTGCTTTGTGTGACTCAGGGCTTCCAGACACAGAAGTTTGTGATGTTCTGCACGTGCCACCAGTAGAAATGCCTATATTTAGCGAAGCCTGGAGCAGAGGGTAAGGCGTGCTTGCTTGATAGCTACACTTTGCACCAGACTGTCATGACATGCTGTTGCAACATGACAGGCGATGGCTGTTGGGTTTGTTGGTCCTTCAGAGTACATCGTCCTTTGTGTTGGAGCAGTACCAACAGCTGCTGAAAGAGCACCTGGTGGTGACTGTTTTCCTGACGATGCTTGTTGGCGCGGGTGGTAATGCTGGCAATCAGTCTGCCATCAAAGTCATCAGGGGTTTGGTAAGCATATTGTGCTCAGGTTGCAACTTATGCCTTGCCTGCTTTTGCTACTGCCACAGATGCAACATCTGCAAAGATGTCCTTGCATAAAACTTTGCATGTGCAAGTTGCAAATTAGACTCGAGCTTGCAAGCGCCTGAGTGTACTGATGGTTGGGGTGATGCAGGCCACTGGGACAATAAAGACCACATGGCCATCTGTCAGGAAAACTCTGACGCAGCAAGCGTACATAGGTGTGCTGCTTGGTGGAGGCCTCTCAGGTAGTTCTAGCTTCTGCTTGCAGCTGCATACAATTGGGTACCTGCAGCCAAGGACATCTGCTGACTTGTATTTGTCTGCTGCAGTTGGGGGCTTCATCCGGGTCTTCATCACAGATGGCAGCCTTGTAAATTCGTGTGCTATATCCCTTTCACTGTTCATGATCGTCATGACCTCAGTTTTGACAGGCACTATGCTGCCTTTTGGGCTTGCAAAAGCCGGCATTGACCCAGCAAATGCTGGCACCAGTGTTCAGGTAAGACTCTTGATTTGTCTGTGTGGCTAGCACTGCGGAATTGTCACTGCCTTGTTGTTCTGCAGGTCCTGATGGACATCTCAGGTGTGGCAATCACCTGCTTCACCTGCAACCTGATGCTCAATCATCTGAGTCAAGTTTTGCTGCCAAGCTGACTCATTGCTCTGGCCATGCTGGTGTACACTGCCTTCCAGATTGCCATGGAGGGTCACCACTGCAGCTTAGCTACATCCTGCTGGCCGTACATTAATGTCTGAACAGGGAACCATCATTTGGTACAACACCACATCAGCTACAATTACGAATTTTTGATTGTGTATGACTGATGCTTCCCCGAAGTTGCAGTGATATTGGTACTAGTGCACATCTGCGTCTTGAAGGTTTTTCAAGTGTCTGCGGCGTGGATGTTTGTTGCACAGGTGTGAGTCCGTCTACAACTGGATTTTGTCTGCGTTCAAAATTTTCAAGGCCGGTGTGTTCATAAGGGGAGAAAGGAGCATGAGCCAATTCATGTTCATGAAGGCAGTAGACCTTTGCACCTGCTTACTGCGGGACAGTGTCACCTATATGCAGTATGGCTGGGATTTTGAATGTCGATATACAAAATGTTACATACTGCATGGCTGTGGATACAACACGAAACATCGTGAACTGTTGGCTGTCTGTTTCCTACTCTTGTCATACTCACTCATGCAGCGGCCCCACATGACTTGCAACACTGCTCAAACTTCGACACACAAGCAAGTCTCCAGAACTGGCACCACGCAACAAACAAATTAGCAACCGAAGAGCACAACAGCCCTCATCTTACCCAAAGATGTTGAAGCAGCCAGGATGTAACCCCAGCAAGCTTCATGCACTCAACCTTGCCACACGTGTCACTTACCTGCCATTCTCAAACTGAAAATGCTGTGGACAGCGGTTCATGTCAGCACTGTATGAGCTGAGCAACACAGACAGGACATGCACCACAATCCCATGAGCAATGCAGGCAAGAGGAACCCCGGCTGCCTTCTTGAAGCAGCAAGCCTGTCCATGCAACACCAACCTGAAAGCAGAGCCAGCGACCAGAGCTGCGCAGCGTGAACCACAACAGCCTGGCTTGAGCCGGAATACTCTCAAGTGTCATGCGAGCCACAGAGGGCCACAGCGGAGCACAAGAGGTAAACAAAGCTTTTGTTACATTGAAAGACGCCCAAGCATCTGAGTCTGTAGGCAATGCAGCAAAAGGAGATCCATGACAAACAAAAGTCTATGCCACCAAAGCTGAAGCAGTGGATGACTCGTATTTCCAGTTGGGCGCCAACTTCTTCACACGCTGCAGTACACAGCTTGTGTCAGCACATCAGACGACCAGACGTAGAAAAAGCATGGCTGACGCACAGTGGTGTGCTTGACAGCGCTGCAATGTATGTTGATCCAGCTGCACTCACCTTGTAATAGCGAGCCAATCTGTGGATTCGGCTCTCGACCAGGATGAGCCTGAACTTGCCATCCTTGTCCTTGCGGTTGACTTCAAGGTGCTTCCTCATGACAACAGCCTTCTTGATCATGTAGTACAGGTCCTCTGGGATGTCAGGAGCCATTCCTGCAGGAGCAGCGCATGCTGACTTGCTCTGCACAAGGGCAGACTGTACATACTGTTCCAACACTAAAAGAGAGAGATCTTAAGTTAACACTATACAAGGTGGGGTATGAAACATTCCCAAGCAAACATGCACGACGCTTGCGGCATGCTGAGCACAGCAGCGAAGACTCTGAGACTGAATTGAGCACTTTGATGCTTTGCATTACTTTAATACGCGTCACCAACAAGTAAATATGCATCGTGTGGGGTTGAGCTACATGTGCAGACTGCGGCTGCAGTGGTCCAGACACACAGGGACTCACCGTTCTTTTTCAAGATACGTAGGACCTTGCTGCCTGTGATTCCATTGACCTGGGGAACTCCGTGTGAGTCCCTCAGCATGACACCAATTTGAGACGGGGTGGCACCCTTCTTGGCAAACTTGCCAATCAACTCCTCAACCTGCAGGCCGAAGAGAACTCGGTACAGCCCATTCTATACAGCGGATTAAACGCGTAAAACTAGGAGGAGAGCAGCGGACACTTGACTACGTCCAACTGACCTCTCCACTGCTTGTCTTCAACCAGCTGGGAGGGGACTTCTTGTAGGGCAGAGCTGAAGAGCTCATACCCTTACCTCTGCTGTGCATGCGTCCCATGGCTGCTGCCTGTCAATGTACACGGGCCTTGCGACCAAAGATGCCAAGCGCTTCACTTCCTACGCAGAAACAAGAGAGACTCGCAACAAGCGTAGGGCGGCTTGTAAACTTCGAAGCTTGCTGCTGAACCCTAATCGAACCCTCATCAAGTTCAGCACATGAGAGTTGACCTGCGCATGCATTCCTGATTGCGTGCGAGCTTTGTCACTTCGTCCCTGCAGAACACATCTGTGCAGCGGTATGATCAACGACCTAGACTTGGGCTTTTTCACGGTAAGACTTGCCGATTTTGCAATAGATACAATCTGAACAAGTGACAAAAACACAGTGCCAGCGCATAAAATCTGGAAGCTGTCAGACTCTTCTCGTTTGCTGATGCAGAATTGGCTAGGAATTGGCATCGTCGTGTTAGTGTTTACATATCACTACATCACAGCAGATCCTAAGTCTGAGAGGTAGATAGGTGAGCTGGATCAGTGCCCGCTACGCCACTCCATAGATGTCCTTTACTGGTGGCAAACTCAAGCTTAAAGGCGGGGAACCCCTTAAGGGAAGTGTAGATAAAAAGAGAAAAAAGAAGAAGTCAACTGCAGTTGCAGTAGTGGACACAGATGAAGCACCCCCACAGCAGCAGGTGGGCATGACAGAAAGTCTTTGTTGGCCTGACAGCAGCCCAGATATGCTGCTGCTGCCGTTTTTTGGTACAAAGCCTGGTCTGTTGTGCATCTGCAGGATGACTTTGAAAGTTTAGAAGGCGAAGCCTTACAGCAGGAACACGAGCATGTGGACAGACGCACAGTAGCAGAGCGCAAGTACGATGAAATACAGGCAAAGCGCGCTGCAGAGAAGACCAAGAAGATGGCGCTGAAGTCGCACCGAGAACGAGTTGCTGAGTTCAATGCACACCTTGCAAGCCTCAGTGAGCATCATGATATTCCAAAAGTTGGTCCTGGATAATCGGAGAAGTTTGACTCACAGATCAGCCACAGGCTGGACAGAGCTGTCTATACAGCTTGCACAGGAGCTGCATGCGCAGCTTGCTGAAAGGATGCTCACGTGTATGATGTGATATCTTATCAGGCACTATAATACAGGTTTCATAATTGTATCTGATGACACAGGAGCATACAAGTTTACAACACATGCAGCATAATGCATGTCACATGATAAGCAAAAGCGACCGAAACTTTCAGATGTGCGTACCTCCATTTCCACTGTAACACAGACAGGGTACCGAGTGTCATGTTGCAATGACAGTGACTCTCTGCTGATATGGCATGTTGTTCACGTGAATGCATGTGATATCATCGATGTACCAAATGCGCAGGTAATTTATGCGAGGCAGCTCATGGTGAACATGTAGGTCGTGCGTGGCCTCTTGCAGCTGCATCGTGGCAATTGCCGCGTATCTTGCTTGCAGAGGCCCTTTCGAGTCTGTTGTGAGGGAGAGTGATACACAGAAGCCCACATGATCCAGCTCATCAGGTTTTAGAATACATGCCTGGTAGCTTTTGCCGACATTGGGACTTTTGCTACATCTGCTATGACATGCGAATAGGCGATGTGTGATTTGAGCACCTGATCTAGTTACAAAATCAGTAGACGCTTGATCGCAGATCATCACGACCGTCTGCCAAGTTGATCTGCAGACATCAAGATGGGGCTGGGCTCAAGGACCAGTCTCCTGTCCCTGAGGTGTTGTCGGACGTTTTCAAATACGCCTGTATGGCAGATCTCGCCCGGTATGCAGTGAATGCTAGACACTGGAACACCCTGGGCTGTTCCACAATTCCCTTGTGTGCAGGTTCTGTAAGGGGCCTTTCAACAAGGACAGAACGAGACACTTTTGGACCGCTGGAGGTGCCTGCTGACAAGTCAGTCAGTCCTACTTCTCACCTAATGTTTTCTAAGCGTTCAGAGCATTAAGTGAGGGCATTTACCAGTTGCATGCAACCACAGTGGCACCTGACTGTACCAGGATGCAGGTATTGGGGTGCTCAGACACAAAGGTCATTCCAGAACTTCAAAATTGGTGGACCTAGGGAGCGCATGCCAGAGCCAGTCATTACAGCATTTGGCATTTTGAAGAGAGCAGCAGCCAAGGTACCTGAAAAACACCCTGCCTTGCCTCTCAGAGCACCGCAGCTTGCAGTATCTGTATGTTAGCACATCAGCTTGCGCTGTTGCAGGTCAACATTGATCAAAAGATGTTAGATCCTGAGATTGGGGAGTCAGTCATGAAGGCAGCAACAGAGGTGGCAGAGGGCAAGCTGCTGGACCATTTCCCCTTGGTTGTTTGGCAGACTGGCAGCGGCACCCAGAGCAACATGAATGCCAATGAGGTCATTGCCAATAGAGCCATTGAAATGCGAGGCGGCAAGCTTGGTGACAAGTCTGTACATCCCAATGACCATGTCAACAAAGGGCAAAGCTCGAATGATACATTTCCGACGGTGGGGTCAAAATGCTGCAGCTACAAAAACAAAGACCCTGTCTTGCTGAGGTCATGCAGCAAGGCTTGCATATGCCTGGCAGAAGTTGTCACGTACTTGACTCACGGTTTGGAGTAGTTCTTGTTGTCTACAAACAGACTGCGTCCTGCTTATATTGCCATGCAGCTCAGCAAACACTGTCTGCTTCGCTGGCGCATGACAGTACTATTTCTGATGGCAAAGTTGACATATAAAGCCACAGGCATTTGCAGCAGGCTTGATCAAGAAGCATTTGCAGCAGACTTGAGGAAGAAGCATTTGCAGCAGACCTAACAGCACAATGCTCTGGCACTATGGCTGCAAAGAAATTCACCATGCTATGCTTGCAATGCAGGTGATGCACATTGCTGCTGTGACAGAAGTCCATACGCGCCTGCTTCCGTCAATGGAGACATTACATGTAAGTCCTCCTTGTGCAACAACTGCATGTTCTGCAGCATGCTGGGAATGTTGTGTCTCCTTTGCACCAGATGTGCTCTGCTGTGGTTTCAGCAAGACGTTAGTACAGGCTGAAACACTAAAACCCCCATGAGCTGAAAGCTTGCCACTGCCGGGAACCCCAAAGCTTATGACATGCCTCTGTGATACAATGCCAAAACCTTTCTGTCCACATCTTGTCACACAAACTTGTGGGCAGCACCGCATTTGCAGCATCAGAATGCGACTGAATTGCCTGCATGTTACAGGCAGCCTTGGCTGACAAGGCAAAAGCGTTCGAGCACATCATCAAGATTGGGCGCACACACACCCAAGACGCCACCCCCTTGACTTTAGGCCAGGAGTTCAGTGGGTACACCACCCAGGTGGAGTATGGGCTGAAGCGGATCAAGGATGCCTTGCCTCGCTTGTATCAGCTTGCTCAAGGAGGCACAGCTGTTGGCACAGGTGAGCATGGCAAAACAAATCCGGGCTCCCAGGAACGCACATTGTGTTACAATGCAGCATGTGATTGGGACACAGACTGAACTGCTGGGTTTGCATGGCATGTGGAAGCAGTGTGTGCCACATAAACTTGAGCTGCTGCACCCTCCTCATGCAGCAAAGCTGCTGTAGCCTGCATTTTTTGGATCATGTTTGGGCTTTTGAGTCAGGCACATTAGGTCTGAGCTTCTGTAACATATATTGGGCTCCATATTCAAGAAGCTCAGCTATAGTAAGTCCGGACAGAAAGCCACAAACACTCTTGACTGTGCTGAGTAGTGCATTACAATAAATTGATGCGCAGGATTGAACTCCAAGAAGGGCTTTGACACAGCTGTGGCAGCTGCTGTGGCCAAGGACACAGGGCTGCCGTTTGTCACAGCCCCCAACAAGTTCGAGGCATTGGCAGCTCATGATGCTGTTGTTGAAATGAGCGGCGCCCTCAACACTGTTGCTGTCTCCCTCTACAAAATTGCCAATGACATCAGGCATGATACTGCTGAAGCACGAAATCATGTGTATCTATACTCCAAAGACTATCTGTGGCCACAATTGTGTTTTTGTGTGGTTTTAGTGATGGTTTCACATCACAAAGCCTCTGTCAATTTGGCTTTGTCAGGTGCTGTACAACCTTCCAGTTGTACCCAAGCCTGCTTGACTTGCACATCAAGCATGGCTGTGGTCGTTCCTTCCATGCTTGGTCAGCTCACATCCTACTGCACCCTGGCTGTTCCTGCTGAGTTTGTGCAAATGCCTCGATTTTAGCCTCGCGCAGCTACTAAGCAACCTGCTGTTCTCTGCAGGCTTCTGGGCAGTGGGCCCAGGTGTGGCCTAGGGGAGTTGAACCTGCCAGAGAATGAGCCTGGCAGCAGTATCATGCCGGGCAAAGTCAACCCCACCCAGTGTGAAGCCCTGACAATGGTGTGTGCCCATGTCATGGGCAACCATGTAGGCGTTACCATTGGCGGTTCCCAAGGCCACTTTGAGCTGAATGTCTTCAAGCCCATGTTGGTCAACTCGCTGCTGCAGTCCATCCGACTCATTGCAGATGCCTCAGCGTCCTTCACCACAAACTGCGTGGTGGGCATCAAGGCAAACGAGAAGAGGATCAACCAGCTGCTGAATGAGTCTCTCATGCTTGTGACAGCCTTGAACAACAAGGTTGGGTATGACAAGGCAGCTGCCACTGCCAAGAAGGCTCACAAGGATGGAACGACCTTGAAGGAGGCTGCTATGAGTTTGGGCATTGTGACAGCACAGGAGTTTGATGAGTGGGTCAGGCCAGAAACCATGCTGGCACCTAGGCCATAGGGACGGCTCCATGTGCTTTGCATTGCAGTGCTGTACCTCATGAAAATAATGTTGCTATGTGCAGCCCAATGATCAAGAGGATAAAACTGGACAGACCGCTGGACCGTGCCTTATCAACTGTGACTTGTGCAGGTTACTGTTGACTCTGATGACGGCGCATGTGTCTCAGATGTGGTAAAACATAAACATTGTCTATGTTGCTGTCACCTCTAGCCAAAGGGGCAGACCAAACTCCAGCTTTGGCTGCGAAACACATGCTTCTGGAACAAGACTCAAAACACAGCACACTGCACAGCATGCAACAAAGACTGTGCAGCAGAGCTGAGATCAAAGGTGCAATGCTGGCATGTTACAAGCCTACTTTGCCTACATAGACAATGTTGCAGTGTGAACCGTTGCATTTATGTGCAAATAATGATTGCTCGAAGCAGTGTGACGAGACTGCAAACGTGCATTGACACTATGCTACTATGGGTGTGCTGCTACAAGTACATCATTGTTCTATACTCTGCGCTGAATCTTTGGTCTGCGGGACTGTGCACCCTGACCACCAGATGAGGGCGGTCTGATGCCATGTGCATTTTGTTGTTGCAAAATCTGTCCAATCAAGTCAGCTCTGCTGGAACCCACATGCTTTCCAGTTGGCTTGCCTGCTCTGTAGAAGAGGAATGTGGGCACCTGCAGCATCACCGACATTCATGCACCCAATTGCATGCGACACCGTAGAGAAATCGATCAAAAGGATAATAACTATAACAATGATAGGATTATCACAATGTGTCAGCACAGCGATCATGTCCTGGAGGCACTTACTGCAGTCCACGCTACCAACACAGGCACATCATGGGCTCACTCAAATCCTGGCTTTGATTGCAGCAACAGCCAAAGTTTGCCACACAATGCACGACTTCAGGTACCTCATTGACGTTCAACTCCTTCAGCAAGTGCTGAGCTTCATCTGACTCATCACCAATGAGCCTCGCAAAATGGGCAAACCCTGTGAAGTTTTTGGCGAGCGCCAGCACCGCTGGGAAGATGTGAATGCAGGGTGCTGCATTCCGAAGGCAAACATCGATCACTGTCAAGACATTGTCCGGCTGTTTGTTTATGAAGGTATCCAGATCAGCCTTGCTGTGAAGCTCTGTGACAAAATCGCTGGCCTTCACTCCATTGGCTGCCTGATCCCCATAGTACAACACACCTGCATGATTGATTTAACCAATGAAACATTACCAGTTACAGTTCAGACAGCAATGATGGAGACCTTGGTAGCTTCATTTTCAAATGAGGCACTTGCCCCCACGGTTGTGTCACTTGAGGGTGTTGCAGTCTTAACAAAGCTGCCGTAGACCACACAAGCACGCCATTTGCTGAAAACCTGCTGGCAATGTAGACTACACAAGCCATGTACAATAAACATAGCGACCAGAGTGAGCTTGATGCATGCAAGGAACAGACACAGACCATCTCTGAGGCACTGAGCAACAAGGCTGCCCTTGTATAGGGATACATACTGAAGCCATGCATTGCACTCTGTATGTATCACACAGGGTGAAAGAGCACCTTCTGACAGGTCCTGATCCAGCTGAGTGACTCCCCGGTGCTCCCACAGCATCTGCTTGTTCTTCCAGAACTGGATTGTAGGCAACACCTCAATGCCCAAGGTATCACATGCTGCCTGTCCCTCTTCCCCATCAGCCTACAGAAAAGATCACAACATCACAAACCTATTCTGCTAAGGTCTTACATATGTGCAGTGCATTGGCCTGAACAAGTAAGAAATGAGTACTTGGTGGAAACCCCCTGCCTACAAGATGAGGTGTATATGATTGATTTATCTGAAGTCTTGCATGTGGTTTGCTCACTATGACAAACTGCTTCAAAGTCACATGTTTGCTGGTCACAACCATTCTCCTCAAACAGTGCACATGGGATGCCACATCCGGCCCAAAACATTGAGGTGGGCGTGCCAGCAAGTAAACAACAGCCAGTCAAGCTCTGGCCAAGAGCAGAGGATGTGCTTGACCATCTGTATGCTGCTCATTGACAGGTACCTCAAGAGTGACAAAGCGAACATCAGGTGAGTCTCTGGCAGTCCTCTGCAACACATGCTTCAGTTTCCGGCAGGGAATCAGGGCTTCTTCCTTATCTTCCTTCCAATGGTGCTCCACCTCGTCAAAACCAGTTTGGCATACTTCTGTGGACTCGACTTCCAACACTATCAGCTGATCACCTGCCTGCATACATGATTGTCTTTGCTGTGTAGCCAATGCAACACATGCAAGTGTTCCTTTGCTAACATGCAGATATGCAATTGCAGCAGCCAGGCTGGGGACTACGTCATGAAAAGTCAGGGACACACAAACCTCCTGTAGCTCTCGGTCGAAATCTTGTGCTGTGTAGATCTGAGTCACCCTTTCTTCCACCCTTGCACTCTCTTTCAGCCTTCTTTGCAGGGCTTCCTCAGCATTTTCGTGCTCTCTGGCGGTTACAGCTGCACCTGCCGCAGCTCCTGAAAACGCATAGGCAACAAACAATCAACCATGCACTGGCCGGGTAACGCAGTAGGCGACAGTAGCGCAGTCTGAAACAAAAGCTGCAGGGCACCTGCTTGGTCGCCTTGCGCTCGTGCAGACACTCTATGATGACGAAGCAATTTTGGCCTGACAGATGTGAATGAACGCAATTGATGAGGCAAAGTTGCTTGCGGAACCCGCTGGACGTGTGAACCAGCTGCTACATGCATAGTGCTATCGGAGAACCTATTTCAGGAAAGTCGACTTGTATATATATGCGAGCCGGATCTAGCCGCTTGCGAACGCTCGCACGAGAAAGTATATGATGACCTTAGGAATGCATATTCACGATGTGTTGACGCCGCAACCTGCGTCGGTGAACAAAACTCCGAGATCGTCGTGCTTTTGCCGATTCGTATTCTGTCTGAGTCAGGTCTCAAAAGCTTTTCAGCACGGAGCAGATCACAGCGCGTTACACGACGACCTGGCATCTGAGCATTGTGTATGTCACAGCTACATCAGGTGCGGTGGAGCTGCTTCTTCTGAGTCAAAACAAAGCTACGTGGAGGAGGTCCATGCGATTTGGCATGGGAAATCACAACAGCGCTTTGCTTGAGGCTGCTTCTGTTGGCGACTTGCGCAAAGCAAAACAATTGTTAGATAAAGCTGGAGCCGCTGATGTCAACTGGATGGGCCAGGTATTTTTCAAATTTTCATAAATTCCTGTTTCAGATAGCTCAAACAGCCTTTTGCAGTACTCTGCAGCGACGTTGCATAATATGCATGTATGGCTCAATGGCTCAGCATCTGATGCTCAAAGCTGATTCTTTTTCTTCATTCCAATTGACGTCTGCTGCTGGGTCACTTGCGCCTACCCTGGACAGCCAAATAACTTTTGAGCCATGTTTCATGAGCAGTCTGTGATTATGATCTTTGCACTGCATTGTGTCATCGCAAGGTACCTGTGTGCTTGCCAATTTTTTTCCAGAGCAACAACAAGCTGGCATTTGCAGGACAAATGGGCTGCGCTTCACTACGCAGCTTGCAATGGACACCTGGCTCTTACAGACTTACTGATTGATCACGGTGCAGATGTCAATGCCACAGAAAAGGTAAGGGCCTGCAAACAGCACTCATGCACAATGTCCACATGTTTGCGATGCTAGGGAAACACTTTGAATCTGTGACCATTTGGCTGAGTCTGCGCTGCAAGCCGGATTTGGCATACTCATGCAGTCACCATGAAACATTCATCTCTTATTGTCCAATGCAGGCTGACCGCACTGCACTACATCTGGCAGCACGCAATGGTCACACAGAGGTGGTGGCAGATCTGCTGAAAGCTGGCGCTGATGTGCACGCTATTGACCATGACAGTATGACAGCTCTTCATAGGGCAGCTGCCAATGGCAACACCCGTGCTGCAGGAGAACTGATCTGGGCCCATGCACAGGTGGACGCAAAGCTTCAGGTGACTCACTGATGTGACCTGAGTTATGTGCGGTCATGGTAGGGTCTGGTACTGAGTTGCTGAACACAGCAGTGAAGGCTCATATGCTAAAGGCACTTTGCCTGTTCCAAGCTGCTCATTTGGCAATGCGTGACAGGTGGGGCCAATGACATGCAACAATAGAATGTGACAAGAAAAGTCCACTTTGTCAGACCTAGTATCCTCAACAGCCTTCTTCCTCCCTATATCACCAGACTAGATGGGCAGATGTAGACGTGCATTACAAGGATGTTTTGCGCCTTGGCCATGCTTGTGCATGTCAGTACAAGCCTCACAAACGTGCGCTGAATGTAGGCTGTTATAGTAGTGGTGTGACGCTATGAATAATGTATGTCCTGCTTTGACTGCAGGACGGTGCAACAGCTCTGCACCTAGCAGCTTGGCACGGCCACCCCTCCACAGTGCAGCTGCTGCTGCAGAAGGGTGCTGATGTCAGTGTAAGCCATCATGTCAGCGTCTACCTGCACAGCATATATTTCCTCACAAGATAATGCATCGGGGTGGCATCTGCATTGCAACAGCCAGGCAATGCCAAGACAAGCTGTATCTTTTGCCGGCATGTAACCGGTCACACATGTCCTCCTTGTGTGCCTGACACCCCATTATAGTCCAGCTTGGGTTGACAGCAACATCAAGATGCGCGGCTAACAACACATCCGTGGTCCTGTGCAACTATCCACTTGTTGGTCGGCCAATGTTGTTGGTGCTGGGCCCCTTTGTGTCAGCAACTGAGCCAGTGTTGATCAGCTGGGAAAGGCTGTTACATACTACAGGCGGCCAATTAGCTGGAACGCTTGTAAAATATAATTATGTCACAGGTGACCAACAGTGAGGGGTGCACACCCTTGCACCGGGCTGCAGCTGCGGGTCATGCCAATGTGGTGAAGCAGCTCTTGCAGAAGAATGCAGATGCACATGCCACTGATAATGTAAGCCGCCTACCCCACTCTGCTTGACTCTGGTGCATTCTTGGCAGTGCTTGTGTTGTTTGCTGCAGCCCAACAGGGTCTTCTGCAATGAGCCTAAGAGCAGCATAGGGCAGTGAGAGTTGATGTAACACAACAGTATGCATCTGTGAGGGTCGTTTAGAAGCTCACCACCCGTGCAAACAGCTGCACATGACTGATGCAACACAGAGGCCCTGTGGCTTGTTGAAGCTGCTGTTCTGCCAAAATCTTGCTCATGCTGCAAATCACCTGTCTGCTGAACTTGTGCAGAATGGCAAGACTGCTGCTGCTTTAGCTGAAGAGCATGGTCATGCCAATGTGGCTGCCCTGCTGACCACACGCACAGACAGACCATCCACCAACAGAACCCCTTCAGCTTCCCCTCTCCCTTCCTCCTCACAAGGCTTGAGCCCCCTTCACAACCTCCCCAGCCAAATTCCGCCGCCCACGCACCAGTCACCTTCATCACACCAGCAGTCAGAACGTGCATCTGCACCTTGTCTACCTACTGCAACCTCTACACCTGCTGGCACACCACACGCTGTCAGCTATCCCAGCATCTTTGGTGCGGCTCCTGCTCAGAACCCCCCTAGCCCTCACCACATGGGCCAACTTGGTTCTGAACATGCCCTGGCGTCACAGTGTTATGCACCACCAGCTGAGGAGGCAAGGAGACTCAACAGGCCTGGCGGTGTTGGTGGCCACAGTGAGCCACCTGTCCAGGCAGATGCGCCTGCATTGGGCTATGTGCCAGGCGCTCTGTCATTCATCAGGAACAAGCTGCAGGTGCTATTACTGTATCAAACGCATCCGTGCTGCAATATTTTGCATAGTTACAATGGTAGATGTTGTCAGTACTCAGGCCAAACATTAGTCAGCAACTGTAAATGGTGTACAGCATGTGTGCAATCAAACTTTGCTGCCTGGTTGCATCTCTGGTTTGTCTTCCTACATACCTGCCTGACCACCTTGAACCTT
>JAABUP010004211.1_pt1 | contig 23893 bp, 31 predicted proteins | sample 5559201 | NCBI WGS metagenome assembly JAABUP01 (sample SAMN10711887, study PRJNA513373) | rock metagenome | isolation source: Antarctica rocks | place: Antarctica
CCCCGGGCGCACATGTGACTCCTGCCTCAAATTTTTGCTCGACCTCGTTAGCTACTATCCTGAGCTGCTTCAGCATGTCAGCATTCATCTGCAGAACTGTTGTGGTTTGAGTGAGTGGGCATGGCAATGTTGACAATGTACAGCATAGCCATGATGGCTCACTTCTGCTGTCAGGGATTCAGCATAGCTTGCCTGCAGCTGTCCAGTATCTGTAAGGAGAGCATGCATGCAAAGGAGCGGATTGAATGATTATGCTGCTGATGTGTGACAGTGCTGTTGCAGGATAAGCTCTTTAAGGGCCATCAAATGAGCATCTTCAATCAGATGCTGTATGTCAATGTTTGCAGTGCCATTGTCAGCTTCAGCGGTGTGTTTTTCTCTTGCTGTTTACTTGCACAGCACTCAATGGAGCAGCTTGGATGTATGCTGTATGTTGTTTATTGTCAACTTCATGCTTCAGTTAACAAGTAAAGAACCAGCACCTTGTTTGCCCTCAAGCTGTGAGTGCCAAGCCTGTGCCTCTGCAGCAAGATAAAGTGAAGTTGAGTTTGTTCATCTCTGCAACAAGATAAAGTGAAGTTGATTGTGTACATGAAACTGCAGAAGCCACTGCTGCTGTTGTTTACCTGCGCTGTCTTGCAGCCTTGCAACTCAAGCTGTGACCATTTATCCAAAGTAGGCAGTTCATAGTAAACTCTGTTCAATGGCTGCGGATATGGCCAACATAAGCTCTCATGCAGCAGCGAAGCCGCGTTGACGCGCACCATCATCCAGTGGCAGTTGTTATGGTTGAATTTATCTGTAGAATGTCATGGCATGCAGGGCTGGTCGCAGGAGGGCAGCTGGGAGCAGCCCTGATATTTGTGTCTGCTCACCCTGATGCTCTGCTGCTCATCTTTCTGCTCTCCTTGGCTGCTACACTAGGTCTGCTCATCTTGCCTCTGTGCACAACTGGGGCATCACATGTGCACTGCTGAGCAAGAACAATTGATTCCCACCACAGCTGAAATGTGTCTTAAGTCTTGTACAGATACACTAGTCGTTTTGCATTGTGCCAAGCCAAAGTGTACACTATGAGTCATACTGACTAGATGATGTCATGAACTGTCAGCTTTGGATTCGGTCTCTGTGTTTGATACCTGTGCATGCCACATGTAGCAGTGCGTACGCTTCAAGATGCACTCATGAGGTGCTGAGTGACCATCAATATCAGGCTTGTCTTAGGTCACCAGGCTGTCCTTTGCAAAGATATGTACATCGAGCTTACAGCTCGCGCTTTGTTTGTAGGCCAGCTGCTGATAGTTCACACCATCAGAAGCTTTGGTGCTCTGGCTTTTGCAACCATCATGACCACACGTCAGTTTGTGTCGGTTCTAGCATCGTGCATCATCTTTGCTCATCCTCTATCTCCTGGCCAATGGTGAGTCCCTCTAGACTACATGATGCCTCTGACCCAGAAACCTTTTCACAATGCATCATTCTGGCAGTGCATGTCAGCTGCACCATCTGCCATTCATACAAGAAGGCTTCTCAACCATTGAGTGTGCTTTGGCATATAACATCATGACCAGTCTGCTCCATCTTACAAACAACCAGCAAGCTATCCTGGGCCCCACTGAGTCAGAAGTTTTACTGGCAGGCTAGGGACAGCAGTAGTGCTTGGGAGCCTATACTTCAAAACATTCATCAAGGGATCAGGCAAGAAGAATTCCTCGAAGGATGCTCGGGCAGTCAATTGACCCCAGATGAGGCCACAGGCGTACATTGTTTGCGTACTCATGAGTCATGATCGTGCAAATGCATACATATGTTGGACATTAAGAAAGTGGAGCGCTTCAAAAAGCCATTCAGAAACGTCATCCCTACACTGGAAATTAAAACTCAGAAACAAGAAAGCTCGCAACGCTCATGATCAAGACATCGCAGCTTTGGCGATCGTGATTGCCCACCTGCCTCATGGACTGCATGACATACATTGTATAGGCACTGTGCTCAGTCAAGCAAGGGTTGACTTGAGAGATCAAACTAGCTCGCCAGGTCTGAGGTCATGTCTGAGTACTCTCCATGCCTCATGAGGTGATCGGCGCTACCACAGTTGTCATGCAGGGACAAATCAACATCTGGTCATGGTTGAGCCAGTCTAACAGTTTATAGTGTGTGCAAAGCAGCAGAGAGTTGATATTGTCAGGAATGCAGCTGATGTGCAACTCTGCTGATATATGTATAATCACTCCAATATCAGCTCTACATGCGTTGTGCTTGCGCTCATGGCCGGATGTCGGGACTGTCAGCCTCGCCCTAAAACTCAGTCACAGACGCCGTGATTGTTGTCTCAGCAGCTTTCACAGCCTTGCGAGGCTTGCTTGACTGCATACTGTATCCTATGCAATACCTCTATGATCCGGGCATTCCATCAAGCCCTGCAAATTAGTGTATCCTCGAGAAAGTGTTTCTGAGATCCAATCTATCAAGGGACCTATGACTGAAAGGGCCTGACGGCACTGTTGCACCATGCTGGCCAGCATGGAGAGGCACGTGGTCAGCATGCTGTGGACACGGCATAGCAGGTCACTTCGGCAATTTCTGTGCGACTCCGTGTTGAAACTTCGTGCAACAAATGGCAGGAGCAACAAAAGGCTTGCTTGACGCTGCCGCATGGGGCAAAGTCTGTCGTGTTTGAGTGCTGACGGACCTGTCCTCCTAACCGCGGCAACCAACGGCGATCGAGATCAAGTCCGACAGGTGGGTGTGTGCCACGAACGTCCCGTCAAGCCAGTCCACCATATCATCCCAAGAATGTAAACAAAGCCTTGCTGAAAGTCGATCTGCGGTAACCAACGCCCTCGTGGCAGTGCGCAGATACTCGTGGACAACCCTCAGCTTGCGGGATTTGTCCCCTGGAACGGGCAGCGCAATTGCCTGCATTGTGCAGCAGGTACGGATGCGGTGCAATTTTGGCATTGGCTGCAACTTTGACCATTAGAGGCAACGCTCAACAAGTGTGACTGCTGCTAATTGGTGTTTTGCAGCAAGTGGGCATGCCAGCATTCTGGAAGAAATATTGTCGATACTCACCTCAGATGCTCGCAGCCAGCAAGGTTCAGAAGCCCGTCGACTTGTGTACAAGAATGTTCTCAATCAACAGGCCAGCAAGGGACGAACGCCGTTGATGCTTGCTTGTGAAACAGGGTGTGTTCGCGAGCTGCAGTGCATACATGCATGCATGCATGCCATATGGGTGCTCATGTGCATTGTCTCCTGTAGCCCTGATGTCAATTGGATCTGTCACTACGCAGGCATGCATCCTGTGCCCAATTTTTGATTGAAAGAGGGGCAGATCCTTTTGTCCAAGACAGATCGCATCGCATGGCTCTGCACCATGCTGCAGCGAACGGCAAAATTGCCGTCCTCAAGATCTTGCTGAGTGAATATTCGACCACTCACACCAAGAATGGAGCTGTGTGTCTCAAGGACGCCAGGAAGTTTGGTCTTGACACCAACTGCAGGTGTGTCAACAGCTGCATCAGCAAAATCTTAGATGTGCTGCCAAGTTTCTCAGAATCTGACAGCATGTCCTAATCAGGACAGCAGGTCATTTCATGCACAGAAGAACATGCAACGCAGCACATGTACCAGTCTGCGCAGTCCCTTGCATCAGTTTACACTATGTGGCATCAACATGAATCCACATTGGTGTCAGACCACATGGAAGCAGCACCGGCACCAGTCTGCATGGTATGGCACCATGCTGAACCATGTCAGGTACAGATCTGCGCCAAATATGATGCAGGTCCATGTGAGGGCAGTTTCACACTCTGGCATGCCTCAAACTTTCGGGTCGTCTGTGCCATCTACACCAGTTGCCTAGGCTGTGCATATGCATTTGATACCCTATCACTATACAGATGTTGGATCATTTCTTCCGCAGCACCACATGAAATTTCATCGACAACAGCAAGGCATGCAGTCACAGTTCTCCAGCCCTGGGTGGCCAATTGATACTTGTGTACATGCTTTCACAGGCCTTACATCTGTGTGTACAGCTGCTTGAGACCGTCTTGATGATGGTGAACTGGGCTTGGCAGGTACATGGACAGCAGAGCAGAGAATGGATTGACTGCCCTGCACCTGGCAGCAATTGCTGGCAGCTTGCCATGTGTTCAAGCTTTGGTGGCCAGCGGCGCTAACATGATGCTGCAGACAATGGACCAAGGCATGAACAGCACTGTCAACATTGCAGCAGGCAGCTCTGTGCTCCATGCTGCTGTCAAAAGCCGCCAGGTTGCCATTGTTCAGACACTTCTTCAGGTCAGCAGAGAGTGGCCAGTGTGTTCTGCACAGATGCCCCTTAGACACCCCTTCCCTCAGCCCCACATACCCCTCCCTGACTTCACTTACTCCTTGCCCAGGTGCAGGGCTTGACTTGCATATCTTCTCTTGTTGTTGGCACAAGTGCCCTCCTGTGTCAAACATTTTTGTCCCCTGCGTAGGTAAGATGACATCAGTACATCACAAATCAAGATGTTGCAGTAACCAACAACACCAGCAAATCTCACTTGTTTCTGATGGTGACTGAGGATTTCCAATTGTGTGCAGGCCAACAGCGATCACATGAGCAACAACCCTGTCCATAGAACCCCGGAGATCTCAGTCACAGATCTCAGGAACAAGAGCAACGATGAAAGCCATCCGCCTTGCATGCTAGCATGGCGAGTAGGGTTCCGGGAGGTGGTCCAGATACTGCGCCCTGACATACCCATGGCCCTTGCCATCGCACAGTGTCTTGAGTTCGGTGAAGGTATGAATGCTGAATAGGTCCACTGCTGCATAACAATGCCTGGCTGTAATCAGTGTTGGGTTTGAACAGCCCTGTGTGATGCAGTTTGCACGCTTAAGGCTGATAGAGTCAAACAGAAGTGAATGTATGTTTTGTGACAGGACTATGCCCCAAAGCCACTTGTACAATTCACAACTGCCCATCTCATACGTCAACAATCAATAACACGTGTGCGTTATTTGTGTATGTAATATGCAGATGTGCTCTTTGTGTTTTTGCTAGGTACCTACCATGTGTGTCTAAACCTAGTTTTGTGCCCCAACATTTGTTGACATGAAAAAATAGGTTCCACTTGAGCGTTACACACTGACAGGTCCAAGTCCAACAGTGCAACAACTGACTTCAGACTATCTCTGACAGGCATCAACCCTATCACACTGTGCAGAGTTGCATGCTGCTCAGTACTCAGAGTGCTCAGTTTGCACACCAGAACAGTATCAAAAGCCCGCTTGGAGTGGTGTTGCATGTACTGCAGTCACACTGCATGTTTGAGCAATCAGTGCAAGCACACGCTACTGCCAGAAGTAAGGAAGTGCCCCTTTCAGTGCTACCGCTTGTTGTGTCAATCAGAAGCTGCCCATTGTTGCACACAATGTTGTATGTGAGTCAGAGCCACTGAAACAATGCACTCTGGGCGGGCTAAGTAAAATTCAAAATTTCTTAATCCCTGGGCAGCCCGGTACAATACTTGGCTTCACATTACATTGACGCCGAAAGGCGTAGTCTTTTCTTTTCTTTTCTTTTTCAAACAATGCACTCAATCATGGGATCTTTACTGTCAAGGTCAAGCAGAAGGTTGTGGGTGCAGGCTGCGGGCCTGCTTCCTTGAGGGTGTTGTCACAGTACGCGCTTCGCCAGCACCTCCTTAACTGCTGCATCGCCATTGAGGATGACATCAGTCAGCATCAGAAAGCCCTGGTGAAGGATCATGCAGGTCAGCTTGTATGTCAAGCATACATGACTGCATACATAATGCATGCTGCCTCACACAGATATTCTGCAGCTGAGATCAATGTGTGACAATGGACGAACAATATCACGTTGGCCTTGTCATCAGGGCCAATGTTGTGTCCTGGAGCCTCTGTGCATTCTTCTATCTATCTCCCTTTGGGTACGCCAGAACATGTCCAAATGACTGCTTTTGTCACCATATCAGCATAAGCATGCTGGAGATTTCACACACCCATTCATGCTCATGCGCGGTAACAATGTATGGTACGGTGGCGTCTTTTGTGACTCCGCAGAGCTACACAGTCTAGTCCTGCGCACCTGCAAATGCTGAAGGCAAACATGGCCAGATGCAGTTATGGCGTCAGAAGGCGCACAAGAATGTGTGTGTCTTGAGCTCAATGCTGACGATGCGCTCCCTGCTACTCACATGTGATCATTGCGCTGGCACAGTGATGTATGAAGTTCCAGAACAGCGTTGACAAGTTTCCTGCCTGTTGACTCCAGCTAACAACAGCTTCAACAGCTGGGTAGACCAGGCTGCTATATGCTGCATTGTGGAGTCACTGTTGCTGCTGCTGCAGGCAAGTGTGGTCTGCATTTCTGGCTGGATAAGTCGCTTGTCCATGTGGATGTCAATGCTCTGGAGCTGGAGGATGCAGTCCAGTGCATCCAGCTCTACAAGAACTTGAAGTCGCCTGCTGCAGAACTTGGGGAGTGTGGGATTTGCATGGACAGTTCTGTACAGGTGTGCACTTTTCTGTGATGTACCGCACACACCTTTGGATGCCTGCTGAACCACATACATCACAAATGTTGCACCACAACACACAGGACATGGAGTGCGAAGCCCTTTCCCTCCAATTCTAGTTTGCTGTGTTTTTGACATGTAGATGGTCTGCAGCTGCTGCCTGCCATGAATTTGACGTGCATCCTGTGCAGCTTGTATATGTGTCTGCGCTCTGAATGCTGATATGCATGTTTTTCATATGGCAGCTCCCCTGCATAATCTCAGTACATGAGAAGCATACACACACATGAGGACATGCATGAGCTGGCATAGCAGGTTTGGACACTAAGTGCAATATCACATGGCTCAGGTAATCCTGGCACCGTGTGAGCATCAGCTGTGTCTAGCGTGTTGTTCTAGCTTGTGTCTCCAAGACAAGAAGCCGCCCCCCTGCCCCTTCTGTCGGGGCGAAGTGAGTGGTGTGAAGCCCATCCGCTGATGGCTGACTGGCAGGGTGTCATCAGAGTCAACCTGGAACGTCACTGGCCAAGTCATAACTAACGTGTGTTGCAATGATTGTTGTGTGAGGCGTTGGCATAGAGGCCTGGATACAGGCTTTGCTATGTAGGTGTACCATACCCTGTTCACGTGTGATGCCCTGTTCACATAGGAGTACCATACCCTGTGCATGAGGACTTTACACACGAGACGAATGGCCTCATGCTGCCCATGAAGCTCATGGCAAGCATGAGACATGTCTGCATGTCCTCATGCTCAGGCCTTAAAACTGAATCAAGCTAGAGTTTATTATGCACATGTATCTGCACACAGCAAGCATGCGTTTGATGCATATACCCACCAAGCATTTGCTTGATGCATGCTGATATAAGGCGAACATTGCACTTTTAGTTCATGTCAGCATAACATTGTTTGGCAGTCCCAATTACAACCTTTATGCACAACTCTCATCATACGACATGCTTGCTCATGATGAAATCTGTGTGCTTATACATAGACATGTGTCATTTTTTATGGTTCTCGTTGTTCTCACGATTCTTGTTGACAATTTGTTCTGATTATCAAGAGCATGCCTCGACATGCAACATAGTGATGTTTAACAACAAACTCAGACTAAAAATGTCAGCATCACTTGTACATGTATGCTGTAACATGCGCTGAAGGGGAAATGTATGGGTGAAATTGGCTGAGACACAGCATGCATGGCAAGTGCGCTTCACAGCAGTCTGCACAACAGACCAATAGTGAAGTGCAACACACCAAAAGAAAAGTGCATCTTTGTGCCATTGCAAATGGCTATCATGTGCTGCCATGACGAATGGGACAAGTGCTGCACATAAAAAGTCACAAAAACACAAAAAAGCATATATTGTAGCGTCAGCACAAGCATTTCACCCCAGCGCACACCCCTCACAGTGATGCAGCCTCAGACAAATTCTCTCACACACATGACTACCTGTTGGAAACGTTTGTCTGTACGCCAAGCATACTCTTCATGAGCTCATACGTACAGAAAGCTATAGCAACTCCTGGAACCACTTTGTAATACTCAGGCAGGATGCCATGATACAGGCCCTGAAAGCCTTCCCTCCTGATGACAGTGCTGAATGCATGGCTGTAGCTGGTGTAGTGCACTTCACACCCCCCTTGACCCTGTAGCTGCATGCGCCGCCGGATGAGGTCCAGTGGGAAGGTGGCTGTTGATGATACCAGGCCAGCAACGCTGCCAGATGCCAGGCTCATGCTCACCTGCAGTAATGATAATAATAAAGATAGTAATGAAATAATAACAACAACAATAGTAACAATAAAATTGCTTTCCAGCTCATGACCACCTGCGGTGGCGCAAGCACTTAAGCTGCTTTTATAAGGCAGGATGCTCCCTACGTTCCTACAGCAACTGCATGCACTGCTTATTAGCATAGGCATTGCCCAGTGCAAGATGAGGTGCTGTGGGTATGGTAGTAAATCTGCATGGCACGAGTTTGCTGATCAGATGCTGCATGAGTGTGCCGGCACACAGCACAACAGCAGAATTGCATGCCGAGCTTGTTTGCAGCAGGATGAAATGGAACAGGCAGAAAAGCAGTCAATGCAAGCCCCCACAAAGCTGCAACTTACTGTTGGTGCTTGCCGCTCAGGTTCATGCGTTAGCCAGTACGAGCGTAACGTCTCGTATGCACAGTAATTGATAGCTAAGCTGGGGGCAACTTGGGTGAGGGTAGCACCCAGGCCTCTATATAGGCCAAACAGTCCTTCATCTTTGACTATGGTGCTGAGGGCGTGCCATATGCCAGTATAGTATGTGGAAGTTGTCTGAGCAGCTAGCCTAGTCCTGACCAGGTCTAAGGGGTAGGCCTGCACAACATCAGTGAACCCTCTGCTGCATGATGAGTTTGTTTTGGCAGACCACAAGCCAGCCAAATGCAGTGCTGATGTTTGAGACAACTTGCACTTGATGAGTAGGCATGCACCTTTTTTAACCACATGATGCTGAATCATGGTTGATTTTGTGCTGTCTGACACAAGAGATGTTTTGGTGCACGCAAAGTGCACAGGTTGCGCTGTACAGTCAGCATCATTTGCAGCACGCTTCATGTAGGTTCATGCATGATCCAGCCAGAGAAAAGACTGGCTGAGTTTGACAAAATGCCCACCAGAGTGCAGGCACACATCCCAGCAGCGCCGCCAGCAACCAAGCGGCGCAGTACAGCATCTTGGGAGTGGTTTGCCGCTGATGGGAAGCATTGCTGCCACTGTTGGGTGAACTGCTCATATGCCCAAAAGTTGACTGCTGAGTAGGGCAGGCGATGTAACATAGTGACACCATTGCCTTTCCATAGGGCATGTATGCCCTCTTGGCGTATGACCTGCTGAACAGCTTGCTGCAGGCTGAGCTTCTGGATTATCCCTGTTGATTGCTGCAGCCCCTTGACCTGCATGATGGCAGCTGAACTGGTACCCTTTGCTTTGAAAACAAAACAGCTGTGTGCTGAGATTGCTGCTCGCCAATACGAATCACTGTGACGTTCACGAAGGTCTCATGGAGCCAGAGATTAACTCACCTGGTATAGTATTGTAAGCCGGGCTAACGGGGCGGTAGCGGACTTTGATAAGGCTCCAGCCACTCCCCCAGCAAGCAGCAGCTTTGCCGTCTCCGAGACGTTCGTGGCCTGTGATCGTTTTTCGGTGATAAGCACCGGAGTAGGGACCTCGGATGGCCTATCGCGAGTGACTGATCTGGCATCAGATCGCAAGTTTGGTATGTAGCGTGACATCCGGCAAACAATGCTGTCTGAGAAAATAAATTCCGGGAGTACTAGCAGGAAGACACATGTGCTGCAGCACCTGCGCTCTCGATACGGCAACGCAACAGATCACGTCGACAAAGATCGCGCAGGGTCTCGATGATAGACCACTTCTAGTTAAGCCACGCTACATGCATAAATTTGACAGCTCTCATAGCGGCTGTTCCTACAATCAAGCTTCTGGCCGCGGCAATTTCCCGTTGTCTGCAGCACCGGGCAGATCGCTTGCCTGCCAAAGATACGCTCCAGGATGCCGACAGCCCGGAACGATACTGAAGTGAGGGCCTGACGCTCGAGACCCTACCGCTTCTTTCGTCTGAGCATGAAGCTGATCAAGCAGTTGGTGTAACCGTTCTGAATCAAAGCTTTTCTCTCTGGCCTGCACACCGAACCCCTGGTTTTTCTTAGGTATGAACCCGAAGACGGCTTCTCATAACGAACCCCTGGTTGCCTACTGTGCTGCGTTGCAATACTGATGCTAGCAAGCTCTTTGTAGTCACACAGCCAAACCTGTTTGCTAGACCAAACTAAGTTGGTTTGACCATCTTGAACATATATGTAGGTACAAATCTGCTTAACTGCTTTTTAACTTTGGGACTCATCAGGGGAGCTCGAGCCAGCAGACAGTTGTACTGACGGGAAAACAAAATTGAAATGAACTGAAGGTTTAAGACAATACGTAACGGTAGAGCAGCGGTGGTGCCAGAGGCAGGCGCTTGTAATGTACATATAAATTATGGTCAATTAAATGATGTTCAATGGTCATTGGGCAATGTATGCCTGCTACTAACCACCTGCTTAGATATCTGCTAAAAAAGCAACTGCTGAACTCTTCTTAGCACTGGTGTAAACCTTCAGAATCTGCACTGCAGAAGACGACAAGCACAACTGCTGAAAACAATTACTAGCAGTAAATATGGTGGTCGCTTCCCAGTTTGCATCATGTACACGGAAGTGCAACAATGTGACTGATTAGCACTGTTAGAGCCATGCCAGTTTCAAAATTATTGTAGAGTGAGGAGTAAAGATGGATGTGTTCATCTCTGGCATCACTGAGCGCTTCATAGGTGGCATACTTCATCAGTCCTTTTGTGTCTTCAGGGCTCATAACTGCGGCCATGGCAAAGAAACTAGTCAGTGCCGTCCAAGACTTTGCAGCTCAATCATTGCATGCAGACTTTCAATGCAGAACACACCAAGAGGGAGTAGCACACACAAGAATTTGAGCCTGGTTACTGGCATGTTCAACTCATGCACCAGACATATGCGGTGTTATTCAAGCCTTTTATATGAACAGCAGCATCAAGCAAATGAATTGTAGGCCAGAAGTCTCACTTGAGCATGGGGCCAAGCCACTTTTGCGACTCGTCAACGGGCACCTTCTTTCTGGCTGCATAGTCCACAACCTGGTCCTGAGTAATTTTGCCCACAGCAAAGTACTGACTGCATTTGCCGGCAAAGTAGAGCCCACTGACTGCTGCTGCTGGTAGCATGGCCATGGACTCTGTGAGTCGCATGCCAGTCTCCTCCTCAATTTGCATGAGGCTCCACATGGTGGCCTTCTCGGTGTGATCAGGCTGACTAGGATAACCTGCTGCTGGGCGGATGCCTGTGCACAACAGACCATTTTTGTGACATAAATTTACTACAATGCAGGTATTGGGAAGGGCTCTTTGCTGGCATCTGACACGCAGCTGATCACATGGTATGCAGTCAGTGTCTGCCCAATTTTGGCAAGGCTCTCGTGTTCTAAGCACAGCCCTGTCATGACCACCCTGCTTTGTACAAAACGCTTTGTAATCCAAAAATATGCAGATGTCTTGTTGGCTGACCTTGATATTTGACCTTCAGGAGGTCTTCTGTACTGAAGTCCTCATTTGGTGCGTAGCCCCACAAATCTTTGCGCACTATCTCGTGCAGCTTCTCAGCAAAGGCTTCAGCCAGGCGGTCAGCCAATGCCTCCACCATGATGTGGTTGTAGTCATCACCCTGAGTGGCAATGCAATCATAGCTTATAGGCATAGTGGTGATTTTGATGGTGGGGCATCTTGGCAGGCTCCTTGTTGACAGGCTACATTCTTGCCAGTGAGATGAGGCTTGAGCTCATTATGAAGCTGCAAATGACCGTAAGCCTTGGACAACACACACAGGCATGCATGTAAGAAAACGCACCTAGCTACAATGCTTCCTGCCCAAAAGCAAGCTTTTCAGTAAACCTGTTGAGCACATTACAGATCATGCCATCTTCTTGGGTTGGATGAGAACTGTTCATTTGGTGATTCATTAAGAAAGTGTGCATCCCCTGGGATCAGGTGCATGCAGTCCTGCATAGCTTTCTGCACAACGTCCTGTCTTGGCATGTCCATGATGCATAAACATTAGAGGGGTACCAGGTGGTCAGTATGCCTAGGAAGTGGCACCTTCATCTTCCTCAATTGTCCACCATCCATGCAGACTTTGCAGCAGATGTGATTCATCACACGTGCACAAGATCACCTGTGCTTTGAAGTAGTCAACCATTTCCTCAACGCCAAAGGAGGCATTGGCAAACAGACCAATGTAGTCTGCGACCCCGCTATCCCGGGGAGCAATGAAGTCAGACAGGCAGAAGTAGGGCGGGTCATCCTTCTCGGCCTGTTGTCTCAATCCATGGAACCTGTGTGCAACAAGCAGAGTCTGTACAGGATGCGGAAGATGGCATAATACTAAAGGAGTCGTGTGATATAGTAATGTATTGAAGCCGCCATTACACAGAAACAGTTAAGAGCCCTGAGCTGTTGGGAGTATGCAGTGCTGACTGTGTGTTACATCTTCCAACCTGCTTCCAACACAAACGGTAGCGGACATAGTCAATTTTCTAGTGCGCATGGCAAAATCTGCTGCATGCACATGGTCCAAAGATTCAAACCTGTCAATAGTCATTTAGTCATGAGATTGCTTCTGCATTTAATGCAAAAAATGCTGTGCAGAAAGAGGCCGAGTACTGATTCAGGCCGTGCTTAACAGGTTGGTATTAAAAGATTTCAAAAGCTGAAGCACAAACCTGCACAGAACATCTGTCCTGGAGTCGTCCTTGTAGACTACAATGTCATCACCCACTGCATTGGCTGCATACAAGCCCACAATGCCTCGCATTTGCAGCTTCTTGTTGTCCACAATGTCCTGCAACAAGCATTGATAGGCAGTGAGCTTGACAGTGTTGCATTACGTTCCACAAGGACTGGACACTCTGTATGACATGCATCAGGCAGGCGCCATGGGCAGTGTCAGCATGGCATGTTTCAACAGAATTGACAGCTACCAGCACAAAATTGTAACATGATGGGTCATGGGCCTGCTTGCAACAGCTCAAAGCAGTCATTTGATTTGAGACAAATGTGGAGCCGGATAAGTTTGTTATGCTTTAGGCTGCACCTGTAGCATGAGCTTGGCCTCCTCAAACAGCTTCTTGGCTTCAGAGCCCACATTCTCATCATTGAAGATCTTGGGGTAGCCTCGGTTGGGGTACCTTCCTCGCAGCTGCCATGTCTGCATAACACAATCTGCACTCTTGCCGGCACATTCTAAACTGCGTGAGAGGGGATGCTTCATACCAGTGCCAGCCTGCTGCATGTCCCCACAATGGCTACTGAAAAGTTTGTGGTGACAATGTGATACAACCTGATGATAATATGGATGATGGCGAAAAGAGCGAGCTCTGCAGGTGTCCTTACACAGAAGGCATAGACACCAGTCAGCAGAGAGCAACGCTGCAGCCACAAGAGCAGAAGCAGACAGTCTTGGAGGTGGTATGCTGTCAGCTGGACTGCAAGCTAGCAAAGGCAGACAAACCACAAAGCAGATGGAGCACTGACCTGGAAGAATGGGTTCCAGTCAATGTAGTCCACCACATCCTTGACGTCATACTCCTTGTATACCTGGGTGCCTAGCAATCTGGGCGTGACTGGTCTGTTCTCCTCTGCCTTCCAATCCACCTGTGACATCAACCTCATATTTGAGCTATGCTTTGTGCACAGCAAGCATAAATATACTATTGTGGAGCGTTACATGCTTGCTGTGTGCATAGCAAAGCATGTCATTGAATGGATCACTGAGGAGGGTTACATGCTTGTAAGGTGTGGACAAGCCTCAACTTCACAGTAGAATCTGACTGTGCAAGCAGCATACATGCATGGGCGGTTTAGTAGCTTAATGTCCCTGTGACTTATATACGTTCCTCTGTACAACTATGGCATTTTGTGTGTGTCTAAACATCTAATTAGTACTCACCACTCATGCAAAAGGATGGCTGTGTCAGCCTTGCTTGCTGCTGCTTAATGCTCACTCCATGTTGTGTATCTATTGAACGTTATCAGCATGACATTGGGACAGCATGCAGAAGGGTGTACCTGCACCATACTCTACAAACACTTGAATTGAATGGCATCAGACCAGCATGCAGAAGGGTGTACGATACTGCAAAAGGGTGTACGGTACTGCAAAAGGGTGTACGGTACTGCAGAAGGCTGTACAGTATTGCAGAAGGCTGTACAGTACTGCAGAAGGGTGTACAGTACTGCAGAAGGCTGTACAGTACTGCAGAAAGGTTTACCTGCAATCCCTTGGCTCTGACTTGGTCAATGGTGAGGTACTTGCGGTCTTCCAGCCCTGCCATGAACTCATCCCGCATCTCCTTGTACTGCTCCTTGATGTCCTCACAGAAGTCCACCTTGTTCCTACACATCATGTGACATGCATTGACTACAAGTCTCTCTGCATTATGTCACAAATGATGGCACTAGCACAAGGGAAGGTTTGTCAGACCATGTCTGCAGAACTATTGGCGGTCGTCACTGGGGTTCCCAACTGCCATCTGGTGTCCTGTGTCTCACAGCTTTTGGACAGGCACAATTCTTCGTCACATTGGTTGCTTAGGAAGCTGCCGGGCTGCACAGATAGTTTTGTAGATATGTGTGTGCAAGCGACCAATGCAGATGGTCTGCATGGTACCTGAGCAACACTGTATAGCTTGGGTGCACAAATCATGCACAATTTCTGTGCATGGCAGATATCTTACTGTCATGTATGCAGCCACAGTAGGTCCGTCAAGCAAACCTGGCGTCTGAGCAAAAGAATGGTCTGCCTATGGACACAGATTCTCCACAAACAAGCTCATACAAGGAGCTGCTCAGGACTGTACATACCTGACCCCAAGGGGGAAACACGTATTTGGACAAACAAATAGACAAAGCGCACCTAGCATCCAGTAGCGTCTGCGCCACAGGAACACTGCGACTGGCGTCCAGCACATACACAGCCGGGCCTGAGTACTGTGGAGCGATCTTGACAGCAGTGTGCATCTTGCTGGTGGTGGCACCACCAATGAGTAAGGGCAGCTTCAAGCCCTCCTCCTCCATCTTCTTGGCAACTGTCACCATCTCGTCTAGTGAAGGCGTGATGAGACCACTCAAGCCAATGATGTCTGCCTTGTGTTCCTTGGCTGCAGCAAGGATTTTCTCCCAAGGGGTCATCACACCAAGATCTATGACCTGCGTGTAAAAGATACTACTGTTGACGTGTGGTGCTGATCAAATGCACACCATCACACCCAGGTCTACGACCTGCATATAGAACAGACCGCTGTTGACATGTGCAGCTGATCAAATGCACACCATCACACAAAGCTCATCTGGCAAAGCATGACACATGCAATGGTGCATGCAAGATCATGACGCAGCCTCATCAGCCTCATCTGTGCTGTAAAGCTGCTTTGGGGCTCTCTTGCTTGCAGCCCCTGCATCTCTAACTTTTTGCAATGAGACCTGTCATTAGAAAAGAAAAGAAAAGACTACGCCTTTCGGCGTCAATTTAATGATAAGCCAAGTATTATACCGGGCTGCCCAGCGACCTGTGATTATCAAACATTCAAGACATGTTGCAGCAAAGCTCTGTTGTTATGACATTCTCCATCATTGACTTTTTGGGAGTGCCTCCTTTAGCTGCATGCTTCCATTCAGTTTACTGACCCAACACACCTTTTTGAGTCATGTTTGTGAACCTTGCTGCCATATGTGTTGTGTGGGCAGGCCAGCAATGATGTGGAATCAAAAAGGAACATGAGCGGGTTCCCTCTGAGGATCACCTTGAAGTTGTTGCAGCCAAGCACGACACCAACAATGTTCTTGCCGATGTCATGCACATCCCCCTTGACCGTTGCCATGATGATGACTCCTGCGTTATCCTGAGTTGTGTTACCACTCTTCAACTTCTCCTCTTCAATGAATGGCAGCAGGTGTCCCACAGCCTTCTTCATCACTCGGGCTGACTTGATAACCTGAACAACAGCATCACAAGTGTCCTGACTCAGCAATTGCCAAAGCTACTGGGAAAGAAAAGGAAAAGAACAGTTTGCGCTGAGCGCTTTGCAGCGACCATGATGAAAGCCTCCACAGGCAGCAGCCCAAAGCAAGGCAAGTGTGCTGAGCAGTGATGCCGCAGCTGATGACATGGCGGACAGCGGGGTTTGTTTTGCAGCCCATGATGGCAGCACAGCACAAAGACACCCCAGCTTCCATGCAATGATGCCTGCTCAGCGCCTGTGATCAGGATGTGACAGCGCTCAACAATGGGTAGCAATGCTGTGACTGATCATGTGCAGGAGATACAGACTGTCTAAAGAGCCGATGCCCCCTCATGGAGTAGGGCCTGAGCCTTGGCAGGAATTTAATTAGGGTATGCCATGTACAATAGGCTAATCACGACTAAATCAATACAGGCTGTCTGTCACAGTGAACAAGGAGAAAGTCATCAAGGCCACAGATAGCCACAAGCACATACTGATGTTGACAATGTGTCAGGCCAAGATCATCAATGTCACAGACAGCCACACAGCAGGAAGGGATGTCGACAATGTATCAGGCCAAGATCATTAATGTCACAGACAGCCACACAGCAGGAAGGGATCAATTTCTCTTGTCCAGTAACATTTCCCAATAGATCAGCTGCACTTCTCCCCAGAGATGATTGGCCTTGTATACTGGCCCTTGTGGTGTGAATGATGATTGAGTGACAGCCCTTGTGGTGTGAGTGATGATTGACTGACAGCCCTTGTGGTGTGAGTGATGATTGACTGACAGCCCTTGTGGTGTGAGTGACGATTGTCTGACAGCCCTTGTCGTGTGAGTGATGAATGTCTGATAGCCCTTGTGGTGTGAGTGATGATTGACAAACCTGAGGCAGGAACATCTTGCCAGAGCCAAAGAGGTCTCCCACGATATTCATGCCATCCATGAGAGGCCCCTCAATCACCTCCAGGGGCTTCTCATACCGCCCAGACGCACGAGCCTCCTCAGTGTCCTGAGCCACACAACAAGTCATCTGTCAACATGCAGCATTGTGAGCCCTGCACAGACCTTTGATACACATCTTCAGTACTGTCAGGTCAATAGACCTTGTAGAGCTGCTCATAACAGACTGCTCTGGAGAGACAGGACTTGCTCTGCACATACCTAGCTCAGCATCAGCCAGATGTTGACGTTATTGTTGTCACTTTCAGTGCTGTCATGATGTGGGACCAAGCAGGTGCATATTTCCCAGACGCTGTTTGCACAGTCCATCAGCTTCTGCAAACCCATGAACTCAAGGTTGTGACAGCCAGAAGAACAGACAGCAGATGCACTCAGGCCAGTTGTTGCCATGCATTGCATGCAGCATACATTTGTCGTTGGGCCAGAAACTGCAAGACAACACACAAGTGTCTAAATAATGACTGTTGGCAGTATGCAGTCTCTTACCCGGACTGCAAATTCATCAATGCCCTTGACCATTGCATGCTGCAGCCTTTTCTCAACTGACTCATCCCTCCAGGACTTCTCCTTGCCACCTGCGGCCTTGGCCCCAGGAGCTGCTCCCTTCTTCTTCACATCAGTGGGCTTGCATTTAGGGTCCAGGGTGCCGGCATACTCCAGCATACGTTCTGTGGAGTTCTCGCACCGGTTCAGCAGCACATCCTCAATCATCTCCAGCAGCTCTTTGTCAAGCTTGGAGTAGTCATCAGCAATCACCTGTACCGTGGGCATGTGAATATTGAGCAATCTGGTTTCTGCTGGTTGGCAGACACTCTGCGCGCTGAGGCTTTACCAAGAGCTGGGCTGGGCATGAAAGGTTGGTCAGCAAGTCAGCCTGATGGACTAAAATAGCTTGCCCGTATCAGCTCAGCCACAAAAACGCATGAAGCAACCATAGCTTCAAGCCAACGAGCATGCCTGACTCGAACAACAGTATCATGTTCTCCTGGATACAAAAGCTTGGTGTCTTAACTACAGAAGCTTGCTGTTGCAAAGCCGTCACCAAAACCCATAGGTAATATGCATCATGGTGCACTGTGTCAGCTTGGCAGCAGGACATGTCCAGCATGCTCAACAGCATCTGTGCACTACCAGAAAAGTGTTAACACACCTGGGCGGCATTGACAATGCCCATGTCCATGCCAGCTTTGCAGGCATGGTGCAGGAAGGCGCTGTGGAAGCCGCGCCGCACCGCCTCGTTGCCCCTGAAGGAGAAGGCAATGTTGGACACCCCCCCACTGATCTTGCACCCAGGGCACTGCCGCTTGATCTCCCTGGTGGCACGGATGAAATCCACAGCATAGTTGTTGTGCTCAGACATGCCAGTGCCGACAGTGAGGATGTTGGGGTCGAAGATGATGTCCTCAGGGTCGAAACCCACCTCCTCCACCAGGATTCTGAAGGCTCTGGTGCAGATGCGCACCTTGTCCTCAGCAGTGGCTGCCTACAGTGTGGGTTGACAGGTGGTCAAGCCATTGGTAGCAGCATGCTCACGTCCAGCCAAAGTCTCAGAGTCATGTTTTGATACAGCACAACCCAAGTAGATTGCAGCGGCAGGTGGCAGATCACAGAGTGCCAACTGCTTGACAAACGGAGCAGAACAGCAGCAATGGGTTCTGACACAACACAACCCAGTACAATGCAAGGGCAGCTTGATGACATGCAAACAAGATCAACTGCATGCTACACTGATCAGGACATTGTCAACGAACAGTCATGGCACAAGAAGACACATCGTTCCCCCTGCGGCAGGGACCCCCACTGCATGCATATGGAAACTGAAGGAAACTGTACGAACAAGGTAAAATGACTTCAAGCAGCAAACGGCTCAGGTAACTTGCAGGCATTCATGCTGCAGGTGGCGATTATTTACCTGTCCTTCCTCATCAAAGGCCATGACGACCACGGCAGCTCCATGGCGCTTGACGGTGGCAGCGTGCTGCCTGAAGGCCTGCTCGCCCTCCTTCATGGAGATGGAGTTCACGATGCACTTGCCCTGGCAGCACTTCAGGCCCGCCTCCACAATGAAGAACTTGGAGGAGTCAATCATGAAGGGCACCTTGCTGACCTCTGGGTCTGACACCAGCAGGTTCACAAACTTGGTCATGGCGGGCACCCCGTCTATCAGCCCATCATCCATGTTGATGTCCAGCACATGCGCACCTTGCTCAACCTGCAAGAGACAATGTATGGGACATCAACATATATTCGTGTATGTGGATCTGTGTATTCAGGCTGTGTGCTGAACACACTACGCAATGTTGACATCACATGTCACATCTATGACAGTAGCCAGCAACTGCATCAGTTGCCAGAAGTCCATGTGCAGGTATGGCATACAAACAAGACCCAACAATAATTGAGCAGACAACGCACTTGCCACAAAATGAAAGTACTGTGGCACCTCAATCTACAGGTTGACTACGTGCATACCTGCTTGACAGCAATTGCAGCTGCTTTGTCATAGTTGCCATCCACAATGGCCTTCTTGTAGATGCTGGAGCCCGCCACATTGCACCGCTCCCCAATGTTGATGAAGGTGCTGCGCATGTTGTCCAGCTTGGGCTGGTAGTTCAATGGCTCCAACCCACTCAACCGCATCTTTGGTTCCACAGCATGCTTCTTCCTGGGCTCATACTTCTCTGCCATTGCCTTGATGGCAGCAATGTGCTCTGGCCCAGTGCCACAACAGCCGCCAATGCAGTTGACCAGCTGCTCCTCACAGAAGGGCCGGATCTCCTCGGCCATCTCTGAGCCCTTCTGATCGTACCCCCCCATGGCATTGGGCAGTCCAGCATTGGGATAGCAGAATACATAGCAGTCAGCACATTTGCTGAGGTTGTCTACATATGGTTTCATGTCCTTGGCCCCCAGAGCGCAATTTAGCCCTACTGCCATGGGCTTTGAATGGCAGATACTGTTCCAGAAGGCTTCGTTGGTCTGACCACTCAGAGTTCGCCCAGAGTTGTCAACAATGGTGCCGCTGATGAAGACGGGAAGGCGCAGCTGCTTGTTCTCAAAGAAGCGCTCCAGAGCGTAAATGGCTGCCTTGGAGTTGAGAGTGTCAAAGATGGTCTCAACCAGGAACATGTCAACTCCACCATCATATAATGCCTCAATCTGCTCGTAATACGACTCCTCGACTGCGTCATATGTGGTGCCTCTGAAGGCAGGGTTCTCCACCGATGGTGACACACTAAGGGTCTTGCTGGTAGGTCCCACTGCACCTGCCACAAACTTGCGGCTGCCAGGATGTTTCTCCATCCATTCCTTGGTGCAGCGCTTTGCCAGCTTGGCAGCCTCAATGTTGATCAGCCTCACATCCTCCTCATTGTCCAGGTGATAGTCAGACTGCAGATGCACATGCTCTTGATGTGTTTATGGCAAGAACCCCAGCAATACAATGAACGGTGCAGGGCATGACATTTGCATATGGGACTCTGCCATTCACTGCAGGTGCCAAGCAAGGAATTTGGCATAGCAATGCAGATTGCATGGACCCTCAGCTTGCAAATACAACCACAATTTTGATTGTATCAACTTGAGTTCAAAAGTGGATGCATGCCTGAGCATATGCAAGCAATTTAGGTTCCAGAAGTTGAAAGAGGCAATGCCTTCAGGCAGCTTAGAAAACATGCTGAGGGGTGAAGCAATGCAGAAGTCTGACCTGGGAGGTGCGGGTGCCATTGAAGGTGTTGGTCTCCAGGATGTCAGCGCCGGCCTCCAGGAACTCGGTGTGGATGTCGGCGATGACATCAGGGCGGGTGATGACCAGCAGGTCATTGTTGCCCCTCAGCTCATGAGGATGCTGCTTGTACCGATCACCCCTGAAGTCCTCCTCACTCAGCCTGAAGCAGCACATGAGGTTGTGCCCTATACTGATCCTCAGCAAAAAGTCTGGTGGAAAAGGCTTAGGAGTCTATACACAGGACTGGCATTCAGGCAAGATACATGTGTATTAAACATGCTGAGCAAAAGATGAAGTATATTGTTGACGCAGTCAATGTCTTCAAGCACAGGATGCTGAAAGCTGCAGGCAGTATGATCGCCATGGAGCTGCAGATGTTGTATCAAGTGCAAATGCTTGAAGGGTGGCAACACAACAATCAAAGAGGGAAAAGCCATCCAGCATTGCAGTACACTCACTTGTGCTTCTGGATGGAGGTGCCCATGGCGCCGTCAATGTAGATGATGCGCTGCTCCATCAGCTCCTGCAGCTGCGCAAACGCCTCAGACTTCTGCAAGGGATCTGCCCAAGCCTTGTACTCCGGCACAGGGGGCAGGTCAGTGGGCACCGCCAGAGGGTCTACCCCAGCTGGGATGGGGTTCAGCTTAGGGGGGAGTGTGTCAGTCTGAAGCTTCTTGACGTCAGTTGGCTTGCACTTGGGCTCTAGAGTGCCGGCATACTCCAGCATACGCTCTGTGGAGTTCTCGCACCGGTTCAGCAGTACATCCTCGATAAAGCCCAACAGCTCCTTGTCAAGCTTGCTGTACTCGTCAGCAATGACCTGCAGTGTAAAGCTTGTGACAGTGGGTTGTAGCTATGCTGATGTGTCAAACAGGTGCAAGATGCTGGTCAACATACAGACCTGGGCCTGGCATCAGAAGACAGGTCAGGCACTGCAAATACTCACAGGAGACATTCATTTCAAATGCCCTACGGCCTGCATACTCCTACAGTATAGCCGGTGCACAGTTGACCACCAAAAGGGCGGAAGGCATGAAGGAGTAGACAAGTTACTGTGCCACTGCTGGTGTGTGCAGGCTAGCTGAGTGCTCACCTGAGCAGCATTGACGATGCCCATGTCCATGCCAGCTCTGCAGGCATGGTGCAGGAAGGCGCTGTGGAAGCCGCGCCGCACCGCCTCATTGCCTCTGAAGGAGAAGGCAATGTTGGACACCCCCCCACTGATCTTGCAGCCAGGGCACTGCCGCTTGATCTCCCTGGTGGCACGGATGAAATCCACAGCATAGTTGTTGTGCTCAGACATGCCAGTGCCGACAGTGAGGATGTTGGGGTCAAAGATGATGTCTTCAGGGTCGAAGCCCACCTCCTCCACCAGGATTCTGAAAGCTCTGGTGCAGATGCGCACCTTGTCCTCAGCTGTGGCCGCCTGCGCATGGCCAATTGTTTAGTCACAACATCAAGCAGGTGCATCTGCAGGACGACGTAATCTGCAGCAGCAAGAACTGGACAGTACTTACGCAGAAATGCACCATCAGTCATGACATCTGCAATGCATGTCTTGGGCCTAGCCATGTGTTGAAGGTGGAGTTTGTCACATGCAAACACACCAAATCGGCATGTGAAAGCACGGACTGAAGACACACCCAACAGCCAGCTGAAGCACATGGAGTGGTCCACTGTTTGAGCTGCAAACAAGCTGCACACAATGATGTTTACTATCTGATGCATGCAAAGTCATCTGCAGATGCTATGGTGACTTCTGCTCACCTGTCCTTCCTCATCAAAGGCCATGACAACCACGGCAGCTCCATGGCGCTTGACGGTGGCAGCGTGCTGCCTGAAGGCCTGCTCGCCCTCCTTCATGGAGATGGAGTTCACGATGCACTTGCCCTGGCAGCACTTCAGGCCCGCCTCCACAATGAAGAACTTGGAGGAGTCAATCATGAAGGGCACCTTGCTGACCTCTGGGTCCGACACCAGCAGGTTTACAAACTTGGTCATGGCCGGCACCCCGTCTATCAGCCCATCGTCCATGTTGATGTCCAGCACATGCGCACCTTGCTCAACCTGCAGACAACTTTGTGTCCAATCACTTCAAGCTGCTTGTCAAGTCTTGCCAGCAACTGCCATGCATGCAAGAAACACTGTTGATAGCTTTGCAATGAGCATGTTATTGACACAGTCAAAGCTAGCACAAGTACAGCATCATTTCACTAATCACACACGAGAGGTGTCAGCAGAAATGGAGTGTGTGTGTGAATCCAATCGACTGCAGTTTGCTGCGTAACATTTCAGTAGCTTCGAGCAGAGCACCAAAAGCTCACAGTGACTTTTGCTTTTGCAAATACAACTTCAGGACACAAAGACCTGGAGACTGCATGCAACCCACCTGCTTGACAGCAATTGCAGCTGCTTTGTCATAGTTGCCATCCACAATGGCCTTCTTGTAGATGCTGGAGCCCGCCACATTGCACCGCTCCCCAATGTTGATGAAGGTGCTGCGCATGTTGTCCAGCTTGGGCTGGTAGTTTAGCGGCTCCAGCCCACTCAACCGCATCTTTGGCTGCACGGCGTGCTTCTTCCTGGGCTCATACTTCTCTGCCATTGCCTTGATGGCAGCAATGTGCTCTGGCCCAGTGCCACAACAGCCGCCGATGCAGTTGACCAGCTGCTCCTCACAGAAGGGCCGGATCTCCTCGGCCATCTCTGCACCCTTCTGGTCATACCCGCCCATAGCATTTGGCAGCCCAGCATTGGGATAGCAGAAGACATAGCAGTCAGCACATTTGCTCAGATTGTCTACATAGGGCTTCATGTCCTTTGCTCCCAGAGCACAATTGAGCCCTACTGCCATGGGCTTTGAGTGGCAGATGCTGTTCCAGAAGGCCTCATTGGTCTGACCACTCAGAGTACGCCCAGAGTTGTCAACAATGGTGCCGCTGATGAAGACAGGAAGGCGCAGCTGCTTGTGCTCAAAGAAGCGCTCCAGAGCGTAGATGGCTGCCTTGGAGTTGAGAGTGTCAAAGATGGTCTCGACCA
>JAABUP010004212.1_pt1 | contig 23893 bp, 29 predicted proteins | sample 5559201 | NCBI WGS metagenome assembly JAABUP01 (sample SAMN10711887, study PRJNA513373) | rock metagenome | isolation source: Antarctica rocks | place: Antarctica
ATCCTCCCACGATATCCTGAATTGAAATTGAAGTGTCGAGTGGAATGCTGCCTGTGGCTTGGGGCTGCTTCCTTAGTCATACCTTGTCAAAAGGCCATCTATTTCTGCATCATGAGCTGCACAAATTCGTTGTCTGCCTGCGATTAGCATTGAAACCATTGGAGTGCAAGAACATCCATACAGTCGATTCTTCCATCACCATCTTGGTCCGCCTCTCTGATCATCTCATCAACCTCGTCGTCGGTCAACTTCTCGCCAATCGAAGTCATCACATGACGCAGCTCGGCGGCGGAAATGAATCCATTGTTATCGCGGTCGAACACTTTGAATGCTTCTCGAATCTCTTCCTCGGAATCGGTGTCTTTCATTTTACGTGCCATCATCGTCAAGAATTCTATGCAGAGGCGTCAGTAAGAATTGTATACTTGGCCCGTTCTGAAGACAAATCCTACCTGGGAAATCAATCGTTCCGTTGTTGTCTGAGTCCACCTCGTTGATCATATCTTGTAACTCAGACTCGCTTGGGTTTTGACCAAGAGATCGCATGACGGTGCCAAGTTCTTTGGTAGTGATCTCTCCTACAAGCCAGAAGTCTTAAAAGTGTACTACTTTGGAGCGAGCTCCCAATATAGAGTAGAGGTTGATATAGAATGCCGGAAAGACTGCCGTGGAGGTAGTAACTGTTCGACTCACCATCTCCATCTTTGTCCTACATGGTCATTCATTAGTCGGATACCGGGAGGTTGGTAGCTGGAGACTCACAAACAGGGAGAAGGCTTCTTTGAACTCGGAGACTTGCTCCTCGGTAAGCGAATCTGCCTACCAATGGGAACCCGTCAGCATTGTACTATCTTCAGGCCTGGCTGAAGCCTCCAAACGCGGGGTTCGCTAGGTGAGGGATGCCATGTTCATACCATTATGATCGCAGTGGTGAAGAGAGACTAGGGTTGTATCGAAGGATATGCAAAAGGCTTCTCGTAGGAGAGGTGAGAGCGTCTTTGGTGTGGTCTGTAATGTGCAAAGCAGGGCTCAGGTAGGTAACTTGTAGGATTTGTTTGGTGTGAAACCGTCGCTGGCGAGGCTGAAATCAAGGGTAAACGCCAAGCCTCGCCTTGTGAGGCGCGCAGCCTCAACGGGATATTCCGCCCTCTACGGTTAGAACAACAGCTCTCATCTCACTTCTGAAGCGGACGCAACAGCCATGAATAGACGATTGGTATTGGATCCGTAACATCGGAAGGCGAGCTACATCATGGCTGGTGTGTGGAGAGACAGGACAAATCTGTAAGTCTAAGACCACAACGAAGCGGAGCTCATACTGCCCAGTCGATCATTGAAGCCTAAAGCTAACGGCATGCTCTGACAGATATATCTCCTATCGCCAGTCGTATGCCCATCATCCAGCCAAGAAGCGAAAAATTGTCGGTCCTGCTACCAATGGGTTCTCGGCGTCTGGCCATGAGTCGGAGGAACGACGCGGTCTTATGTCCGCAGGAGCTTTTGAAGATGATGGAGATGCAGTCATCGAAATGGATCTCTTGCCACCGCGATGGGTCGACATTCAAGACGAGGTCACAGAGCTTCTTGGTACAATAGCGAGGAAGTCTGCGGAGCTGGAAAAGCTGCACCAGAAGCATGTGCTTCCGGGGTTCGAGGACGAAGATGTGAAGAGAAAGGAAGAAGTGCAAATAGAACGAATGACGCAAGAAATTACCCGGGCCTTTCACGACTGCCAGAAAGCCATCCAGAGGATTGAGATGATGGTTCGGGATGCCAGGCAACAAGGTGGTGTAAGCGCCGCAGATGAGACGATGGCGAACAACATAAGGATCTCCTTGGCTAGTCGAGTGCAGGAAGTGAGCGCTGGCTTCAGGAAGAAGCAAAGCAATTATCTGAAAAGTAAGACAAAACGAGAGCTAGGTTGACTGCGATATTGCTAATTGCTTTTAAGAATTACGGACTCTGGGCGGCCTATCTACACCCATCGAGAGCTCCTCCACCCCTTCGCAAAATCCCTACACCGACCCATCCATGATGGAATCAGAGGCCGAAAAATCGTTTTCCCAATCGATGCTCCAGCAAACATCCGTCAAGCGTTTCAACACGAACGATGCCGCCATCGCACAGCGAGAACGAGAGATCAACGACATAGCTCAGGGGATCATAGAGCTTGCTGACATATTCAAAGAATTACAAAACATGGTCATCGATCAGGGAACCATGCTCGACAGGATAGATTACAACGTGGAAAACATGGCTGTCAATGTCAAGGCCGCGGATAAAGAACTTAATGTGGTATGTTACAGAGACATGTAACCACATATGACTGGCAGCGCGCTCACACTATTATTGACAGGCAACGAATTATCAGCGGAAATATACCAAGCGGAAAATCCTCTTCTTCCTCTTTCTCCTCGTAATTGGCATGGTTATTCTTCTTATCGTAAAACCAAAGCGAACGAAGGCACCTCCGCCTCCACCACCTAGTGACCCTAATGGGAACCTCGGAGTCGGTAGACCTGAGGCAGATGTGGCAGACCCGGGGCCAGACGTGGTACAGCCAAATGGAAGGGATGTGGTGCGAGATTCAAATAGCGGCGTATTGTTCGAAGGTTTACCGCCATGATTGGAAGTTGCAGTGTCCCATTTCTAGCGTTCTCTGTTCATATTTAAGATACCCATTTGTTGGAAAAGACTACTGTAATCACATTTTGCCAGATTGTTTGCAAAATCGTTTGTGTCTCTCCCAGTGCCCCCGGTCCAGATCGAAAGGGGTAAGATCCATTTCAGAGTTGAGTATGAACTCGTGGCTTATGTTTGTCTGCCCTCGAAGGTGAATTTCAAGCTGAACGGTCGAACATACGGCTACCCAGAGGGAAACAGGGGACATAATTGAGTTCACTACCCGTACTATCACAGGGCAAGATATGCCATAAACATGGCGATTCGATGTAATTGCTATAGGAAAAGCCGCGACAATCGCCCTAATCCACATCAGCAACCTCAACATCACCCTTCCCACCCCTCTCCTCCACCTCCAACCCTTTCAACTTCGCCTCCGCTTCCTCCTCCACCTCCACACCCCCCGGCTCCCCAACCCCCTCCCCCTCTCCCTCTCCCTTCCCCCCCCTTGCCTCCTCCTCCAACCCCCTCAACCTCTCCCTCCCCTCCTCCGTAGTCCCATCAATAACCCCCTGCTCCAAACTCAACATCCCCCCCTCCCCCAACATCTCCACCACCTCCTCCGCCTCCTCAACGCTCATCTTCCCCAACACCTCATTCACCCTCTCCAGCTTCCCACTCTCCAACGCACGCTGCAACCCCGGCGGGAACCGCTCAAAAATGACGCGAGCTTGCTGTTCGATGTCGTCGGCGCTGTCGGGCTGGGGAACGTTGATGTGGATTTCGGTGCCGGGTTCGACGGCGTGGAGTTGGATTTGCTCGACGCCGGCTTCGGAGGAGGGGGGGTTGGAGGCGCGCTCGCGGGCGAGTTCGGCGGTGCGGGTGCGGATGCGGGTGTAGGTGTTGTTGACGTCGTCGTGGAAGACTTTGTGGGCGTTGTGGCCGGGGGTTGTAATGCTGGGATTTGTTATCGCGGTGTTTGGCTGAGAAGAGGGTTGAGTGAATCGCTTACCGTTTGAAGAAAAGGCCGACGCCATCTCTACCCAATGACCGACAGTACTGAAGGAGAAGAGCTTGATGAACGCATTGTTTGGCATAGGTGCCCTTGCCATCCATCTGTGCGTTGAATGCCTCCATGAGCAAGCCGTCCGTTTCTCGCTCTTTGACCACATCATGGTGCTCAGATATAAATTTCAAGCATTCTTTATAATCCCCTATCTTGATCTTCGCAAACTGCTTCCCCAATTTTGTAGGCTCAATATCTTTTTCATCATCCCCTACATCCTCTGTAGGCCCAGGTTCGTCCACATCAGCATCCGCACCAGAGGTCTGGCCACCGCTATCAAGCCGCTTCAAAGCAGCTCTCTTCACTGATCCCGGATTCAGTACCTCCACGGCCTCAGCTTTCGGCTTCGGGGTCGTTTTCTCCTTCTCCGTTTCTTTCGACACCGAAGACATACTAAACCCCTCATGTATACTCTCACTCGTAATCTTGCTCCCCTCTTCCTTCTCCAACTGGTTCAACTTTGCCATTAACTCTTTCTGCAAATTCTGGACTTTGGTCTTATGCTGCCCCACCCCATCAACATAGCTTTTATACCAGTCTTTCGGCTCTGATCCAGCTTCTTTTTTCACCTGATCCACCAATCCCGCTAGCATCTGCGAGTACAATGGCTGCTCCTCCCTAGTGTGCACACCTTCGGGCGGATCTGGAGCTTTATCTTGGCTTGGATCTCCAGTACACTCCATTAATGCTTGCATCATGAATTCGTCTGGGTTCCCTCCGCTAGCCTGATCGGCATGCTTGCGGAGGGATGCCAGCAGGTTGTCAATCCGTTCAAGTAGGCCTTCATTGATAATACGCTCGTATTTAAGGGTTGAGATCTCATGTTTTCTTTGGAATCGTTGTTGGTGTATTTGGTTCTGCTTTGCTCGAATGAAGGAACGTTTGTCGACATTAGGGTGGACTTCTATGTCTGAGTCGTCCGAGAGTTCGAGAGCATCCCATTTACTGTAGTTCACCACCATCTTCGTTGTAGAGCTTGGAGGTGTTTGGAGGTTAGTGTTGGTTAGTGCCTTGCTTGAGTTGCTTGAGGCTTGAGCTGGGATCGGTCATATGTCCGTATTAAAGCCGAGTGTCTTGGAAAGATTTCAGTTTTATGCAATTGTTATTGCATCATTTCTATGAGTATGCTACCTACGTATTGGTAGTAGCATGATCATTTGGGATATTCCTTTCCGCATGCATATGCTCATCCACGCCTCGAACGCCAGAGCTCGAAGCTTTTGACAGGCAGCCAGATCAAGAAGCTCGACCATCATCAAGGAATCTGCACGCCAGAGACTCAGTAGCCAGTCGATCCGGGTGCCTTCTCATCCTTCTTCAGATCAACTAGCATCTCTCTAAATTTTTCTTTGCCCGTCCCGCTCGCTCCACCTTTGGCGCCCTTTCCGCTGAGATCGACCAACTTAGCGATACGCTCCCAGCTAGTACCCCCAGCAGCAGTATCCTCCCTATTGGCAAGAAATTCCTCAGCTTCTTTGCGTGACTTGGCGACGGACTTCTCGACTTTCTTTGCATAGTTTTCGTAAAAGTCATCGATCCATTGACGGGCAGCGGCGATGGTTGCTGCTTTTTTCTCGGCTGCAGCCTTTTCACGCTCGGCAATATTGCGATCCCGCTTTTCACGCCATAGACTGTAGTCACATTAGTAATAATGAAGACGACAATTTCTCGAGATTGATGTCCTACCGCATAGGCTCTGTTTCCTCCTCCTCGTCTTCATATTTGCTATAGGATGGCTGAGGCTGGGATTGTGCGAAGGGAGTTGCTGACCCGGTAACGGTACCGCCTGGGCCAACTTGCTAGAAGAAGAGGTTCAGCTACGAAGCAGTAACGACCGGGGCTTGACAAGGCCCGGATACCTAGCTTACCTGGTTCTGAGTATCCATTGCGGGGAATGAGCTCTCAAATTCTGAGATCTCCTCTCCGCCAACTTGTACTCCACCGTGATGGTCTCCAGCACCTCCTAGTAGATCGTCATCCCCATCTTCAACAGTAGCAGCATTGTCACCAGCGGAAGCGAATTGTGCAGCGTCCTCTCCAAGGGCTGCGCGTTCGCGAGTGAGGAAGTTTTCGTCGGCCCCCGCTCCGTCAGCGTCTGCAGCGGCATTGCCTGCAGGCCCTGTCTGGCCTTTTTCAGAGGTAAATAAGTTGTCCATCGTGATCGTGGAAGGGTTGGTAGGTTTACCTGCTGAGAAGTCCTCCAAGGAGGGGAATCTATCTGCCATATTGCCTGTGGTTCTTGGCGGTGACGGGCGCGGTGACGGACGACTAAGCGGTGGTGGTGGTAAACGATCGAAGACAACAACAACAATTAAAGTGAGTACTGTGTTGTAGAGCTTCCGCAAATCAGGTGCTACCTGTATCAATTGACACGGGTCCTCGCCGTATCAACTCACTACTTTCACTCATCTTCATGCGACAGCCCTTCACTCCTCGACACGATCAGCACCACAATCAATCATTAGCAGCAGGACCCTCGTAGAGCTGTAGACATGGCGTATACAGATGATGGAGTCAAGGCAAAACTGTCAGCTTTGAATGAGACGCAGGAGAGCATAGTCACAGTAGCGCAATGGGTCATGTTCCATAGGTGCGGCCAATGTACTGCTACCTGCCTTCATCCCATATCTGACCACATACCTCCAGGAGATACGCCGATCGCACCGCCCAAACCTGGCTACAGAGGCTGAAAGACTCACAGTCGAACAAGAAGCTCAATCTCATTTACCTGGCCAACGAGGTAGCCCAGCAGTCGAAAGCGCGAAAGAAAGATGACTTCCTCATCGCCTTCTCACCGATCATCGCCGAGGCCACAGCTCTTGCCTTCAAGTCTGCTGGCCCAGAGGTACAAACCAAACTTCGACGCGTGGTCGAGGTGTGGAGGCAGCGGCAGATCTTTGAGCCCTCAATCCAGGATGTGATAGAAGCCCGCATTGACGGTGAGATCCAAAGCTATCAATCCAGACCCCAAAACCCTCTGCTAACATACATCTAGACATCGACAAAGCAGGCAAAAAGAAGCCTCTGATCGGCGGCTCCCTATTCTCCAGCTCCTCAGGCCCCTCCGCACCCCCAGAAATCCAACCCCTCGTATCCCTCCAAATCGCCGTCTCCAAAGCCACCGCCTCCACCACCTCCGCCGTCCCAACCGCCGACTCCGAATACGAAAAGCTCACCGACCCCAGCAAACCCACCCCCACCCCCCCCGTACACGCCGCCCGCCTCAGCGCCCTCGTCAAGAACCTCGCCAACGCAGAAGGCGCCGTCTCCGAGTCCATCAAAGCGCGCCGCGCTCTAATCACCGGCCTCGAGAAAATCATCCAGACGAACCGCAGCATTCTCGCCGACGAGGAATCCCAACAGGAGAGCTTCGCGACGCGGAAGAATGCGATGGAGGCGAAGAAGCGCGACGTCGAAGACGGCATCATGCGCGGCCTGTCCGCCGACTCCACGCCCCTAGCCCAAGGCACCCCCACCGCCCCCTCGCACGCCAACGGCCTCGCCAACTCCCCATCCCCCCCAACCGCCGACCCCGAACGTCCCCAAGTCGAATCCCTCACCCCCCCACCCCCCGACGCCCTCACCCCCGCCCCCCCAACACCCGCCGATCCCCGCCTCTCCACACGCCCCGCTCCCCCAGTACCCGCAGGCGCAGATCTACTCTCCAGCCTTTCGATGCCTGCGGTAAGGCATTATGCGGATACGTCGGGGAGTCCCGCGGGGGTTGGGGGCCCGATGAAGAAGCGGAAGGTGGAGGAGGAGTATCCGGGGTTTGGGAGTGGGGAGGATGTGATGGCGGACTTGGATGAGGATGTGGCGGAGTTGTTGAGGGCGGAGAGTGGGGGGGCGAGATAGGGTTTGTTGAGGAGGGGGATTTGATGGTTTCGGAGGGGAAACGTTGGGAGGTGAGGGTCAAGAGGTGGATGTTTGATGGGTTGCGGGTAATACCAGGAGTATGCAGCTGTTCAGAAACAATGAGATTCCCTTCATCTTGCCCTCTTCTCTAAATGCAGTTGCGACACTGTCAATGAAAATAGATACTAGGTCTAATACACTATCCCAAGTCTCGGCATATCCAATTGTCCTTGTCTTCTATATCAAACAGGACCAGGGACAATGTCCCAAAAACGGTACTGACATTCTGGGTACTTTCCCCTAGAATCCGCTTTTGAACTGCGCCTATGGCCCTGGGGAGCCGGATTACGGAGGGTAATTATCCTCTGGGGAGTGGATTGAGGACGGCTAAATATCCCTGAGACGAAAGATATGCTGGGAAAGCAAATATTCACATGGACCGATCCTGCACTTATCGCATAGCTATGTACAATATCCAACCTTCATCAAACGCTCATTTCGCATTGCACATCAAATCATAAGCGCCATCCAACCCCGGAATTTCTCAGCTCCCTCTCAACCTCCCAGACATTTCCACCTGCCGAGCAAGCTCTGCTCTGCTCAGTCCTCGTGAGCCCTCCTAACCCTGCACCTTATTACTTACCGGTCCCACCGCACTATCCCTATGCTTTTCAGGTAATTCGCTCTCCGCACTCGGCCTGAACACCCTTCCCCACCTCCCATGAGCCAAATCACTAACATTCTCCACGACGCCCTTCATATTCTGCCTCACAAGCTCACTCGTCGGCTGACTGAACAAAACATCAATCTCCTCCAACGTCTTATTCTTCGTCTCCGGCATAAACAGCAACTGATAAAACCATCCCACCACCGCGATGCCGCCGTAGAAGCCGAGGGTCAGGCCGATGCGCGACATCGCTTTCTGCATGTCCGAGAAGAAATACGTGACGAGCCAGGAACAGAAGAATAGCGTGACGTCCGAAGTTTCCATCCCATAACTCCGCAAATAAGTCGGGTAGACTTCCGCAGGCAGCACCCACGTCAAACACGCATAACTCCCAAAGAACCCCTCATAAATAATCAACCCCGTAATATACGCGCCCTCAGCGCCTCCAGTATTGCGTTTGGAGTCGATGAGGTAGGAGCAGCCGATGATGAGGAGGCCGAGGCAGAAGCCGGGGAGCATGGCGCAGGCCCAGAAGCGGCGGCCGAAGCGCTCCATGTAGAAGATTGCGGGGATGGTGCCGAGGAGGAGGGAGCCGCCGCCGACGAGGGACATGAAGACGGATTGTTTGCTGTCGAAGCCGACTTGGTTCATTAGGGTTGCCATGTAGTACCTAAGAGATGTTAGTGGCTTTTGATGATGTAAAGCAAGTGACTCGTGAGCTGTGGGGGGATCAGAGTAGCATGGGTGACGTACATGATGGCATTGATTCCGGTAAATTGGCCTAAGAAGATCATGATATTGGCGTAGATGATGGAGCGGCGGGCACGGGGGACGGTGAAGAAATCGAGCCAGGCGAAGGAGCCGGAGCGCGAATTCTTGTTGTTGTGCTCTTCAAGCACGGCGTGTTTCATGACGAAGAATTCCTGGCGGTTCTCAGGCAGTTCAGTCCCCCGGATACGTTTCCAGACGTTGAAGGCCTCGAGGGTGCGGCCCTTGTGCATGAGGAAGCGGGGTGATTCAGGCATGAAGAACATGCCCACGAGCATGATGGTTGAGAAGACGAGGGAGGAGCCGAGCATGTAGCGCCAACTGCCGCTCTAGATCCAAGGTAAGCGGTTGTCTAATTTGGTGGAACAAGGGGAAATTTACCTTGACGTTCACGAAGATCGCAGCAACCACGTAGCCGAAGACCTCACCTAGAGCGATGTTGAACTGATATAAGGAGACCAAATTCCCACGATATTTCCTCGCCACGGATTCAGCAACGTAGACAGGGACGGCTCCACCCTCGAGACCAACCCCCAAACCTAAGATAAACGGCCTGCAACCATCATGCCGAAATTGTTAGCACCGGCTTCGAGGGCCGCACCAATTGTATACAAGATCAAAGAGATGATGATAGCCATCCTGCGGCCCACGGCTTCGTTAGTCGGTCCAAGCAACAAGGCACCACCGATAGCACCCAGAGGGACCCCAGACGCCACGAGCGAGACTTGCGAAGTATCCAGATGCAGACTCGTTGGCATATATAGATTCGCACCAGAGATCAAAGACTGATCGATTCCAGAGAGCAGACCTCCCATAGAAGCAAAAGCAACGAGCAACCAAGTGAACTGAGCCGGGGTTTTGAAATTGATAACGGGGCTGAAGAAGCTGCCGTGGATAGGATTCTCGCGCAATTCAATCTCAAGTAGTTCGATTTCTTCATCGATCTCGACACCGCCCTCTTTGGCAATCCTCATGGCGTCCCATTCGCTCATCCTACGGGCTCCCCCAGTGGAGTATTGGCGTCCATTGTCGGTGGCTATGGACAGGTTTCGACCAGTGATGGAATTGCCTCGTTTGCTGGCGGGTTCGACGTGCCCAACTCGTAGCTTGCCGTCGACATATCTGCCCATGGTGTCATCCTTCTCGCTGGAAGGACTGGGGTCGGACATCTTGATGGCAGTATACAATGATCTATTGACAACAGTAAAACGAATACATAGATGAACACGGAGACTTCTCAATGAAAATACATGGGAGCTGAGAGAGGAACTTCAAGAGATCCAGAAGGGAAATGCTAGGATCTTTATGCAATGCATGTCTACGTGATAGACATGCAGGGCAGGGGGACCCATTGGACAAACGCTGGTCATCATCATAGCGACATGCTCCAGGATCGCATCCTAGCATAATATCGCTGCATCATCATACCTTACTTCCTACATTTGACGGTATTCGAGGAGAATTTCGGCGGCTCTGTAGATTCCTCTGCATGCTCACTCTACCAAAAAGGAATTAGTGGTCAATTGCGGGGTAAATGATTGCTGATAATCGTTGAGACGCGGGGCCCCAGACAACGCTAAGATGAGGCATCCGCCCATTATCATAAAATGTTTCTGTAGACACCATAAGTTTGTATGCTGTAGAGAAAGGTGGGACGGTGAACAGATGCGGAATCGATAAAATTAAGCTTCTACCCGTGAATGTGACTGTCGTCGATCATCAAGACAAGCTACGACGAAACAGCGACACGGTAGCCGAGGAGGCATAGGGTCAGGCAGTAGGACCGGGCAGTAGGCCCATTCACCGGAAGAACTTTTATAGCACGTATCGAAAGTAGGGGTTTTCTCTGTCGGTCAAGTCTTGAAAAGCCAATCGATCTCGTTCCTCCTCATCGACTCGGAGAGACTCTCGGCGCTTGTTCTCCGCTCGCAGAACTAGATAAAGCATGAGCGCTAACACAATGACAATGCAGTAGCTAAAGTAAGAAATGGGTCAGCTGGACTCCAGGGAGAAGATGCAATTCTTAGCACACACCATATGATAAGACCGAGCCAAAGCTCGGGGTAGTGTCGTCTCAATGTCGGCGTCTTGATCAGTTGCGGCCCTATTATCTAATTGATGTCAGAGATAAAGGCCTGCAAGATGAGAGGATCAATTCAAAGCCTACATTGCCAACGCAGTACGCCACAAATATTGCTGCCGCAGTACAGCTCTTCTTGGTTGCACCTGCCACGTTTGCCATGCCGATGCTAATGATGAGACTGACGACTGGCCCAAAGAATCCAATGAGGGTGTATCCAACGATTGGCGCGGCAGCTCGATGGGTCCAGGAACTCCGCCAGATCATGGCACATCCGGCAATGACCGGCAAGCAGCAGAGAACCAGCAAAATGAGACGGATGTTCGGTATTCGACTAGAAAGGTATCCCGTAACGAGGATAAAGATGAAGCAAACGCCCCCGAGTGGGAATTGAAAGAGTATCGAGTCGAGTGTGGACCAACTGTACTCATTTAAGTCAGCAAAGCCATCAACGATATAGCCCAGGCGACTGACCCAAACGTTGACACAATTAATGGCCCAAAGCCACTGACTGCACCATTCACAGTGTAACTGGCCAGGTCAGTAGATGTCATAGTCGAGCAGAAAACCCCTTACGCAGCAGCCATCATGAGGGCCACAAGCCAGATCTTGATATCCAGTGCAGCCTCCCGAATTTGAGATCCCTTCAGCTTTTGACATCGTACCCCGGTCTGGCCTCTCCTTAATCGCTCAACTGCGACTACTCGCTCTTCTGAGGATAGAAACCACGCTGATACCGCAGAATTGGGCACTGCAAAACCCGACAACCCAAAGAGAATGGTGAGCGAGCCTGCGAGTAGATAGATGTACTGCCACCGTGCCAAAGACCCTCCGGTGATTTGGGCGAAGCCATAATTCAAGGCACCCCCAATGATGGTCCAAGCTCCAGTCGAGGAAAACCACCAGCTTTGCCGGAGCGCTTGCTCTTGCTGCGTGTAATAGCCGCTGACAATGCACATGAATGCGGTAGGCATTACGCTCTCCACAAAGCCAAGAAAAAATCTTTGGGCGAAGAGACCGCGCCAGGAAGTCACTGCAGCAGTGAGCATGGCAATCAATCCCCAAATAATGACCAGAATCCCTAGTACTCGTCCAATCTGGAGTCTCTGGAGGATGAAAGTCATTGGGTACAAGCCCGCCAGCATTCCAAAATAGAAAACTGACGTCGCCCAGCTGAGTCTCGTAGTGTCTTTCGTTGGAGGTTTGGTAGAAGTATCCACTACGGTTAGAGAAAGATCCTTGGTCATTCCAAAAAGGACGGCACTGCCCAAGATAGCCTGTTGATTCCATTGGCTAAACCCTAGTATCCTCTCACAGAAAGAATTGGATGATTTACCTTATCATAGTAAACAAAGCCATATCCAAGCCACATCCATGGTATTAGGTACAGATCGATCTTGTGAAGCACCTGGCGTTCTGTTGCATGGTCAAAATGCTGGGCATGATTCGGCACAATGGCAGCTGCAAGGTCTTTGTCTGATGAAGCTCTACTTGAGTCATCATGGCTAGTAGCCTCGACCTTCTCGTGCGCCGAATCCATGACCTGCAATTGAATATTATTGACTGTCACAAGGATTGTCTTCGGGCATGAAATGAATCGGAATAGACAAGTCCCGATGATCTGAGTCAATGATGGGTTTGAAAACTCGCCACTCGAATCTGTCCAATGAGGAATTTGAGGGATTCTAGGTATGGCCGGTAGTGGACCCTTTGTGGGACACGTTCATGCTACAAGCGACCCACCGAGTTAATGACGTCAATGGTAATCTTCCTGGGCTGGGCACTTTGTACACTTCCATTGTCCTTGCTGCAGTTCAACAACGTTAAGGAAAGATGAAGTCTATTGGCAAATGGCTTTCTTATGAAATGAGAAGGGTGGACTGATCGAATAGCAATGAACTCGTCTGAAATAATGCAGAACCATGTCAAGGACCTCACAATCGATCATTCACACGCTTGATGTCACATTCAATTATCTTTTGAGAACACCAATAAATGACAGGCAAACCGGAAGGTGTACTCAACTATGGACTGACATCTCGAGGCCAATAGTGAAAACGAGACCTTAGTCATGTGAGACCATTGAGCTTGATGGTCAATGGCTTAAAGCATCGGTACGGACCCCGATCAGAGCATCGTGAGTTGGAGCGGTAAAGGCGTCTGTCGTCCAAATCTCCTCTTAAACTTGCGTGGACAAATTGGTGAACAATCATTTGAAGACTTCATGCAAACATCGCGATGGAGCCAATAATGGCGCGCGACCCAGACTCGCCAGACGCCTTCAAGGGGCATCTTCTCTGGCGTGCTCAGGAATCCTGGACATGGGTTGAGACCAGTCTTAATTTCCCCTGCTCCTGGATTCTGCTGTCCTGGCGGAATCAGGCACTGTATTCTATTGAGAGCCAAATACTGCCTCATCAAAGGGGCTGCACATTCCTTTCCACAGGAGCCACATCCCCCTGTCATTCCATGCTCCGCCTTTCTCGCCTTTTGTGGACTTTCCCCTTTGCTCATCCTTCGCTAGATCATGTGGCCACCAATGGGGACTTCAAGGATGGGTGCTTTAGAAGGCGTGATCGATGCTTGAAGGAGTTGCCTACCATGTGGGTAGAACCACATTATATCCCACCAAGCGTCTCTGAGCTCGTTCTCGAAGGTGAAGTGTATGAGTGCGAAAGCCTTTTTAGTGACGAGGTTAGTAGCTAGGGGTATGTCTCGCCAGGAAAGGTCTAGTGGTAGGCTGTTCAAGATACTTTTGATCTCGGTTTGGCCCTTATCATCGCCAAATGCCCAGTGAGCGTTTTTCTCATTCGAGAACGGTGGCGGTGAAGCTGCAATGTCATCATGAAGGGCGAAGCCATGAAGAGTAATCGGAGTGCCATCTTGCAGCAGATTTGCTGCACCCTCGGACCCGTTGAACCGCAACCACGAAATGAACTTGCCATAGGCACCAATATCCTGGAAGATGGTAGACTCATAGTCAAGTGCAATGTGAAATTCGGTCCTCTTCCCAGGGTCAATGCTCGGTATCTCAACGCTTCCCGCAGAAGGCAGGTCAGGGTCTGGTTTTAACAATCTCCGAAGATATTCCTGTTCGCCGAATAGGTTTGCTATGTAGAATTGATCCGAACCGATGACATAATTAGACTGGATGCTCTTCAATGTGGCTTCGAATAGAGCCCGGATGTCTCCCACGGGGCCCATGAGAAGTCCCGAATTCAACCAACGTGCTCGAGATTGGGCTGCATTTCCGGCTGCAAGACTAGCTGTGCTGTCATCGAAGGGTTCGAAAGAGTTTGCAGGCAACGTGGACTGAGGTACCGCCCAGCAAGCCGGACGTCTGCCGTCTCTAAAGGGCCAGCATAGCTTATCAGCCGCGAAGAGAATTGTGTTTCGAACGTCATTTTTCCTCGCCACATTCGGATCCAGCTCCAATGCAACCCTTGAGTCTGCGGCCTGCATGACAGCGAAATACCTCCGTATCAGTACGTCCGAGCGAAGCTGAAACCACACGTCGTAGCCGTCCACAATGAGGACTAAGTCATCCTCATTACCGGGAGGAATGCCTTTAAGATAAGTGAGAATCTTGTTGACTTTGGCAAGGTGCTGAACGAAAGGGTCGCTGTCTTCTGGAGCTCCCCAATTAAGAAGGGTTGGCACCGGATAATTCAGAATGGTCGCTGAAAACAGCAGTCGACACAAGTCCCTGTTGCTTGTTGTGGCAGGTATGAGCAGGTGTAGGTGAGACTTCGATGCTCTCTTGTCGTCCGACGCCGTCGCGTTATCCCTAAGTCCTTGTACCTTTGTGATGTTGGGCAACGAAGGAGAAAGCTGAATCAGTAGCAAGTCGTCAGCCAGCTCTGCATCCAATCTAATTGATGAGCTCAAGATAATTACCAGTCTGCGATCAGCTACGAGAAAGAGTATGCAGACGAAGCCAAACGACAGCACGGCTGCTACTCGCAGACCGCGGGGATGATAGTACATGCGCAAGCAATGGTTCATGCGACTCTTGGACCTGATGAAAGACTAGGATTTCAATCTAGCATACCGCTGATGCTCACTCGCAATCGATGTGAAGATGCATCTCATAGGCGGGATGTCGTAGCGACGTAGGCCAGGTTGCGAATAGGATTTCATTATCCGAAAGTAAACCACTTGGATTCTCGTTGCTACCGTGGATGAGCCTTCGGCGAGGCAGTTCAAATCCCTCACACCAGAAGGCAGAAGCATCCTGTAGTAGTCCATCCCAGAGTACGTACGAGGTTCGTTCGCTGAAGAGCATTCATGGCATTCATGGCATTCATGAGATTCGAAACATTTTCTTGTATTGCAGTATCGTTTATGAAATCGATGGTAGAGCATTTGGGAGACAACGCACTTCAAGAGTTAAGCAAGTGTTGGTGGTCCTTGGAAATAACGTTCGACCCTGACTGTTATCAACACCGCCACCTCACCCAACCCTCTTCGCACGTGATTTCTTGTCGGACTGCGCATTCGTTTCAATAAGTCACGAAGATGGACAATAGGCGTGACTTGAGCTATCTAGGCGGTGTCTCGAGTGCGAGCGAAGATGATGGGTTCAATGATGACTCTGCATACATGGAAAAGATCCCCATCGACACCGCAGACATCGAGGCTCAACTCCGTTTGAAGAGCAAAATCGCAATTGCGCCAGAGTATGACGTGCCTACCAGCACCAAGTATCTGTACTTGATCCTTTACTTTACCCTCAATCTCTGCCTCACGCTCTACAATAAAGCTGTACTAGGAAAGGTATGTCGGCTTTGAGCCTATCGTCCTCAAATTTATTGCTCGGAACGGCCGTGCTGACAAAGGGTTGAATAGTTCGCGTTTCCATGGCTGCTCACGACCCTCCATACGAGTTGCGCATTCCTCGGGTGCTATGCTTTGATGCTTCGAGGCTACTTCCAAATCACCAGGCTCACTGCTCGAGAGAACATGGTCATGATTGCATTCTCTTCCCTCTTCACGGCCAACATCGCCATTTCCAATGTCTCCTTGTAAGTGACACCGATGCCATGCAGTTGAGCTAGCTCCGGTGTCATCGCTAATAATTGGTTCAGACAAATGGTCTCCCTACCATTCCACCAAATCATGCGATCGACCTGCCCCATCTTTACTATCCTCATCTATCGTATCGCCTACTCGCGCACTTACTCGGAAAGGACATACCTGTCCCTTGTTCCAGTGATCCTCGGCGTTGGGCTAGCCACATATGGTGACTACTATTTCACTGTCCTTGGTTTCTTCCTCACATCGCTGGGTGTCCTACTTTCCTCCCTCAAAACCGTTGTATCGAATCGACTCATGACCGGCAATTTGGCGCTGCCAGCACTTGAGATCTTATTACGAATGTCGCCTTTGGCTGCACTACAATCGTTAGTGTACGCTGTCAGTACGGGTGAAGCAAGCGACTTTCTTGCATGGGTCGCCGAAGGTCATCTCACGCTCCCCTACGGCCTGGCTTTGGCTGGCAATGGCTTGCTCGCTTTCTTACTCAATGTCTCCTCATTCTACACAAACAAACTGGCTGGTGCTCTCACCATCACAGTCTGCGCCAACTTGAAGCAGTGCTTGACAATCTTATTGGGTGTCATCCTTTTCGATGTGAAGACTGGTGTCTGGAATGGGGTAGGAATGGTGGTCACATTGATTGGCGCTGCTATGTACAGCAAGTCCGAATTGGATTCAAAAGGAAAGACAGAGGGCATAAAGCCGGAACAATCGATCGATCATGATCACGGGAACATTGCTGAGATCAAGAGGTGAGGGCTTGAATCTCGCAGCATATGGCAGCGTTTGGCCTGCAAGCACATATTTGGAAACATACAATTCGGACAAATCCTTTTGTCGCGGACAATTACAGTGTAAGCTACTCCTCCCCAGACCTCACATAAACCAAAGACTGATCTTCTGCGTGAATTACAAGTGACCACAATCACCTTTTGTGGCTTGATCGTTGGTTCTAAAACCTCAGACTGTATCAGAAGCTGGGACTGCATAATCTCCGTTAATCTTCCTTGAGGTGATTCTATAGATCGCATAGTAAAAATCACCTCCCAAGGGCCCCAGAGATCTCAAACTTATTGGAGAGATCCCTAAGCTCATTCTGCTGTGAAGGGCGGAATGACCGGGAAGATGTTGTAACTATTGGTCGCGATCCTTGCTAACGGAAAAGTGAAGGTACTTTAATTCACGTGCATTATCCCTCAAACTCAGCCAAGCCTTTTGAGTATAAACATTAGAGGGCAGAGCAAAATAGGAAGTAGTAACTGCAAGGGTCAGTGCCCATAACTTCGCAGTCTCCATCACAACGTTACCAACTACTTTGCCTCCACAATACTCTCAACACCCCCGTCGTCACTATAAACATGGGTATCAAGACCATATGTTGTCTAGGTGCAGGGTACGTGGTAAGAAATGCACTAGATACTGCGACTTGCTTGTCCTTAGATTAACCTAAAATGCTTTAGGGAGGACCGACATGCGCTGTCACTGCCAACAAATGTCCCGATATCGAGGTCACTGTTGTGGACTTCGACCTGGAGAGAATCAATGCTTGGAACACCGACCACCTACCCATCTACGAACCTGGCCTTCTCGAGGTCCTGAAGCCAGCGCGAGATGGCATTCCTGGGCTTCGGCGTCCGAACCTGTTCTTCTCTACAGACATCAAAGGAGCGATCAAAAAGGCCGACCTCATCTTTTTGTGTGTTCCTACTCCGACCAAAGCCACTGGGACTGGGGCTGGCAGAGCAGCAGACATGGTTTACGTCGAAGCTGCAGCCCGTATGATAGCTGGCCTGGCTGAAAGTGATAAGATCGTGGTCGAAAAGAGCACTGTGCCCTGTCGGACGGCTGAAAACATTAGAAAGACTTTTGATGCTATTGCCAGGCCCGGTTTGCACTTTGAGATTCTATCCAACCCCGAATTCTTGGCTGAAGGCACTGCAATTAATGACCTCTTGAAGCCCGACAGAGTTCTGATCGGTTCTTTAAAGACCACAAGAGGGATGCAAGCGGCCGCCGATCTAGCTCAGATGTACAATCGATGGATTCCCCATTATCGCCTTATCACAATGAATCTATGGTCCTCCGAGATGGCCAAGCTATCAGCGAATGCACTTCTGGCCCAGCGAATAAGCAGTATCAATGCTCTGAGTGCGGTCTGTGAAGCCACTGGTGCTGATATCGAAGAAGTCTCATATGCCTGTGGCCTTGATAATCGGATAGGGTCACGGATGTTGAAGTCGTCTGTGGGCTTTGGTGGCTCGTGCTTCAAGAAAGATGTTCTCGCTCTGGTCTACATCGCACAAACCCATAATCTTCCCGAAGTTGCTGCGTATTGGAAAGGCGTCATTGACATCAACGAGTACCAAAAGGCTCGCTTCATCAAACGCATCGTCAAATGCCTTTTCAATACACTCACAGGCAAGAAGGTGGCTATCCTCGGATACGCTTACAAGAAAGACACAGGCGACACACGTGAGAGTGCTGCAATCGGTATTGTGAACCACCTCATCAAAGAAAATGCCGAAGTCAACATATACGATCCGAAAGTCGAAAAGGAACAGATCTGGCAAAGTCTGAAGGAAAGTAACGACGAGAGGACGTTTGACCACGTCATTTCGCGTGTTAGTGTCTGCCAGACTCCGTATGAGGCATGTCAAGGCACTGACGCGGTAGTCATCGCCACTGAATGGGATGAGTTCTCTAACAAAACAGAGCCAATTGAAAGCCCTCGCACCACTTTACAGGTTCCTCGAGCACGGTCTACAGACTTTGGACCTGCCATCCCCTCAAGAGACTCCAGCTCAAGATCCTCATTCGTTGACACCGGTTTCCATTCCTCTACTAGTGACATCACTACCGAAACCCCGCTGTCGAGCATGAGCCGGGACTCCTCCCTAAGCGGCGGTGTCCTCCAGGGCTGGAGCCTCACAGACACTTTAGGACTTGGTGGGCCTGCAGCCCGCAAAGGTAGCGATGACAAGGCAGCTGATCTGGGATATCCTGATCTCGCGGGGGATCAGCATCTGGAACGTGAGAAAAAGAAGGTGGATTGGAGTCGTGTCGCCGGGATTATGCGGAAACCAATGTATGTTTTCGATGGCAGGAACGTCGTTGATCCAGAGAAGTTGAAGAAGTTGGGGTTTTTTGTCGAGGGGATTGGAAAGCCGGGGGTTTGAGGCCCGTGGATCTGAGAATGTTTGGGGAGATAGACAGATGGGGAGATAGTCAGAGGGGAACAAATCTATAGATTATAGACAGGAATGATAATGATCCATAAATTTCTTTGAACTGATTGTGAACAGCCCATTCCTAGAGCATCCTCCGACTTTGGCTTTCTATAAGGTTTTATGGCTGCGCGGTCTATGCCCATCCACTCGGCCTCCCTTGAGGCTTGGTTCAAACTTTCAGGGATGTGGGCGTTATGGCATACCCGAGAAAGCCTACCAAAAAAAGGCATGAATCGAGCGTTCTATAGAAGTGTTTTGGGGAGTATCAGCGTCTTAAATGGCGTTTTACGGATTTGTCGATACATCTGTGCATGTCGAGCGGGCTATGAAAATCCCGATTAAATGTATCTTGAAATCCTGCCCTCTGCGGCGACGATTCCACATAAACGACTCCCCTTATCTCCCCCCCACAATAAACCGCTCGAGACACATCTTCACCTCCTCCGCCGTCTCCAACTGCACCCAATGCCCACTCTCAATCTCCACGACCCTCAGATCCCTCGCCCACGGCCTCATCCCCTGCACCTGCATCATCGGCACCGCAATCGCATCGTGCGTACACGTCACCAATAACGCGGGCTGCTGGATGTATTTCCGTTCCTCGGGAATGGAGGCTTCGTCGTTGAGGTTGAGGTTCGCGATTTGTTGCTTGTACCAGTTTAGTGGGGGGGTGTAGCCGCCGTTAAGGGGGAGAGGATGGATTCGGAGGTGGCGATTGAGGAGGGGGTGGCGCAGGGGGCGAGGGGGGTGGTTGTGGAGGTGAGGAGGTGGGTGCGGAGGGCGGAGGGCGGGCACATTGTGGTTTTGAAGAAGTGAGGGGTGGAGGCGTATTTTAGGGAGCGGATGCTTGCGGGCTTTGATCTAGTGGTCAGCTGGAGGTTGCGAAATTTTGATGGACAGGGGGGGAATACGTGGTCATCTAGTATTTTTCCAGCGTCGGCTTCGTTGAAGAAGTGCCAGTAGCTGAAGATGGGGTAGCCGAGTAATTGCTCTGTTGCGGCGTTGATGGCGTCGAGGGAGAAGGGGCCGGAGGGGGGGTGTAGGCGATGTCGAGGAAGGCGAATTTGAGGAAGCGAGAGGGTGATAGTTTGCGAAACAGGAGAGGAATATACAGCCCCTATTGATAATGTCGTCGGCTCTTCATCCCATGTGGACGGGCAACATGTCTCACCAATCATGTCCCACACCCATAACCTCTTTGATACCATGCACATCGAGAATGCCAATAACCTCCTCGGTCATTTTTTTCAACTTGTATGCCTCCAATTCCTTCGCTTTGTCTGTTCCTCCATACCCTAACTCTGAGACGCGGCCGAGACGCATTTTTGATGGAGCTGATCGAGGATGGTGCCGCGATCCACAAAATCTGGGTCCCACCGAAAAGGTATGGTGGACGAAGGATTTGGTGGTGTTTCCGGTCGTTCTGTTCATAACAAGGTGCGGTTAATGTTGCTCTCGGAGGCGCAGCGGAAACTACAACTTGCCTGCCGGGAGGTGAAAATGAGCGGCAATGTTTCCAGAACTATATCCGACTTGGAGTCCCCGGTTCCTTGGGCCTGCGAACGTGGAATTTACGCTAGGATGGTCCATTCGGAGTCATAGCGAGTTGAGGTTGTCTACCGTCCGACATTGCGGGTCGAGGGATGAGCACTTTTGCATATCAGGCTGGACATTTCCAATCCAGCACACTGCCTGGCGCGTTCGATTAATAGCATTATGGCACAAGACCCCTCCCTCGCCGCTCCCTGCGACTTACTTACGCATATACATTGAAACACCCAGTTTCACCACAATATCAAGATATAATTTCTCATACCCAACCTGTTTCTTAACGTTTTCTTCAATTATTCTTATTCTGTTTAGTAAGAACAGATGGCAGAAGCTGCGGGGTCTATCATTGGCGTTGTCGCACTTGCCGGCCTCTTTAGCAATGCTATCCAATGTTTTGAGTTCATCCAGCTTGGGCGTGACTTTGGAAAGAATTTTCAGGCAAACCAGCTTAAGCTTGACAACGCCGCACTTCGTCTGTCCCGGTGGGGTAGCTCCTTGGGAGCCTGAGCTTGTATACCCAGTCGCTTGCATAAATGATTCCAGAAATCATTGACAAATTGACCGCCTCGGTCTGACACTGCTTACCGCGTTTGTGTTGTAAATTCCCTAGATAGAATGACATTTGTTTGAGGTAGAGAATTGTACAATATTTTGAGATGAGCATTATCCTGGAACTGGTTTCTATAATATAGCTGCAGCACCCCTATAAACTACCAGATACCCTGTGTTACTTACTCATCAAAAGCAGGGAATATGTCGTAGGGCCAACACAAATGAGATCGAACTTAGGGCGTGGGAGTAGCTTCTGATATTCAATACGATGTTTGATTGTCACAGCTCTGCAACAAGAATCATGAAGTCGAAGAGTCAGGCAAAATAAGTGACAGTATTAAATAATCTGCACGAGCTAGATCAGTCTATGAACTCCAGCAACTCGATGTACACCCAAATTCATGCAGTGGCTCGCTGCTTGGCTGCCCTCTCCACCGCAGTGACCATCTCTCCGGGCATGCTTAGGAACGGACTGTGGCTAGACTTGAAGGTTTCAACGGTCAGACTGGCCCCTGCATGCCTAACGGCCTCGATCTGCCTTTCCTGCCAGTCCGGGAACAGCACCCGATCGTCCTGCGTCCTCAAATACGTGGTGGGAATGTGCTGCCATGCAGGGTACGTGACAGCATCGGTCATGGCGGAGCCGCTCTGGCGCACCAGCAGAGCCTCCATCTTCTTCGCGCGATCCGGCTTGACGTCGGCGTAGAACAGCTGAACTGGAGGTTCGCACAGGAATGTGGTCCCTGTCGCATCGTCTATTTCGACGGGATCGGGGACGGGGCGCGGAAGGCTGGCGCCGCCGACGCTTTCGCCCGCTTGCAGCATGAAGCCGCACATGTAGATCAGATGCACGACGCCGCCCTGGAGCCCTTGAGTGGCTCGCTCGCTCGCCGACAGCCTTTTGACGGCTTCGGTGCCAGCGGCGCCCCCGTAGGAATGAAGCAGCATGATGACATCGCGGGAGTCGTCGATCAGGGAAAGGACCTGGCGCCGCACAGCCTCTGCGTCGCTGTACATGTCTGCGTCGCGGCGCGCCGTTTCGTCGCATGTCGGTAGTCGAGGGCAGAGTACCTCGAAGCCGGCTTGTTGCAGTTGCCGGATGAAGTCGCTGTAGTGCTCTGGCACATGCCAGGCGCCGTGGACTAGCACTATCGCGGGTTTGATGCTTGGAGACATGACGAGTGTTTGTTTGATGAGAAATAGTCAGAACGGATCAAGAGGCGGATTCTATATGATACCTCGGGACGGTACCAGTATTAGTAGGGCTTACGTATTGGGAATGGGTATGCAACGTCCTCTACTTTAAGCATCTTGACAGAGAAAATCATTTCTTAGGCTACACTATCGTCGTCATAGGTCGATCGAAAATTCGCTCCGCTCAGAAGCAGCGCTTGGGCCTCGATCATGACGCAAGTCATCACGCTGAAGAACATGACGCAGTCCCCCCATCGGGCTGAGACGCATGAAGATTATGGCAAAGCGGCCCCTCATTATCCGCTGGCGACATTGTATTGTATCTAATGAAGCAGACAGGGGAATCTCTAGGAACTGATACCGATACTGGGAGAGAATATGCCGGAAAAGCCGACGATGACAAGCTCCTGTTCTATGAGCTTCCCCCCCCGAGCTTGGCGCGGGCACGTACAAATTGAATGCAGGACAGATGATGCAAGAAGCAGTTGTTGGGGAAGCAAAGATATGCAGGACCGTTTAAAAGGCAGCTCCGCCGGCATATGCAGGCGTGAGAGCCGTCTGACTGCAGCATGAGGCAATTTTGAAATTGTTCTCACGTCCCGAGAAAGGATGGTACTGGACACCCAGGCCCGTGGGTGGTTAGCTGCACTACTACTCTGCACACCAGTAGCAGCAATAGACTGTCGATACTCTAGTGAAAACTAGACTAATTCCCAAAGAGACTCTAATTTCCTTATTTCAGGTTGCTGCAGTAATGTTGTAGCGTCAGTAGCGGACGAGAAGGACTGGAGAAGGCTCATACTGATTGAAAGTGATCCAGGCGACCATGCGTTGCTTTCTCCGTGCTTTGGTTCTTTTCTCATCAATTGGCGGGCTTATTATGTACTGCAACTTTGAGGCGGGGCTGCACTGCAGATCGTAAGCTCACGCATACATGCACAAAGATGACGAGCCTCGGCTTCGGAAATGTGGATCGGGTTGGAAACATCAAGCAGATAAGAGTGGGTGTATATTGAGAGATCCTCGCTATAGAGTGTTGATTCGGATGATACATAGCAAGTCGGCTTCTGCCAGCTTCGAGGGAGCATCTACGTTGTATCTGAATCTGCATCTTGTAGATACAACTCCATGGATCACAACAATTACTACCTTGATCATTCCGGGGAGAAGGTAAAGCTCTTTGACACAGTGAGAAAAGTGTTTGTTCTAACGAGAAAGCTAGGGTGAAGTCAGTCGACTCGGTACTCCAAAAGCCAACTGAGCTGTCTAAGCAT
>JAABUP010004213.1_pt1 | contig 23889 bp, 25 predicted proteins | sample 5559201 | NCBI WGS metagenome assembly JAABUP01 (sample SAMN10711887, study PRJNA513373) | rock metagenome | isolation source: Antarctica rocks | place: Antarctica
GGGCACCTTGCTGACCTCTGGATCTGACACCAGCAGGTTCACAAACTTGGTCATGGCTGGCACCCCGTCTATCAGCCCATCATCCATGTTGATGTCCAGCACATGCGCACCTTGCTCAACCTGCAGATAAGTTTATGTTCAATCACTCCAAGCAATCCTTCGATCACGTCAAATGCTTGTCAAGTCTTGCCAGTAACTGAAATGCATGCAAGGAACACACTGTTGCTAGCTTTGCAATGAGCATGTTATTGCCACAGTCAAAGCTAGCACAAGTACTGCACCTTTTGGCTAATCAGACACGAGAGGTATCAGCAGAAATGGAGTAGATGTGTGAATCCTAATGACTGCAGTTTGCTGCGCCCCATTTCAGCAGCTTTGAGCAGAGAACCAAAAGCTCAAAGTCACTTTTGCTTTTGTAAATACAACTTCTTCAGGTCACAAAGGCCTGGAGACTGCATGCAACCCACCTGCTTGACAGCTATGGCAGCTGCCTTGTCATAGTTGCCATCCACAATAGCTTTCTTGTAGATGCTGGAGCCCGCCACGTTGCACCGCTCTCCAATGTTGATGAAGGTGCTGCGCATGTTGTCCGGCTTGGGCTGGTAGTTCAGTGGCTCCAAGCCACTAAGCCGCATCTTTGGCTCCACGGCATGCTTCTTCCTGGGCTCATACTTCTCTGCCATTGCCTTGATGGCAGCAATGTGTTCTGGCCCGGTGCCACAGCAGCCGCCGATGCAGTTAACCAGCTGCTCCTCACAGAAGGGCCGAATCTCCTCAGCCATCTCTGAGCCTTTTTGGTCATAACCGCCCATGGCATTTGGCAGTCCAGCATTGGGGTAGCAGAAGACATAGCAATCAGCACATTTGCTGAGGTTATCTACATATGGTTTCATGTCCTTTGCCCCTAGTGCACAGTTTAGACCAACTGCCATGGGTTTGGCATGGCAGATGCTGTTCCAGAATGCCTCATTGGTCTGACCACTGAGGGTGCGCCCAGAGTTATCAACAATGGTGCCGCTGATGAAGACAGGAAGGCGCAGCTGCTTGTGCTCAAAGAAGCGCTCCAAAGCGTAGATGGCTGCCTTGGAGTTGAGGGTGTCAAAGATGGTCTCAACCAAGAACATGTCAACTCCACCATCATACAAGGCCTCAATCTGTTCATAGTATGCCTCCTTGACGGCATCATAGGTGGTGCCTCTGAAGGCAGGGTTCTCCACTGATGGTGACACACTCAGCGTCTTGCTGGTAGGTCCCACTGCACCTGCAACAAACTTACGGCTGCCAGGGTGCTGCTCCATCCACTTCCGAGTGCATCCTTTAGCAAGCTTGGCAGCCTCAATGTTGATCAGCCTCACATCTTCAGCATTGTCCAGCTGGTAATCAGACTGCAGATGCACAGTTGATGTGAGCTGCATCCAATGTTTTGTCTTTGGAAGGGCTGTATTTTTGCATTTGCTGCAATGGCGGCTCATGCAGGAGAGTCCCGGCAGGAGCTGCACTACTGTTTGAGGCTGGTGTGCATAATTCTAGAAGGGACACAGTAACCAGTATACAGACTGTACAAGCAACAAGCTGCTAGCATAGGAAGCAGGATATGTCGTCTGAGGCCAAACGACTTGCATTAGATCTCAATGTCATCCTGCCTTGTCATCATGGGCATGAGCTCCTGACTGAAGTATGCAGTCAAGCAGGCATCAAGCAGCATCGACTGGTGCTAACATATACTGCAGAGCCTCAGTTCTGCAGATAACAATCTGACCTGGGAGGTGCGGGTGCCATTGAAGGTGTTGGTTTCCAGGATGTCAGCGCCGGCCTCCAGGAACTCCGTGTGGATGTCAGCAATGACATCAGGGCGGGTGATGACCAGCAGGTCATTGTTGCCCCTCAGCTCATGAGGGTGCTGCTTGTAGCGATCGCCCCTGAAGTCCTCCTCAGTCAGCCTGAAGCAGCAGCACATGAGACTCAGCTGCAATGTCACCGCCCTCAGCATCAAAAACATTATTTCATACAGGGAGGTGCTCAGCAGAGCCAAGTCTTGCAACATGATGAGAGACATGACAGCAGACTAACAGTTGAAGCCAACCACATGCAAGGATGTGATGCCATAACAAAAGCCTTTCAAACTATGCCTGACACTGCAGCAACGTGTGCATCCTGGATCTTTATGATGAAGGACGCTGCTGGACATCCCAGCAAGACACTCCTTAGCAACTAATAACCAGCAGACAAGGTAATTCAGACATCATCGATACTGCAATGCAGTCAAACCAGCTGCCATGTGATCTGCACAGTCAGAAGGCGCACTTGTGCTTCTGGATGGAGGTGCCCATGGCGCCGTCAATGTAGATGATACGCTGCTCCATCAGCTCCTGCAGCTGCCCAAATGCCTCAGACTTCTGCAAGGGATCAACCCAAGCCTTGTAATGTGGCACAGGAGGCAGGTCAGTGGGCACCGCCAGGGGGTCTACCCCCTCAGCAATGGGGTTCAGCCTGGGTGTTATTGCTGGCCCGGGCTCATCGCTGATCAGCTTTTGAAGCTGGGTCGGAGTGCTCTTGGGATCAAGTGTGCCTGCATACTCTAGCATGCGCTCTGTGCTGTCTTCACGCCGATTCAGCAGCACATCTTCCACATACCCCAGCAGTTCTTTGTCTATCTTTTCATAGCCATCTGCCTTGACCTGCAGGTGAGCAAAATGCATGTGACTCTTCACTTGTGGGCAGCAATCAAGCTGGCTTAAACTCCATGGCAAGCTTCAGGAACAGGGTGCCAGAGGCTCTTTGAAAGCCATTTGAAAACACTTCAAGCACATTGCTGACGACAGTGCGACACTGCTTCTATGTTGGCCAGAACGAAATTTGCTGTCTTGTACTGTGATGGGTACATGTTAAAGTGTATGCCCACCTGTGCAGCATTGACAATGCCCATGTCCATGCCAGCTTTGCAGGCATGGTGCAGGAAGGCGCTGTGGAAAGCACGCCTGACAGGCTCATTGCCCCTGAATGAAAAGGCAATGTTGGACACGCCACCACTGATCTTGCAGCCAGGGCATTCCTGCTTGATCTGGGCTGTGGCATTGATGAAGTCCACAGCGTAGTTGTTGTGCTCAGACATGCCGGTGCCAACAGTGAGGATGTTGGGGTCAAAAATGATGTCTTCAGGGTCAAAGCCCACCTCCTCGACCAGAATCCTATAGGCCCTTGTGCAGATGCGAACTTTGTCCTCAGCTGTTGCAGCCTGCACACAACAGTTTAACAGTCATATCATTTGCTTTACAATGCAAACAGATAGCATGCATCACAACAGCAATTCCCTGCTGGTGTCTAGCATGCTGGTAAGTAGTATAGCATGCATGTTTGTAATAGTCATGATGGAGCGTTGCCTAGCTGGCCTGTGCCATTTCAGTATACAAGCCACCACAATGGGCAGCAATTACATTCAGTGATGGACATGCTGACCAAAACTGTAACGCCCAGTATATGATCCTCAATGCAGGCACAGATAGACAGCAACAATACTCTCATGAGCACAGTGACAAGCAGACATGGCGCAGAAAACAGCCCATTCACTACCTGACCCTGCTCATCAAAAGCCATGACAACCACAGCTGCTCCATGGCGCTTGACGGTGGCAGCATGCTGCCTGAAGGCCTGCTCACCCTCCTTCATGGAGATGGAGTTGACGATGCACTTGCCCTGGCAGCACTTGAGGCCCGCCTCCACAATGAAGAACTTGGAGGAGTCAATCATGAAGGGCACCTTGCTGACCTCTGGATCTGACACCAGCAGGTTCACTAACTTGGTCATGGCTGGCACCCCGTCTATCAGCCCATCGTCCATGTTGATGTCCAGCACATCAGCACCTTGCTCAACCTGCCAGAATCACAAATGGCTTTTGCACAGGCAAGATGTCAACCTCACAAACTTCTTGATCCTGATGAGCATTGCTACAAGACCCAGACATGCAGCGTAGAGAGTAGCTGATGACACACCTACAATGGCAGGCACATGCTTGCAATGGCAATGATCCTACAGAACTGTGTATGCTCATGTGTAATTCCATATCGTATACTCCTTCAAGCAGCTAGCATAGCTGCTTGGCACTGCATACAAGATGGCTGTTTGTCTGTGAGAGGTACTTCATTGGATACCTGCTTGACAGCAATGGCAGCTGCCTTGTCATAGTTGCCATCCACAATAGCCTTCTTATAGATGCTGGAACCCGCTACATTGCATCGCTCTCCAATGTTGATGAAGGTGCTGCGCATGTTGTCCAGATTTGGCTGATAATTGAGTGGCTCCAAGCCACTAAGCCGCATCATTGGTACAACTGAGTGGCGCTTCCTGGGCTCATACTTCTCTGCCATTGCTTTGATGGCAGCAATGTGCTCTGGCCCAGTGCCACAGCAGCCACCAATGCAGTTGACCAGCTGCTCCTCACAGAAGGGCCTGATCTCCTCAGCCATCTCTGAACCCTTCTGATCGTAACCGCCCATGGCATTCGGCAGTCCGGCGTTTGGATAGCAGAAGACATAGCAGTCAGCGCATTTGCTGAGATTCTCTATGTATGGCTTCATGTCCTTTGCCCCTAGTGCACAGTTCAGACCAACTGCCATGGGTTTGGCATGGCAGATGCTGTTCCAGAATGCCTCGTTGGTCTGACCACTGAGGGTGCGCCCAGAGTTATCAACAATGGTGCCGCTGATGAAGACAGGAAGGCGCAGCTGCTTGTGCTCAAAGAAGCGCTCCAGAGCATAGATGGCTGCCTTGGAGTTGAGAGTGTCAAAGATGGTCTCAACCAAGAACATGTCAACTCCACCATCATACAAGGCCTCAATCTGCTCATAGTATGCCTCCTCAACGGCATCATAGGTGGTGCCTCTAAAGGCAGGGTTCTCCACTGATGGTGACACACTCAGCGTCTTGCTGGTAGGTCCCACTGCACCTGCCACAAACTTGCGGCTGCCAGGGTGCTGCTCCATCCATTTCTGTGTGCAGCTTTTGGCCAGCTTGGCAGCCTCAAAATTGATCAGCCTCACATCTTCTTCATTATCCAAATGATAGTCGGACTGCAACAGCAGAGAATGCATGTCTTCAGTCATGCCGCTCAGGCTGCAGGCAGGAGAGTTCACCATGGTATCTCATTCACATCTGTAAGTCTGTTTACTGATGCTGCTCACCAAATGCAGCATGAAGTAGGTATTACCTGGGAGGTGCGGGTGCCATTGAAGGTGTTGGTCTCCAGAATGTCAGCACCAGCTGCGAGGAAGTCATTATGGATATCAGCAATGACATCAGGACGGGTAATGACCAAAAGATCATTATTGCCCCTCAGTTCATCTGGGTGATTCTTGTAACGGTCGCCCCTGAAATCCTCTTCTGTCAACCTGATCATTCAGTGAGACTATTAGGGAGTATGGTCTTAACTTGCAGCGTAGCTTTGGAAGCAGTTTATGATGCAAGCTGGCTTTCTTAGCAGACATTCAATATGCTTGCTTTTTGATCATGATGTTGTAATTATCACCTATGCTTCTGAATGGAAGTTCCCATGGCACCATCAATGTAGATGATGCGCTCCTCCATGAGCTCTTGGAGTTGAATGAAAGCAGAAGACTTGGTAAGGGGATCTTTCCATTTAGCTGAGCTTGCTGTGACCTTGCTGTCCTCTGCATTTCCTGTTGCAGCATAATGGGACAGCTGATCACCAATACCGAGTGAGAATAAGAGAAGTGATTGCTATGTTGACGGGTGCACCTTGTAGATTGCGTGGAGTGCTGTGTTACTTTGTAGCACAGAAACAGGGACAACCACACAAATGCTATATCACCTGCTGGTGCAAGTTCGAGCTCTTTGCTTGCACCAGCTATGGCCTGCTGATCAGGAGGCTGTCTACGAAGCAATCTCCGTGCCTGTGTGACAGGTAAAGGCTGTCAATGAAAGTTGTGTGCTAAGCAGTGATAACAGCGTCGTATGTTCTACACAACAAGGCACTTCGCCGTACCAGCAGAAGTAGGGCAACCGGAAACAAAACAGGCGAGCTAACAAATGCAGCTAACGCTACAGGTGGTAGCAGGAACGCCGCAGATATGAGCAACAACACTGCGGCAATCAACGGGTGTTCATATGCTGCAGTCTTGGTGTACAAGTATAGATCGAAGAACGACGTCATCGTAAAGCGAAGGTCACAGGCTCGGATGATTTATCGCGCTATGGAAACGCAAGTATCAGCTTCCTTGAATGCCATTGTCAAGCAGAGGAGCAAGCACACAGCCTCCACCGCAGCGACTGTCTCTGCGTTCACAGCATGGTATGCATGCATGGTATGACACTCCGACACCAAGTTGACGCTTGGCGCTGATTAAAGTCACGCGCGGCGCGAAGTCGATTTACTCCAGTCCCGGCAGGCGTTACAACAACAAAAAAAGACACTTCCGATGAAAAATTATCGATGGCACAGGCAGGACATGCCGGCTGCATGCTCCGCCGTGAATGGCTGTGGGCAATTTGTGTCAGTAACGTCGGTGGTTTTGGACACGCGAGCTTGGACAAGCGTGTGAACGTGAGAGGTACGGCAACGATGTGTGACTTAGATCAGCGATACGAGCTTAAGACGAGCCTATCACAACCCCAAGCGCAATGCACGGTCTCCTTTCAAAATAAAACGTGCATGTTCAGTCACCACATGCCTTAAAGTTTCACCCGTGATGAACTCGAAAAGGTTGAACTTAGGTTTCCCATGCAGACACCATGGCGTCCACTTGTCGGCCGCTCAGCTGGGATGATCGCATTTCATCTGTGCGTACAACCCGATTCAGAGTCGCATACCAGGAGCTCGATCTGGCATACGTTCAGCTGGCTGACAGCGCTTCCTCCCAGGTCGATGTTACGCAACTGGCCGCCTATTGTGAGGCAGTGAAAAGACTCACTTCTCAAGGCGTGGGAGAAGGACAAGCTGTGCAAGCCATGAGGCTGTGTGGCGGCGACCTTGACGCAGCTGAGCTGTGGATAGGAGTCTGCTCCTCAGTCAGCCTGTTTAATATGTGTGTAGAACCAAGCACGCTAAGTGACTCATCTGAGTCTTGGGTGTGGGAGGGCACTGCAGGGCATTTATATTCTGCCCCCAGCTTGATGGAAGTTGTGAAAACGATGCACACTCCAGGCTCTTGGCAGGAGTTTGCTGATGTTGCCAGCGTACTGGAAAACACTTCAAACGCAGTCACAATGGAGATGCAGCAAGAGGTGACCCAATTTGAAGTTGCAAGGCAACTGACAGAGAAGTCTCATACCATTGATCTCTCTGTCCAAGACATATTTATGCGGCTTGAAGCCAGTTCTGGCATTGCCAGGTCCCAGGTTGTTGCTATTGAGGAGATTCTCAACCCAGTTGTGTGGGATCAGTACAACAAGCAGAAGCAACAGATGGCTGAGCCAAATGAGACATGGCTGTTCCATGGATCTGGACCAGAGAACATTTCTCACATTGCTGTGGAAGGCTTTGACCTCAAGCTAGCACATCCGCAGGGCTCATATGGCTCTGGTCTGTACTTTGCATCACACAGCTCAACAAGCCTGGGATACACCACCAAAGCTGCTCTGAAGGCTATGGGTGGTCTTCCTGGTCAGGGTCAACAGCGCAGTGAGCTACTGGACACTGCCCGAAGCAAGGGCCTGCAAGTCATGCTGCTGTGCACTGTGCTTTTGGGCCGTGTTGGTACCGGGCAGGCTGGAAAGAGACAGGCACCTGCAGGATCTGATTCTGTGGGTGGCTCCACAATGCATGTGATCTACAAGTCTGAGCAGGCGTACCCACGCTACATGGTCTTCTTCAGGCCTTAAAGTATGCTTCTTGAGTGCCCTGGGAGACAGCCTCAATGTACTTACAAGTCATTTTGTACAATCATGTATATTGCTGCCAAATTTGTGTATCAATACCGAGGTATGCTTTTTCCACAACAGATGTGTGGTGGCAGTGAAGCTTCGGTAGCTGTATCTTGATAGCAAGTTTTCTTTTGCATGTAGAACATTGCTACGAAGGGATGTTGTCTCAGACTGGGTCCAGCTGTGTACATGTACTTACCCACATGTACACAATAGGCCTTGCAGCCAACTAGTGTAAGCTTGCGTGTATCTGCATGGCCGCTGAAATCAATGTAGAGACAACAATGTACAAGGCTGTTGAAGTGCTGCTGTTTGCTGTTGGTTGACTTTGTGAATATTCTGTGGCCGTCTATACTTTACAGTGATGATCTGAACGGATATCTTGGGACACGTTTTGAAGAACAACTTCAAGTGCTCCTAACCCACCGTGGCAGCTGTTTGCATTGGCCTTGGCAGGCCACATGTGTGGTGTAGCTTGCCCTAAAAAAATTGCAGTATGTGCATGATATACAAACCTGTCGCAGCATCAACAGTGTGCAACCATAAGGCTCACAGTGTGCTGTCTAAATGATTGATGTACCTAGTGAGTTTGCATGGGGTGTCAATAACACAGTAGAGTCACGTTCATGCCACACATGCTAGAAAAGATAATGAAGCATGATGGCACTATCAAACTATTCATCCGATTTCAGCCTTGAAAGCATGCAGAGTGGAACTAAGAAGCTGATGCTTTGCTCTACGGAACATGGTTGGATCACTCAAAGGCAGTGCAGCAAACACGTCAGACGCATGTGATATCCCTGTCATGCTCAAGAAGTCAGGATCTTGGGTCAAGCCTTCAGCTCAATGAGCTTGCTGGCACATCAGTGCCTTTCTCCAGACAGTCGACAGTGTCATCCAGCTCTGCAAGCGCTGCTGCATTTGCTGCTGCCACATCAGCAGTGGTCCTGCGAACCCCAATGCCCCATGCTGCTAGCAGAAGAGCTTCTGCTCTACCATGATCCTTCTTGCGTCTGCAGCCCAAAGACATTGGTTTTCACGTCGCATCTGAGTGCGTATACAAGTCCAATACAGCAGAGCAGGCAACATACAAAGAGCAGAAAGTGCATGTGTTCAGCTGTTTGATGCCTCAGCAACAAATCAGACTTATGTGCACTATATACAGGCAAGCAGGATGGATATGTTTTCAATCCAGATGGATTGGGCACAGCTCAGACGTGACTCTAGACTTTTCTCTCCATCATGAGTCCAAAATAGCCCATTTTAACGTCTGCGACGGAGTAAAGGAAGCACAAGGCTGTGATGCGGAGTAGGTGTCATACTTTAGCTGCGAAATAATTTGAGGCAAGAAGTGCTGTGCTAGCTCCCGGCTGCCCTCTTTGCCTGCCTTTATCAGCTGCATATCAGTCTTCCACACTTTGGCTGACACAGTCTCAAAGGGAATGCCATGAGACAGCAGAACCCCTTTCCAGATGCCACAGTTGTAGCCAGCGCTGAACCAGCTCCATTTGCCATTCAACGCATTTGGCATGGGGTGCTCAAGCACAGCTCGTACTTCTGTAGACTCGAATAAGTTGAGACTGCTCATGAGCTTTGATATGCCCAACGGATCCGCCTGCCTGCAGCACACAGGCACAGCTGATTGCACCAACTGAGCTTCCCAAAGCTTGACCAACATGTGAGCGGCAGCTCAGGCCTGATAGTTTGTTGTCAATGGCAAGGTGTAAGCGCAAGTACTGAGCAGGTACCGAATGTGATGAAATGGTCAAGCACATTAGCAGCAATTCTTGTCATTGCTGAGGCAGCTGGGGTATGTGCAACTTTGGTGCTCAAGTCACTGCACAATTGAGCCTGTTGACCGAGTCAATGCACATGCGCATTGCAAGGACAAACATGCTTGCCTTTGGAATCGTTTGCCAATAGAGACGCTGACCAGTGGCATGTCATGCAGCTCAACTTTGGCATCTTGAAGCTGAAGCTGTGTGGCACATGAGGTCAATTCCCACTGCATCACGGCAATTGCGCCGCCAATATCTGGATCTATCCCAAGAACGCATAGTTTCTGTGCTGTGGGCACAACAAGAGAAGCCGCTGCCTCTGAGGCAAAAAGCCTGTCAAGGTCATCCCTGCTGAGGCTTGGTGCTATGCTAGAAGAGGGGCTGCTGGTGTCCTGGCGTGGCACTGCAGTCAAAAAGACGGTTCGGGCTCATTGCTGTTGATACGCAGTGCGATGCTTGCATCATAAAGTACTGCTCTCACCAGTACTGGAATCTGCCGAGCAGGCATAGATATGGCGGTGTTTGATCTGGCCTGTGCTACGCCACAGCCTCAGGCAGGTTGGTTGCACAACGCAACGAGAGACATTGAGCAAGCTCGTCAGCTGCATCTGGGGATGTGTGCAGGCCATGCTACATTACCAGGACCGTTGCGTCCTTTACTACAGATCAAACCACACGTGCAGTCTTGCTTGGAAACCCTTTCCGCTGCCGGCTAACTGCAGGATGATGTCACGAACCATCTTTGCAACATGCTCTGTGCGAACAACACGCGACTTGCGAAGTTATGCGTGTGCTGGCAATCCGGTTGAAACAGAGCAGTGTTGCCGTTTGTGAACGTGCGTGCGTGTGAAAAATAGGTTCTTTTGAGATTATTTGGTCGTAAATGAAATAACTGTTTTCAATCCCAAAACGTCCATTTAAATTCAGAAACGTTGATGCAAACAGTGGACCTTGTATGAAGCCAGTGCTTGCAGGTGTCTGGGCCTTGAGTCATGACGACACTTTGGTGAAATGGTTTTACCAGCTCAAATCTCAGCCCTGGTTAGTCCAAATTGTTGTTTGCTGCCAGGAGATCACGCCTTGTATGTGCTTATAATTGATCAATAACACTTTGCACCTTAACCTTGACTTCAACTAAGTGGCAAACCGCTGCTGACCCTTAACAAGCTGCCAGACTGTCTTATCATCAACAGCTAATGCCGGAGCAGTCATGCTATAGCAATGTCCAGTGTCTCCCAATCCTTGTGAAAGTCACAGTGTCAAACAGCAAGGCATCACTCAGAAGCCAGGGTTCACCTATAAAGACGCCCAACACCTTCTTGTCTGGCCATTGTTGCTAAACAATGGAATGTGTTGCGGTATAAGGGTCTGCCAGCTGGTCTGTTACCCATATGCTGCACCTGCAGCCGGGTTTTGGCAACCCACAGTGGGTTGGTGACTGCTAGCGTTGCTGCACCTGCAGTGTAACAATAATTTTTGTGAACAACTGCTGTGCTCATGCTGTATCCTTGAGTGAATGTCTGCCTGTTTGAACTCACAGCAATATGCACATGTGCACAAAGGTACATTGGCCTCAATTAGACTCTGCATGACGTCAACCAACACCTTGGCACAACACTGACGCCACAAAACACCAAGTTGGGCTGTAGGAAAAAGAAGACCATCCTGTGCTTCCTGGCGATCTTTTGAAATTTGCATCCAGATAACTGGAAAGTTGTGTTTGGGTACAGGAGACAGCATCTGAGACCTCACAGCTGGCATCCCTTTCTCCAAATTCAGGCCGTATGTCTGTATGCATTCGTGATGCACAACTACCAGGTCATATTGCATGACAAAAAGTGTGTGATGCACAGATGCATTTGTTGCTGAGTTTTCTAACGCCCTGCCTTGAAACCCAGCTGCTCAAGGAACTGAGTGCAACATATCAGTGAAGTGTATGATGTATTACCAGCTCCCAAAGCTGACACCATGTGCTGAAGAGGCTGGGGCATTCCTTCCCTCTTCCTCATCACTGTCTTCAAGTTCTCATATGTAGTGAAGTATACCTGCAAAGGTCACGCAGCATGAGATGCATGTACGGCCACTGTGCTCATGACATGATGCCTCTGGACTACAGTTTGGAAGTCACACACAAAGTAGAGACTGATGTCGACAAAGGGTTGCTGTCAGGCATTAGTGTTAGCGATTCAAAGGAGCAGCAGTAGTCATCTCACCGCCCAGTTGGGAAGTAAAGCAAAAAATTGTGGTCCCAAGCCTCTGTACAAGCCTCTTGGTCCTTCCTCAGCAACAATCTGCTTGAGGCCACCTGAAGTGCAACAGCTCTGACGTGTACAAGCAGCAGTGCTTGATGTAGAACACAGCATAGGCAATTTTTTATTTTGCTGCATTGTCATATTGAGATGAATGACGCTCTGTATTGTGAACAAAGCCTTGGTGCTTGAGCAAGAGCAAAAAGAAAAAGATGGCAGCATACCATATATGTGTATGCCTCCCAGATATTTAGTAGAGCCTCTGGCTTGTGTTTGCAACCTTGTCTTTAGGACCTCAAGAGGACTAACAAACACAGCTGTGGTGCCACCTGCAAGTTGCCCAAGACAGAAGTTACAGCTGCTTGCAGCAACAAAATCAACGCCATTCTAGCCAGATCGTAAGTGGGCTTACCTGCAGCACCGCCAGCGAGAGCATCCACGACCCTTGGGTTATCCAGATACAAGCCCTGCAAAGGTACTCATTGTTGATCAGTTGCATGCCGAAAGCATGCCGTGTAGGAGTGATGGAGAAGTAGATATTGTACGTCGCAATGAAGGTGTGCGGCAGAGAAACAGGAAACTAGATATCGATATCACATCGTTCGGGCACAACGCAGACATACCGTGACGGGTGCCTGCTGTTTTGACATCAAGCAGGCCCTCCGGCCTGCCTCTTGTTTTGCGCGGTCTCAAAACTGTCCAATGAAACAAACGAGCTCAAGTTGTCTTTTTGGTGAGGCAGCTCTGACCGCAGCGTCAGGACGTGCGGTCAGGTGACACTTTTCCGCCTTGCAGTTGACTTTAGGCCGGAGTACCAGGGAGTCTACACCTCAGTGCGGTGGCAAGATTACTTGCAGCAGCGCAGATGAGCAAACACTGCAGGCTTGAAAACTTCACTCAAGTGAAACTTGTACTATTTGCAGCTGCGACGCCAGGTCAAAACAATCTGCATGCACGTCGTGGGCAATCCCATCCCAGCGCAACGCAACTTCATGTTGCTAGAAGAAGAGGCGAAGTGGCATGCTGGGATAAAATTTTACTTGCCTGACCATGCAAACGGGACCTTACTACACAGCATCTGCTATGTCCCATACCTATGGCATGAAACCTCAGGGGCTTAGAAATGCAGCAATGCCGCAACCTTGAGGATGGAACCAGTGATACAGAGAGGTTTCAACATGGCGGCACAAGAGAGAGTGAGGATCAGGCCAACACGTTGCTAGACAGACCATGCCAACTTCAAAATCAAGTACATCACCAGTGGACATCTTCCACAGATGTTGTGGAGTGCTGATGATCATCAATGAAGTTCATCGACAGGGATATCATCCTGCACATACAACAGCTTGTTCAGACATAAATCTGCAAAGCACACAACGCGCCCAAAAGATCAGGTCAATTGACATTGCTTGACACATAATGCTCAGAGACCAATATTCAATGCGCAAGTAGCTGAGATCACCTGGCAGCAAATTCACCCTTGACTAGCGCCAATATACATCCATTCACCTGCATCATCTGTCACAGGCTCACATCACTGCTGCTACTGCTGCTGCTGCTCCTGCTGCTGCGTTGCTGAAATCTCAGTGGAATTTGTTGCCAACAGATTGTCGCAGGAAGGCAAATGGGAAACAGCAGAAGCTGCTGTTCCTGGAGCGTCTTTGTGGCTGGGCCTGAGCCTGGTGACCTCCAAATTGACCATACTGTGGTGAGTGATGCTGAAAGCTAATCATGGTCTGGGTTGGAGCCAAAACAGGTTGGCGGACTTGCTGATCATATGATGAAGGTTGGTGCTGAGGATGCTGCACTGGTGAAGATCTGCAGGAGCAGCATACACAGAGTCTGACATTTCAGAAACAGCCCTGTTATTAATTGCGCAGCAGGAGACGCATGCAATGCTTTTGACCTTGTTGGTTCTGCTCAAATTGCATGCAATACAACATGTCCACAATGTTAAGTCACCTAAGCAAACTGTCACTGGTACAGACTATTGCAAGAGGTGTGCAGTAGAAAGGCCTTGTGTGGACTGTACACTCTCTCAGCCTTTTGTTGCAGCAGTACCGGACTTTTTGACAACAATTCAGGAAGAAGACAGACCTTGGGCGGCCGCCCCAGTTGCCTGGCATGGTGTGTGTATATCTCCAGGGGCCATCCCCGTAGGCATGCATCAACAGCATGGCCAACATGGGATCATGAGCCTTGATCTTGTCCCTAGTGTTGAAGCCATCATTCACATCTGCATCAGCCGGCAGCAGCAACAGTCACTAATGTTCACGACATGCAGCTTGCTGACCAGTTGCAGGGCTCTGAGTCTATTTTGCAGGTCACAGCACTGATGAAGCTGTGGCATGATGCATTTGAGACCCTGTGTGTGCTGTGTGACAAGATACACAATGTATGCAGAGGCAATGATAACACTCTTGATGACATCAGAATGTGCCTTGCTACTTGAAAGCTTTATGCTACTGTCATCAAACATGACCGGCCTATCACCTGTGCGTATTGTTGCATCAAACCACGATTGTGTGGCCTCTGCCCAGTATTCATCAGCATTTGCCATCATGTAAATGTGCTTTTGATAAAGACCTGACTGCTTAGCCTCTTCGTATGCTCCACATATGCTCTGACGTTGCTCATCATCCATACCAATGCACATGACGCTGTGAGCAAACTCGTGAATGAGAATGTTCTCTTGGCTATAGTGCTTGTCATCCAGCATTGTCACATTCTCTTCGCCTGTTCATCAGCAGGTGACAGCTTGGTGTGACTGGAACGGGTTTCAAGAGTCTATGTGGGCAAAGGCAGAAAACAAATCAGAACTGTGTTTCTTGGCTTTCTGTGCAAGAAGACACCAGAAATGGTGAGTGCAAGACAAAATGTACATGGCTTGCACCTCAGCTTCTGGTATACACAGCTGTGTTTCAATGTGATCTCAGACAAAGCTGCTCAGTGCTCTGAGTGCAGCTCACCTACAGAGCAAGTCGGGCAGCCCATATTGCCACCCACGCCGCGCGTGCCATGGTCAAAAGTGCGATCACCAATAGCACAAGATTGCCCTCGCAGATGACTGTGAGGAGGCATATCTGATACCACCTGATCTCGACCAATGACTGCAATGTCTGCATCATTCCCAGCAAGCCTCTTGCAGATAGTAGAAGGTGTGTCAGCAAGCATGTAAGAAAGTGCTTCTGCTGCAGCAGACATTGCTGCTTCAGGTACCAGGTCAAAAGCCTGCATCATCACATCATCTCAGCAAGATACCTATAATAGCTTGTTGCCATCTGTAGCTAGTGGTACTAGTTGGCCTATGAAGTGTGAGTATTCTATGATTGAAAAGCTCACCATGATGGCTATACCTTTGACGCTGCGCCTTTGATGATAAGCACCCCAGTGTAGGGGTGTGGGGACTGGCCTGGGACAAATATGTTTGGCAGCACCAGGGTGAATTATGCAACCCATACTAGGGGAAACCTCGACAACAGCTGATTCTCCCATGTAGTGGCCTAGCACCTGCTGCGAGTCTTTGAGCCTGACGATCCAAGGGTGTGTTGTGAAGGTTTCTGTAAACAGCATAACCTCTTACGAAACACGAACTCAAGAGCCATATCTACCTTGTTGCAGGACAGCATCCTAGGGGTGCAATACAGGCTGAATCTGTCTACCTTGCACGTGCTGCGAGTTGGCAGGAACGCCGGCGTAGCTTTGTTCCGCGCCCTCATAAGTAAGCCACAGGATGCACACTGCCTGGTCGCAGTTGTTGACGAAGCGCAGCCTACACGGTCGAGTGCTCGAGGTCTGTGTTGACTTGAACATGGATATCAGAATGGACGAAGCAGGCAGTTCTCACGCCGCTGTACAACGTAGAAGCTCGACGCGATGACGCAGCAGAGTTTTGAAAATTCAAGGCGGTTAGGTTGTAACCGTTTCACCTTCATCAAACCAGTTGCGGTTTGTTTGCTTCCTTTGTGTTCGTGTGTGCGTGCGTGTATGATCACAGTCCGACACCTGCCTGTGATTCCGCCGCGTTCCCGAAGACCTGTCCATCCAGATTGAGATAGATGAAAGCCAGGAAGATTAGGCAACGCTCTATATCTGTTGCCGACGACGAGGAGGGCGACGATGGCGCGTCTGAGGCACTTCGCAAAAGCGTTGCTGCAAGAAAGCAGCAAAAAGAGAAGAAGGGAGGCAAGAAGCCATCGTTGAGCTTCGACGATGAGGAAGAGCCCCAGGTCGTACCGATCAAGCGGCCGCCTTCCAAAATTCGACCAGACTTAAAAGGCTTGAAAATAGCCTACCCAGATGTGGCTAAACAAAGCACTCAGCGATCTGCACCAGGTGAGCAGCAGCATCTAGGACTTGATGTTTTACTGAACTTCTTTTCTGCGCACTCAGCAATAGCGAGCACTCTGGTGTAGGGGACTACTCCGCAGAAAAGCTGCTGGAGTTGCAGCGGAATACTGTCAGGCTCCCTTCAAGCAAACCTGCTGTTGATGCCAGTCAAGCTGTTCCCCCACCTGCCTTTAAGCTCTCTGGAAGCTTCAAGCAGGCTGGTGCACAGACATCAGTACCTCAGGTATTTTGCAGCATATACACCACCGACTTTGCCACTGCTACTGGCCTGCATCCTACCTGAATTGTACACACAGATGCTGATGAGCCTATGAGATGTGCAGAGCATGTTGCACGTATGAGCATATTACACATGGACTGCAGGCAAAAAGCAGCACCAGTGCACAAGCCAGGCAAGATGCTGATGATGACATGCCTCTGCCTCCTCCTGCACGACCAGCCAGCAGGCCACCTCTGCCACCATCATTGCCTTCGCAAGCAAGAGCCAGACCTGGTGCTGCTGACGATGACGACCTGCCCTCTTTTCAAGCCCCAGATGAAGACACAATCAGGTATGCCTGTCCTTGTTCTGTCTCATGCATCAAGTCTGCTTGTGTCAGGGCAATTCTCTAGCATGGAAGTACTTGCAAATGCAGCATTGCTTGATGCACCTGTGTCATCTTCTTGGTGCCTTTGAGTACAACCATGTGAATGCACTGTGCCTGACATGCAGGAAGATCAAGGAGCGGCGTGCTCGATTGCAGCATGTGCACATGGCGCCCGACTACATACCTGTGGCAGGTGCAGCCATGGACACGCTGCGAAATGATGCCAAAGCTGAGTCTGGCTCAGGCTCAGACTCTGAGCCAGACGCTGGGAATCAGCTGCGGATGAGCTTCTTAGGCGACACAAAAAAGCGGGGTAAGGCTGCGCCCGGGGTGTTCGCACAAGTTGCAGAAGATGCACAGGTACCTTTGCTACCAGCTGGCCGAGCTGGTTGTGATGATAGCATACTGGAGAGCCTGGCAACAGGGGGCTCAGCCACAATAAGGCCTGCTGCCAGGCGGCTTACTGAGACTTGCATCTGCTCCCAGTTCACAGTCACCTTGCTGTCATGTTATCACTCACAATTCACATTTCATGCAGCTATACGACTAGCTAGGAGAATTATGTTAAACGTCTGGCTCAGCATGCAGCAATACTTTCCTGTGCATTCAGGCTCCAGACGACGATGCAGACGCCGACGACCGCTGGATCGACGAGCAGATCAGGAAAGGCACAGGCGGTGGTGCAGACCCAACAGCAGTGGCAGCAGCCCGCTCAGCAGCAGCAGCAGCATCTGCAGTACCAGCTCCAGGCAGGGCATTTGCTCGACAGCTGGATGGACTTGGAGCTCCTGCTGCTGCTTCTGGGGTGTGGCAGCAGCAGCCTGAGCAGCTGGCCAGAGTTGGGCAGGATGTCATGCTAAGTCTACAGCAAGGAGTGGCACAGCTTCAGGTATGCTGGTTTCGTAACTAACTCATGTACCTGCATTACCTGAATCTCACACACGTCTCAGTGAAATGCTGTTAGAAAACTGAAGGAAGCACTGTGCTTGTCTGGGTGGACTGACCGTGACATCCATCTTGGCTGTGGCATTGCCGCTATGCTGTGTCTTTGCAAAAGACATTTGATGACCATGACATCCATCTTGGCTGTGGCACTATCGCTACGCTGTGTCTTTTCAAAAGACATTTGCTGACCATGAGATCCATCTTGGCTGTGGCATTGCCACTATGCTGTGTCTTTGCGGCAGACATTCAATGTCACGCTACATCATCATGCTTCACCATGCAGGCGTTCCACAAGAATGCACAGAAGCAGCTGCAGAGGACAAGCCAGAACCTGACTGACAGCATCAGTGCCATAGATGCATTTGAAGAGCAGCTGCAGTCAGCAGGAGCTCGCTACACCTTCCTGCAACAGATCAAGGCGTACATTGCAGACCTGTGCGACATGCTACAGGTAATCACCCGGCCCCTGGAGCTTTCTGCTTGCCTGAGTGCTTGTTGGTGTATGCACCTGCGCTCTGCCAGAAGCCATGTGCTGTTTGTGTAGGCCCAAATGTCAGAAAATGGTTTGAATGTCAGACAATGGCTCAGATGTCAAAGAATTGCTCACATGTCAGAAAACGACACTCAGATGTCAGAATATGACTCTCAGATGTCAGAAAATAGATGAGCTGTTCATTGGCTGGTGTGTTGTGCATTTCTCAGTCTGCTGTGCATCGCACACTTTGTGATGTCCGTGACATAGCAGTGCTGCATGGTCGCTAAACAAACTTTGTGATGTCTGTGGCATAGCAATGCTGCGCGGTAATGAACCCAACTTGAGATTCCCTGAGAAATTGTTGTGCCCTTAAGAGATGAGCAAGCGAGTCAGGCCGCAAGGCTGGAAGCTCTCATGCCCCTGCATCCGTTTCTCAGCAGGAAGCCATGAGCAGAGGTCCTTTGTTTTGCAGGCCAAATCGCCCATTGTGGAGGAGCTGCAAGAACACATGATGGGCTTGCAGCAGCACAGGGGTCAAATAGCCGCTGAGAACAGTGCTGGAAATGACCGGGAAGAGATGGCGCCTGCTGAAGCTGCAGTGCAGGCTGCTCTAGGCGTGCTTTCAAGGTATGTAGACACATGCTATCACCCGCAACTGCTCTTCTAGTCAATCAGCCTTGCATAGGGATAATGAGTTGGCCCTTCAGCACTTACATCTTAACACAATATTATGTTTCTGTCTATTTTTGCCATACTGCATACAAAGCATGGTAGTGCGTCGATGAGGCTTTTGCAATGCAGAACATGGCAGTTATTGCCAGCTCCAACATCACAGAATGTAGCAAGTATCACTGCTCCAGCTTGACTACAAGTAGACAGCTTTGCATTTTTGTTTTTGGCTGACCAATAGCCCAGATTATGCAAGCCTCAGAAGTGCTGCGTTTCCCCCCCTTTTGGTACAAGTCTTAGGAATGCGTTGTTTGGGTCAATTCAGTGCAGACGACCTAAACAGGTTTCGTAGAGCACCAGGATGTTGTCTGCGCATTGTGCACAACATGGTGTGTGCATCTCAGGGGAGGCGCAGAAGCAGCGGCAACAGCAGGCGCAGAGAGAGCAGCAGACGCTGCTGAAGCAAACTTGCTGGAGAACCTGACAGAGAAGCTGGACGAGTTTGGCAGGGACGAGAATGTGGAGCTGCGGGAGGAGATGAGCAGAAGAGCCAGCAAGCGAACTGCTCAGTACAGCACGCCGCCTGCCCAGCCACAGGTCTGTTCCACTGCTGAGTTGATCACTGTTGATGCGTACTGTGCATGTCAGCTGTGGCCAAGTAAAATTGTCAGACACAATGACACCGTGACCATGGTGAGCGTCACTGCCTCTGCATACTACTTACAAAGTGTATGTGGGTCAAGCTGCATGCATGATATCCTGGAATATAGGCCAAGCACTTCTCAATCACAGGGACACCTCAGCTTGCTGCTCAGCATTCTCCAGTCTGCCATTGTCATTGGGCACTGTCTGCTATGCAGAATACCCTTACACACAAATGGAAAAGGCTTTTTCCAGCTCAGACAAGTAGCTATTGCCTGCCTGTACAGAATGCTGCAGAGGAGCGCTGGGGAGACGCCACAACAGATGAAAGCGACTCTGAGCTGACTCACTACCGTAGCAAGCGAGCAGAGGCTCTCGAAGCATCTGCCAGCGTCTTTGCTGATGCCAGTGAAGAGTACGGCAGCCTGCCAGCTGTGAAGGACAGGCTGGAGAAGTGGAAACAGCAACAGCCTGGAGCTTACGCAGATGCTTACATGAGTCTGAGTGTGCCTGCTGTCATGGCACCATTTGTCAGGCTAGAGCTGTTGCGATGGGACCCTCTCTTTGGCAGCAGCACAGGTTGGCACACACTTCCTTGAGCATCCATGTGAGAGATCCCTCCTGATATGTGCCCCTCTGCACTGTTTCTCGAAAAAGTTCTCATGCAATCGTTCCGAAGAATTCTCATCCAACCATGTGCATCTACTTTGCATAACATAAAGCAGCAGGCTTGTGCACAGTGCTGCTGCCCTCATGGCTTCATCAACACTGCAAAGCTGCCAGTGCAACACTGTCCTTGCTGTCCGCCTGAACCCTTCCTGAACCCTTAACAGTCCCCAGGACCTGACTCAGGCTGTTGGTCTGAGTACCAACAAACCACCCTCAATTGGTCCATACATTGCCCTGAATTCAGTGTCACACACAGACAGCTACTCTTGCTGCAGGCTTTGACAGCCAAGAGTGGTACAAGCAGCTGTTTGAATACGGCCTGAATGGAGACAACAGCACATCAGGCAATGGGTCAGACCCAGATGAGGAGCTGGTGCCCCGCCTGGTGGGTCAGCTGGTCCTCCCCCTGGCAGCCCACAGCCTGCAGCATGCCTGGAACCCCCACAGCCGCCGCAGCACTGCAGCTGCCAAAGCCATGCTTGAAGACCTGCTCATATATGTCCCGCCCGAAGAGCCGAAGCTGCAGGTACGCTCAACTCCATTTGGTCATTATTGTGTATCAGCCAATTCAGCTTTTGCATGGTGACATTCACATCTGTGCAGGTCGCTTTGTTGCTGTGCACAGTTTGGCTGTTTGTTATAATAGCAAAGTACTGTATAGACCATAGCATGATTCTGGATGTGAGGCAGATTTGGCATGATGCTCTGAGACTGCCTGTTCAAGAAGAAGCTTCCTCACCTGCACAGAAGATACTGTTCACGGCAGCCAGCAGCAAGCTACTGTTCTGACATTCAGCATGGGAATGTTGGGCAAGCAAACAGCCTGACATGGCTATGCTTTATGACTGAGAAGGTGCACATGTACTGTATCTGCAGGACTTGTTGGCAAGCATCAGACAACGGCTAGAAAGGGCTGTAGCTGGCACCCGGCTCCCCCCTTGGCCACCAACTGCAACTGCTGCCTCACGTAGAGCCACCATATTCCTGGCGCGCCGCTTCGGCAAAGCCCTGCGGTTGCTACACAACATACTCACCTTTGACGGTGTGCTTCCTCGCAGGTGAGCCCACCTTGCAATTTTGTGCAGCATATCACGTGTAGTCTCTGTCTATGTGGTGTTTAGGCTGGCTGCCTGTTCTCTGTGGAGTTGTCTGCTGATTTGTATCTTTGCATCTGCCTGCAGTCTGCTTTGTAATTGTTCTCCGCACACTGCATGTTCACATGCAGATCTGCATGCTCATGTTTGCAATGGCATGGCCACAGAAGCAGTGGCATGGCCACAGAAGCATGTTGGGACCTTGCAGAATGCTGCTGCTGAGCATGTTGCTACGCTGCAGTGTGTTGCAAGACTTGGCTCTCGTCCAGCTTATGCAGAAGCAGCTGCTGCCGTATTTGAGAGCAGGAGCAGCTTCAGTGCCTGTCGCAGTAGACCGTGCTAGTCGTGTGTTGACAGATATTGCGCGGTTGAAAGGCTTGACACAAGGTGAGATTAGCTCAGTTGCCTGGTTCACTGTACAGCTCAGGCTGCCAAGGTTTGTGTTGCATGCTTGAGGGTCTGGAACAAGCTCTGGAGCATGGTTGTGAGGGATTGTGTGTGAGCAGAAGCTTTGGGATCATGCATGAGCGTGCAGCGCAGTGCTTGAGGGTCTGTACTGTTGATGGACAGGCATGCGGCATGGCAATTGCTGCATGAAATTTGTAAACTTTGCTGGCTATGCATGTTCCTTCTTTGGCACAAGGTTAGCCTGCTGCAGGTTCAGCAAAGGCGCTTGAACCATTGGCAGAGTTCCTGTCAGCAATGGCACGAGCACTGGAAGCGCAGCAAAACAGAAGCACAGCAAAGCATGTTCAGCTTGCTAAGCAATTAGCTAAGCTGCTGAGTGTAGTAGGGAGCTCTGCCAGAAGTCAAGAGTTGCTGGCAGCTTTTCCAGGATGAACTTGACTCATCTTAGCCATGCATTACTCAGAGTAATGTCATCAGTGTTGAGTAACATTGTTTTGGTTTATCTTACATATATTGAATGCAATGATGCAGCCAAACACAGCACACACCCAGCGCCAAGTATTCCCCAGACGTTTCTGAGTTTAGATTTCCAGTGGATTGAAATAGACGTTTCGGGATTGAAAAGAGCTGTCAGTAGCATGTGGCACCTCAAACTGGATCTGATCTTGGCATGCCAGAAGAGCTTTGTGGTGACCAGACTTTCAATGTGATCTGTTGCAAGCCAATGCTAAACCGGAGCGAGCCAACCAAGCGCCTGGTTTGCTGCATATTCCAGTATTGCAGATGAAACTCGTGGCTAACAAGCTGCAGCGTGGCGGCATGCTGCTGCTTCTGGTGTACATGGGTCTGGTATCTGCTGTAAGTCTGTATGCGCTGCCAACTTTCATGCCAGCACTTGTACTGCTCATGGTTTGCAGAATGATGCTGAGAGCCCACTTGTAGTCGTTGCAATATTTCTGCGCAACAAACACCTCCTAGTCTTTGCTGTAAGAAGCTGAGCATTAAGAGATGATTCAGCTGTGTAGCTCCCAATCAGTAATGGTACAATTGCTTAGTCATTCAAAGGTTCCAGCTTTCACAGACCTTTATGATACAACTCCCTGACATACGCCAGACCATCATGTGCTTGATCTGTCCTTCGGTCATGCAATCTCAGTGCCTCCTGCTTGTGAAAGTCAATCAGTGACTGCAGTTTGTGGTCACTCATCTGCGTTTGTGCGTGCCACTTGCTTCTCGCATTGGTGGCATGGTCAGCAGTTTGTGCAGTGTGCTGCCAGCCTTGTAGTTTCTCCTGCAGCAACGCATGGCGTTTGAACTGAGCTCTGAGCTTGTTGCATGCAGTCATGTTCTGACTGTGGCAAACAATCGTGGTTGCAATGGCAAGCATGCCTTGTACCTGGACTGCAGCTAGGCCCTGCTTTGTAGATTGACATTGCAGGCGGTACCATGCTTTCTTAGCTGCAATACGACTGATTTCTTCATGTCGATGAGACGAGTATACATGCGAAAAAGTGTTTATACATGTGATCAGCAGCAATGTCAGCATGACATGGCCTTCCAGTGCCTGCATTCAGCTTAAACATGTCACTGCATAACTGCAACATGTTTTATTATGGCATACACGTGTTTGTGAGTACCAGATAGGTGGTGACAAATGCTGAAGGAGTTCTTGCAGCAGCATGTTTATTTGGGGGAAACTTCTGGTGCCAATGTCTTCTGGCTCTTCTGATGATTTCTTTTTGCACAAGGGCCCCGGGCACTCGTTGAGTCCTCCCAGGCATGATCAAAAAGAAATTGCAACAAATCACATCTCAGTGGCTTGTTTCTTTCATCCAAATCTGAGCGTTTCGCTGCTGATCGGAGTCACACAGTACGGCATGTCAGTTGGGTAGGTTTGCTGACTCCGACATAGCTGAAGTTGGCAGACTCCAAGTCAAATTAACTCGCCGTCACAGCCAAGCTTTCTCAGCACGTTTGAGTTGGATGTTGCTGATCATGCCGGCCCGGCTTCCGGCAAGCTTGCCCCCGGCGTTATTTCTCATCGGTTCTCGGGCTAGTATCCCCGTCACCGCCGATGGCCGAAGCCGTCGCCGATGGAATCAACTCAGAGCTCAACGACCGGGTTACGCATATCGTTACAGCGCACAA
>JAABUP010004214.1_pt1 | contig 23888 bp, 24 predicted proteins | sample 5559201 | NCBI WGS metagenome assembly JAABUP01 (sample SAMN10711887, study PRJNA513373) | rock metagenome | isolation source: Antarctica rocks | place: Antarctica
TGCTATAAATGATTAAAACATATATAGCAGATGCCTCAGTGTCTAATACAAGCTCTGAGCTTTCTGATTTTCCAAAAGGATCTCAATTGTTGGCGTTGTTGTTGCTCTTGTAATAGCTAGCATCAAGTTGTGGGGTGGCGGAGAATTTTGTTTATAGCCTTCGTACATAAAGTACTTGGTGTTACTTTGCGCTTCGTTGCGCACATTGCTACCGCTGTGACAATGTCAAATGATTATCTTCAGTCCGCTATGAGCTTGATGTCTGATTGAGAGGCTGAGGTCCGGTTGCGGTTCCTCTCTCCATACCTTAGACATTTTATGTTTGTCTAGTTGCATACATGTAAAGTACGTTAGGTAATCGAATATTGATTAGTCATTCACACCACTTCTTCGATCGTCGATCTACGATCATCCTGCGGCAAACCCCGCCGCTACAGGCACCGGACAGGCATGAGGCTGCCATCTTTGACCCACCTTTACTGTACGTACCTGTAATAATACGTGTAAGGCCTCGTCTCATGTCTCAGCCTTTCAGGAATAGTGCTTTAGAACTCACACCGCAGTATTCTGTAGCGCTCGACATCTTCGGATGTCTCGGTAATACGAAAGATCCGAGTGGTGGTGTGACCTACACTTTTGCCTCTCACGTGCCACTTCGCCTTCCATTTATCACCCCTGGGATTTGTTTGGACCATTGTGGCGATCCGCGATCCGCGATCCAGTCATGGGATTTTCAATTACCATTCTCTCGCACCGCGCCTCTCTCTGGCGCCAGGATTACATGTATGCTCGCAGAGTTTTCTAGGAAGCTGACTGCTTCGGAGACAGGAGGGAAAGTACCGCTGGAAATCATGAAAGACCGCTGAGAATGTGTAAGCCAGGTGTGTGTAGGTACTCTCGCAAGTACATGATAAGTGCTTGTGACGGAGTACATGCGGTAGCAAGAAGTAATCAGACAACAATGAGTGATAGACCGTAACACCTGACCCGTGGATGATGTCTACCTCTCCAAAAGTCCAGATCCCAATATTAAAGCACATACGCAGGCAAACAGAGGGTAGGTTGCTGTGGAGTCGAGTCCGACTCTAGATGAAAAAGACAAAACTGTCTGTGTTGTACTCCGTAAAGGGTCGGTCTGCTCAAGCACAGGGAACGCAAGGAGCTACGCGACGACAACAGATCAATAGAATGATAGCGGCTCAGTACGAATTTTGCCGGACGACAGATCTTGTTCGGGGAACTGATTAGATTGCCAATGAAACTAATAGAGCTTCACTCGTTCTAGAAAGGCGCAAAGTGTGTTGGTCCACTTCAAGAACGCTTCAGCCGCGCAAAGCCCCTGATCATGCAACGTAGACAGCGAAAAGAATAAGGTATGGAGCTCAAGCCACTGATCTCCTCATTGTGGGTTTGCTTTCCCATTTTTGATGGATCGCAAAGGGGCAGACCCTTTTCTGTACGAAATCTGAACCCATTTGCATGGCGGTGCAGCAGGTACTGAACCGGAAGCGGAAGGTGATTATTTGATTTGCAGCTGTCACTGATCCTGAAGTGGCTAGAGCGTGAACACTATTGCAGCACCCCGAACAATGTGGTTCCGGTTGGTGGGTGATCATAGATTAAGGGTCCTAGACCCGTTGAAAATCAGATGCTATGACCATGTGCAAAGCGGGATGACTACCCGCGACAGCGTGAATATTGAAAAGTATCGAAATCATCCCATTGAATCATCATTATTGTTGGTGCCGTGTGATTGGTGCAGAACTGCCGAAGGCGGGAAAGGTTGAGTTGAGATGTTTTCAGCCACGAAGCGTAAGTCAGCCGAGCCATGCGATCGGTGCAAAGGCGCCCGGTTGGGCATTTAGCTCTGCGTTATACATGTCAGAACCAGATAGAGATTGGTTCGGATGCAGTGCATGTAAACGCGAGGATAATTAATCAGTACTAGTGTACGTACCTATATCTATTGTCATTTTTGTTAGAATTCTTTTACCCATCTATCAAATGTACTTTCTACTTCAGCATATAGCCACAGCAGCAAGAGCTGGTACAACTCGCCGTCATGTCGTGCTTGGCGGCGGAGTCGTATCATCATTGTACATGTACTCGTAATAATGAACGTAAGATACTAGATTGGCTTAGCCGGCCCGTTCCTCGCTTGGCAAATCGAGATCTCGATCGCGGGCCAGATCATTCCCTGTCAGCACTGAGGCGTCCAAGAAAGGAAAAGAAAGATAAATACTTGCAAACACAAGCCTCCCATAACTACACTTACATGTAATAAGCTCCGATCCCAGATTTAGTTCGTTTGAGAACACCCATCGAAGACACGATGTGGTGCGAGGAAGCAGTGCTGGTAATAAGTTCTTTACTGTATTCTATTCCGAAGTATCGTATCGTATCCGCTCCATAGCGCACGGCATTTTCGAAAGGCACGGCCGGTCCCATGTGAGCGGAAGCGAACATGCGTCCGATAGGGTCGGGACTGCATGTCGTTGCCCTAGATACATGTACTTGTACATGAACTGTACTTTTATTTGACTGATGCTGAATTGCTTCAACGCTAGGAAAGCTTCTCCTTCTCATACCCTGTTGTGATCAGTGGTTGGCGGGCCCGGTCAGTGGGTCCATGCAGTGTAGCGGGCAGTGCGTCGTATCGTGAACTTGGTCTGGTTCGGAAGTCCTAAGACTCAGGAATCCAAGTACTCATACATGTATTAATAATCTAATTACAATGCAAATCTCTTGTCGCCACAACGTTGCAAATAGCGAGGGGAGGGACATATTTCGCAGTCGATTCCTAAGGGTAGCTGAGCTCTCGCGTGGCAAAACCGTCCCAAAGATTTTCTTATACGTTGTTTTATCAGATGCCTTTCGGAGGAATGACCGAACCGGGGTCTATCTTGCAACGAAATGTGACTGTTGCAACGGTTGGAGCTCGAAAACTCGGTGATGCGTCCCTCGATGTCATCAATGCACCTAGCATGTAGTTCGGATCCGGATGATCAAGAGCGTATGTCCAGCATGTGATGTTTGATGCGACCAGGCAATTCACCTTCCTGACAGCGCTGATCCTGCAAGCTGGAAGGTCCAGGTAGGTTGCTTTCGACCTCGCGATCGAGACATCACAAAAGTCAACGGCTCCTTGCAGATGCCATACCAAAGATCTGGAACCGATGGTACATATTCTCCAGCTGTGGAACCTACAATCGACGATCCCAAGACAAATATAGCAGACCGTTCTGCAAATACGAGAAGGACAATGGATGGATCATCAAACATCGGACCAAAAGCAAGAGGGACAGATATATATCAAATTTGCAGATCAACCTCCAAACCGTGCTCTTATGTGATTACTCCCAGAGATGCCCCGTTCGCACATGGCAGCCGTCCCGCAAGCCTTGTCTTGTGCTTCATTAGGCACAAATCACTGCGAGTAACCGCGGGATGGGCATCGCCTTCGCTTTACTTGGTAGGACAAGTAGCAGTCCTGAGCGAAGGACTCAACTAGCAACGAACGTATGACAGTTTGATCGCTGCGACCGTCCGTTCTTCGCTCGAGCCAAGTTGCTGGGACTCGAATCGGAGTGCTTATTCCCAAGGCTACCAGTACATCTTGGGTAGATGTGGCATTTGGACGAACTGCTGCGCTGCTGTAACATCATTGTAACCGTCACAGGCAACTGACGATCCAGATCAACTTATACTTTGACATGCCGCTGAATGGTTTTGCGCGCTCTTCTGTCAACGGGACATTTGGCAGCCTGCTTCACCAATCAGCTCGTAGGTCCACGCGGCCATCTGTCTTGTCTCTCGAACCTGCATCTCGGTGCAGATCTAGGTTTGACAGCTACGCCGCATCGGTTGCCAGACCATCCATCTGAGATCTGGATATGCTTTATTTCCATGTATGATGTATCTAAGAAGGCGTGTCATAATTCACATACCTCATTGTTCACGACGAATCGCATGGCCGAGGACAAGTCAAAATACACGAATAAGCCCTAATGATCTATCAAATGTCTCAAGATTACCTACAATAATATCGTCGGAGACGATGATCAAGGTAAGGTATTCTTACCACATGTATCGATTACTGCTAAATGTGTATGAACCTTACGAGTCTACTGTCTTTGGCTTGATCGCTTAAGGAGTGGGCTTGGTCTACTTGGGTGGTCCACTTGGGTCACGTTAGGCTCCTCTACCCTGTATCACGAATGGTGCTTGTAATATACACTAACGAGTCCCCCGTCTTTACATGTATTGTACAACTTTATGTCGACACCGGTTCATCTCCGATCGCCTTTTGCTCTCGGATGTTCCCGCCTGAAGGTAGAAGAAGGCTGTTACGAATGAAATGTGTGCGATCTATCGATCTTGTCCCCTCTTACAGATTACCTTACTCGTCTGACACCTCTGTGCATTATTCTTATTATTCTTATTATTCTTATTGAATATTGTCACTTCGTCACATACAACGACAAGAATAATCATCCACTTCGCAATAATAATATCTACCTCCATGTCGAATTCTGCCATTCGATAGCGCATCCGTCTATTTTGGACATTTGACGCAAAGTGGTGACGATACGAGTACGGTTATCTGGGAAGGCTTGCGGCACCTTTCGCGGTTTGCCCCCCGCCAACGGCCGAGCTCCCAGCGCCAGCGAGCTTCCTTCGGAACAATTGCACCATTCATTAACGAATCTCTCTGGTCAGAAAACTGAGATATCGAGGACATAGGCTGGAGGGAAGTTTGAGGAGGCAATCACTGACCGCGCTTGGGCGGTCGGTCCGCATCAAGGTCTGCGCATAACATCATCGGCAACAGACAGTAGGTACGGAAGACACGACTGTTCCTTTTGGAGAGCAAGGGGCCTGTAAAAGGTTGAAAAATCACAACCCCGAGGATTAGTCGGCTTCTCTTTCCGCAATGGAGACGGTGGACGCCGGCAGTAGGCAAAGGTCCGTACACCATCGTTCAGACGAACAACTCCCTCCCCGTTCCCTACTATGGATGGGCTTATGTTGATTGTTGTTTCAGCGCCGCACTGCCGTCCATCAACCACCTTGATCCTGAGAAACTTCAGAGGGAAAGTGCGGAACATTATCAGAAGCGTCCGTCTGTGGCGGCACCGAACATGTCCACCGCACCGCTCGTCAGTCCGACTACCATGTACTCAGGCCCGCCGCCTCCATACTCATATCCGTCTTCCACTGCCAGCTCAGTTACAGGACTCGCGGGCTACATATCTCCACCGGAGTCGCGGCGAACGTCGGAAAATGATAAGGAAGCGCCAACATCCCAGAGGCAATCTCTACCATCAATACACGAGGCATTGGCCGCTGAGCAACCATTGTCATACACCGCACCCCCTTCCGCATCAGCTCTTTCATCTCAGACCCATCATCCGGCCCCGATCCTCACACCAACGACACCAATTCCGCGGTCACATCCCGAAACATCGCCTCAAGGTCCTCCGAATCCGTTCTCGCACGGTCAACCACTCGGGCCCTACTCGGCTCAGACCCACCAAGCGCGTGCTTCGCAACTACAGCAGACTTCGTTCGCTCCGAGCGATCCGAAGTTCTCCGCGATCAATTCCCACGAATCTAAATTCCCACAATTGCGGCCGGTTAGAACAGCACAAACGCACATCGAGACATTACGGTCAAGCGTACTGCAATCACGAAATTCTCCTGCGTACGATTCTGGCCCGAGTTCTGCTGGCTCCATGAATTCCCAAAACGGTTACAACTCCTATCAGCCTTCTTATCCGTACCAACCGCCACCACCAAGCATTGTTCCATTGACATACCACCCTCCAGATCCATACCATGGTCTTAATCTGCATCCCGCTACATGGAGATCGGACGGATCAGAGATCAATCGCGCAGAAGAAGGCAGGAAAGCAGCTTCAAGAGGTGGTTCTTTGGGTGGGCAAACGTACGGCGAGTCAGTGAAGCGACATCTTGACATCTTCGACCTCGAGACTTCGTTGAATGAAGTAAGTCTTCAGTAATAGCCACCTTGGCCAACTGAACTGACACATACTTAGATCGCGGAAGGCAGTGGCCGCATGTTGGACTTCTCGAGGCACTATTCAGCACATGCGCATCAAACACAGAGATCAGGTCCTATCCCTGGCTCTTTGCCATCATTATCTGAGTGTGATGAAATGATAAGACAGCACGGTCGTGTTTACGACTCCTTTGCGCGGATACGGGAGGTTCTTCTTACGCAACAACTAGCTTTGGCAGAACAACGTGCACATGACCAAGGTTACAAAGGTTCCAGCGAGTATGATGAGGATGGGACTGGCTATCAAGACGAGCTCAAGGCTGGTGGCGGATTTGCTGGTGCAGACGCGAAGAAGAGACGAGGGGTTAGTTTCTTGCTCTGGTAATGCTCCAACAGATAACTGAGACTTTCATAGAGAGCTGCGCCGCCAGGCAGATGCCACAGCTGTAACAGAGCAGAGACCCCTGAATGGCGAAGGGGTCCTGATGGTGCTCGGACGTTGTGCAACGCGTGTGGTCTACGTTCGTTAAATCACTATCTTCGTATGTGCAACATGACACTGACAGTCTACTTAGACTATGCAAAATTGACGAGAAAGATGGGATCAAAGACATCGACAGGAGTTCCTAATCTACGACCGAAATCTATGGGGCCGAGTTCACTACCATGTTGAGCTTGATCGTTGCAGCTACCTTGGGCCTTGAAAAAAGACATATCATTCTCTCGTTCCGCGACATCGAGTACACGAGTCATATACAACAAGCGATACTTGTGTGCAATTCTTCGCTATTGTCGGCTTCTGTTGGGGCGTTGAAAGTTTGTGGGGGCATATCAAAATGTCTCTTTTAGGGGACCGCGAATGGGCGAGCTTAGGTGTTCCTGGGGTTGTAATTCATAGACATTCTATGGTGTTTTGCTCCTGTACAGGGTTCTTGGGCGTGCCTTATTAGAGGCTTTCTTACATGATACCGCCTTTCGTCAAGGGCTGTAACAGGTGGTTTTCTGGAGTTTTCCTTGTTGCGTCACGCACAACAGCGACTGATAAGTTCATTGCCTCTGTCTTCTCCATAATCTCATCCGAAAGCCACAATGTAGACATATCGCACGCTTTACGGCATGGTCTACAATCTCACGATCTTGGACTACTGCAAAGCTAGAATATACCGCTTCTACATAGGATGTGAGGGCTGTGTCAAGCCACAACAAAACGCGCCAACTTGTCCAACAATACATCTTCATCTTCTCCACCATCCACTGACACTCGCTAGTCGTCCACGCCAGAACCTCCACCATTCCCCTCGGCTCGCTGAAACAATAAGCTGTGCGTCCGGCAGCACCATCGTCTCCTCGCCTGCGCGTCCGCGTCCCTCAACATTATCTCCCACCCAATCCACCCTCGTGCATCGGCAACCACTACGCCGCGCACGCTTGGCGAAAACCGCCGTATAGAACGCCATCGAGATCGAGCTGTCAAACGCGCAGGACCTTGGTACGGGTACGTGCAGGTGTGTGGATTATGCGGGTCGCCTGCGGAGAGAGCCACGTGGGACGGGCTGGGGTGGGGGAGGGGCAGCGGGTGCGGGTGCGTGCAGATTGGACGGATGGATGGACGGAGGGAGGGAGGCAGGGAGGCAGGGAGGGATAGAACGAGGAGGTTGGTGGGAGGAGGACAAGTACGAGTTGCGGGTCGGTACAGAGGGTGGGTGATGCAGGAGGGGGTTTGACAGGTTTTGTGATGTCGTATTTTCGGACTTGAAGGTAGATGGACGGTCCAGGAAGAAGGTGGGGGATATAGGGGTGGATGAGTTTGGGTGAATTCAGGAGAGTTTGGGGGATAGGGGAGTGTGGGGTCATTGTGAGTTTACGATGGGTACGACTTGTTGTTACTACCGTTACCGTGGTGTGAATCATGCCTTCAGCAATTAGAGTCCGTTTGGACGTAGATTCACTGGATTCAAAGACTGAAGTTTGTTATACTTGAATGCACGTGCGATGTCATACTTCGTAAGACAATACCTCGGTTATCTATAGGATGGATCGGTATCGGCCTCATTCCCGCGCTAGCAGTGCTTGTCATCAGCCTCCATTCCGGCATTAATCAGCAACGTCATGGCAGATCTTACGAATGTATTCACAGTGATACGAAGGAGAGCTTTGATATCAAGGCAGATAGCCCGCATGCTCCAAGTCGGCGACGTTGTTCAACCGGAAAGGGAGACCCATTCTTTATTTGCCATTGCACCGATTGACTTTGACGGTCTTTCGACGTCACTCGGTGGAGAAGAAATATTTCTTACAGGGCCATGCAACACTTCGGGCAGTCCTCTTAACACCTCGTTGACCAGCATGGTCTCTACTTGAGCTTCAGCCCAGTTCAACTATTATTGTGATAGCCGTTAAGCACATCCATCTTCGATCTTACCCCAGGTCCCCCTGTACATGCTTCGATTCCGCACGCAAGCAATCGAGTCGGCGCTCTTTTGGCCATCATTAGTTACGCAAGCCATCGCAACATGGGACTTCTGTAAGACCGAAGGCTGTACTCCGTTCTAGCCATAGCATCTGCGCCGATACTAAGTGATGTACAGAGCTGTAGGCACGCCATTGGCTTGGCCGGATGCCAAAAAGAACGCGGACCACGTCAGAGAGTGGGGCATCGAGGTGAGGATATCGCTAGAGTACACAGATGGCGAAGGGAGCTCTGACAGAGTTGTCAGCAATTACTCGCCATTTGGAGACGCGCTAAGGGCAAGGAACGTAATGCGCTGCTCTGGGGAGACGAAGTAGGCAGACCGCCAAGCGTCTAAAGGCCCCGACGTTAAGATGCATCATAGATCGAGTATCTTGTTGTCGTCTTCGATGAACACGGCCGCACGGTCAAGCTTTCGTTGCGGCAAGCGGACATTCTCAAGGCCTTGGCATCTGATGAAGACCTCTGCAAACAGGGAGGTTGTGTGCCAGACCTGCAGAACGAAGCACGGTACAAATTCAGGGCCGTCTATAGAGATTGCGGATCTGATAGGTTTTAGGCAGAGCCATACGCTTCCGGTATTTCATCCAGAGTTTGGTCGATTCATGCTCGAGGCTACACCCGGCAAGCCATGGGGAATTGGATTCAAGGACCTGTTGGATGTCGAGCCGAACATGAAATTGCGGTCGGTCACTCTACCTGTGACGTCTCTTCTGCTGTAGCTGACGGATGCGTACAAAGACGTGTGATAGCGAAAGATCACATGGAACCGAATGAGTATCCGATAACCTTGACTACTTTCCCTCGATTAGGCACACCAGACGAATTCATATCTCCATACTACCCTCCCTCTGGCGAGAGACTACGGTCACAGTTTCTCCCCGATGAGATAGCCAATCCACACATCCGCTTCCCCACTTTAGCTGCCAATATCCGGTCACGGCGAGGTCGCAAAGTCGAAATCAACGTACCGGTGTTCAAAGACGAGAATACGCCTTGGCCTTTTAAAGATCCAACAGTTGATTATGATCTTCACAATTGGCCTGAGGATGACGATGTCCGCAATGGCGCCTCAAAAGAGAACCACATTTACATGGATGCAATGGCGTTCGGGATGGGCAGCTGTTGCTTGCAAATCACATTCCAGGCTAAAAATATTACGGAAGGTCGGCGGCTATATGATCAACTAAGCCCCTTGGGACCGATCATGCTGGCTTTGACCGCCGCAACACCAATCTACAAAGGCTTTCTGGCAGACACAGATGTGCGGTGGAACCAAATCAGCCGGGCGGTCGATGATAGGACGGCAGAAGAACTTGGAGAGAAGGTAAGTATTGCGATCGCGGTACAAGTCTTCACCACTAACTCTTGCCAGCCACTCAAGAACGATCGATGGCGAATACCGAAATCAAGGTATGCATCGAACTCGACATACATATCTCAGGACCCACGGTTACGGAAGGAATATATGGATCCAGACTTAGTTGTAGATCAAGATCTCAAGCAACGCCTAGAAGATGGCGGTATGGATGATCTCTTGGCTACTCATTTTGCACACCTCTTCATCCGCGATCCGATCGTCATCTTCGCCGAAGATGTGAAGGAGCTTGACCTCAACAAGACCGATCATTTTGAAAATCTGCAATCAACAAATTGGCAGCATATGCGTTTCAAGCCACCACCGCACGACAAGGACACTGGCTGGCGAGTGGAGTTCAGACCGATGGAGATCCAGATCACAGATTTTGAGAACGCAGCCTTCTCCATCTTCATTGTATTGATCACTCGCGCTATCTTGAGCTTCGACCTCAACTTTTACATTCCTATTCCAAGGACTACCGAAAACATGGAGACGGCGCATGGTCGTAATGCTGTGCTATATCGAAAGTTTTTTTTTCGAAAGAATCCATTCCCGTCACGGCCTGTCAAAGCCGGTAATGGGGCTTCCGGTACCTCTACACCCGTTCAAGCAAGTCGACCACCAACGCCTTTTGGTCCAGTGGAGGACGAATATGAGCTTATGACCATCGACGAAATCATCAACGGCCAAGCATCGAAGTCTGATGAAGGGTTTCCAGGTCTCGTGCCGCTTGTCGAAAGCTACCTCAACTCCGTTAACGTGGACGTGGAGACAAGATGCGAGCTTGCAAGGTATCTTGATCTGATTCAGAAACGAGCAAATGGCACCTTGTGGACCGGCGCAAAGTGGATCAGGCATTTCGTAGGGGAGCATCCGGAATATAAGAGGGATAGTGTTGTCAGTGAGGGGATCTGCTACGATTTGCTGAAGGCTGTGGAGGATATCACTCGAGGCGAATGTAAGAACGGAGGGGTGGGGGTGGAGATGTTCAAAGCGAGGGGACCGACCAACTCATATGGGACTGGTCTGGTTAATCGTGATATTGTTGGATAAATAGGAGAAATTAACTATCTGTACCATTCACATATTGTCATCATCAACATCAGTCTCACTGCTAGACAAACTTCCAAGGTTCCAACTGTAGCATGCACTGACCAGACTGAAGATCCACCGGAAGAATTGCCCGACGACCGCGTCCCACCAACAAACTCGTCGAAGTGCGTATTGCAATTCCCACATTTTCGATGCCCGCAGAACTCGCAATCTCCTATACCGGGCCTCATATCGCTGCCTGTTGGGCATTGACACTGTCCGAGTTCGTCAGCTTTGTGTACGGCTGTTTTTAAGGGAGACGCGGACACAGTCCCAGAACCCGTGAACCCTGTCACAGGATGAGTCTGACGTCTCGCCGTCTTCTGCCACTTCGCTCGCTTGTTCTTCTTCTTCGTCTTCCTCGTCTTCCTCCTCCTCCTCCTCCTCCTCCTCTCCATCTCCCTCTTCCTCTTCCTCCTCCTCCTCTCCTCTGAGGGATTTGCGGGCATTGTCCCAATACTTATTTACCTCGTCGCGCCATCTCTCCGAAGACTTGCCCTCTTCTCTGACGCCCTCTTCTTCTTTGTCTGTTTCTCCTTCTTTGTCCTCTTCTTTTTCCTTCCCTTCCCTTCCCACCTCTTCTCCTCCTTCTCCATCCCTTTCTCTCGTTCTCGTTCTTTCCCTACACCTTCACTCACACCCAACCCTCCGCTCTCAGCACCACAAGAACACATATCCGCCTACCACCCCTAATCTGTAATTCCCCTTCTTCTTCTTCTTCAAAGCTTCGGATGGATTCAACGTCAACGACTTTACAACGTCTTCTTTTCTCTTCTTTTCTCTTCTCTTTCGCCTCTCTTACGATGCTCGTTCGCCTCTCTCTTACAACGCCCCTGTGTCAAGACCGATTCAATTCTACAGAAAGGATGAAGAAGAAGGGGGGGGGGGGGTTTATATAGTTAGTTATTTAGTACGAAGAGGCGCACGCGATCTTACAAACGCGGAGAGGGGGACAACTCATCCGCCAACTCATTCTCACACAACCACCCACAGACACACTCTCTCCGTCTCTCCGTGTGTCAGCGCTCCATAGCTTGAATCAAACCAAAGTATCCTTCACCGATCGAATGACAGCGGATGTTGACGAAGTGTATACAATCTCCACAATCATCATCACCCAACCCTTTACTGCAATTGGTGGAGGTAGGTGGTGGTTGGCAATTCGATTTCAAACAGAGCAAATGTTGTTTGTTCACATATGTATGCAGCGTTGTCGGTCGGTCGGTCGTTCGGTCCACTGCTGCTGCTGCTGGACTGGTAGATGGATGGAAAGATTGAGTGATAGTTTGGGGTTTTGGCGCAGGATGATTGATTGCTTTGGTTGAGTGAGTGAGTGACTAACTGACTGACCGAAGTGGGATTGCGGTTACTCCAAGACCGACGCGGCCTTACAGATCTCATCATCATCAACCTCACCTCCCGTTTCCCCTCTCTCCTCCCATACATCTCATCTCACCAACACAAACACACACTACAAACAGCCACCACGACCCCGCCGAAGCCATCCTTCAACAAAGACATCCAAGTCCCTCTTAAAAGAAAAACCAAGAACAGAGAAAAGAGCAGAAAAACCTGACAAGACAAAGGTGCAGGATCATTGAATCTTGACCGGTGACAATGTAGTCATGTCGACGGCATGGGAAGCTTCTCCTGTCGAAGCGTCGGAGTCATCGCATGGGACGGCTATGATGATGAAGGTAAACGTCTATTTACTTATAGTGGGGATGAAGAAGGACCTTGCTTAGGAAAGAAAGGAAGAGGAATGTCCTCCGCATCTGATGCTTGCCCTTGCTGCAGCCTTGACGACACACGTAAATAACGCTCTGGCCGCGTGACTGAAAGGGTGTGATCGAGGGGGCGCCTTGGGTACGATATCTAGAAATCGCTGCAGTAGAGCGAAATTTCTTCACAACCCTAATAGAAAGGTGACAATGGAGGAAAGAAGGGAACCCGTCGATAGGAACATTGACCTCGCAATGCGGCGAGTCTTCGAGGAATTCTGCCTGCCTTGACCGATAACCCCTGGTATCTAATAGCGGAATGTTTCACTCAAGGATACGCCTAGCAGTCTGCTAGAACCTTTTGTTCCAGGGGACCACTGGGATAGAATTGGGCAGAACCTTAATTCCAGCGACGGTATACTTCACGTAGTATGGACCCCTCATAGACTTTACCGTTGACTTGTCACCGACCCAGGCGTAGCCAGTGTACCCACAACATCTTCCATTCTGTTTGCGGCTTGAGGATCGGAATTATTATCGGTCGATTGGTTGGGGGTCGTGGGTCGGTGATGCTAATGGAGGTTGACAAAGCTGATTACCTGATTAAGCGTTGCGATGATGACCGACTTTGTCTGGACTTGATGTATGCCTCGAAGTTGGATCGAGAGCTACGGTGGGGTTGTCGTGGGCAGTCGCTCCGGACGCAGTGACAGATGGTTCGCGGCTTTGCGTGCCCTAGCGTAGCGTTTGTCGCAGAATCGCCAGCGTATTGCTATCGCTATCGCTATCGATCCATGGCCCCTTGACGTTGACGGTCCGGGTCATGACAGGCGCCTTGTAACTGGTTTTGTCCTGTGAGTCGAAGCGGAGAGCATTGCTCTCGTCGAGTGACCTGCCTCTAGCAGGGTGTACCTAGATCCACCAACGCCAATTGACAGATACCGACTACCTCCAGATGTCAGTCAATGGGGAGGTAAGTTACGCGCGGTAGTCTGCTTCATCGTGGGAAACCGTGGCTGCAGCGTCGTAGTATCCGAGCTCTTTAGTCTTCCATAGGCGTTTCGCAACTGGAGGTTGAACGCTTATCAATACTCTCAAATATATTCGCGTATGGTCCACGTGTAGGTGTGTCGGATATGTAGTGCGGACTTGACGCGTATGCCCTCTGTTGAAGTACGAGTAGATTGAGTGAGGTGAGATTTCAAATGTGGCGAACAGGCTTTCCATCAGAGATTTTGAACGCGGCGTGGACGCTATAATGCACGCACGCAGAATTCGGACGTCATTGGGAACAAAGATAAGTATTAGAGCGCTTCGGAAAGACTCAAGATCCATCATCACTGCGCTCTGCATGTGATTAGAGGAGATGGTTGTTTGACAGCTTGTGGAACACGCTCCGATGCTTGGTCAGTTAGAATTAAAGTATTGACAGCAAGATGAGTTGACGGGAACGAGATGCCACGCGGGAAAGCTCCAGGAGCTTCGATTTGTTTGCTGAACAGTCTGTCGAGTAGTCTATAGGTATCTTGAGTACAAAGACAACGGAATAAAGATAGAAGATGCAATTAATTAGACATTCGTTCGGAAAAAGACAGAACAGGTAAGCTAACTTCACACCAAGCACAGGTTGCAAACCTTCGCTCAAGCAACTTTTTCACGCCCCTTCAGGTAGCGTGCAATCTTCGATACTGGAGAAGACGCGGTTATTCTTCAGATTAGGCTTGTGCGGCAACCGCAGACACATCCTCCGGGTTATGCTGGGAGAATTCTTCCACCCAGAGCATCTGCTCCTCCGTATCAGCAGCAGTATCGTACAAGGACACCTGGGAGGAATTTCAGCACAAGCCCAGATTGGTCTATAAGAGCGACTTCTTACTGCAGTCTTATTAGAGAAAAGTCTCCATGAGTGGGCACGGGGGTTGAACAGCGCAGGTAGCCCGAACCCACCGGTGTTCTCCTGGTCATCCTTCACAATCTCCGCAATCTCCGTCTGGATGTCTGCAAAGGTCTCGAACGGGATGAAGGCGATTTTGTTCTCGAGACAGTATTTCTCTAGATAGAGACCCTTGCGTGCGAAGAGGATGTCTGCATGACGAGCGGCAGGGAGATCGGAGATACCGTCACCAATGAAGACAATCAAGGGGATCGTGCTATCCACGGATGCGCTATCGCGGTGCTCGGCGATGGACTGACCCTTGTCGTGGCCGAAGTCGCACTCGTGGCGCCAGATAGGCTTCCAGTATGAGCCATCGGGCATGATCTCAGCGCAGTTGGCGATGACATCGATGCGGGCGGACTATTACCATGAGTGTCCGATCACGATTGACAAGGGCGGATGGTCTTCTTACTTCTTCCTCACCCAGATAATGGTCCAACACCCGTCTTAGTACTGGCTCCAGGCCGGCGGAGAGGACATGGAACGGAATGTTGTGATTTATGCAGAAATGGTGAAAGGTCCGGAAACCGGGATCTATCTTGAGGGATGTCTTCATGACTTCAAAAGCATGGTCAAGCGGTATCTGTAGTGCGATATGATCAGCCGCTGCATCAAAATCCAGTAGGGCTTTTGTGCTTACGTTCAGGGACCCCCACATTTCCGCAAATACCTCCTTGAAAGGTCTCTCACCCGATTTGATCTGCCGACTGAGCATCTTGCGGACTTCTGTACCGCAGCCATGACTATCAAATAAGACATGTCCCGTGTCTTGCAAGAAGATTGTGCCATCGAAGTCTGCCGAAGAATGAGATGTTAGTTGTTGCGGTTGAAGTACTTTGTATGTGTATTTATATCACAATCAGGCGTCGATGCGATTGGATTAGAGACGAGATGATCGACGTGACTAAGATCGCGTACCTGAAAAGCAAACGATCTTCCTCTTTGTGCCAACCATGCCCGGCGTGCTGGTGATTATATTGTAGCTATCCTTGGAAACCTTCAAGCTACCGGCGCTCTTCTCGGACGGAAGCTCGACACTCACAGGAACGATAGCTGAAGGCATCTTTCCGTATCCGATGTGCTGCGTGTGAGGTGAAAGAGATTAAGCTGGGAGACGATAGCCCCACGAGAGGAGATACGAAGAGTGAATTATTTCGAGACGTAACGGGAATTAAGTCGAATGCGAGGAGTCTTATGGGACTGCAATTGACGAGGGGCAGGTAGCTGCCCTTTTAGGTACTTCATGGAATCGGCAACGTGCGCAGTGGACCTGCCAGATGAGACCGTGCTTCTGGCCAGACTCAGGGTGAAATATCTGTTGAATTCCCAATCTCTGATAGAACCGCGACGCGTGAAGCATGGCGGCCCACTTAATGATGAAGCGCTTTTGGGCTCACGGTCCTTTATCTCGTGGAAGCCGGATTCGGAGGGGCACAACCCTCAAAACAATCACCAATGCGACGCTATGTCCATAACTTGAAAATCACCTAACTCCTTGATAACGTCTACCTTAGGTGGCCTCCGAATGCTCATCTGACGAAGCAATAGCTTCAGTCACTTGATAGGTGATGGGTGATGTTCTCGTGCCTGTTAGACGGACTGCCTCTAGAAGCTACGATTCTTGGCGGTTATCGCATATATGAATTACGCCTGCTGCGGAAGACGATGTACTCGTATCGTCCAGCCGCAACGTTAAAGCCACTGCCGACCATCAAGTCCGTGCCATCTTGCGTCGACTAAGTTACCTTACAGAACGTACATGCGAATTTCTAATCTCATCAAGGGATTTTGTTGAAGAACCCGGCGTGCCGAATATTCATGCAGTCAAGATACCACCTCTGCAGATCTGCCGTAAGCGATTCATCGTCTGCTTGACCTGCATTCGCTGTCACCAACTTGGGAGTGTTAATTTGCCCGCAACTACCGCTTTTTCAAATCCTGATAGATTATTCTCGACAGTCACCTGCTGGAGAGTACAGGCGACGCCGTCCCGCTCCCGTCTACATCGCTTCTTGCAACCGAAGCAAGGCCCATCCCGTCACATGAAAATAGAAATACTATGACGCTAACTTCGCTGAATACTTCGTCGCTGCTTGTTCGAATAACGCGCTCTTCTCTTGGACGTCTGATAGGAATGCGTGTTGAGGCGCTGTTGACTGCAGCAAACTGTCGCGCGCAAAGCTTATCAGTAATGGTGATCGTTCGGAAAGACAGAGATGAGAGCCGACGTACGAGACGAGGTCGGTGGTATCCTTCCCTGACAGCACTGAAAGCACAATGGTATTGGCGATGGCTTCTGCATCGCGAGAGTCGTTTTGCATTGCTTGCTGCAAGGCTGCCTCTGCTTCTGGCAGACGTCCGAGATGCAGATCTGCAACAGCTTGACCGATAAGGCTTCTGGTTGCCGAAGTTGAAGGCCCTTGCGCCATCTCTTCAAAGACGTAAAATGCTTGCTGGTACTTCTCTCCGCCCTGCGCACAGTCGATCATGCTTCAGTAATGACTGGATTTCAAGATAGATAAAGCGCCATACCACACGTAGCCCGACCCATGATTCTGCAATGTTGACGAGTAAGCTGTCTTGAGCCCACCTCCTCGCATCCTGCACTTCCTTCAGGGCTAGGTCTGTCCGGTTCTGCTGCAAATGAATTTGAACCATCAAGGCTACACTGCATCACACCACGCATCAATTTCGGGTCCCCGATGAGAGGAAGTTCATTGCGCTCATGTGTGATCATCTTACGCTTCAAGGTTCCCCTGATGCTTCGCCAACAGCGTCAACGCGTCCTCACTCTGTCCCTCTGCCTGTAATACCGTGCCACCAAGTACTTGTACCGTTCCGTTCTCAGACGACGTCGACACCAAGTGTTCCACCGCTTTCAAGGCACCGGAAGTATTTCCTACAGCGTATTGCGCCAAAGCTTTCACAGCGGCCAGATCCGGCACTTGGTCTGCTCCTTCTACCTGCGCAATGACTTCTTCGGCTTTTCCGATCGCTATTTGGGCACGAAGGTGAAGTACACGGGCTGGAACGGCATTCTCAGCCGATAGGGAGCTGGTGTCGAAGTCGATCACAGTTTGATACTGGCCTTGATAGAAGGCATTGTGTATATTCAGCAGCTCTGTAATTACTGTCAGTCCTTGACCAACACAGTCTTCGGCACTGGCTCAGCCACTTACCTCCTTCTGCTGAAAAGGGGTCCATGCTTGCCAGACGTGATTTCTGGCGTGATTTCTCTTTACGTGGTAGCTGTGGAATAGTTCTTGCGTGTCAGATGTCTCTACTTGTACAGTCCGTATTCGGCAACGCTTGCCAAGCCTCACTCTACCTTTATCCAACAATACATGTAAGACTCAATTTCGTTAGCCACTGCAATAACACCCTTGCAGATCTACAAAACCCTAGCACGGACGAATCAACCGCTCAGCGCGATGTCCGATCGGAAAGGTCCTGGTCTCGCCATTCATGATTGAAAATTGTGCAAGCTGTCTCCTACCGTCACTGGACATCTGCAGTCGACCCACCTTGCATCTGCTCGACATTACTGATTGGCGTTCACTAGATGCAGCGGAGATCCAAGTCTATTGAAATATCGGACAGACGATGTAACACTACATTCAGGCAGATTACTGGAGCTTAAGTACGGACAACCTTGAAAAAGATAACAGAAAGGCATCAACAGCCCTGAACATGGTGTGATTGAGATACCACTCTTCCCAACACTGGTCTTCTCTACCGGGGTATCAACTTTATTTATGGCTGGAATTCATTTCCATGCTTCCATTTCTTGGACGGAGTGGGCATTGCTTGTGGAGGTGGAAGCGTTTCAGGGTTGTATTGCCTCTTTTGGGTTTTGCAGCCCTTGCTATTGGCGATGTCGTCTTCTGGGTCCGAACCTATTCGAAGTTGGGCGCGGACCCCATCCCAGAATCTTTCTCTCTCTGTGCGGGCTCTGCGCTGTTCGTTGAATATGTCTTTATGTCGGTCTTCCTGATGATCTCTGTCTACCCTCTTATCTAGAAGAGCCATCGACTCTTCTGCTTTGCTTCTTGACCTTTCTGGAGTCCTGCTTCGAACTTCCCTACTTTGAAGTTCGTTCCCCATGATCGACAATGTCTCTTGATGTTCCAAGTCAGCCACCAGGTGTTTAAGGTACCTTTTCGACGTAAGCATAGACAACGGGCTCCTGAGTCGTATCTCGCCTGACTCTATCTTCGTTGCATCGACGGCTAATGGTCGTTGATTTGTCTCTGCAGTGTGGGAGCGCCGCTCTTTCAGTGTTGCATTCGGCATGGCCTTTTGTTGCACTGGCTCTTTCCTGAGACTCGTGGCAGTTAAACTTCACACGTTCTGATTTTCTACCCATGTTTCATAGATCTAGAAATGCTTAACATGGCTCAGTCACTATATTATTGTTGGTGCAGTGACGCTCGACCAAGTCCAATTCACTGGGCATATACCCGAAACGAGGGTTCAGGAGTCACAGTACTCTCCTTGACAGCATGATCTATCATCAACTCCCAACTTAGCCTCAGAAGGAGTCTCGGATCTGTTGATGACGTGCCATGCCGAGCGAAAGGCGTGCAATCGCGCACTGTGACTTGGAAGCGCTAGGTCGTTTCCAAAGTCTCAAGATACTTGATGATGGCGTCAGTGGACACAACGGAGTTGCAGGAAACCTGAACGAGGGTGTCTTCGTGGTCAAGAGGCTAAGAGATGGGAAGATATGTGTTCAGAAAAGGATCCCGGCTACGAACGACGCCCTAATTAACGAGATCAAGATCCTTCAGGATCTGTACCACCCCAACATCTGTCAGTACATCGATGGCTTTATCTCCGAGGACGATCCGCCTCCGTTGCGAGCAAGCCTTTATATGGAATACTGCGACCTTGGGAACATGGAATCTCTCCTCGGCAAATATCGAAATCATAGTCAGAGACCTCGAGCCCGAGCCTATATCCCCGAAGCCTTTCTATGGAAAACCTTTCTCGAGCTCTCCAGCGCACTGCAGTATCTCCATCACGGTATTGAGGCTGGAGGTCCATTCATACCAAAAGACCCTCCTGCATGGCGGAGAGTGCTACACCGCGACATCAAACCTGCCAATATCTTCTTGAAAAGTAGTCCTTACTTGACATATCCTACAGTGGTTCTGGGCGACTTTGGATGTGCCACTAAGTACGGGATAAAAGACTGGAACGACATTACGAGCATCATCGGTACACGGTTGTGGCAGCCTCCAGAGCTACCACAACATACAGCACGTGGCGACGTCTGGTCCCTTGGCGCGGTCATACAAGCCTTATGCCGGCTTGACGAAGGGCCGGTTGGATCACCTCCCGCAGGGGTAGACCATCATAGTTGGTCTATTTCGCCAGAAGCTCGACAACCGAAACGTGCAGGAAATCACTACTCCAAAGAGCTGAACCATGCCCTCGCCTCAGCATTGACCATGCAGAAAGACGAAAGGCCGTTTGCCTACAAGCTTTACCGGGACGTCAAGTACTTTCTGCAGAGTGCCCGCCGTAAGTGGGGGTTGCGTGATGAGCCTTTCCCTGCTTGGGCATTCGATCGGAGGTAAGGAATGTTCATAAAGCGATGCTTTCTGTAGCTGAATAGTCGCTGCACCCAGCTCTTCGTACTTGGTATCATCTCCGGTCTTCGCTGCTCAACGATTATCGACTCTGTACTGACTAAATCGCAGAGAAAATGTCAATGAAAACGAGAGTTCCAGAAAATCAAGTAACAAGAACTCGATCCCCAGATATCCAAACCGCAAACATTCGACCAGTTGGGACCCAGTCAGCAAAAGTCAGCGCGTTCGTCAAGCCCGTCGTGATGAGGGCGGTTGCTGCACTGTGCAATAAGTGTTTCGATCTGTCGCGGGACTTTCGATCTTAGCTGCCATGCACAACTATGCCGAATGCTGGTAGAATGACCTTTCTTGCTGATAGTCAAGGTTCTTCAAGGAAGTAGAGAGTACGGATATCCAAGCAAACGAACGCTGAGCCCTGATGTCGGTCATGCATGCGCGCCCGATCATGCCTTGAACATACCGACAGCTCGAATTCTCATATCTTATGTTCTGGCAATTGCTACGTGTAAATCACATCATCACTCAATACCTGTCGAAAGTAATAAGCTAATGCCGGTCCGTAATGGACATGCTTCCCCGCATCTGCTCGTGGTGTATTGTAGACGATCCTTCCTTTGATGGATCTTGCGCACTAACCGGAAGCTTGTACGGCTATGAACTAGACCACATTCGATCCTACGGCGCGGAAAAGTAGTCTCAATCTGGCTAAAGTAAGAGCTTCGACGACTAAAACGGCTGTTTACTTCGTCACTGGCACGGAAAGAAGACATGAGGGCCAAAGTCATGACGATAGAAATGTGGCAACCATGTGGCCGGAAGTCAAAACCCGAGAGGAGCCCTCCTTCTACACAGCTATACAGCTATACCTCTTGTCTTGTACGTCGCTTTGTCGTCAACGTGTGCTCAATCTCGGCCAACATAGTATCGCATTGCTACTGACTCCGCAACATCGAGTAACCCAACAGTTACCATGCGCTGCTCAATCATCTCTTTGGCCATCGGCCTCCTGCCCGCAGTTTTCGCAGCTCCGCTCATTGAGAAGAGAGCCCTAACGAGCGCCGACGTGTCTGTCCTTCAATTGGCGTTGTACCTCGAGCACCTGGAGTTCAACCTGTACAGCAGTGGGTTCAATGATTTCAGCGATGCACAGTACATCGCTGCTGGCTTTCCTCCAGGCTTCAGGGCTAATGTTGGACTCATCGCCTCGGTATGTGTGGACGAGAGACCATTGCCTGATGTTGTTGCTAACAACCCTACTTCTATCAGCATGAATCTACCCATATCGCGGCGATCACGCAAGTGCTCCAGAGCAACGGGGTTGCCCCAGTTCCGAGTTGCTCATACAAATTCCCGTTCAATGATCCCAAGACCTTTGTCGCACTGGCTAATATGATTACTACGTAAGTACAATTCCCAATCAAAAATCTGGGGCTAAGTTACTCATCTCATCACTCAAGTGTCGGCATTGGCGCCTATCTCGGCGGTGCTGCTCCATTATCAGATAATCCCAGTCTCCTTACCACTGCCAGCTCGATCCTTACCGTCGAAGCCCGCCATGACTCGTACCTTCGTGCTGGCTTGGGCGCCATTCCCTTTCCCACGCCCTTTGACACGGTTCTGAGCGGTGTGTTTGCCTATAATTTGGCGCAGATGTTCGTCGTTGCGTGCCCGCAGAACCTACCCCTTATCGTCCTCCCGAAACTCACCCTTGCGGCCCCGATGCCGTCATTAAACCTGCAGCCGCCAACGCCGGCTGGAACGATTCTGACCTTCAACTGGGATCCGAAACAGTTTTTCGTCACGGTGGACCCCAACGCGCCTTTGTACATAGCGTTCGTTGATCAAATAGCCCAGACTTTCTTTGCGAAACTCACGATCTCCGGAACTGGAAGTGGAACCGTCGCAGTACCCGAGGGTGTGGCTGGCATTGCGTTTGCTGTCTTGACGACTTTCCAAGGGCCGTTGACTCTGGAGCAGTTGACGCAATTTGGCACACTCGCTGGGCCCGCGGAGGTGCCCTTGAGCTAAAGGTTGAAGTTCTCAGGGCAGAAAGGACTTGGGATCGACGTATGATGAGGTGGATTTAATATGATACGTGATGATATGACCTATGACTTAGGGGTTAGAAATTAGGGGTTCCGCTTGTCGGAGTTATGGGCCATGATCTTTTATTCTTTGTGCATAATTCCCGTCCTGTTTCTTCGATATCTATCAATTGTAGTATCCCTTGCTATCAAATTCTGTTCCAGAACAGCCAAAGTTCAGAAAAGTCATGTTCATCCACCTTCTGATTTACCCTGTCCATCAATACATACCTTTTCTCGACCTTCTCTTCATGTGATGGGAGTAGCTGTTAGAGATCATGCTTGGTATCGTGCAGACTTCTCTCTAGCTCTTCACGTACGCAATCGGACCCACTCTTCCTTCAGATATGTTCACACATCCGGAATGGTTCCTACAGCGATCACAGTGTCGTTCTGCAGTCCAGGTTATCTGCCAAAGTTATTTAGCCTGCTGCTGCTGCTGCCGCTGCTTTAGCTGGCGCTTCTCCCAAAAGGTTGCAGTGGAAGGGTGGTTATGTCCTTTCCCCAGCGGACCGCCGTTCTATTCCTTCCAAGCGGACGATGTCTCAGGCCACCTGTTCGTACTAAATCACTGCCTGAGGAGCGTCGACACTACTACTACATAGGCTGCTCATCTGGGGGTTAAATCCGGGCAAAAGAGTCATGTCTTGACACGGGGCCCCAGCCAACACTCCACTACCTGGTCTGCCTGGGCAATTGGAATGGTGAATTGAGGTGCGGCGGGGTCTGTTAGGCGCTGGTGCATTGTCGAGCGGAATTCCAGCAGGCATTGGGAGCAACGCGTGGATCGAAGGGTGCGCGCGACGCGAAGGGGCGGAATTAATTTGAGGCCATCAGCAATGGTCTCCCGTGGCCGTAGGCGGCCACCCGAGTTCGAGCGACTTGTTAAGTTTGTGGCAGGTCGGGTGGCCGAAGTTGAGGAAGCTCTGTAGGATAGACCATGAGTGGCTAGGGCGAGAGATACGGTAGGTCCAGGGATCCAAGCTGTGGGGCTGAAGATCGAGCTCCGAGTGAGTAGGACGTATTTGGATAAGGATGCAAGACGATGCCGGAATATGAAAACATAGGTTCAACGCGTGGTATGTTGATTACTGAGTTACGGACTCCCTTGTGAAAAGATGGAGGAGGACTTTGTCGGCAACACAGGCTAACGCGAGGAGGGCATGGCCCATGTGAGATTTACTGAATTGTCTGCATGTCTCGGCTCAATACACATGGTAGGATTACCGATTAGCCCAAGATATCCAAGATGCAAAGTCTTGGATCTACAACCAAGTACAGCCAAGCCAACACGTTCACACCCCACACCAGCAATGCTCTATCTCGAAGGCGTAAGGAAAATAATACTCTGCAACACTTTCCTTCTCACCATTTTTGTGCATCCCGGCTCTATTGCGTAGACATGCGGTTTACTTCCTCATCTCGCACACGTGCCGGGCCATCATCAAAACAGGATGTTAACGAAGGAGAACGGGAAAAGGGGATTGATGTATCTCCGCCGGGCCTGTGGTGCCCTCCGCAAAGCATAAAGTCTTCCGATGCGGTTCTAGTCCTGCCTCCTTCCATCGTGATACTCAATCAGCGTCCCTTGCAGCCGGAGTGTCAA
>JAABUP010004215.1_pt1 | contig 23886 bp, 32 predicted proteins | sample 5559201 | NCBI WGS metagenome assembly JAABUP01 (sample SAMN10711887, study PRJNA513373) | rock metagenome | isolation source: Antarctica rocks | place: Antarctica
CTGTGCTGTGTAAGTTCCTGAGCTGCTGCGTTTTGAGCTGCAGCTGGCCGTAGGGCTCCATGATCAGAGCTTTTGCCCGCTGCAATGCAGACTGTACAGTCTCCACTGCCAGACTGATGCCTTGCATCGCTGTTTCAGTGTCCCTGAGCTGCGCTGCCTGTTGCAAAACTTCTGGCCGTCTGTGTAGTACTTCCTCTCGCAGAGACAGCTGGAGACCTTGAATACGGTCTTGCAGCATGCGCGTCTGAGCTTGCGCAGTTGTGTGGCTACCAGCAAGAGCGTTACTGGCAAACTCAGTGGCGTCGAAAGAGTCCTGAAGGAAAGGGGTGTATGCAGCATCGTCTTGCAGATTGCCGGCAGCAATCGGATCGGATGCTTCTCCCCCTTTGCCCATGATCTGATACAGGTTGAGTCGATCAACACAATATGCAGTGTTGGCGGTGATATTGCCGCAAGCTTTGACTTGGTGACCTAACCGCACTGATCACTGCACGTGCACACCATCTGCCTCGACGTTCAACAAAGGCACATCGCAGTCTTGTGATTGGTGACCATCAAATGACGTAGCCAGCTGCTTTCAGGTGTACGAAAGGCGTGAGCATGAAGCTGATCAGAGTATCAGCGCTGGTACGACCGGAGAGGCCGCTGTTTCATCTTCTCATATTGTGACTGAGGAGATTCAGGGCTATTGGTAGTGCTTGGGGTTTGGTTTTGGGTCAACATGACTCATACATCTGCACATTTTGCTTTGTGCACACAGTTGTCTGCAACCGTGCGACACCATTCCGATTCTGTAACATTGACGTTGATTGGTCGACAAAGGCTTGACGCATTGCATTTGCTGGTGCAAGATCTTGCCATACTTTTGGTCATCTGAGTCAGCCCGAGGCTGCTGCTTGATGACGTCACAGGAAAATCGGCAGGACAAGCCATACCGGAGATGCAGCCTGCAGACCATCTGCGGACCAGCCAGCCCTGGAAGCAGTTTATTTTCAGCATCTGGGCATTGTCATTGACTCAGTGACAAAGTGCCACACCCTGTACTGGCCACTGTTGTTGAGCCAGGTGTGTTTCCGGGCTTCTGAATTGCTGTGTACATGTATCACAGGCTTGAGTAGCTCTAAATAGTTGCTTTCCAAGCTCAACCTTGTGAGTGGCACACACGTCTTTGAGAGCCAGTGTGAATGTTGCAGGGCATCAGCAGTTGTACGAGTAGAATGCGTGAGCTTATATAAGCATATATGTGCCCACAATTTTGCCATCATTGGGCATGTCAATTCAAGTTTCAACAAGCCAGGCATGGTGCCTACCCATGGCTTTACCAGGATGATCATCAAGCCAATCAGCCACTTGCAGCTTAATAAATTCAATGGCTGTCATGCCCAGACTTAGAGGAAACCTGCGGGGGTGACATCGTTGGTCAGTGCCTAGCACAACTACCATTTGGTGGTGGGCCTGACCATTAAAATGAAGCACAATGTACGGCGTATGTATTGCATCAGACCATGCTGCGGCATGTTGAGCTCCTGAGGTACTTCATGCGCGGGTTAAGTATCCCTGCAAACCAGACATCATACTGCATGGGCAATCATATGCACAGTTTGTTGTGCTTGCAACTTGCAAAATGCTTATGCTACATCTCATGGATGTCTACTAATTGGAAGTCAGTCAGAAAGTGATCCACAGAGGAGTGTTATGCAGCTTGCACATGTAATCAAAGCCCTGACTAGCTGTGTTTCTGCTCTGCAGTGCCTGCCAAAGGATTGGTTCTTTCATTGTGAGCTTTGGCTATGCCTTCAGCATGTATGAAACTGTGGCATGTCTGGACTGCAGTCGACCTGTGCTGGATATGCGAAAGGAACAGGAACAGCAGACAAAACACCGCAGCGTCCGGCCTGCTCAGGCATGAGTCCCAATTTTGTGCAGGCAGCTGATTTGACGATGGCATGCTGCTGCCTGAAGGTGTTGTAGTCCCAAAAGCCTTAGGGTACCACAGACCGCATGGCTGGGTCTTATATGGGTCTCGCTTTATGTATCACTGCATAGGTGCCTGGCAGTTCCTCTGTCACTGAGTGTGTCTGCATTGCGATCACCTAATCATTGATGTTCCACGCCTCATCTGTACAACAGTTCCGCAAGATCCATCATGCACAATCAATTCTTGATTGCATCTATGTTTCGCTGGAAGTTCACACGTGTCACTGTGCGTGCCCGTTGCACCCTTTGTAGGGGGATCAAGGAATCACTCTGACAGGGCCTCACCACCACCAATGGACCTGTAACGAGCTGGCTGCATTACCTCTTGCTTGGAATAGTTGTCCACGGATTTACAGGACTTTTATGTCCGGCCAGTTGTTGCCCGGATCTCACCACACGGACGCATGTCGACATTTTGCTCATTGCTGCAAGCAACACAACATTTGTGTACGATGATTCTGTTAAAAATGCTGTGGCATTGAGCTGACTTGTCAAGCTCACATGTGTGGTTCAGCGACAATTGACACAGGACTGCAGTTGCCAGCCACTTGTCAGTCAATCTGGTCAAGAGGGATGCTGACAACCCACCAGACCCCTCAAGTTGAAAGTCTTTATATTTCTGTACTTACGACTACACGTCACTGTGGCATGCCAGGCAGACCCTACAGCTGGCAAGGCTACAACATTGTCACAATGGGTTGTAGCAGCTGCACAGATTATGATATGTACCATCAGCTCAAGCCCAGCCAGGTGAGCGGATAGCGGTGTGGATAGTTCTCCCACGTGAAGCCAGGGTAAGGAGTGCAGCAGCTGCTAATCAGGCATACTTCCTGAATACAGACGAAATATGACAGCTGAAGTCTTGGGAAGTGTTCTCTGAGTTGACACTGAACAAATTTGTGATGACTACGAATGACTTGTTGGGTTGGTACAGCAGTAGTACATGCTTCAACACAAGTTTGCTGGGTGGACATTCAATCTGAGTATTGCTTATGCTTCCAACAGAGCAAGTGGATAGGTGGTCATAGCCTTGCTTGCTGCAACACGTTTCTGGTGCCAAAGGCTGTAAACAAGATGCGTCAACTGCACAGTGGACCAATGCACACATACAATTGCAATTTAGGTGACTTGCAGGATTCAAGTCAAATGCATCTTTGCATTTCAATGCATCCTTGAAAACGTGCTACTGGATCGCATACATCAAGGCAGCACATGTGCACTACAGTTGATTGACAACCATGCATGACCACCATATATCTTGTATGGTGCCACCCAACCTCAAGACCTGGGACATGGCCATGCCGCTGAATGTGTGGACATTGCAAATATGGGCACAGAGTATACACTGTACAACACATAACTGCACCGCAAAACAGAACTATGCTTTCAAAAGCTGGCTGTTATGACTCTAATTCATTGCATGAGGTGGCATCAAAACTAGTTTGAGGCAATTCAGAGCAGGCAGAAAAGAACTGCATTGCCACTTGGTCCATCCATGCTGTACCAAAAGGCCACAAGCCTTGCAAGAACGCCACATGACCTCCACGCGATGTCACAGCAAGGACTGTATTTTTGCTGCCTTTGCACTCCTGCATGCACACAAGAGGCTGTCTCAAGCTGAGCAGATTGATCAACAGAATAAAGTACCAAAATGGAGTTGCCCAATGACAATATGGGTACAGAAGTCTACTCCTTCGTCACGACGTCTATGACAAACAGGAAATAGATAGTCTATCAGCCCTTGGCGGCTTTTCAGGCATGCATCATAAGCATGCTGATACACATTGGACTACAACATAGGGCATGGCAGTTTGGACATCATTCCATGCTGCTGGCAATGCATGCATACTGCAAACATAGCTGCTTACCTTTATTGGCAAATGGCCAAGAAATGGATCATCTTCAGCAATCAGGAATAGGGATGGCGTCTGTATCTGAGGTATAAATTGCATACTAGATGATGCTGTGTAGTAGTCCTCTGCTGTCTCATACCCAAACAATTTGCAAACAACCCTTTCATCAAGGTGCTCAATTGTCTTTGACTCTGCTATTGATTTCATGTCTATCTCAGCATGTTTACTCAGGGCCAAGTTATGCTCAACAATGTACTGCTTGATCCTGTGGGCTAGCCCAATATTGTACAGCCATTCTACACTCCAGGGCTTGCTGACTCGTACCTTGGATCTGTGCATGCAGAACGGGTTGCTGACCATGACGGCGCTTGAAATGCCACTTCCTGCATAACCCTCACCACATGTGTGCTTTACAAGAATATGCTTTGTCCTAACAGAAGGCACATGATATGCTGCTCATGTCCAGGAAACGCCAAAGCACACACAGCTGCAAAATACATCCTGAGCCATTGTGGACATGAAAACTTTGGTGCAATGACATCCATGTCGTTCAGAATATCATACCTTTCACTTTCCAGGTGCCATTTGCTGCCTCTGCAAGATACTTGCACAAGATGAGGCTCCCCAAAGAGTACCCTGCTGCAAACAGCCTTGCATTGGGAAATTGGTGATGAATTTCCTCCACTGCTAGGTGCACATCATCTGTAAAGCTGGCACAATACAAGGTGGGGCTTGTAAGCTCAAGGCCTGCACAGCCCCTGTAGTTCAGCACAACCGAGCGCCAGCCTTTGGCAGCTATGCAAGAGCACATCCACTTGCAGTAGCCCTCCCCGCTTCCTCCTGTACCGAAGGTTCAGGGCATTAGCATAGACTGGCTGTAATCTGCTGCTGTTTCTGTGCATTGTGTGCTGAAAAATCTACCAAAACAAAAATGCCCAAACAAAAATGCATGCGGAACCTGTGCTGCCTATGCTCGTTAGCTTAATGCAAACCCAAGCTGGACCTGAAGACAGCGCCTGCTTTGCAAGGCATGTTGGTGCAGAAAAAGCTTGTGTTGCATACAAAATACGCGACTGTCACCTGTGAGGCCGTGCAGTATCAGAATTATTGGTGCATCTGACGGGATCTTGTCAAGCCCGCGAGGCTGAAACCAGTCAAGGGCGACTGTGCCACCATCCTGTGTGATGATTGGCTGTCTGTCATACTTGGCTCGGCATGTGAGGGTTCGCATAGCTGCAGCATATGCATTTCCATCAGTTTGATGCTGGTTATCAAGAAACAAGATTCACCAAGCTTTAAAGCAACAGTGGTCACCAGATAGGATAGTCTGAGCATGTGGATTCCACACCCAAAAGGGTGGTCGGTATTGCTTCCGGAGTAGGGTGCAGTGCTGCAACACCACACTGCTTAGCTTGCCTTCCATGAAGTACAGGGCAGGCCGCTTGCAAATGGCGGTCAGGTAATACCTGCAGCGCACTTCAGGCCTATGGTACACACACACTGTGCACCTGAAGGTATAGTAGCACAGCATTCTTGCAATGCGCCACCATACCATACATATATTCCTGCTCCTCCTGCGACTGTAGCAGACAGGAATAGCTGTGAGGCCTTGGCAGCTAAAGCTGACATGGTTACTTTGCAGAATGTGCCCCAGTCACTTCAGTCACGAGGCCTGCAACTCAGCTGCTGAGCGGAGCAAGCGGGCTGTTCACAGCAGTGACGACAGTATTATCGCACCTTTGGTCAGTGCACTCCGGAGTCCGGACAACACCTTGGGCCAGGCGTTCGATGTGGTGACCGCAGCATGCATCGCACGTCCCAGCAGGTCCCCTGGGACGCAGAGCTCAGACGTGCTTCCTTGCCCGACACGAGCATCAAGTCCTGTTGCCGATCTGCACGGTCATAGACATGAAATATTAACATTCTAAACTTAGCATGCATCTGAAAAGTTCTGTGGGCGAAGGCCAATTCTTGTGAGCGTCAAAAGTCTATGGATCTGTAGATCAACTGGATCGTGACTTTGCAGCTGGTATGCCAGAATTTATTTGCGTACAGTGCTTCACCTGCGACACATTCCAGGTGAGCGTGCCACGTGAGATTGAATGCATGTTTGCTCCGTTTTCCTAAAACCCATTAGTCTGTAGGTTCAGCAAGTTAAGAAGACAGCCAAATTCACCTGCCGGATGTGCCAAGCGCCACAGTCTGTGAGAAAGGCAGGTCCAGCTTTTGATAGACAGCTGGGAAGCATATTGTGTGTGACCATGTTGGTTTGAAACATACAGACATATGCTGTGAGCACACAAGCAAAAGATATTAGGTCTGTGGTGGTGGAGCTGAATGCAAAGCGCGGTGAGGCAGAGCAGCAGTTTGTACCAAAGCCTCGAGCCAACAGTCAGCCTGGCATAGTGCAGCCGGCCGACCAAAGTCAGTGGTCTGGCTTCATCTCTGAGGTGACCGCCCCACTCTTCATTGTGCCGTCCCCACAATAGGAGCAGAACAAATGAACCCATTCTGCTCTGCAGACAGATGCAAGTGTACAAGAGCTCTCAGACTTAGATGCAGAACCAGACGGATTTGTGACGAGCTTGCCAGATGCAGGCCAGCGCAAACGCAGGCAGCTGAGTCAAAGCACATCTGATGGTGAATTTTTCTGCAGCGGCTCATGGATCACTCTTCAGCTTGAATGTGCACACATTGTGAAGTGACATGTTGTCACTTTGTAGGTGACAAGCGCAAGATGACAGTATGCACAGGCAGGACAGCAACCGCAGTCTCAGGCTTGCAGAGCCATCATATGGTGCAGTCTGCTCCCAGATCTCGTGGGCAATCAGCCTCACATACATTGCACTCTTCACCTCCGCAGGGTAGCAGTTATGGCCCTGTACTCCAAACAACTCAGGCAAAGGCTGTAATGCCCATGCCAGGGACACTCTCATGCAGCTACAGCTATCAGTCCAGCAGAGAAAATACTGTCTCAGCTGATTTCAGTATAAAGGATGATCAAAGCCATCACTACAAAAGGGCAGGTTTTGCTCAGAAGCAACATGGCAGCAGCACATGGTCATCATTTTTGCATCAACAAGATGCTGAGCAAATGCATATTGGTGAATCTGCTGTTGATGATGACAGTGATTGCTTGCTGGTGACCTCTTTTGACTGACAATATGGCTACAGTGAACCTCTGTACTTGACAGGACTACACCATGTCGCAGCATTCAATTTGTATAGAGGCATGGCTGCAGCAATTTCCATTACCATACTGGAAACCAACGCAGCCATCCTTCTGCCAGGAGTGTCCCAGTTCAAAGCAGCATTCGTATTTCTGTGTTCCCTTACACTAGATAGGCATAAGCTCATCTGCACTGAGAATTTCTTTTGGAGGAGGTGCAGGAATTAACTGACCTAACTCTGGTCTATTGGTTTGTAGTTTCCGCAACTCTACTTCTATTCTAACGAAAATCCATTGAAACCTTCGAAATACTTCCAACAAGGTGAAAATGAGCACTGTCAGCAGATTTTGTCTCAAGTGGGGAGAAACTTTGTACACCCATGCTAATCTCAGAGCAAGATTGGACAACATCAGATATACATAAAATACACGGGAGTATTGCAGTTTGTCTTTGAGTACGGGTTTCTTGAGGCCCATCCACTTCTGATCTGCAGCACATCATGTGCTTGAACATGGGCAGGTACAGATCACAGGACAAAGCGACGCTGCAAATACAAGGTTGATATCTGTTACCTGAAGGTGAAGTGAAGAAGGCAATATCCCAATCGCGCTCAATGTCCCAGTAGTAGGAGTAAGCAGAATTCAAGAAGGCAGCTATGAGCCACAGGGGCTTCCAGAACTTGTTCCAGTCCTCATCAGAGACTTGGAAATTGACAGCTGAAAGGATGATGACAGGGAATGCTGTGCTGTATTTCAATGCATTGAATGCCTGCCCTGTGTTCCCTGTGTCTTTCCATGTACGTATACATTGACACAACCGCCATATGTATGGCAGACTCAAGCCTGCTGGAATGATCCATGAGCTACTCCCACACATCTGCAGCATGCACAGCTGTCATACTTTGAGTCCATGACAACATTGGCAAAGAGGTTGTTTCGACTTGTTGAGCAGTTCACCTGATCAGTGCTACTTGGCAGCATGACAGGTCCTGATAGCAAGTGACACAAGGCCCTCTCACAGTCAGACAGAGGCTTTGCCAGGGACGTGATGATATCAGCCAGAAGAAAGTCTGCCCACGACATTTCTCTGTATGGCGTCGCCACTCTGAAGAAGGTAGAGGAGAAGAACATTCTTGTCTCCTGCAGGATGGTGAAAGTTCAAGGATTTGTCAGGGAAACAAATGAAGTCAGGCTCAAACAAGAAGCAGATCCCCTTCTCATTTGCTGCATGCACAAACACATTCCCTTTGCATGGAGACGATCTTATTTGGATGTGCACTGCATCAGAAGCCAAAATAGAATGAGATGGATCTCACCTTGAAGGCAACATCCCATGGCAGCAGCAGCAGCGCCAAGATACACGCATACATTAATGGTGGATGCAAAGAAGCTGCCTGATCTTGCTGCAATAGGCAATGCACGCAGAAGACAGCCGAGCTTGTCAACGCCACCGTGGTTGCTAAACCAGCAGACTGCAGATGCACAGCACATAAGTGTCAACGCCAGTGTGATATGGGAGTTTCAACAACTCTTGTGCAATTCCAAGCCTGCATGATTGCAAGCATGTGTGACAATTACATACTGCATTTGCTTGATCATGTGTGATAAGTTTGAGTGCATTTAGCGTATGTCTGAGCGACAAGTCTAGCTCAAAGTACCTGAAATATTTGTCTGCTGTTGAGGAGGTATTTTTGGTCTTTGCTAGAGAAGCACACATCGTATCGTACACCTGCCTTTTCAAAGTAACGTACATTGATACCCCATAGCCAGAGCATAGTCAGCACTGGCAGGAGAGGCTGGTAGTATATGTAAAATAGCTCAGTATGTGCTACATCCGTGGATCTGAGTGTCACCACAGTGACCAAGCCACAGAATAGAAACCAGACTGCAAAGCACCGCTTCTGCAGAGACATTGCTGCTGAATGTAAGAACTAGGCCACACAACATAACATGTTTAAAGTCGGGTACCTTCAAACAAATATGAAGGTGTCAATTCTGTACGCCTACCATGACAGCATGTGACATTTCGATATGAGCCACTGGCAATACATGGCTCTTCTGACTTTGCAGTTCATGTCGATGATCACCATTTTGCCTGCATAAGGACTGATCTGTGAGGGGGCAGCAGACAGAATACCATCTCTGGCAAACCATGACAACGCCTACCAGGGATTCAGACCAACCGATGTGCTTTCTGCCATCAGTCCCTCTAACTCTGGAGAACGCACGTCCAATAGTTCGGCGGCCTTGACTCGCGAACGGACCGACGGGGAACTCGGAGATGAGTGGAATTTTGGGGAAGCTAGCCTACAAAACACGACCCTTCATGTCAAGATACATGTCCACATATCATACGGGAGATGTTCAATGCCCTTCAGTTCATGTCTCTATGATTTACAGCGGTACAGACTGCTCGCACCACGGACTTCCACACTCAACATCACTCACCCAGGGTGGCCCGGCTGCCCATCTTCAACCATGCCCTGTCCCAAGGGAATGCAAAGACAGCAATGCGCGAGCCAAGGCGGTGCTCACCGCAACAGGCTTGTCAGCACCTGGCAGGACGCAAGTTTGGAAACAATGCCATGCTTCGTCGTTTTTCTCCTTCGTCTGTGTAGTAATTTCTCTCTCAACGCCTTGAAGAAGGCCATACCTTCGGTGCGAAAGATTCAGACAGGGCGTTTAACGTGCGAAGGGTGAAATATATAGCCGCAATGCCTCCCAAGTTTCCTGTCCACACATTGCAGACAGAGGCCCTGACAACAACCGTGGTGCGGGAGGTCAAGAGCATGTAAGCAGTCGCTGCCCCTTTTGCAAGTACTCTACATGTGCAACTACTCTGTAGGTGCAAAACTTTGTGCTGTTGCAGATGGCCATTCTTTGTTGGCTTCGGTGTCGTGGGCTATGCGATGACGATGATATCGATTCCTACAGGTCAGTCAGCACGCTCATAGGACGCCGCTCGTGATCGATGTTCAGCAACGTCAGTTCATCTGCACAAGCTGTTATGCCAACTTGAAGTGGCACCCTGCAGAGGAAGACTTGAAGAAGTCTACCATCACACCACATGAAGACAAGGCAATGGCTTCTACAGCTTGAGCATATGCAGCGCTGTCAGACAGACATCCTCTCTCTGGCGCGAGCCTGGTATGCTGCAAGACTTACAATGCTGCAGCTTAGCATGAACCGCCAAGCTGAGAGCAAATAGGCTATTTCATCCACTGGCCGGGACAGCAACCGAAACAGTGCTCATGGCTTTTCCTTTGTGACTTATATAGCCTTAAGCTGGTGTAGCATCCAGGCTGGCAAGGAACTATAGACACTGTGACACTGCTTGAGGTTTGACTCATGCCTGGTCTTTGATTGGAGAGGCCAACCTACTTTGGCGCTGCCAAACACGCTCAATGTGTGCATTCCCTTGACAGCCAAACACATTCACCCAATGTCACCTGTCTCATAGCCTTCAGAAGTGGGATGCATGTGCCTCAGCCTATTCACTGCACTGGTATGTGGCGTCTGTTTCCAGCAGATGTGCATCTTTTTTTGCAGCAATTGACTTGTACGCATACACATACTATGCCGGCAGCTGGTGCCTGGAATTGTATCACCATGCAAGGATGCAATACTGAATGCTGCAGACTTCGCATCAGCATGGTTTGGACCAGCAATACACCCAGGCAACCTTGCAGAATCTCTTCAAGCATCAGGTTACGCTGGCAACATGCCCAGGTAGTCTTCTTTGAGCAAGGATGGACCAAGACTGTGCCATGCGGCCTGCCTGAACAAAGCTGCTTCAACGCTTTTACTACAAAAAAGTCTTTGATCCTACCACAAAATACAAGACACAGATGCACATTGTTAATGTCATGAAGACGACATGTGAATACTGAACATAGCTTCCTCTGAAACGAAAAACTGCAACGCGCCATGCAAACACAGCTTCCTTTGAAACCAAAATGGTCGGAAAACGTCTCACTGCAACCAGCAAGTGAAACCATTGTGAGTAGCATACGAATGCGAGGACAAATTTCCACAATTGCACTGGATGACAGCCTGCCAAGATCAAGATACCAAAAAGATAGCGGAATCACTTTGGCCTAATAATTTTCTGGGAAAAAGCCAGAAGGCTGATAATCAAGGGGGTTGGAGACACCCAACATTGCTTGGACGGTTGTGGACACAAACAGGTACAGGGCGACAAGTCCTATAATGACAGCGACAGCTGTCTTTGGTCTTTTTAGCAACTGCAACACAGGCTTCACACTTATGTACGCTGTTCCAAGAAGGACTGTAATGAAGTATCGCCCATATCTGGAAACATTCACCCAGAAATCGCCCTCCCCGGTTGCTACTTGAAACGTCTCAGGCTGATGGAGGTGCTGCACAGCAGCTTGAGTCTCTGCTGGCCATCCGACAGCCAGCAGTGCTATGGCTGCGAGACCAGAGGTACATACAATATGCGCTCCTCTGGCTCCATCTCTGGCGTTCTTGCCTTCTGTGCTGTCTTGCTGGCAAGCTTTGCTAAGGCTTGTCAGTTTGCTACATCTAGTATTGGAGAGCCGTCTCACAGAGCGCCTCTGTCTGGCTTTGACCGCTTCCAAAGACTTGACAAGAGCTTGCACGGGGGCTCGTGCTGAATTGAGCTGCGCTTGTGCACCTAGTCAAGCCGCCTGTTTGGGTGGCAATGTTCGTGCTGCCTATCATGACTTGTGTTGCGTACGCGAGCGTGCTAACCATCCAGCCTACCAAGTCGCAGATGAACTAAGTTGACTAACGACCCACGGGCACTCCACGTGCATGTCCACTCTCGAAAGCCGGAACTCTTGCTGTGCGACGTCGCTTGCTCTTCACAATCGTGGCTCTGCGCCGCGTCGATCGCAGTATCTCGCATTTGGTTGCACACCGTTCTGCGTACACCGTTATTGCTGGAAAGGTCACGGATGACCATCTGCAGTTCGTGCTGATGGCACAATGGAGTGTCTGTGACTGTTCGCTCGACGCTGTATGTTCAACCCTGAAACCTGTCAGTTTGAGCTTCACGATATGCAAGCCGTTGCCAGGAGCGCACCAGCAGGCAGCAGAGCAACTGCAGTACCGTTTGCTTCACTAACACAGTCAAAGACAGCAGCTGACAGGCAAGGCAATTACTCCTTATTTCGTACACCCCATCTATGTATTATAAAGCCTGGCCTGTTGCTGCAGGTTGACTGCGTTCAATGCAGACCAGCAACAGGAGACTCTCGGCCGCAAAGTAAGTACGTTTGCATGCGAACAGTGTTTGGGTGGCAGTAGTGCTCACTGTCACTCAGGAATCTTGACCGTGATTGGTGCACAACAAGCTGTTTATGCAGAGCTTTCCATGGCAGCACCTGGTGGCTGGAGCAGCAGCAGGCGCAATATCCCGCAGTGCCACAGCTCCTCTGGAACTGCTGCGCCTGCAAGCAATGACAGGAGGATCATCTGTTGAGATGCACAGCGCTTGCGGCACAGCAGTTTTGACACATCGACCCAGCCTTCTACAAGCTCTTCAAGCAGCAACAGGAGACAGGGGCTGGACTGGCTTGTGGAGAGGCAATGGCTTGAATGTGCTACGTGCTGGCCCGCAGAAGGCTATTGACTTCTTCTCATTCGAGCTATACAAGGTAGTGCTGGCGTGCGATCACATTCAAGCATGACATCATCCTCAAGCAGTAATGTTGCAGCTGCACATTTTGCAAGCTCCAATTGTTGATACGCTGTACCTGGTTTTGCATGCTCAGGCTGATCCACATGCTCAAATCAGTTGCCATCTGTGCCCTGCTGCTGTGTCTGCATCATATTCTGTCCAACCTGCAAAAGACTCACATGTCCTCAGCAATGCTGCTTGAGATTGCCCCATGATGCTGCTCTCGCACCAGCCAGCATAATAGAGCTGATGCCCTTCACGCATAACATCACTCAATCTAGGCTGCCATCATCTTCTCATGGTGCGAATCCAAGAGAACATTCAGCCATCGTGCTGCTGACAGGGTTGGCTGGGGACGAGAATGGGGTCTGGCCCTGCATCAGTCCTCTCATCAGCGGCATTGGCAGGAGCCACCAGCACTATCATCCTGCACCCCATTGAGGTGGTCCGCAGCCGAGTGACTTGTGACAGGGCTGGCCGCTACAGCCAGGGCATCACAGCAGCATTTGGGAGCATCATCAGCAAAGAGGGCCCCGCGGTTCTGTATACAGGCCTGGGCTCTAGCCTAGCTGCAATCATACCTGAGGCAGCCATCACATATGGTATGGATTTATATATAGCGGCTCAGCAGTCCTCTTGTCTATTCCATGAGTGAAAGTCTGGCAGAGCGGTTTGTCTTCAACATCATGTGGCCTCTTGTCTGTCTTCTGTCACGCAATCTTGCGCTGATGCATTGCAGCTAGTTGCAGTGTGTTGCAACAGACATATTTCTTCAGCACAGTCTAGCCTGCCTTGTGGCACCCACAACATACAGTAGTATACAGAGCCGGTGTCAATACATTTCAAGCATGGAGTTGGATGCCACAGGTTTGTTTGATCTGCTGACCAAGGCCTACATGCGCAAGAGCAATAAGGAGAAGCCAGGGGTTGGTGTTGCTGTGGCAGCTGGTGTTGTGTCCTGCTGCCTTGGACAGACTGTATCATTCCCTCTGGAAACTATCTCTAGGCGATTGCAGGTCTGCACTATTGCCCTCTGCTTGAACTCGTGATGCCTTGCTGGTGCCTATGCTACAGATGTCAATTGAGCCCCAGCTCAGATTGCATGGTATGGTGTGGTTGTCATGTCGTGACTACACAAGCTGAGGCATGATGTCCGAGTGAGCTTCCCTTTCATGCAATGCACACACGGTACTCGCCTGCATTTCTCAAACCTATGACTCATGCGCAGCGCTTGCAACTTGATAAGGTGCTGCTTGTCAGCTGATGCATATGACTGTTGCAGGTGGGCATGGCGAATGGTGCCAAAATCAACCTTGATAGGACTATTCAGAGTGTTCTGGCAGAAGGCGGCATATTGGGGTTCTTCAGGGGCTTCAGGGTGGGGGCTGTTCGAGCTGTGCCCTTGTCAGCTCTTTCTTTTGGGACATATGAATTAGTCAGGGCATGGCTGCCAATACAGGGGGGCAGTATCACCAGCACCATATCAGAACAGGATGAAGCGCAAAGCCTGGAAGTCACCTGAAACGGATCTAGACACCTGTTCTGGAAGCACTGGGCTGGGCAAAAAAATGTTTTAAGTATTCAGAGGCAACATCAATGGCAGCCTTGCAGAGTCTGTCATGGCGGACTCAACTGTTGAGCAGCTTGTCAACAATCAGGAATACAGCCTGTCTAAAACTGCGATGCTGCATTTTTGGCATCACAGGGAACTGGTCTCATGCAGCAATTCAGTGCTTCAACAAACAAAGGGGTTAGGCAACTGCTTTCAGGTGGTAATTTATGGCACCAGCATGCGTGCTTTAGGATAGTGTAGCAGAAGGAGGTCAATGCTGACTGAGACACCTTAGTCACTGCAATCGACGTGATATGTACATCACGACATGTCAGTTTTAGCCTCATTACAAAATTACTCTGCAGGCCAAATTGAAGGCTGACACCCTGAATTGCTCTTTGCTTCTGTGGCAACCAAAACAGAGCAATCATGTACACTACAGTGTAGACATGTACCAATATTATCCTAGCGCTTACCTGGGCAGCCCGGTATAATACTTGGCTTCTCATTAAATTGACGCCGAAAGGTGTAGTCTTTTCTTTTCTTTTCTTTTCCTAGCGCTTAAGCTCACATTTGAGGTCAGGTATACGGTGAAACATGCTTGCAAGGTCTGTCTTTGTCTCAGTCTTTTGCAATACAACCACCGGCTGTGCACATCTAGCAGATTCCTTTTGCGTCAACCAAAAGCACTTGTACTGTTCACATTGTTCTGGAAGGTCCACACAAGCTGTTTCAGCGCACGCGCAAGCCACTGTGATGCAGATGTAGGGCCTTAGTTCAGCACCCAGTCCCGTTTGGGATGATTGGAGTAGGCAGTAAGCAGGCTCATTACATCAGCATATGAGCCGCCATGTAACAGCCATACTGCCGTATGTGGAACCCTCAGCCTGTCCAGTCCCGAGAGGAGGATGGCTGAGGCTGAGCAGGTCACCCCTGAAGCTGACATCGGGCTCAAGCTTGAGCAGCTTGTGGGACATGCACATATGTGTACTTGCACAGGTATAGGCATGAGGGGATTACTGGCAGGACTACAGCGCCACAACAGTTGTGCAGCTTGATATAAACACAGTGGTCAGTAGTGCAGATCACGAGCACACCAGCCTTGCTCACTTTTAGCCAAGACAGCAAGCATGTGACACAGCTCATGTTTTACCACAAGCATATGCAACCTTGCCTGAGACTGCCACAGCACCTGTTGACTGTTTTCTTCGTGAAAATTTTGTGAAGCTTGGACAGTGCGTCACGAGAGCCATGACAGCGCAGTACAAAGCCTCACTGTTTAAGCAATGCATAAAATAGTACGTTGTGTAAACATAATGGTGTGCAGTACGCATTGTTCAGGCACAGGTTGTCAGGCAGCTTGCTATGATTGCTGTTGGCTTGTAGATGCTTCTTTGCTTACAGTTCATCGACCTTGTTGAACGCTGAGCTGCTGCAACAATGCTAGCTTTGCAGGAACAAACCACATCAGTGCAAAAACCATCTGCACACTGGTTATCAAGCGGCAGCATATACTGGTGGTATGGTACACTTGCATGCTATATATGCACTACTTGCCACAAGAGTTGCAAATCTACCTGGGCAAACCTAAGTATACATGTGAATAGCAGACCTGGAAAGCATCCTGCGATCTATACTTGGTTGAACTTCAAGCAGCTTCACTACTTCACTACCCATTTCGTGAATTAGATACTGACAGCAAGATTTCAACTGGCACACATGCAGCTATATTGCTTGACAGGAGGTCTGGTATACTTGAAGCATGCTGCTGTGATCTTGCAAAGCTGTCATTGGCGCTGCAGGCCTCCACGTGGCTTTGGACCACTTGCAGCCACCATTCTTTCTTGCTGTGTACATTCCCAAAAAAGAAGCTGCCTGTGCTGCAAGTCTTCTTGGGCTGCATGCTTCATTTGAACTTCAGGCAGAATCCCGATGCCATGCTATGACACGAAGTGCCAGTCCCAAAAGCATGCGACTAGCCTGCTGTAGCAGTCTGAATCAGGGGCATAATTGCATTGAGAAGCGTGCTGGTGCCGCTTATGGTGACTGGAGCATACGGAGTTGTGGTGTCATTGATGTTTGTGAAGGCCCACTTGGGGATGACAACATGCACTCCCCAGTTGCCTGTGCAGCACCATTACTCTTCAGCAGACATCCGGTCAGCATGCAACATGCATTGCAAGGGGGTAACCATTGCCATCATGGACAGCAGTTGGCAAAGCTGTGAGTGCTGTAGCCTTAGCTTGTGGTCCCTTGTGATATATGGCATGCCCTGCTATGCGCAACAACAGGTACAGTCATGGCACGGTGGTTGAAGCAAACTCGTGCGTCCGGTTCCGTATGAGAGCACAGGGGGGACTTACCGTCAACAACTTGAGTTACCCCAAAATCCATGACAGTAGTTACAGCGGTGATGGCTTGGTCCTCAGTGAGGTTGAAGGTGCGCATGGCAAAGTCTCTGGTGCTGTTGTAGGCAGTAGTGAAGGCCATGTCCAAGCTGGACATCTTGTAGATCTGACTCGGATCGGGCAGTGTCAGATAGTCCTGCAAAGCACCATTCCTGCTGCTTACATCCCGAGCACGCTCGCAATGATGTCAGTTGCTTGCTCCGACCAAAGGATGTGCTGCATGCTTGTGTGTGTTTTACAACATGCCACAAGAAGCTGAGACTCTGATGTCGTGTCACCAAGGACTCAATTCGTGTGCAACAAAAGCATGACTGGGACTGCATGGAAAGACTGGAGCGCATCACTGGACACGTTAGTCTTTGGCATGGCTGCGTATGAACCAGTCATACTCAGGTAAGGCTTGGTAACCAGGAAGTGATTTTTTAGGATTGGAGCAGGTAGTGAGTCATACCTTGAGGGTGTAGCCATGCACGACATACTCATTTGCATTCTCCAGCAGAGGAAAATCCAAGTTCTGGAGCATGGGCTCCAAAGAGGCCTTCTTGTGCACTGTGATCTTGAACTTGCCATTGATGTTAGTCTCAATAGCAGTGCCTGCAACAGCCCAGAGTTGTCAGCACTGACACTTGCCTCATGCATGGCCACTCACAAAGAGGACTCAGGGGCAAGTCCCAAACGCTGAGGTAACATTCAAGCACACAACAAAGGCTCAGGGGTCAAGTCTGAAAAGCTGTGGTGACATTCAAGCACATCACAAGTGGAGCAGGTCTAGGTCAGGGCCACCCCGGCCAGAGGCAGCCAGCCATGACATAGGAAGCTGCTACGCTTTTTGCCAAACACAAATATAATAAACAAAAAATAAAATAAAAATAAAAATACAAAAAAAGGTCAGCAGGTCTACGACTGCTCACAAGAGATCAACAGCAGAAGCTCAGTCAGCTGCATTCGGTCAAAACAACAAAAATCATCTGTACAGCAGCCTCACCATCGAATTCAGAGTCTCCCTGAGCAGTGTGTGCATCCCCCATGGAGATGAGACCCCCCTCCACAGCGACAGGGTAGTACATGGTTGCCCCAATACCCATGCGCCTATCATCAACATTTCCGCCTGTACCAAGAAGAAGACCGGCGTCAGACAACAGCTGCAACAGGTGTACAGCATGGCGTTGCTGCTGGCAAATAGCATACAGCAAAGCCTGCTCACATTGGCGTGCATGGTGACCAATAAAGATGCCAAACAATGGCAACAACATTTCCCATGCAACCTCAAGTCAGGCCCCAACTTGAATTGTACAGTTTGGCGCTGCCTCTGACTGTTTGCTTGCTTATACACAGACACGCACTTGACTGCATGCATGCAGGACAGCGGCAGCAGCTGCAAAGAATGGTAGGCAGAGTCTGTGCCAATGCCATTAGCAACACATCCCAGCACCAAATGCACAGGGACATGATGTATAGGGAGGGTTTCGGGAGGGCAAAGGGAGTGTAAAGGGAGGGTTTGGGGAGGGCAAAGGGAGTGTAAAGGGAGGGCAAAGGGAGTGTGAAGGGAGGGCAAAGGGAGGGTTGAGCTGAGGCTCCTACAGGGTTGTCAACATGCGTTGTCATCCCCGCAGGAGGGAATGATGAACACCATCAAATGCAGGGAGTGAGCTGACCTCCCATCATTGGAACAACAGAGTCAATGGTGATATTGGTGGCTTGGGCCAGTCCCATGCTGCCCACATGGAAGTTGATGGGCACCTTGAACTTGCCCCTGATGCTGTAGTCTTCAGTCCCTGTTGGGTGCTGAGTGACGCCCTGCAATCATGTCCAAATTGAGTGTCAGCAGGGGGATTTGCAACTGCCTGCCAAAGCAGCCCAAATACAGTGGGCAATGGCAGCATGTGGTCATGCCCTGCATTCATATGCAAATCGAGTGTCAGCTCAGCAAATGCAGCTGCCTGTGACAAACAGATCAAAGACAGTGTTCAATGGCAGCATGTAGCAGCAAGCATATCATGCATCATTCGCAAGTAAGGTTCAATGTATTCAAGGCACACAGCAACAGCACTATTCATGTCAGGCAGCTGCGCTGTCGCCAGAAGCATGTCGTCTCATGCTGAAACGTGAGCCCGACTATTGGTATGAAGCAGACAAGAGGCTGTTGCTGACACTGCATTGCAGAAGCAGTGTGAACAGAGTGCAATCCACAACAATATATTGGGTATGTGTGCAGAAGCTTACTGGGTAGTACAGTCCCTCCCATTGTTGAGTGTTGTCAGCTGTGCACGGCACCTGAATCATACCTGCAGGAACCAAGGCCATGCTCTGGCATAATGTGAGCAATGTTTGGTTGCTGTCTAGTCTGTACCAAACACAGTATGCTGTCTGTTGTGTATCATACGTAACATGCATGCAGACTGCAGACATCTAGAGTGAAGTCAGGTTCCATGAGCAGTTGCAAAAAGCAGCTGTGCACTCCCGAGAATCTGTCATTTGATGCAAGCAGGTCCTGCCATGCAACAGACACACAGACATCCGGACACGGCACGTACTTCTGAAGGTCTGTCCACTGTTGTTGAAGTTGTACACCAGATTTTGAGCCAGCTCAGGCAAGGGGCCAGAAAAGTCAGTACAGTTGCTGAGAGGCCCAATGTAGGATGCTGCTGGCTGAGGCAGGCCAAACGACCCATACCTGCAGAGCATCACAAGGCCTCTGCGAGTATGGTTCAGCGGAATACAACTCAAGAACAGGTTTGCATTGTGGTTGTGTAGCTACGGTCTGTTTGCTTGTCTGTGATTGCTTTGAGACTCCCGCCGCAGCAGAGCTTGGCTACTGTCAGTCATGACACATCAGGCTGAAGGGATAGCCCAGCTACAGGCCAGCGTAGGTGGTCTTTGGAGGGCTCAAAATGTGCCATGCACTAGCAATGGAAGTATAGCAGGCCTGCGACGAACATGCCACTGGACTGCCACTCCAGCGTCGACAGACTCCCCAGTAGGCACTACACCATCAGAGACTTGTCACTTCAAGAAAGCAGTGAGCATTTCACAGACTGTAATGTGTGGTCTGAATGCAAGCTACAGCTCACTTGAATTGGTAGTCTGGAATAGCGACGTAGGATTTGCCGTTAGCAGCTTGTATGAGCTCATAGATGGTCACAATCTCACGCTTCAGGCCATCGAGGAAGCCAGCACGGAATTGGTAGCCCCAAGACGCTGCTGCATTGGAGCCATATGTGCGGTTGTCATTACCAGGGTTGGGGCGTGGCTCCAGATCAAGTATGTCCACCTGAAGGCCAATGCAGTGTTTGAGTTGTTGACTGCGCTTCAGATTGAAACCTGTGAAAGTGTACACATGGGATGGTTGCTTACAGGGATGCAGGTACCATACCATGAGCGTTGCCATGTTGCTGTAGACTTCAGGATGCAAGCAAGAGAATACTATGCTACAAGCAGCAGCGGCTGCGGTGGCTTCAGGATGAGTCGACGTTGCTGGACTCCACCATTCAGGTGTGTTGCATGTCAGTTTTCTGACCTGAATGACATCCCCCGGCTCTGCACCACAGACATAGATGGGGCCTGCAACAAACGAGGCGCATTCAACTCCGGCCTTTCTGGCCAGACACAGCAGTACCAATGCTGGAGACTGAGCATAGCCATACGCATTGCATTTTTTGACAGCAAACGCAAGGACTCGGCAAGGCGTGTGTATGATTGTGACGCCGGGCAAAAGATATACTTGTGCTCGTCGTCCTCATACTTGTGGTCAGGCCTGAAATTCTGAAAAGCTAACCTGTAAGGACATGCACACCATCTCCCTTGCCAGTGGCGCCACGCCAACCCACTGTGGGTCCAGAGCTTGTCCAATTGTAGATGCTTTCAATGCCAGGGTCTCCCTTGACAATTTTGTCATAGTCATCTCCTCCATGCTGTGTGCACTGCAAAGACATGAAGGCATGGCATGGCCAGCACCAGAAGTGCACAGTCAGCAGCCTCGGCTGACAATGCTCCAGATGGGACATGCAGATCAAGCACCAAGCTTGGGTGAGCAGAGGTGCTTGTGATCACTGCATGGTAGCAAAATGGAGAGATGTACCATCTCCACGTTGACAGTGTCCCCAGAGTTGATGACAAGATTGGGAGTTGCACCAGCATAGTAGTAGCCCCTGCAAAAACTCCCTTTTGACATCAGTGTGTGCTATGATTAAGGTGCACTACAGCAGCAATGAGCATACAGACAGGGCATGAAGATCTTTGCATTGCACAGCTGTACAGTGGCCATTTCAGCCATCATGGTGACTCACCAGTGCACAGTCGACGAGTTTGCCTGCAGTGTAACGGTCGCTGGTGTGCCCTTTGCTGCAGTGCACATGCCTGGCGGGCTTTGCAAAGGTGCTGACAAAGGGTCACTGTAATTTGTTCCTGCAGCTCTGCACGTGCAGCAATCAACCTGTTGACGTGACCTCATCACAAGCTGTGCGGTAGCCATGATAATATGTGAAACTACCGAAGCCGGCTCATTCCAGCCGGTAGGTGCGACTGTTCAGGCCATGCACGCATGCGCTGCCTGGGCAGGCACATGTAGTGATCTTCGGGGTGGATCCAATTACGACGTGAATGGGATGCATGCATGGAATTTCTATGGACATTATACGCGCATTCTGTCGGAAGTGTGCTTACCTTAGAGCCGTCACATTGGGCGTCTGTGCCTGAGCAACAGAACATATGCATGCCAGGGTAACCGCAGCCGTTTGCAACGCAGTCGTGAATATCTTGCGGTTCATGGCTGGCATGCTGAATGGTCTAGCAGGATTGCTGATGCCGGTTCTCAAGTATGTTCAGGGCAAGAGCAGTCACGGCAGGTCAGCGCGAGAGATTTGTGACCCCGACAGCAGGAATCTGAGCACGTAACTCGTGAGACCTCCTTTCCTGCTCTGGCCTGGGACGACATCAGCTGGCTCGGGATGCTGTTGGGCAAGCAAGACCTCGATTTGAGGCATAGAGGCGTCCCTGGAACTTTTTTGAGACAAGATTTGTTGTTTATGACTGTTGTGTCATAAGTCATTTTAGGACCCACAGCGGCAACCGGTACTACTGGTACACGCCTGAAGGGTGAGCTGCAATGAAGGTATGCCTCAACTGCTGCCATAACTACTGTATAGCTAAAGAAGCCAATACACAAAGGCTGTGTAGAAGTATGCAGCTACAGTGATTACTTGTGGCCATATATGGGGTCGCAAAAATCAGCAATAGCCTAGCACCCATTATGCCTTTTCATGGTTCAGTCAGGCATGGGCTTGAGCGGTGATGCCGCTTGCTGGCAAGATCCATGATGTGACCAAGTGTGCGAAAAGGTGCACTCCTGGACCCATGAGATGTCTTCATTTGCACGCCAGATATTTTCGCTGAGCAATGAAATGCACACGGCCATCTTGCAGTTGTTTTGTATGGGAAGCTGCTGTGAACATGGTCAATTGGCTGGGTCCCATTAGCAGGTCAGAGGACAAATCATTTGCCCAACAACTTTCACATAGTACCAAAACGGCAACAAAGTCAGTAGTGAAAGCAGACAACACCAACAACGCCTGCAGCGTATCTGAATTCACTGCGCGTGCTTTAAGAGGCGCAAGAACACAGCAGGGCCTGCAATACGTACTTGCATGTCAGCAATGTCAATGTCATGACCGCCCTCAACCAGCCCCCACTCATCCATCTGGTATGTTTCCTCTAATCTGGCTGCTGTGATGGCTGCCTGAACATCTAGCTGACCCTGCAGACATCCAGCTCATCACTGTCCCAATGTCCACAATCTCCGTAAAGCATTTCAATAGCTGCACAATGCAGTGCTGTGAAATGTCTCAGGTCCACCATCAAAAGCTTGCGCCATGCTCTGGATTTGTGCTGGCAGGCAACCTGTGAAGATGTGGCAATGTAAAGCAATGGAGTACTCACATGCATGACGGCCAGAGCTAGCACAACAGATCTGCAGGAGCTTGCAAGACTCTCCATGGCCGCCAGATGCCAATCATCCAAGTCTGCACCCACGCGGCCATCTGCTCAGAGACTATGTATAACAAGGTTTGTGTGGTCAATGGAGTTGAGTACCAGATAGGTACTATGCAAAGATGGCATGAATTGTTGCGGCACCAATACTTTTGATGTGTTGGTGAGTATTTTTAGTATTTACCTTGTAGAAACTGTCGTACAGCTTGGTGGGTGTCTGCATTCTGATGTGCGCCGAAAATGCTGTTGCTGACGGCAAATTTCACATCGAATTGCTGGTTGGCCCACGCAAGGACCGGGTTATAGATCTGCAACAACGCATCACAGGCACAGATTTATTGGAGACTTGAGCTGCTTGAAGCTGCTGGTGCATTTGCATGCCAACCCGTTGCACTGCTTGCCAGCTTGCATGAATGCACTGCTCTGCAGGGCTACAGTAAAACTACCTTTGCTTGATGATTTGCAAGCTTGCCAGGTTCTTCTCGACAGCATATGGCATCTGTGTCGAGGTATTGCAGCATAGTATCTGTGACCTTCTGCCTGGGTTTGGGTTGATCTATTGCAGTGGCAGCTAAGGACATCAGTGGCATAGTGAAAGGTCTGATGCGGTTGTCCTGTAGGCAGTCAGGCAGCTGAGCTAGACATAGCTGTGGTCGACAAGCACTTGCCAAACATAGCTGCACACCTGCCACTCCCATTCTGCAGCTATTGCAAGAGCTAAAGGGTAGCTAGGGACGATGAGTGGCTGACGTGCTGGGGTTTTCAGAGCTCGGTCATTCAGTGTGATCTGCCAGCCATTGCCCTGCAACAAGGGTCGTGCTGCCTGAGATGCATTTTTGAGCAACTGGGCATGCCCACACCAGCAAGCGCACCTGACCGGGTGCCGGTTCAACGCCGACGTATTTATAAAACCTTGGAGCTGTGCCTTCCGCTCTGCTACTGCCCAGTCCTTGGTTCTTGCCTTTCACAGGGGCAGCGGCAGCGTCCGAGAAATGTCGCAGACCGAAAAGCTGGCAGCTGCCCTGCAGAGTCAACAGCTGCTGTTGTGATTGTTGTGCTCTTACGAGTTTCTGCATCATAAGCGCCATGTAATGCTGTGTATGTGTTGTCAATAGCCTGCGCCAACAAATGCAGCATCAGTCATGCGCGATGCATTGCCATAGCAATTTTTAGTGTTGTCCTTCGTCTTTGAGAAACCAACAAGACGAAGCAATTCATCATCTAGCTGGCGTTACAACATTTCGTGATATTAGTCCACTATTAGTACTAACAGGACT
>JAABUP010004216.1_pt1 | contig 23880 bp, 22 predicted proteins | sample 5559201 | NCBI WGS metagenome assembly JAABUP01 (sample SAMN10711887, study PRJNA513373) | rock metagenome | isolation source: Antarctica rocks | place: Antarctica
GCTCGGCGACGGTGTCAACGACATCTACACCAACCCGTTGTCCGCGCTGGCGCCGGGCATCGCCGTGGTGCTCGCCGGGTTGGCGCTCAATCTCACCGGCGAGGCGGCCGCCGCCGCCATCACCGGCCGCGGCGCAGTGCGCCGGATCCGTGGCCGGCGCGTCATGCCGGAAACCGGCGAAGGTGCGGTACCGGGTGCGTTGCTCGACGTTCGTGATCTGAGCGTGACGCTGCCGACCCGGCGGGGCCCGATCACCCCGGTCCGCGGCATCGACCTGACCATCGCCCGTGGCGAAGCGGTCGGCATCGTGGGCGAGTCCGGCTCGGGTAAGAGTCTGACTGCGTTGGCGGTGAGTCGGCTGATTGAGTACCCGGGCATCGTGACAGCAGCGCGGCTGGACTTCCTGGGCAGGGATCTGCGCGGCGACATCACCGGCGACCTGCGCAAGCTGCTGGGCACCTCGATGGCTGTCGTCTTTCAGGATCCGATGAGCTCGCTGAACCCGGCGATGAAGGTTGGCCGCCAGCTCGGCGAGATCGCCGAGGTGCATCAGGGGGCGTCGCGGCGATCGGCAGCGGCCCGCGCCGTGGACCGGCTCCGCGCGGTTCGCATTCCGGCGGCGCAGCGGCGGGCGCGGCAATACCCGTACGAGTTCTCCGGCGGCATGCGGCAGCGCGCCATGATCGCGATGGGCCTGATGGGCACGCCCGCACTGCTGATCGCGGACGAACCGACCACAGCACTCGACGTGACGGTCCAGCGCGACGTGTTGGAACTGATCGCCAAGGTCCGGGCGGACGAGAACTCGGCGCTGCTGCTGATCTCCCACGACATCGCCGTCGTTGCCGGGGTCTGTGACCGGGTACTGGTGATGTACGCGGGGAAGATCGTTGAGGACCTGCCGGTCGGTCAACTGCTCAGTGGACCGGCGCATCCTTACACTCGGGCGCTAATCTCGACCGTTCCGGGCATGGACGTGGCCCTGGACGCCGAACTCCCGACCATCGCTGGCCGGCCGCCGGATCCGTCCGCGTTCCCGGTCGGCTGCGCGTTCGCCGCCCGGTGTCCGTTCGCCACGGACCGGTGCCGTGCCCAGGACCCGGCGCTGGTCGACCGGGGGCTCGGGCATGCTGCGTGTTGGCATCCGCAATCCGGGCCCGTCGACCGCAGCCGGGCGTCGACGCCGACGGGCACCGAATGAGCACGCTTGAGTTCCGCGGCGTCACCGTGCAGTTCGGCCAGGGCGGGAACGCGCTCAGAGCCGTCGACGACGTCGATCTGCTGCTGCCGGACGGGGCCGTCGTGGGTTTGGTCGGCGAGTCCGGGTCGGGAAAGTCGACGCTGGCCAAGGCCGCCGTCGGACTCGCTCCGGTGACCTCCGGCCAGGTCCTGCTGGACGGTGCCGCCGTTCGGCACCGCGGGCGGGGGGCGCGCCCCATCCAGATGGTCTTCCAGGATCCGTACTCCTCACTGGATCCGCGGATGTCGATCGGGCAGTCGATCGCCGAGGCCCTGCGGAAGGTGCGCGGCCGGGCAGGCCGGCGCACCGAGGTGCGCAGACTGCTGGAACTGGTCGCGCTGGATCCGGACCGGGCGGAGTACCTGCCCGGCGCGCTGTCCGGCGGCCAGCGGCAGCGGGTCGCACTGGCTCGCGCGCTGGCCGGCGATCCGAAGGTGGTGATCGCCGACGAGGTGACCTCCGCCCTGGACGTCTCGGTGCAGGGCGCCATGCTGAACCTCATCCGGCGGGTGCATCGTGAGCTGGGGTTGTCGATGCTGTTCATCTCGCACAACCTGGCGGTTGTGCGGTTCGTCAGCGATTACATCGCCGTGATGTACCTGGGTCGGGTGGTGGAGTACGGGCCTGCCGGCGCCGTCCTTGCCAACCCGCAGCACCCCTACACCAGATCCCTGCTGGAGTCCTCCCCGAATCTCGGCGAGACCTTGCTGCGTGGCAGAGACGAGCGGCTGGAGACCGATCCTCCCGACCCGCACGATCCGCCTCCCGGCTGCCGGTTCCACCCCCGCTGTCCCATCGGCCCGCTGGTACTGCGCGGACGCGAGATCTGCCTGACCGACGATCCATCGATCGGTGCCGCCGACCGGCCGCACCATGCCGCCTGCCATTTCGCCGGAACCGGTCTCCCGAAGTAGTCGGCCATCAACCGGGTGCATGCCGTCGGAGCGGCGATGACGCGCCGACTGACGCTGCACCAGCTGCCCACACCACCACGAAACGAGGAAGGCAATGATGATCGACTCAGAGCAGACAGCAACATCACCCGCCGGGACAACATCACCCGCCGGGACGAGCGGCGCGGCTCCGCGGCCGCACGTCGACGGCGCCCGGTGGCGGGCCCGGCTGGCCGAACTCATCGCCAAGCACAAGGTTCCGGCAGCAGCCCTGGGTATCCTGTCCGGCGGCGAGATCATCGATGTCGCCGCCGGCCTGTTGAGCAAGAAGACGCTGGTCGAGGCCACGCCGGACTCCGTCTTCCAGATCGGATCCATCACCAAGGTGTGGACCACCACGTTGATCATGCAATTGATCGACGAGGGAAAGCTTGCCCTGGATACTCCGGTCGCCGAGATCATCACCGATTTCGCGGTCTCCGACCCACAGGTCAGCAAGCAGGTCACCATCCGGCACCTGCTCACACACACCAGCGGCATCGATGGAGACGTCTTCACCGACACCGGCCGGGGCGACGACTGCCTGGAGAAGTATGTGGCCCAGATGGACACGATCGCGCAGAACCATCCGCTCGGCGCGACCTTCTCCTACTGCAACTCGGGATTCTCGCTGGCCGGCCGGATCATCGAGGTGCTCACGGGCAAGACCTGGGATGTCGTACTGCGCGAGCGAATCATCGAACCGCTGAACCTGCTGGCGACGGTAACCCTTTCCGAAGAGGCGATCCTGCACCGCGCCGCCGTCGGGCACGTCGGCAAGCCCGGCCAGGATCCGCAGCCCGCGCCGCGATGGCAGCTGCCCCGCAGCGCAGGCCCGGCGGGCGTGATCATCGCGCGGGTGCACGACCTGCTCGAATTCGCCAGGATGCACCTGGCCGGCGGTCTGGCTCCGGACGGCAGCCGGATCCTGTCGCAGGAGGGCGCGGAGGCCATGACCCACCACGAGGTGGACCTGCCCGATCCTGACGTGCTGGGCGACTCGTGGGGACTCGGCTGGATCCGGTTCGGCTGGGACGGGCGCCGGCTGATCGGCCACGACGGCAGCACCGTCGGCCAGGGCGCGTACCTGCGGATCTTGCCGGAGCAGGAATTCGCGGTGGCGCTGCTGACCAACGGTGGCGACGCGTCCGGCCTCTACCACGAGCTGTACGAGGAGATCTTCGCCGAGCTCGCGGGCGTCACGATGCCGGCGCCGTTCACGCCGCCCGAGAATCCGCCGTCGATCGACCTGCAACCGTATGTCGGGAAGTACTCGCGGGCCGGTGTCGACGAGGAGTTCGCGCTGCGCGACGGTCGGCTGGTGCTGACCGCGACGCCGACCGGGGAAATGGCCCGCATCGATCCCGACAGCCACGAGTTCCAACTGGTGCCGGTCGCCGAACACCGGTTCGCTGCGAAAATGCCCGACTCGGACAACTGGACGCCGGTGTTGTTCTACTCGATCGCGGACGGCACCCCGTACGTCCACTTCGGAGTACGGGCGACCCCGAGAGTCAGCGACGGTCCGCAGACAGCCCGGTGAATGCCGATGTGGTGCTGCGGGGTGGGACGGTGGTGGACGGTACTGGATCGGCCCCCCGCCGCGCCGATGTCGTCATCACGGCGGGGATCATCACCGTCATCGCCCCGCCCGGCTCGCTGACCGACACGGCTGCCGGCACCGTGCTCGACGTCACCGGTCGTGCAGTTTCGCCGGGATTCATCGACGCGCATACGCACAGCGATCTCGCGATGTTTCTACCTCAGCAGTGGCGGGACATCACCCTGGCGCCGCTTCGTCAGGGCGTGACGACCGAGGTGTGCGGCAACTGTGGCCAGAGCCCTTTCCCGCGCACCCCGCAATATTCCGACCAGTCCGACCAGTTCGCGGACGTCGGATTCCAGACCGGACTGGGCGGCTTCGACTCGCTGGACGCGTACGCCACGCAACTGGCCTCCGCCGCGATGCCCACCAATCAGGCCCCGCTCCTGGGCCACGGGATGCTGCGCGGCTCGGCCATGGGTTTTGCCGACCAGGCCCCCAGCACGGACGAACTTGCGCTGATGGAGCGGCTGGCGACCGAGGCGTTCGAGCAGGGCGCGTTCGGGCTCTCCACCGGCTTGATATACACCCCGGGCCAGTTCGCGGAGATCCCGGAGATCACCAGGATCGCGGCGGTGGCAGCGCGTTTCGACGCGCCATACGTCTCGCACATGCGTGACGAGGCCGGCCGGGTGGATGAGGCGATCCGCGAGGCGCTGCGGATCGGAGAATTGTCGGGGGCGGGCGTGCACATCTCCCACCACAAGATCGCCGGCCGCCGCAACTGGGGGCGCAGCAGTCAGACGCTGGCGATGCTGGACGCGGCCCGTGCCTCCGGCCGGGACGTGACGGCCGATGTGTACCCCTACACCGCAGGCAGCACCGGACTGCACAGCCTGCTCCCACCGTGGGTCAACGCCGGCGGTCTCGCGAGCATGCTGACCCGGATGACCGACCGTTCGACACGGGACCGAATCGGATGCGACCTGGAGATCGGGCTGCCGGGCTGGCAGAACCTGGTCGGCGCGGCCGGATGGGACAACATCGTCATCGCCGGGTCACCATCCAACCCGGGCATCGAGGGGCGTTCGGTGGCCGAGATTGCCGAGGTCACCGGGCAATCACCGGTGGAGGTGGTGTGCGATACGGTCCGCGCCGACGCCGCCCGCACCGTGGTGGTGCTGCACATGATGGCCGAGGACGACGTTCAGGCCATCCGCGGCTGGGAAGCCACCATGCTCGGATCGGACGGTGTTCCGGTGCCGGGCAGGCCGCACCCGCGGATCGCCGGCACTTTCGCTCGGGCCCTGCGTGCCCCGGCGGGTGCTGATCCGTGGGTCGGCATCGCCGAGCGGGTGCATCGGATGACCGGCATGCCGGCGCAGCGCTACCGGATCCCGGGCGGTCGTGGAGTGCTGCAGGTCGGCGCCGTGGCCGACCTCGTCGTTTTCGATCCGGCGATGGTCACCGACCGCTCCACCTATCCCGAGCCGTTGCTGCCCCCAGACGGCATCGACCACGTGCTCGTCGGCGGGGTGCACTCGGTGTCCGGGCAGCGGGTCACCGGGCGATACGCAGGTCGGGTGCTGCGAGCACGCTGATCGACCAGCATCGCACTCCCGCCCGGCGACTTAGCCGGTCGTCCACGTCGACGCGCGGCCGAACATCGCCTCAGACTCGTCCGGCCAGCCGTCCGCCCAGGTGGATCCCGGACACGGCGTCGGAGTCGTCCCGCGCGAAGTAGCCCGTCATCCCCTTGCCGGCGCCCTCGGTGACAACGAACTGGTCGCCCTCCGACCCGACCATGCCGATGGCCATCGGAGGCTCGGCGAAGTCCTCTTCCGACGCACCAATGGCCTGCAGGAACGCCGGCTTCGCCGTCGAGTCCACCAGCAGCCCGTCGGCGGACCCCCGGACCTGCAGTGACACCGCGATGGTGTCGTAATCGCCGATGAATTCCGCCAGTTCCTTTGAGTCTCGGGCGACGGGTTCCGGGTCGGACTCGACCACGCCGACGAAGTGTGCCAACGCGTCGCGGACCAGACCGTGGTTCAGGTCGCTCCCCGCGGAGCTGGCGTTGGTCAGCACCGCTATCCCAAACTGCTTGTCCGGAACCATGACGAACGCGGACTGCTGGCCCAGCGTCGACCCGCCGTGGCTGACCAGTTTGACTCCGTCGACGTCCTTGAGCATCCAGCTGATACCGACGGCATCGCCCAACGCGCTGCCCGGCATGTGCACAGTTGGCTGCTGCATCTTGTCCAGGTTCTGCCGGCTCAGCAGGCGGGTTCCGTCCGCCGCTGTGCCCTCACCGAGGTGGAAGCGGATCCAGGCGACCTGGTCGCCGACGTTGGCGGTGATCCCGCCCGCGGGTGCGCCGGAGCGGGGCAGAGCCCACGGCCGGGCGACGGTGAAGTTCCCATCGGGATCGGAGTTGTGCCCGACGACGAACCGACGGGTCATCACGTCGTTGGCGAAGAAGAACGAGTGCTCCATGCCCAAGGGCGCGAAGATCAATTCGGCGATGGCGTCCTCGAACCGTTTGCCCGTCACCTTCTCGATGACTCGGCCGGCCAGGGACAGCGATGCGTTGTTGTAGGACGCGCCTGTGCCGAGCGGGCGCTCCTGGGGGAGTGTGGCCATGGCGGTGACGTAGCGGGCGAGGGCGTCGTCGCCCAAGTCGCTGCCGGCGCCCATGAAGTCGCCGGCCCAGCCCGCGGTGTGATTGAACAACTGCAGGACGGTGACCGTGGCGGCCGTCTGCTCGTCGGAGAGCTTGAACTCCGGAACGTAGGTGCGCACGGGCGCGTCCCAGTCGACAGTGCCTGCTTCGACCAGCCGCGTCATCGCGGTCGCAGTGAACGTCTTGCCGGTGGAACCGAACTGAAACAACGTGTTCGCCTCTACCGGCAACGGATTCTCGACGCTGGTCACGCCGTGATAGGCGTAGTACTCCCTCCCGTCGAGATAGACGCCGACGGCTGCGCCGGGCGTGCCGGTCCTGCCCGCGTGCGTGTCAAGCATCTCCTGCAGGTGGTCGCCCATGTGTTAGCTCCTCATTGCTGACAGCGGTGTCTTATCACGTGGGCGATCGGCGCCGACGGCGTCGATCGCCAACAAGCAGGGAGCGTGCCGTTGTGGGGTCCGCCAACAGGTTCGGCGGGGCCCTTCATGAGCGTGCGCGGTGGCCTTGTCGAGGCCGACGGGGCGTGGCTGTGTCGTCGATGTCCCGGGTCGGAGTGGAAGCCGTCGCCGGTCGCGGTCAGGACCGCTGCAGCAGACGTGGCCCGGTCGGGTGGTCACTGCTTTTCACCCGCGTACCGGTCGAGCCAGTCAACGATCCGCTGCGAATAATCCCGGCGATGCTCGGGCCTGCCGTTGAGGATGAACAGATGTGAGGCGCCCGGATAGAGCACCATTTCCGTGGGGACGCCGCGGGCGCGCAACGCGACGAACCACTGTTCGGCCTGGGTCGAGGGGCAGCGTTCGTCGGCGCCGCCGTGCAGGATCAGCGTCGGCGCCGTCACCGCCGCCACGGACTCGTAAGGGGACTGCGCCGCGACGAGCGCGCGGTTGTCCCACGGGGTGCCGCCCAATTCCATGGTCGTGGCGGGGAAGCCCGCGTCGGAGGCGACCATGCCGACGGTGTCTGCGACCACCCCACCTGGGATCGCTGCGGCGAACAGGTCGGAATGACCGGTGAGCCAACAGGTCATGTACCCGCCGTAGCTGTAGCCGGTGACGGCGACCCGCCGGGGGTCGGCAGTCCCGTCGGCAATGAGTTCGCGTACCGGGTCAAGGAAGTCCTCCTGGTCGCCGGTACCCCACTTGCCGACGGTAGCGGCGTAAAACACCTCGCCGTAGCCGTCGCTGGCGCGGGGGTTCAGCGTGAGGACAGTCCATCCGGCGGCGACGAGCAACTGCTGATAGCCGTGACCCAGGTCCGGCGAAGGGCTCCAGGCGTTGTGCGGGCCACCATGAATGTCCAATAGCAGGGGAGTGGCGCCTGCCGCGTGGGCGGGCCGGAGCAGGAATCCGTGCACCGTCGACCCATCGGCGATGGTGAAGGTGCGGTCGGTCGCAGCGACCAGCGCGACGTCGGGAATCGAGGTCGCCGTGTGCCGCGTCACGGTTCTGGCGTCGCCGGAGATCGTGTCGATGACGACGACCTCGCCGTAGCCGGTGCGGTCGGCGACCACGCAAGCGGCCATCAGGGCGTCAGCGGCGACGGACAATCCGGAGACCACCCGATCCCCGGACGCCAGCAGCGGCTCGGGGTGTGGATCGCCGTCGAGTTCGACCCGATACAGACCGGTGCACCCTCGATCTCGGGCGCAGAACAGCACGTTCTTCCTGTCCGCGGCCGTCTGCGGGAGGCCGCCCGGGTAACCGGGGCCGCCGGGCATCACGTTGCGGTCCAGCGGCGCGGTCAGGTCGGCGACGAGCTCCCCGTCGAGGTGGATGCGCAGCAGCCTCAGGTGGCCTACCTCGACCGCCTGTCGCCCGACGACCAGCAGGTCAGCGCCGTCCGGCGTCCACTGCCCCTGCGCGGCCACGCCGCCGGTGAAGCCGATGGACTCCAGCGTGGTTTGTCTCTCGGGCCCGTCCGGATCTACCAGATAGGTTTCGCTGGTGCCGGCCACGTCGCCACGGTCGGCGAGCGATCCCGCCACGACGATCCGGGAGCCGGTCGGGTGCCAGGACGGCCCGTCGAGGTGCCCGTCGACGTCGGTGAGCTGGCGGCAGGCACCAGATGCGACATCCACGACGTGCAGCTGGGTGCGCAGCGTGCCCAGCTTGCCGGCGCCGTCGGCCTTGTACTGCAGGGCGGCGCTGACCTGGGGAGCGGTTGACCGACGCTTGTCGACGGCGTCCGCGTCGTCGCCGGCGGACGCGGCGCGGTCGACCGGTGCGGTGAAGGCGATGCGCGCGCCGTCCGGGCTCCACACCGGATTGCCCACCCCCAGCGGCAGGCTCGTGAGCTTCCGCGGCTCGCTCGGGCCCGTCATGTCGATCAGGTAGATCTGCCCCGGGCCGGCGGTCGCCCGGACGAATGCCAGAGTCTGGCCAGCCGGGGAGTACCGCGGTGCGGTATCGGAACGGCCTGTCGTCAACGGCCTCGCCTCGCGGTCGTCGGAAACGTCCGCGCCGACGATCCAGAGCCGTTGACGGTCGGCGTCCGGAAGCGCCCCGTCGGAGTCGGCAGCCTCCCCGGCAGTTCGCCCGTCCTGGGCGTCGCCGCGCCCGGTGCCGCTCGGCACGTGGTGACTGGGCACGTGGTCGCCGACCTCCCCGGAACTTCCGGGGGTCGCGCGGATACCCGTGCCAACCTCATCGCCGCGCGTGCTGCGCAGCGCGTAAACAACTGTGCGGCCGTCCGGAGAGATCGTCGGATCCGTCGGAACCTGAACTCGGGTCAGGTCCTCGAGGGTCAGCGGGCGCTTCATGGTCGGGCGGCCTCCGCAGCGTCGGGTTGCAATGCGATACGTGCTGCACCAGGGTGAGGAAAGCGGCCGGGGACGTGGCACGCGCGCCCTGGCGCAGTCGCGCAATGACGGCGGTTTGGTCGGTACTCGACAGAGCTGAGTTCACCAGCAACGATGCAGCATCGGCGTTGGCCTTGACATCGTCGGCTCGGCCCATCCAGCAGACTCGAGATGGTGGGAGCCGACGACAGTGGCGACGATCACGCGACTGACCGCGAGTTGCACAAGGCGTCCGGGCCTCCGTGGTGCTCGCCCGACAACCAGGTCGGGCGATGACCTCCGGGCCACCACCAGTCGGCCGCCCAACGAGACCAAAACCACGAAACCAAGATCAACTACTCAACCTCGCGGTGGACCCAGGCTGAGATCGGGGCCCAGCCTTAAACCAAGTCGTCCCAGAGGTTGTGCTCGCTGTAGAGGCGCTCGACCTCGTCGAGTTCGACATCGGCGTTCTCTGCCGCGCCCGCCGCCGGGCCGGCGACCCACCATTCGGCGCCGGGCAGACCGCCGGAAAGGTAGGCACGGGTTCCGGGCCGTGAAGAAACGTAGGCGGGTCTTCGCTGCGCCAACACTTCGCCGTGGGCGGGTTCCCACAGCCTGATCAGCTCGTCCTGCTCCTCGAGAACGACCGCGTCGTACCACCGCCAGACGAGCGCGTCGGTCCCGTCCAGCGCGGTCGCGACCGCTACCAGGTGGCCGGGAGAGACCCGCTCGATGCGCGGCGACGGGAACCGCGGCGCGTAACGAACCGAGCGAAGGCGACCGTCGGTGAGAATCTCGCAGGCGTCCTCTCGAACGCGGAGCACGATGCCGCGGCGGAGCCGCGCGGAGACGAGGCGTTCGTCGGTCGGACAGGTCACCGGGGCGGTATCGACGGGGCGGCCGAGGAACGCGACGAGGCGCTCAATGGCAGACGCGCACTCGTCGACAGCTTGGGCCGGACCGAACCGACCTGGCCGTGCCTGCTCACTGACATGAGTGCCCGCGAAGGCAAGTGACCGCTCAGCCACGTCATCCGGCAACTCGGCACGCTGCCCGGTCGATCGCGCGAGATCCCAGCCGTGCGCGAGTAGATCGAGAGCCGGATCTGCAAACGCTCTGCACCGGTTGCCGAGCCCAACGGCCCCTGATAATCGCGGTCGAGAACTCCCGGAGCGGTGAAAGCGGAGAGCAGCGCGGCCGCCGTATCGCGGTACGCGCCAACTGGGTCGCGTTCGACGTGATCAGCAGCTGGACGCTGGGGCGGCGCCTGCCCGGCCAGCAGCTCGATAAAGACCCGGTTCATGCCGATCAAGTGATCGACCAGCGCACGAACGGTCCAGTTCGCACACGGCGTAGGTGCGGACCACTGGTCAGGACGCACCTGGGCGATGAGCGCGTCCACCGCGTCGAACGAGCGGGCAAGATCGTCGATCGGCGAATCGAGGTGTAGAGACGAGCTGGCGTTGTTTCGGTTGGTCATCACGGGCCACCTTTTTTTGCGAAGGCGGCACCTCCGGCCGAGCTCTGTCAGTCAGCATCAGGAGGTGCACAAGCGGTCATGGACACGGGTGTCGCACCTCCTCTCGATCAACGTCGGTCCGCTTAGCCTGCCACATCGCAGGCACGCGTGAAAGTAACGCATTGCGCGTCTCGCTAGAGGAACGGCCTCGGCGCTCGCGATGCGCCGATCGGACACGACGGGCACCAGTCGGCGGCTGACGATCTTGACCGTCCCGTATGGCGCACCCGTGCGGATGGCCCCCCGGATGGCATCCCTGAGCGGGTCGAACGCACACACTGTCGGCCGTCGGCTCCCATCGGTTGGGCACAACCGGTTCAGCTCGCCCGAACCGGATCTTCGAGGTCACCCTGCAGGCGGCCAGGCGGGCCGGTCTGGTGGGCGAGAAGCGGGTACTGGATCCGCGCCGTTGTATGACGCGGTGGCCACGATGGACACCGTCACGCTGATCCGCTCGCGATCCGTGGCCTGCTCACGGCTTCAAGGGCTGACCGACCCCACAGCCGTCGACAAGACCGACTCGGCCGACTGACACCCATCGAGTTCGCGACACTCCTACGAGCCGCTCACGCGGTCATTGCGTTCGTTCCTTCGGATGGCGCCGCCGACTGCGGAGTCCGCACATCGGCTATGTCCGGTCGCTTCTCCGCCGCAGCTGTCTCGTATGCCGTCCGCAACCGAGACGGCCCGGTGGGACTTGTTGAACCGCAAGCCGTCGACCGGTCGGGCTCATTCGTGCATCAGGTCGAGTTCGAAGGCGTCGCTGATCGCGCGGGCAAGTGCGGGTTCCTGGTCGTCGAACAGCAGGCCGATCGTGTCGCCGACGGCACTCATTCGCACCGTGGTGATGTTGTCGCAGCTGACGACGCTCTCCTGGTCCAGCCCGTTTCGCATCCCGACCGGAACCTCGCTGGTGATCCCCCGGATCGTGCTGGTGATCGGCGCGACGGTCAGCCAGGTCAGCAGATGGATCTTGGACCGCCGTGTCAACATCAGTGCTGGTCGACGCTTGTCCAGTTGTACCGACGCGATGGTGCGCATCAGTCCAACGCGGGATGCGGCAGGTCGAGCACACCGTCGAGATCTGGATAGATCGGCTCGCCCCGTCGGGCAAGGTCGATGAGGATGGCCTCTTCCCCGCGATAACGCTGATCTCGCTGGAGGCGGGCGATCCCGTGGCGGACGGCCTCGGACCGGTTAGCAGCACGGCCGTCGGCGACCTCGGCATCCAGGGCCGCGAGCTCGCGGTCGTCGAGACGGATGGCGATCTGCGTGGTCATCACCGCAGTCTACCCCGCGATGTAAACCGTTTGGTATGCAGAATCGGATGTGATTGGACTCCCCACTGAGCAATCCCTCGATTGCCGGTCAGGGATCCCTTCGAATAGGTATTTAGTTGTTCCTGCGCGTCCCGGCACTGCGTCGGACGGCCGCGGTGCGACGAATCTCAGCAGACCGCTAGTCCAGACAGAACTCGTTGCCCTCGACGTCCTGCATGACGAGGCACGCCTCGTTCTCCTCGTCGGCCGGGAGCAGGTGCAGGCGTCGAGCGCCGAGCGGCACCAGTCGAGCCGCTTCCGCCTCCAGCGCAGCGACCGCTCGTCGCCCGTCAGCCCCACCCCGACCCGCACGTCGAGGTGCAGCCGGTTTTTCACCGTCTTGCCTTCGGGCACCCGCTGGAAGAACAGGCGTGGGCCGACGCCGTCCGGGTCCTGACAGACCCAGGCCGACCCCTGCCGCCGCTCGACGGGGAGCGAGGCGTCGAACGCATCCCAAGAGTCGAACCCCGGCGGGACCGGAGGGTCGACGTACCCGAGCGTGGCTGCCCAGAACTCCGCGACGGCTCGTGGAGCCGCACAGTCGAAGGTCACCTGCACCTGCTTCACGCCCGTCATGGACCCAGCGTAGGACCGGCACCCTCGGTGGTCTGGATCGCCACGACAGCTGCTGGTCGGTATTGGACTGCTGAACCCAAGAGTGACGGACCTCCACCGTCGACCGAGCCGACACCACGACAAGACCCTCGTGCCGAAAACGGTGACCAACGCCTGTCTCGGTGGCGAACCTCATGTGGGACGGGCTGCTGATCCACGCGAGGCTAGGAGAAACCGTCGAACGGCCCGGCCGGAGGGCGGTGTCGGCTTTACCGTCGATGAGCGCAGCTCAGATGGTCGCGTCGCTCACTGCCGAGTCCTGCGGCTGTCGGTGACGGGGGTGGTAGGCCAAGATCTGGGGTCGAGTTGTCGATTTCTGGGCTCGTCGTTCGTCTTATTGCGACCGATCTGCAACGAGAAGGAGCTGGCGATGAAGTACGTCATGGTGATCTATCAGGGCGACGCGCAGGAGCGACAGGCTGCGCTTCCTGAGGAGGAGCGGAAGCAGGTCTACGCCGACTACCAAGCGATCAACGAGATGTCGGGCGTCACCGCTGTGCCGCCGATGGGCCTGCCCGAGAACGCGACGACGGTGCGGGTCAAGGGCGGCAAGACCCTGACGACGGACGGCCCCTTCGTCGGCATGAAGGAGGCTGTGGGCGGCTTGTTCATCTTGGAGGCCGACGACCTCGATGCGGCGATCGAGGTGGCCGCCCGCGTCCCAGCGGCACGCTACGGTGGCGCCGTCGAGATCCGACCCTCCGAGGTGTATTGGTAGCGATGCTCGATCAGGTCTTCCGCGAGGAATGGGGCCGCCTCCTGGCCACCTTGATTGGCCTCCTCGGCGACTTCGACCTCGCCGAGGAAGCCGTTCAGGAGGCGTTCGCCATCGCCGCCGACCGGTGGCCGCGCGACGGGATCCCGAGCCAGCCGCGCGCTTGGCTGATGAGGACCGCTCGGAATCGGGCCACCGACCGCATCCGCCGAGACCGGGCGCTCACCTCGAAGCTCGGCCTGCTCGCCGCAGCCAATCGTGATGAGGTGTCGATGACCACGGCGACGTTTCCCGACGAGCGCCTCGAGCTCATCTTCACCTGCTGTTACCCGGCGCTCGCGGTCGAGGCGCAGGTTGCACTCACCCTCCGTACCCTGGGCGGGCTGACCACGGCCGACGGGCGACGCGTATCGGCGTGCCAGGGACCTTACCGACGACGGTGCGGAACGGCGCTTCCTCGAGCGGCGCCTGACGGAGCTGGAAACGGATGCAGGGCACGAGTAGTCGCCCACCGGTACAGATCGCGCAAACATGTCCGGCGAGTCTAGACATCCCGTGGCCGTACCACGGGGCTGCCGTCCCGGTTCACCGCCGAACGGCTATCGACATGTTCCGGCCGTCGTTTCGCTTACGGCGACCGGTTACGAACGCTAGCTCGACACGCCGAGGCCCCTCGTCGCGCGCCGTCCACCTTCCGGGCGGGCCAAGTCGGTCGCCGGTCGCCGACTGACTGTGATCAGGAGGCGAAGGGGCGGACGTGCAGGCGCTGCCGAGGGTCTCGACGGGCGTCGCTCTGCCGGCTTCATTGGGCCCGAGCAGCTCGAAGACCTCCCCGCGGGCACGTGCCGTGGCAGGTCGTCGTTGGCGAGCACCACGCCGCGAGGCACCGACGCGTCGAGCCGCAGGATTCCGGCCCCGAAGACCTTCAGCCGCTTGCCCTCGCGCAATGTCTGCGAGAAATCGCGCCTGCCAAGCATCATCACGTCAAGGCAGGTCGCGCACCGGGACGCCGGCTCGTGCCGGTAGGCGCAGCGGTGTCAGCGCCGTACGGGCGGGAGCCGGGCAGCGAGACCGGCGACGAGCACCTCGGCCAGGGTCGCGACGACGTCGAGCTCGACGGCGTCGTTCGTGAGCCGGTGCAGCTCGGGGAACTCGCGTAGCGGCAGCGCGCCCACGTCGGTCGACAGGTCGCCCCCGGAGGCGGCGTAGGCCTGCTCGACGCAGCAGCCGAGTCCGGCCAGCGTCACGCTCTTGACCGCCGCGTACGCGGCACCGGTGTCCAGGCCCGCGCGACGGAAGGCGGCCATACCGACCTCGAACGTGGCGGCGGCGCGCGGGCCCTGTACGGGCCGCCGCAGGAGCACCCCGAAGGCGCCCGGGTGCTCGCGGGCGAGGCGGGCCACCGCGGCGACGAAGCACCGCACCCACTGCTCCCAAGGCAGCTCCTCGAGCGGGAGCTCGACGCTGCCGAGCAGCTGCTCGACGAGGCCGTCGAGCAGCGCCTCCTTGGTCTCGACGTGGTTGTAGAGCGACGTCACGTGCACACCGAGTTCCCCGGCGATCCGTCGCAGGCTGGCCGCCTCGAGCCCGTCGCGGTCGGCGACGAGCACCGCGCAGCTCAGGATCCGCTCCCGGCTGAGGGGCTGCTGCGTCGCGGGGCCGGCCACTTGACCAGCCTACCGGACCGGCCTACGTTGTAGGTAGAGACCTACAACGTAGGTACGAACAACCTCGTGGAGGTACGGATGAGCCAGAGCGAGCTGCAGGCGACGCTGGACGAGCTGAGGGAGGAGCTCCAGGTGCCGGGTGTCGCCGTGGGCGTCCTGCACGAGGGCCGGGCCGAGTACGCGTTCGCCGGCGTGACCAGCGTGGTGAATCCGCTGCCGGTCGACGAGGACACCCTGTTCCAGTTCGGCTCGACCGGCAAGACGTACACGGCCACCGCGATCATGCGCCTGGTCGAGCGCGGCGACGTCGACCTCGCCGCCCCGGTCCGCACGTACGTCCCGGAGCTGCAGCTCAAGGACGAGGACGTCGCCCGCGAGGTGACCGTGCTGCAGCTGCTGAACCACACCGCCGGCTGGGACGGCGATCTCATGGAGGACATGGGCAACGGCGACGACGCCCTCGCTCGCTACGTCACCCGGATGGCCACCATCGAGCAGGTCACCCCGCTCGGGGCCACCGTCTCGTACAACAACGCTTCGCTGTCGCTCGCCGGTCGGGTGATCGAGAAGGTCACCGGCACGACGTACGAGCAAGCGGTCGGGGACCTGGTGCTGCGCCCGCTCGACATGACGAGCACGTGGTTCTTCCCCGACGACGTGATGACACGGCGGTTCTGCGTCGGCCACGAGCGGCACGAGGACGGCCGCACGACCGTCGCCCGGCCATGGGCGATCCCGCGCGGCAACAACCCCGCCGGCGGCATGAGCGCACCGGCCCGCGACCAGATCGCCTGGGCGCGGTTCCACCTCGGCGACGGCACGGCGTCCGACGGGACCCGGGTGCTCACCGCCGACGCGCTGCGGCGGATGCAGCAGCCCACGGTCGAGATGCCCGGCAGCGCCCTCGGCGACGCCGTCGGAATCAGCTGGCTGCTCCAGGACGTGGGCGGCGTCCGGGTGGTCAAGCACGGCGGCACGACCAACGGCCAGCACAGCGAGCTCCAGCTGGTGCCGGAGCGGGGCTTCGCGGTGACGTCGCTGACCAACTCCGGGCCCAACGGCCCGAAGCTCAACGACCGGCTGGTGCGGTGGGCGCTGGAGCACTACCTCGGTGTGTGGGTCGAGGACCCCGAGCCCGTGCGGCTACCGGAGGAGCAGCTGGCGGGCTACACCGGCCGGTACGAGACGATCGCCGTTGTCATCGACGTCACCGCGACCGACGGGCGGCTGTCCGCGGCGATCACGATGAAGCCGGAGGCGGCGGCGGCGCTGCGGGAGCAGGGCGAGGAGGTCCCGGAGCAGCCCCCGATCGTGATGGCGATGCTCGGGCAGGCCGGTGACGCGTACGTCGTAGACGAGGGCGACGCCAAGGGCATGCGGGGGTACTTCACGCGGAGCGGCGGGAGCGTGGCCGGGCTGCACCTCGGCGGCCGGCTCGCAACCCGCACTGCGGCGCCCGGCTCCTGAGCCGCCGGGACCGGGACGTTGGGCCTGACCGAGCAGGCGCCGAGCCTGACGCGGGAGTGCGGGGTCAAAGCTGGTATGACAGCTGCTGAGTCCGCCGAGCTGCGGGATCTGCGCGAGCGGAACCGGCTGTTGGAGCGGAAGAATGAGGTGCTGCGGGCTGCGGCGTATCAGCTACGACATCGTCCTCGATGACGACCCGACAGCCTGCTCGCCTTGGACCGGCAGCGGGACGCTCGGAGCGCTGACTCTGAGATGGGGCTCGCTGCTGGGCAACGAGGTTGGCACTCATCTCGGCGCCGTGATCGTCAAGCACATCCCCGGTGCAGCGTGGAAGGTGTGGCCAACGGCCACCGTACTTCTGCGACAACTGGGGCCCGCCGCTGGCCAGCAGTGCCTCGCGGTGCTCGGCGGTAGCGAACGCCGCGAACGCACCATAGATAGTGTCGCTTATCCGGAACGCGAACCAGACCGTCGTGGTGGGCTGGGTCTCCACGATCGGTAGGCCCTCCCTGAAGAATGCGGCCATTTCCTCGTCGGAACCCGGCTCGGCTTCGAATCGGGCGAGCACCCCAACACGAACCATAATCATGTCCTCTCGTTCCCCCAGGATGGCCACTCTAGATTCGGCGGATTTTGGCGGTCATCGCCACCGCAGGTCGCCGATGAGTTCGATCGGGTTCTTGAACGCTAGTCGTTTGCAGTGACGGTCGTTGAGTTCCTGGGCGACCCGAGATCGTTGCTCTACTCGAGGACGGCGAGGTCGCGTTCGGCGTACAGGCGATGCAGCCACTCCTCGTTGACAATCGCGCGCAGGCAGCGGCGTACCGCGTAGCTGCCCGCCGGCGGATAGCCCGGCGGCGGCACCGGGTCGGTCTCGCCGCCGACCACGTCATCGGTGAGTGCCGCGATGACGTCGTGAACGGTCCGCATTCGGTCGGCGCGCAGTTCCAGCACCTCGTCCAGGGATGGTCGCGCGTCGGGATCGTTCGGCACGCTCGGGTCGTGCTCCATCTCGTCGTGCGGGAGGCCGAGCGGGCTGTACGGCTCCGGGTGACCGAGGATCGCGCGGCGCACCCAGGCGTCGGTGGCGAAAACGAGGTGGCGCAGCGTCTCGATGAACGACCACTCGCCCTCGACCCGCTCGTGTAGCAGGTCTTGCGGCAAGCGCTTGGCGCGCTCGACGGTCGGCGGCCAGGACCGCTCGATGATCGCCCACGCCTCACGGAAGCCATCCGCGTCGGCCGGGTCGAGCTTCGTCCGCTCCGGGTAGCGCCGGTTCAGCTCGGCCTCGACCAGCGGCCCAATGTCGACGCCGTTGATCCGGACGTTGCGGATCTCGCCGTCGATGTCGACATCCTCGAGCCACGCGCCACGCACCGTCGCGCCGGTGAAGTACACGTTGCGGAACCACGCGCGGCTGAAATCAACTTGCTCGAACCGCGCGCCGGAGAAGTCCTGCTTCACGAACTCAGCCATGCGCACAGGCTGCCACCGGGTACCGACGTCGGGTGACTGCTGTCGAGAAGTCGTGACGCCGGACCATCTCTGCCGGCGATTCGTCTGAGCCGACCAGCGTGCCGTGCAGCTCGACCTCGAGGTCAGTCATGGCGCCGACGTTAGTGCGGAGGTCCGACGCCGGTAGTGTCGGCGACGGCATGCGGTTCGAGTACGCCGCGCCGCAGCCGCGGACAGCGGGTGGGCGGTGAACCGTGAAGCCGCTTCCGATAGACCTAGGAGCAGACAACGGTGTCCGACCGCACACTCATCCTGGTGAAGCCCGACGGTGTCCAGCGTTCGCTGGTCGGCGAGGTGCTGTCCCGCATCGAGCGCAAGGGCCTGAAAATCGTTGCCCTGGACCTGCGGATGGTGACCGTCGAGGTCGCCGAGCGGCACTACGCCGAGCACGCGCAGAAGACCTTCTTCACCGACCTGGTCTCGTTCATCACGTCCGGGCCAGTGGTGGCAGCGGTGGTGGAGGGCACCCGGGCTGTCCCGGCGTTCCGGCAGCTGGCCGGTGGTACCGACCCGGTGGACAAGGCGACACCGGGCACCATCCGCGGGGATTATGGCCTGCAGACCCAGTTCAATCTGGTGCACGGCAGTGACTCGACCGAGTCCGCGACCCGCGAGATCGGCCTGTGGTTCCCGAACCTGTGACGCGCCGCGAACCACCGGCGCAGGCGCTCGGGACCGGGCATCAACCGGACGTCGGCTCCCACCTCGTCGGCCCTAGCGGCACCATGCCGGCGGACAACCAGTTCGGCCTGGCCCTGACCAGCCTGTGGCATGCGGTGTCGCTGGGTGGCGGGGCTGTCGGCTTCCTACCGTCGGTCCAGCGGCCGGAAGTCGCGGCCCGGGCTGCCGCAGTTGTCGCCGATCTGCGTGCGGGCCGGAGCCTGGGCGTCGCGCTGATCGCCGATCGGCAACTCGTCGGCTTCGCCAAGCTGGCGCCCGGCGCGGGCCTGATCGCGCACACCGGCGAGATCACCCTGGTGATGGTCGACCCGGCCCTGCAGGGCCGGAATCTCGGCAGCCTGTTAATGAACCGGATCCTCGCTCTTGCCACCGAGCGGGGCATGGAGCGGGTCACCCTGTCCATCCGGGACGGTGAAGGACTCCAGGGCTTTTACTCCCGCTTCGGTTTCGTCGAATGGGGCCGAAAACCCGGTTGGGTGAGAGTCGGCCCGGGCGACGACCGCGACGAGATCTTCTACTGGGCCGACCCGCGATCGGCGCGGTAGCGGAACTATCCCGTTTCCTGGTCCAGATAGCACCAGCGCCAGGTCTCACCAGGCTGAAAGGATCGGATCACCGCATCCTTGGTGGTCTCGAAGTGTGCGGTGGCGTGCTTGCCGGGGGAGCTGTCGCAGCACCCGACATGCCCGCAACTCATGCACAGCCGCAGATGTACCCACTCACCGCCGGTGGCCAGGCACTCGGCGCAGCCGTCGGGGGTCTGCGCCTGCGGCACCTCGGTGGTGCCCGTCAGATGTTTACAGGTCATCGCACGCTCCGTTCCCTCGATGCCATCCTGCGCCGGTTGCCGGTCCAGCACCAGGGACGGCAGCGCGGCGTCCCTCGCCCGAATGGTCTAGTTCGGTTGCTGCCCCGTTCGGACAGAATGGTCCGGTGGACACCTTTGTCCCCAGCCACCGTCTGGTGGGGCGGGTAGCCGAGCTGGGGCTGCTCGTCGATGCCCTCGACGCCTGCGTCGACCGGGTCAAGGTGGCCACCCTGAACGGGGAAGCCGGAATCGGCAAGAGCGCGTTGATCGACGTTCTCAGCGAGTATGCGACAACGCGCGGCGACCAGGTGCTGCGAGGCGCCTGCACGGTGGTGCTCAACGAGCCGATCCCGTATGCACCCATCGCCGCCGCCCTGCGCAGTGGCGGCATCGGCATGGCAGACCTGCCGGCCGCAAACCGAGGCGAGTTGTTCGAACGGATACTCAGGCTGCTGGTGGAGCATCGACCCGCACAGGCCAGCCAGGTGCTGGCCCTGGAAGACCTGCACTGGGGCGACGCCGGAACCATGGAGCTGGCCGGATTCCTGGCCCGGAACCTGCCACCTCGTCACCTGATCCTGCTCAGTCGGCGATCGGACGAAGCGCCCGCCGATCCCGCCGCGGGCATGGTGCTCGACGCCATCGCCGCGCATCGTGAAGTCCGCCGGATCGATGTCCGGCGGTTGCCGGAAGCGGACGTCGTGCAACTGTTCGCGCAGCAGACCGACCGATCGCCGGACGCCGGCGAACTGCGGACACTCATGGCCCGCTCGGATGGCAACCCGTTCATCGCCACCGAGCTGATCGACGCGGGCAGACTCGACCTGCTGCCACCACGGTTGCAGGACGTGCTGATGCTGCGGGCGGCCCGGCTCGGTGCCGACGCCCGCGCGGTGGTCAGAGCGGTCGCGGTTCTCGGCCGGCCGACACCGCAACGACTGCTGGACCGGATGGCCGGGCTGCCGCAGGAGCAGGTGCTGCCGGCCGTCGCCGAATGCATCGCCGCCGGCATCCTGGTGGTCGAGCAAGCCGAGCAGCGCTACGCATTCCGGCACGCGCTGGCGCAGGACGCGCTGCTGGCGGACATGCTGCCCGGTGAGCGGCAGCGGATCCATCGCCGGATCGCGGAGGCCCTCGACGATCTTCCGATCACCAGGCGGAGCGCCGGAGCTTCCGCCGAATGGGCGGCGCACTGGCGGGCCAGTGGCGACGACACGGAGGCCTTCGCAGCGACGTCGGTGGCCGCGACCACCGCCCGGCGGGTGTTCGCCCACGTCGACGCGTGGCGGCAGTTCCAGCACCTGGTGGAGCTGTTGGACGCCGGCCACGGGCCGGCAGATGCCGCTGAACGGTGTCGGATCTTCGCCGAGGCTGCCGAGGCAGCGCGCTGGGCCGGCGACGCGGGGCAGGGGGCGGAGCTGGCCCGGCGGGCAGCGGAGGTGGCCGACGATCCCGGTGAGCGCGCCCGAATCACCGAACGCCTCGGCCGCTGCCTCTGGGACACCGGAGACACCGGCGGCGCCGACCGCGCCTACACCGATGCGGACGCCATCACCGCCACCCTTGCACCGTCCGCCCTGCAGGCGACCATCTGCGCTTCCCGGGCCCGGCTGGCGATGCAGACCGGGCACTACCGACGGGCCGAGGCCTTGGCGGGTCGGGCGATCGAGCTCGCCCAGCGGCAGCGGGTGCCGGCCGAACAGGGAAGGGCGACCGCCGTGCTCGGCATGTGCCGGGTGCTGCGCGGCGACGTCGACGCGGGTATCGAGCTCATCCGCAAGGCCGGTCCACTGGTGTCCGAGAACGGTGACGACGAAGATCGCCGGCGGGTGGCCGGCAATCTCGCCTTCGCACTGCTGATTGCCGGCCACACCCGGGAGGCGTGTCAGACGGCGGTCGACGCCCTGGACGCCGCCCGTCGTCACAACCCCATTGCCGGGACCGGCGCCGCGCTGGTCAGCAACACCATCGTGCTGCTACGGCTGGCCGGCAGGTGGGCCGAGTCGGCGCAGCTCAGCGACGAGGCGTTCGCCGAGGGGGTGACGGCAGGTCAGGCGCTGCTGATCCGGTTGGCCAGGGCGGAACTGGACATGGCCACCGGGGACCAGCAGTCGGCAAGGGACAATCTCGATGCCGCGGCATTTCTCGGTCGGCGTGATGCTCCGGCGTCGGTGCTGGCAGACCTCGCTCTGGCCGAGGCCGAGTGGGCGAGGATCGCCGGTGATCTCGATGACGCGGCCGATCACGTGGACAGGGCAGTGGCGGCGCTCCGCGACGGGTCGGACAGCCGCGATCTGGCCAGGGCATGTGCGCTCGGACTGCGGATCCAGGCGGACCGCACGGAAAGCGGTCTCGCGCGCAGATCGGCGAAGCCAGATGCCGATCGATCGGCCCGCCTGCAGGCAACGGCTGCCGTCACCGGTGATGGTCAGTCGTCAGCAGAAGTGCGCGCCTGGTGTGCCACCGCGCACGCGGAGTGGTCCAGGATCCCGGCCGAGCAGAGCGGCATCGCGGATCCGACGACGTGGGCGGCAGCCGCCGACCGATGGGCAACCTTGGAGCGACCGTTCGAAGAGGCGTACGCCCGGTTCCGGGCGGCCGGATCGACGATGAGCTCTGCTCGGGGCGCTGCCATCGGACAACTCCGGGCGGCGGAGAAGCTGGCGGCCGTGCTCGGTGCGCATCCGCTGGCATCGGCCGTGGCAGACCTCGGCCGGCGCAGCCGAGTGCGGTCGGCCGTCGTCGGCGGTGACGAGCCTGCCGATAGGTTCGGGCTCACCAGGCGGGAGCGGGAAGTGCTGGCCGAACTGACCACCGGACTGACCAACAAGCAGATCGCCGGTCGGCTGTACCTGAGTCCGCGGACCGTCGACGTGCACGTGGCGAACGTGTTGATGAAGCTGGGCGTACGGTCTCGATCGGAAGCGGCGGCAACCGCGGCCCGGCTCGGGTCGTCCCTTCGGCCGAGACCGAGCGTCGGTGCAGATGATGCCACGACGGTATGACGGCGATCCGCACAGCCATCTGCGACCTCTATCCAGCGTTACCCCGTTGCAGTGTTCAATGCCCGCCCAGCCGAAAGGTGATCGACATGACCGTCAACCACGACAAGTCCAGCGCTCCGCACCCCGTCCCGAAGCCGGCGCCGACTCGTCTTCCCACCGGCGGTGACAGCGCCAAGCCGCAGCCGAAAGAGATGCATCCGGACGACGAACCGGCGACCCCGGAGCGCTGACCCGGCGAGGTGACGGATAGGTAGCCGTCGCCGTCGAAATAGGTAAAGCTACCGATCCGCTCTGCAGCGGAACTCAACAGACTCGATGCACACGGCCGCCACGTCGGCCTCTTCCGATCGAGATCTTCAGGAGTTCCGATGTCCATGCTTGCGGCCACCCTGCCGGCCCCACCGGTCCAACGAGCGCCGAGCCGCCTGACACTCCGGCCGCAGCACTGCGAAACCGCCTCCGGTCCCTGTGAGGACGCGGACCTGCTGGCCGGTCTGGTGGCCGGCGATCCGCAGGCCTGGCGGATCGCCATAGGCAGGTACCGCCGGCTCGTCAACCTGTCGGTCCGGCGCGTCGTCACCGATCCGGCGGATGTCGACGAGGCGATCCAGCGCACCTGGCTCGCGCTCTGGCGGCACGCCGGAGCGGTGCGGGACGCAGGCAGGCTGCCCGGCTGGCTCAGCGTGACCGCCCGCCGGGAAGCGCTGTCATTGGTCCGGCGGCGGCGACGCGAGCTGCTGGTGGAGGATTTCGGCTGCCTGGACATCGGATCGTTCCCGGATGCCTCGGTGCTGGTCGAGCAGGCCGAACGAGCCAAGTATCTGCGACAGGCCGTCGATCGGCTGCCGGACAAGCAACGTCGTCTGATCCGGGCATTGCTTGCCGACCGTTCGTCCTACGACCAGCTGGCCGCTGACCTGCAGATCCCGCGCGGCAGCATCGGTCCGACCCGGGCGAGGGCGCTGCGGACGCTCCGCGAGATGTTGCCGGCACTCGAGCCGGGTGGGCAGTAGTCCAGGCCTGCGGCGCTCACCGATCGGCGAGTCCGGCCAGCCGCTTCGCCAACCCGAACCGGACCCCTGGCACCATGGCGGCGGCCCGCACCACGGCATTGCGGATCTGCCGCCCGCCGGGTCCGACGGTGGCCATTCGGGTGAGTCGCTGCGCCAGCCGCACCACCTGTACAGCCTGCGGGCGCCGGGCGGCGGCGTACTCGTCGAGCACCGCGTCACCGGCGCCGCGATACACCCGGCTGAGCGCGTCGGCCAGGGCGATGGCGTCCCGCAGGCCGAGGTTCATCCCCTGACCACCGGCCGGGCTGTGAACATGGGCAGCGTCGCCGGCCAGCAGCACCCGGCCTTCGCGGAACCGCTCGGCCACCCGGTG
>JAABUP010004217.1_pt1 | contig 23876 bp, 38 predicted proteins | sample 5559201 | NCBI WGS metagenome assembly JAABUP01 (sample SAMN10711887, study PRJNA513373) | rock metagenome | isolation source: Antarctica rocks | place: Antarctica
GCGGACCCGGCGCGGAGCGCTCCCCGCGCGGCAGGAAGGTGACCTTGAAGCGCGGCTCCAGCGGCGCAGGCGGGTCGCCCTCGCGCGGCTGCGCGCACCAACACAGCATCCGCTGGCCGCAAGACTTGCTGCAAGCAGGGCAAATACTGCGCTCCTTCTTCCCGACCAGTGGAAAAGTCCAGTGCCATACTGTTGTCCGCGCACGCGACATGGGCTCGGCAGCTGTGCAGCAGCAGGCACGGTCTCACTTCCTCGCCCGCGCTCGATCCGTTGCACAGCATGTGGATGACTCATATTTACAACAGCCACCGCGCACAGGCCGGGCGGAGCGGCGCAGCCAAATACAGCCTCGGCAGGCACGCGTCCAGCGCGGCCTGGTAATCGCCGGGCGCCTGGTCGTCGCCCAGGCCGCGCGACAACTGCTGACCCTTGCCGTACATAAGCATGCCCTGCAAGCAAACCAGGCTTGCGAGCGGCGCACGTCGGCCAGGCCGGGCGGCAGCGGCGCGGCCGCGCGCAGCGCCGCCCACAGCCCCGGCAGCCACGCGTCCAGCGCGGCCTCGTGGCCGGCGGGCGCCTGGTCGTCGCCCAGGCCGCGCGGCGCCGCCGCGCGGCCGCCGAGCGCCGCCAGGCGCCGGTCCAGCTTCTTCGCGACCACGTTGTACTCCTGGTAGCCTGCGCCCGCGACTCGGCTTTGCAGGCGGCGTGGTGCACGGCGGAGGCCAGGTAATGCATGTTACAACTGAACCTGTTTGAGATCATGAGGACCCCTTGAATCCAAAAACAGACTTAAAGTGCAAGGCGGACAGAAGGCAGGTCAAGGCTGTGCCCGCGCACCAGAGTCGCCGAGGCCGAACACCGCGTACGTGAGCCCCGCCAGCGAGCTCGCGGGCAGGCTCTTGCGCAGCAGGAAGCGCCAGAACTGCTTCATGTTGTCCGGCAGCTCCCCCTGCTTGCAAAGCGCCGCTGAAAAGACGCTGCTGATGAGCATACTCGCAGTGGTGAGCGTGTGTGACAAGCTTTCGGCAGGGAGGAGGGAGGGCACAACTTCGCAGGCAGGAGTGGTGCGCGCCTGGCCGGTGGTGGATGCCACGAACACGGCGAGGCGCTCGGCGGGCAGGCCGATGACGGGGTAGGCGTCTGCCGCCATGACGCGCGGCGCAAAGTGCCTCCGCTTGGCCTCGCGGACTATTCGCTCCGCCACATCCTGCAGTTTTAACACAAGCCTGGCTACAAGGCTGCCAGACTGCAACATGAGAGCGGGATGAAGTCCTGGCAACTGATAGCAGACACCGCAGGCTCCAGCAGCCTACAAACAACTCGTTCACACCTGTGCGTTGCCTGTCTGCGAGCCAAAAAGTATGAGCAAGGGCGGCAGTGTGTCCATTTCAAGCGGCTTTGCTGACTGTTACGATAGCCACTTGGCTTGGCCAAGCGCTATATGTGCAGCACATAAGAGAACTGCGCCTGGCTAAGGGACCCTCATACACCCACGCGCGCAGACACAAGGGCATGCGTCCATGTGCTCTGTGCGTGCGCACGTGCATGGCGCCTGCGTCTAATGAGGCTCAAGCTTTGTTTGAGATGAATATTGCAGCTACCTGTTTCAGGCGCGAACGCATCCACGGCGAGCCGCTGTGTGGCTGACGCGCTTTCTGCAGCAGAAAAACATACAGCTGATGATGTCTGCGTCGAGCTGTGCCTGCGGGTCCCGCCGCACGGGATGAACACAAACATCCTGAGTAGCCTGGGTGCTCAGCTGAAGGTGCTGCCCCACTGCAGGCACACGCTTTGCTCAGTAGACTGCCCAGCTGTACCACATAGCTCCACAGGCAGTTCTGGGGTGCGCTGAGCCCTGGGGCGCCCCCCCTCAGATAGCCCTCGCCAGAGAGAGCGCCTTCGTGCCTCGTCCGTTGCTGCGCGCAGCAGAGCAGGACGCTGACCAAGCGGCACGTCCTGCTGCACCACACCCCCTGTGTCGGCACTTATGCCTGGAAGCTGTGCGAGCTTCCTTACCTTGAGAGCACACCACTCCAAGCTTTGAGGCTTTCACTGCTAGGCCTCCTTGAGTACACGCGGTCTCAAAGCTGAAGTATGTAATTGGATGACCTGACGCTGCTACACCTGAGGCACACCTCGCAGAGACTTTGCTGGCTACTGCTGTAAGCGCTTTGTGTAGCGATTTGCCGCATACGTCAGAGAGCTCGCAGCGTAGTGCCTGGAACTTGGAGAGACATGACAGGCATAGCTGGACAAGGACCCCACGACGTGAACAACTGCCCCATCGTATCTTGCCCTGAGCAATACGCTGGCCTTTGCAGGCGGCGCCCTCTGGCACCGGGCGCCTTGACGCGTGCCGCCTGGCCGACTTTGCGGTGGGCCGCGTGATCGGGACAGGCAGCTTCGGGCGCGTGTCACTGGCGCGCCACCGCGCCACAGGCACGCTGTGCGCGGTCAAGGCGCTGTCCAAGGCGCACCTGCTGAAGCACCAGCAGGCGCGTTTCGACCATTGTGCCTGAGCACTGTTACCCAGCCTCATTTCTTCACATCAAGTACAGTGAGCGGGTACCTGTTGCCAACACTGCATTGTCTGCTTAAGGGTCAAGCCTTAGCCTGCGTCAGTCTGCGTGCCGACGTCAGATGCGTAACACTGTCCTGGAGGTTGTTTGCCATCTCCACATCCCATACCTGATGTACAACCCCGCCTGCATGCTGCTGAGTACATACGTGTACTATTAAAGCTGTTGCACTGACATGTCAGAGCTGCGCCTCACGGGCATTGGCGCTCATGCAGGTGTCCCACCTGCGCTCAGAGCGGGAACTGCTCAGCGGTGTGAGCCACCCGGGCGTCGTGCGGCTGCTGGGCAGCTTTCAGGTAGTGCGCCACCCCAGCGTGCCTGGGTTCCCATCCGTGCGCTGCAGAATCGGCAGCGCAGGACAAAGGGACACGTGGAGGACATGTGCAGAGACAGCAGCCCTTGCATTAGCCTGTGCAGTGCACATACTGAAATGTGTGGTGACCGGAAGCCTGGCAAACCAATGAGCATGTTTGCAAATAAGACTAGTGCACGGACCCGCTGCACCATGAGCGTGTCAACACACGAACGTACTCAATACTTCAGGGCGACACACGTGCACATCATGAGGTGATGCATCGCTTGCTGCGCTGACAGCGCGCGCACATGCCAGGACGCAGCCTGCGTGTCCTTCGTGCTGCAGTTTGTGGCGGGCGGCGAGCTCTTCCGCACCATCAAGGCGCGCGGCAGCAAGTGCGGCCCCCGATGTGACTCCAGCTGGCCATGTTCAGGGTTTCCACTTGCTCTGCCGGCCTCTGCGGATCACGGCCATTGAATGGCTGGACATGGGCAGGATATGGAACTTTGGAAGCTTGATGGCAGACGTGGCGCTCTCATGTGTTTGGAGCCTGGCTGTCAGCCTGACAGACAGAGTCAAGGCGCTGACCTCAGGGCGCGCGCGCAGCCGCAGGCTGCACGAGGACGAGGCGCGCTTCTACGCGGCAGAGGTGGTCGCGGTGCTGGAGCACCTGCACAGCCTGGCCATTGTGTACCGCGACCTCAAGGCGCGCATGCATCGCAACCCCTCAGGGCTGCCCGGCCTCTAGCGGAGCCGCGCGGCTGCGCCGACGCTCGCATGCGGGTGCGGTGTCCATTGTCGCGGCTTTGATGCATTCCGTCCCGCTCCCTTTTACATAACCTCAAGGCGCGCATGCATGGCCACCCCCAGCGGCGCACGGCCTCCTGCAGAGCGGCGCCGACGCGCTCACGTGAATGCAGCATCCACCGTCGCGGCTGTGATGCACGCTGCCCCGCTCCATGCGGCGCATGGCAGGGGCAGCGTGGCAGAGCAGCGCTGGGCGGAGCTCTGCCAATGAGAGTCTTTATGATGCTTTTTGCCAATGAGAGTGTCTATGACGCCCGCTGTCTGTGTGCAGCCGGAGAACCTGCTGCTGGACGCGGAGGGCCACGTCAAGCTGACCGACTTTGGCTTTGCAAAGCGGCTGCCGGCCGGCGCGCGCACCTACACGCTCTGCGGCACGCCGGACTACCTGGCGCCGGAGATTGTCCTGAACAAGGCGCGCCGGAGACCACCTGCATGCTCCACGCATGCCTGCGGGGCGTGTGTCACATATGGGCAAAGGCCGGGGTAAAGGCCGGGGCTTTCGGCACGCGGCGGGCCAGTGTGGGCGTACAGTACCCACAGCGAGGCTGCTGCATGTTGGATGCATGCGTGCGCGTCCTCATGAAAGTGCAGGCGCGATGCGTTGCCGGCCGCGCAGGGGCACAGCAAGCCGGTCGACTGGTGGGCGTTCGGCGTGTTGCTGTTCGAGATGGTGGTCGGCTATCCGCCGTTCTACGACGCGGACGTCACGGCCACCTACAAGAAGATCCTCGCCGGCCGCGTAGGCTTCCCCGGCCACGTCAGCATCGCGTGCCGCGACCTCATCCGCCGCCTGCTCAAGGCGCGCCGCGCAGCCGCGAGCGCCGGCCGTGTCGTCTGGGGCCCCCATATGCATGCTTGCCCGGTGCGGGGCGCGCTCGGACCGCCGTGCGCGCGCGCCGCAGGTGGACGCGAGCCAGCGGCTGGGCTGCATGGCCGGCGGCGCGGCGGACGTGCGCGCGCACGTCTGGTTCCAGGGCACCGCCTGGGACGCCGCGGCGGCCTACCGGCTGCCCCCGCCCATCCGGTGCGCCTGGCATGGGGAGTGCGGGGCACCGCTGCCGAGGTGCCATGCTAAAAGTGCAGCGCCTTGTACCAGCCGGCGGACTGGCCAAGAGCTTTGGATGCCTGCCTGTCAGAGAGCATACAAGCTGGCATGCAGCTCATATTCATGCAGCGGCTCTGCATAGTGATGCGCCAGTGCATGTGCGCCGCGCCAGGCCGAGCGTTGCAGCGGGCGATGACAGCTGTAATTTCGATGACTACTCGGCGATTAAGCCCATGGCACACGCGTTTGTGCTGTCCCAGGTCGAGCAGGCAGCCTTCCTGGGGATCTGAGCATGCAGGTGTGCTTTGGGCCATGAGTTGTAGGCATTGCACTGTTCGCGTTGGGTTTGCGCGGCCTCAGGGCAGTCAGGTGTTGTGTTGCTTATAGCATAGCATGTCCACAGTGTCGCGGGCCCTGCCAGAATAGAACACACGATGCACTCTTGGCGGCAGCGCTTTAGAGTGCAGCTCAATAAAGTAGGCGTCTAGCCCCTCACAGAAAGTCCGCCAGGCCAGCTTTGGCATCAGCAAGAGCCAGAGTCTGCCAGAATGCAGCAGGGAAGCACTGCAGAAAGCTCGGTGTTCCATGTTTGCGCACCACGACAAAAGCCCAGCCTCCGCCAGCCACCTGGGGCTGCTCCACCCTGTTTAGAGTCATCGGTGCTCCATCTACTTGAGGCTGTCTATCACAGTCACGTGCAGCCAGTGGCAAGCACTGGCAGCGTTGCTCAGCATGGCCTGGCGAGTAGCATTGCAAACACCGCATGCGAGCTCTTCAGCACAGGGGTTGGTATTACAGTTGATTTTGATCACTGGTACACGCTGCCTACTTGACCTAGAACCTCTCCGGCTCTCCTGGGATTGCTGCGGCGCGGTCCACGGCGCTGCTGACCCCACCCACCTCCTCAATGAAGTCGCTGCACATCATCGTGTAGTCTTTCAGGTACTGTATCCGCCACTGCGCATAGTCCCACTCCCCGTACAGCAGGTGCCTGCAGAGACGACCGGAAAAATTGGAAGGATGTCAGCCAAGGAACCCCTATAGCGCTGCAACACACGCAGGGCCACAAGCACTACTCACACTTGAGGTGAAGCAAACTGCAAGCGGATGAGCTGCATGGGCTGTTTCAAGCGCTTGTGACACACCTGGCGTGCCAGACATACATGGTGGCGGGCACGCTGGTTTCGTCCTCCAGCCGCGCCTGCACGTCTACCTTGTAGTACTCGTCCCCCTCGAAGGCTGCCACAAACGCAAAATGCAGTAAAGCACGGCAGGAATGCTGGTGCGTAAAAAGCAGGAGCGCAGACCATCAGAGCTAGGCGCCACCGCACCGTCAAACACGCCGATTTCCTGTGTGTTGAGGTCGCGCAGCACCTGCCTCACCGCCAGGAGCTGGCTTCACCACTCGCGGGAACTCAGCACGCTGAAGGTGGTGCTCGGGGACCGCTTATCAGGCAACAAGCAGCCTGAAAACCTTCCGACTCAGGTAGCGCCAAAGTGCCAGTATCTGAGTGCGCCTCCTGCAGGGGACGCACGCACCAGGCCGCAGACCTCGTCACCTGGCCCAGCCTGTTGCACGCCTGGAAAGATGTGGCCGCGTATGCGGTGCCGGAAGTAGCCCTGGACGCGCGCTGCAAGCAAGCGCTGGGACATACCCCTATGGTGCGGGCTATGCACTCGCACTTTGTCACTTGCAGCAGGCACAGCCAGGCGCACCTGGCTGGTGCTGTGGCACGCGCTTGATGAGGGTCTGTAGCACCTCAGGCGCCATCAGTGTGCCATACACAAAGACGGTGGCTCCCGACATCCTTCCTCACCAGAGCAGGCCTCTTGGGGTACACTTGTGACTTGCTTTGTGCCGTGGTGCGTGCACTGACCTCAATCAGAGCTGATCACAGATTGTACTGATGACTCACACTCGCTCTCTCAGAATGTAACAGTGAGCCTCTACTTTCGTTTACACTGCCACTCGACTGCAAGCTTATGGAGCTAAAAGTCTATGGGACTTTCACCCGGCTCGTACAGTCCTGTTTAGGTGAGCTCCACTTTCACCAGGCTGCAACATCGCAGTGCGTGCGCTCCTCCCCAAGTGCAACGCAGGCGATACTGTCATACCAACGGTTGTAATTCATTCCTTCATTCAAGGCCATCACATCTCCTAGCAGTAAGCAATGTTCCATGTCACAGTGAGTTCAGGCATCTCAACCGCTTGACAAGGCAGCCGCTGCAAGCAGGCAATGGCCGCCGGCGTGGAGCAGCCGTTCGCTTGCCAGTGCTGCCATGCGCGCTTGAACATTACTGATGTGGAAGCGCTGCATGAGCCAGCGGGACGCCGGTCGGCGCTGCTCGGCGCAAGCGTGTTTGGCGGGCGCCTGGACGAGTCCTTTGTTGTGCTGGACTCGCGGCGGGGCCAGCAGGGTGCGTTGAAAGGCCTTGAGTCTGCTAGCACTTCTGCAAGTGTGCAGAGGACGCAGCAGGCGGTGCATTAAGCTGTGACAGTGTCCCTGTGACTTAGTTACGAGCGATACGCTGCTGCTCGCCCGCACTCTGCTATAGTCCTCCAGGCGCACCAGTGTGCCTGACGTGAGTCTGCTTGTTTAGCTCTGGTCGACACAGTGCTGGAGCACGCTGTTCCTCAAGGGCGTAGCTGGGCAACTGGGAAGTGCTTGCAGGCTCAAGGAGAGTCGCTGGTCGCTGCCCGAACAAGCCCCTGTCATTCTGCCGCGCGTTCACACGCACATGCTCTCCTTGTGTCCCCGACACGGCAGCGAGCGAGGGAGCAGCGCGAGCGCCGTGCGCGCGCGCACAGGCGGCGCCGGGCGCAGCCTGGACGAGTCGTTCGTGGTGCTGCCGGGCTCGGCGTCCGCGCTGCGCCAGGCGGGCGCCGGCAGCGGCCAGCTGCGCGTCTCGGCGCACGGCATCCCGCTGCAGGCGCTGGACGACTGCTTCGCGCAGCTGGCGCGCACGTTCGAGCTGGCTTTCGGCGAGACCAAGGCGCGCGCCGCGCGAGGCCTGCTGAGCGCGGCAGCGCAGCACCTGTATCGCATGCTCCGCGCTGCTGTGCTGTGGGCGCCGCGTCACAGAGTCCGCTCTGGCCCTGGCGGCCACGTGAGGCGTCTCTGCAGCGCTCCAGCGCTCCGCCAAGCATGTGCTCTGCGTGCGCTGCTCCACTACGCCAATCACGCCGGGCGGACACGCCGACTCGCATGGGTTATGGTAAAGGGTACATGCCCTCTGGCGGCACACTATGATGGCGCGATAGAGCCCGCTGGCACCCGCGCCTGGGCGCAGGTGGACCAGCCGCTATGCATGGAGTGCGCGGGGCGCGTGCGCGAGGAGACCGAGGCCGCGTGCGCAGAGGCGGAGGCCGAGTGCGCCGCGTACGAGGCCGCGCTCGGCCGCCTGGCGGCCGAGGACGCGCGCCCGCTGCCGCCCGAGGCACGCGCGCGCCGTTGCAGAATCAGGGTAGGGTGCGGCAGGGTGCCGCCGCGCGAAGGTTGGGTGCCTGGGCGGGGTCTGAATTGGCTGCCGTGCGGAGCGGCGCTGGGCCGCGGCGCAAACCTGTCCTCGGGGCGCGCGCTGCTCACAGCTCGCCGGCGGGCGCGCAGGAGTTTGAGGCGCAGCGCGCAGCGGCGCTGGCGGAGGCAGAGGCTGCCGAGGCAGGGGCGCTCGCTGCGGAAGCTGCCCTGGCGACGGCGCTGGCAGAGGTGCAGCCCCCTCCAGCTAGTCTGGGCGCCTTTGGCAGCTGAGAGCGTTTGGCCGTGAACTGCTGGCACGGCGTGCTGGGTGCAGCCGCCTGCGGAAAGTGCTGGCTGACATGCCTGTCCTGCTTAGCCGTTCGGCGCTCCTGGCGTGTGGGAGGCAGGGGTTGGAGAGAGGGGTAGGTCGTTGCCACCCGGCCTGCCCCCCTGCCGCTGCAAGAGTGGCAGCGGGGGATGCAGCGCGCATGGAGGCCGCCAGGGTGCTCGCGTCGCAGGGGCGCCTTTGGCGCCGCTCCGCCGGCGCTGTAAACCCTAGTCTGCGTATGTTGAGACCCTAACCCTGCGCGCCCCGCCAGGCAGACGCGGTGCGCACGGAGGCGGCCGAGCTGGCGGCGCTGGAGGCGCGCTACTGGCACGGCTTCAACGACCTGCAGCTGCACATGCGCGCACACGCGGAGGAGCGCGGCGTGCTGCTGCGGCGGGTGCCGCCCCTGCCCTAACCCCCTGCCTCCCCGCAACTTCTGCACGGCTCGTGCAGCTCTGCGTGCTGTCGAGCCCGACGCAGGCGCGTGGTTCACTGTGTCGCCCCTCTGGGCCGCATCGCCCCTCTCGGGTGTATCGCCACGCTGCTCGCTGCATTCGATCCGCACTAGTAACCCACGTTGGCTTTGAGGTCGGTCCTAAAGATGACGACGTTTTAGAAAAGGTTTGACGGTCGCCGCGCGCGCGCAGATCGACCGCACCGCGGCCACGCTGGAGCGGCTGCGGCGCACCAACGTGTACAACGACGCGTTCCACATCTGGCACGACGGCCAGTTCGGGACCATCTCCGGCTTCCGCATGGGCCGCACGCCGCAGGCGCGGGGCACAACTAGTGTCAAATGTGCGCCATTGTAGGACTGCTGGGACTTGACTCATGCGTCCTGAATCATAGTAGGCGCCTGTTACCACACCCTGTGCGGACCGGTGCCCTGTCCTGCTGATGTGGCGTGCCGCTTGGGCGCCCTGCACGCGGTGTGCGGCCGCGCGCGGGGCGGCCCTGCTGAGCGCGGCGCCGCCGCGCAGGAGGCCATCGAGTGGGACGAGATCAACGCGGCCTGGGGCCAGGCGGTGTTCCTGCTGCACACGCTCGCGCAGGCGCGCGCCCGCCGCCTCCGCCAGCCTGGCCCGCCGTTTTCCCGATTGAGACTCGCACATGAATGTCGAGCAGCTGGTTACCTTTCTCTCTACCGTCCTGTTTAGAAACAAGTCGCAGGAGTGATGCCACATACATTGCAGGCAAGTGTGCAATGTGCGGGGACCCTCCCGCTGGGTTCTCGGCGCCCGCGCCGTACGCTCCGCATGCTGCCTGCATTGCTTGCGCGCCGGCGCGGCAAAAGGAGCTCCTGATGCAGCGCCGCGCCAGCCCGGTCTGCTGCGTCGCAGCCCCGCCAGGGCTGGGCTGCCAGCCGCCCCCCCCCGCCTGCGCCAGCGCCGCCCGCCGCGAGCGCCCCCCGCGCGCGCGGGAGCAGGCGTGCAGGCTGAGCTTCTCCAGCCACCAGCTGCTACCCATGGGCAGTTACCCGCGCATCACACACCTTAGCCCTACAAAGTCTACCTTACCCTAACCCTAGCGCGCAGGCATGCAAGCTGAGCTTCTCCAGCCACCGGCTGCTGCCCATGGGCAGCTACCCGCGCATCGCCGACCGCAAGGGCGTGTACGAGCTGTTCGGGCCCGTGAACAAGCTGTACTGCGCCGGCTACGACCGCGCCATGGTCGCCTTCCTGGCCTGCCTGCGGGTGCGCGCGCCCGAAAGTCACCCTCGCCCGCTAGAAAGTTGACGTCCTGGGGGAGCGTGTCCAGCTCCCTGGTTCTGGTGCACCTTTGCAGCTGACCTGCAATCCGCAGTGGTTCGCTGTTCAAACACATCCTCTCCTCCAGCCATAGGATAGGGTAGGGTTTGGCTCTGTTTAACATAACCCCTATACTCATGCGTGGTCAAGGCCAACGGCGTGGCGGCCTGGTCACGAGCCGAAACCCTAACCCATTGGGCCGACACACCTTGGAATGCCCCCACGACCGCTGCGCGCGCGCGCGGCGCGCAGGAGTTTGCGGAGTACGCGCGCGGCGCGGACCTGGCGGACCCGACGCCGGGCGTCGCGCCGCTGGAGCTGCCGTACGCGGTCGAGGGCGACCGCGTGGGCGGCCTGACCGTGAAGCTCATGTTCAACAAGGACGCGCGCTGGAGCCGCGCGCTCAAGTACCTGCTTACCGACCTCAAGTGGTGCCTGTCGTGGGCGGTCGCGCGCCTGGACGGCCGGCGGCCCGCGCCCGGCGGCGGCGGCGCGGCCGGCGCGTTGCCAGTGGACGACGCGTGAGGGCCTTTGCGGGGACGTGGCGCTTCTGAGTGGCGCTTCTGGGGAAGTATGCGAGCGCCACCCAGAAGCGCCGCCGCGCCGGCCTAAGGTAGGAACTCTCCTCTGCTGCGGGGCGTCTTTGCGAAGCCAGAGGCAGCGTAAAGTGATGCTGGAGGCAGGTAGACCTTTTGTATGTTTAATGAATAGAACGTCTGCTGTGTCACAAGCACGCCAGGTTTCTGCGCATGTACATCGAGCAGTGTGTCTGTACCCAGCGCCCTTATCAGACCTGTTCTGTAGAAGTCTGTCGCAGCAGGCCTTGGTGTCAGCTTCAAAGAACACCTTGCCCCCTGCATGCTTGCCTGTGAGCATGCCGCACCATAGAGTGTAAGTAGCGCAGATCCATGCGAGGCAGCGAGCCACGCGGGCTCCGCTCGAGCGCCAACTGGCGTATATGGTTACATGGGTGCATGCCACAGCCAGCACCAGCTGCCATACAGAGGGCCACACCGGTGTAACAGCCGGTGCCACACACACCAAGCGGCTTTGCAGCCACCCACGTGACAGCGTGCAAGGTTGCCCACGCCAAACGGCAGAAAAAGAATTGAGGACGCCCCACATCGGCCGCACCGCCGTGGCGATACTGCAACAAGCGGCTGCCGCTGGGTCAGCAGCCGACCAGCCCGACCTCGCGCGGCAGCGGCGCGGCAGCCGCGTCCGCATCTTCAAAGAAGGACGCCGACTCGCGCGCAAGGTCGCAGAAGAAGCCCACGCCCTCCTCCGGCGTGCCCTGTGCGCCGGGGAGGTCCTTTCTGTCCTTGCTTCTACAAGGACCCAGTTTGTGCTTCAGGAACATAGGCAACCACCCTGACAGTGCATTCTTAGCTACACCAGGCAGCAGGGCTACACCCTTCACTTCTCTGCGCGCATGCATGCAACGTGCAAAGCGCATCTGCACTACTTGACCCGTATCACAGCAGGCGCCGGGACCCGCGCCTGCACGACGCCGTGCCCCACGTTCAGGATGTGCCCGCGCCGCCCGGCGCGCCGGCAGCAGCGCATGACGGCCTCGCGCAGCACGTCCGGCGGCGCGAACAGCAGCATGGGGTCGACATTGCCCTGTGCAAAACCCCAAGCAGGTCAGGCCCCCCAAACCCCAGCAAGGCAGGGCCCAATATTCTGATCTCGTCAGCAAGACGACATCCAGCTCGTCACCCCGGATAGCAGCAAAGGGCTGCCTGGGCCTCGGCGGGCCTCCAACAGGTGGCTTCACAGCTGGCAGCTCGCTCACACAGGGTGGCCCAATGCCTTTGCGCTGCTGCGCCGTCGCTGCAGCACATGCCTCCGTCGCGGTGCAGACAGTCGTGATCGAGGCGCGCACCTGCACGGGGCGGCTGGGGCCGAGCGCGGCGCGGGCAGCTGCGATGTCGGACGCCCAGTCCAGGCCCACCACGTCCGCGCTGCAGCCGCCCATCAGCTCCAGCTTGCCCGCGCCTGCCAAGCGGGGGGCCAGCGCTCAGGCTGGGAGGCTGTTAGCACATTATGAGGACCAAAGCTCGTGTTGGGGGTTTGCCAGCTGCACACCATGAGGGCCCAGAGCTCGTGTTGGGAGGCTGCCTCAGCTGCACGCCATGAACGCAGGCACGTGCCGGAAGCAAACAGCACGGTCGCAGGAAGGGAACGCAGGACATTGCAAAGCGGGGGCCCAAAGCTTCAAGTTGGGAGGCTGCCAGCCGCGCGCGATAAGCACAGGCGCGTCCCTGACACAAACAGCATGGCCGCAGGAAGGCAACACAGGAAGTTGCAAAGCGGGGCCTAAAGCTCGGACTGCGAGGTTGCCAGCTGCATACACCCTGACCCCAGGTGCGTTCCGGGGGCAAACAGCATGGCCAAAGGAATGGAACAAAAGAGATTGACACGGCGCACCCCCGTTGGCGTGATAGATCAGCGACACGCCGGGGCGCGCGGCACGCACGGCCGCCACGACGTGCTCCGCATACGGCAGGCTGAACTCGGCGTACTGGTCCGGCGACAGGTGGTGCGCCCACGAGTCGAACAGCTGCACCACCTGCACCCGCGCCGGCCCCGCGTCAGCACGCGCTGCCCCGCCAGACAGCAGGCGCCCCGCGCGCACCGGGCCGACGTGGGCGCTGCTTGGCGGCGCTGTCCGCATGTGTTCAGGGCAGCATGCATGCGTATGGCATCAGCAGAGCATGCTGCCAGCCAGGCGTCGATTAGCCACAGCAGGCTGTGCACAGACCCGAAATCTTGTCGTGAACACAGGCGCGGCGAGCACGGCGAGCACATGTGCTCCCCGCCATGCCCAGCGGCGACTTCCTCCTGCCCGCCTCGCATCATGCCCGGCTGTAGCCCTGCACTCCTGTCTGCGTTCCGCACGTACCCGCCCGCACACACATGTGCTGTTGAGGGGGCGCGCACAGGCGCGACATCTGTGCTTTTAAGGGGGCGCGCCTGCGCGCCGGCGTCGATCTGGTGGCAGACGTACACCACCAGCGCGTCCGCCAGGTGCGCCAGCAGCGCGTGCAGCACCTCCGGCGCGCCGGTCATGATGCGCTGCCGCCCGCCGCACACCCCAGCATCAGGCACTGGGGCGCTCCGGCTGCGTGACGCACTATGCTGGCCCCACCAAACAGCAGGCGTTCCGTGCGCTCCAGGCCGATGTAGGTGCTGCTTGGCCGCACTGTTCGCGGATGATCAGGCCCTGGAGGCGCCCCGGCTGCATGGCAGCGCAAACAGCGGCGCGCACGCCCGGGGCCGCTCCGCCGGCAGTGATGCGCCGCCGCCCGGTGCGCCTCCCGCATCTGGTCGGACTGGCTGCACGAATTTTGGGGCAGTGGCAGGCGCGCACAGGGGCGCCTCGCCAAGCCGCCGCGCTCGGGCTCCTTAGGGCTTGTCCTACACCACCTCCTTGCCTCCGTGCACTCACAACAGCACTGACTGTGTTCCTTCGAGCGCCCAGCTCCCGCTTGCGCGCACACCCTCGGTGCAGGGGACGGCAAGCTAGACCTAAATCCTCCCTCCCGCCCTAGCCCTAGCACAGCACCAACCCTATGGCCGGCGCGCGCCTTGGTCTGCAGGCAGTGCCGCTCGGCGGCGCCCTCCATCGCGTACGCGGCCAGCGTCCAGGGCGTGCCCACAAAGCCCAGCACCGCGGCCGCGCCGCCGACCTCCGCGCGCAACGCGCGCAGCACAGGCGCCACGAAGGGCAGCGAACTTGCTGGGTCGTCCAGCGTCCGCAGCGCGCGCACGCGCTCCAGGCTGCGTGGCAGCACGTCTGCATTTGATATGAAAACCTCGCTGCTTGTCTGCCACCAGCGCGTCAGCAGTGTTATGCGCAAGCTAGGCCAGGTATGTGAGCACTGTGAGCCTGCTCGAGTCCCTGTGAGCACAGGCCGTGGCACGAGCGGCACGCACCTGCGCACAGGCGAGGCGATGACGGGCCCCTTGCCGCGCACGACGTCAAACTCGATGCCCAGCGCCGGCAGCGGCGTGAGGATGTCGCTGAACATGATCACGCCGTCCGGCCGGAACGCGCGCCACGGCTGCAGCGACAGCTCCAGCGCGATCTCCGGCGTCTCCGAGCGCTCCCGGAAGCCTATCTTCTCCGAGTACCTGGGACGCGCGGCGCGGGCGTCGCACCCAGCCGGCACGCACAGTGAAGACCAGCACCCAGCGAGGCTGGCGCTGGGCCCGCAGACCAGCACACGCGACCCCACAAAAGAGCGGCATTGCCCGTGTATAGAGTCACTGTCCGAACCTGGCCGGCTGCCTGCCAGCGGGGCGTGCGCACTTGCGGAACTCGGCCATGTAGCGCCCCGCTTGCCGCATGAGCCACACCGGCGTCCGCTCTGCCGCTGCAGCACCAGCAGGCTCGTCAGCTCCTGCTGTTGCGGCGGACACAGTGTGTGCCTTTGCCCTGTCAAAGAAGCCTCACCTTCGCCTCTTGCGACCCGCACAAGCAAGGGGTCCTGGCCTGCGCTCTGCGCTCTGCAGCATTGCGACTGTCGCCGTCGGCGGACGTGCTGGTGCTGCCTGCGGCCATGCGCTGCACTGCAGTCACACTGTGAAGGGACTAGAAACAGCATCCTGCCCTCCTGCAACAACATGGTAAACCTGCGAAAGCACGGGAACTGATGATCACTGGACACAAGTCTGCAACGTCCGCTCTGCGGCTTGAGTTTGGATCTTGATGGGAGGCCCTGTAGGGCCGAGGTCTATCCAATGCGGCTGTGCTGATCAACATTCTCGTGCAAGTTTCTGATCGCCATGGTCTGGACATGGATGCCGCCGTCCAATGCAGACTTGCTGTCCACAACCGGATATTGACAAGGCAAGGTCGACACAACACTTTACAATATCCTTTTTCAAAACGCGCCTGGCTCACAAGACGCCTTCGAGCAGCGTCCAAGTTGGTGGAAGGAACACAGGCTTTGCATCCAACCCTAAAAAGAAGCAGGCATACCCGCAATATTATTGTCACTCCAAAAAAATACCTCTCCATGGTGTACACTGAGTGTACTACACTCTGACCAGCGCTCTACAGGCGGGCAGAGTCTTGCACAGTGCACACACATGCAGTTCAGTCAAGTTTTCAGTGCGCCTGGTTCAGCTCAGTTCTTCAAGCAGCCACTTCGCACGCAGGCCCGATTTCTCGCACTTCTGTCACGCCGCCTCGTCCAGCATGGGCGAGCGCGCAGGCTCTGCAAAGCCCCTCCCAGACAGGGTTGCGTACAGGCGCCTCCCTCTGGAGTAGTGCATGCCCTGCCGCACCACAAGCAACTTAAGTCGCATCCATGCGCAGGTAATGCCTCCATGGTGGTCTTTCCTGCGCATACAGGCTTGCCAGGCCTGCACTGCGAGCAAGGGACAGTGCTGCCGAGGGGCAGGCACCTGCCGCATGGCATGGCATTGCCACAGCATACAACTCAATTTACAAGAAGCTGCTCACTACCATGCTCTGGAGCGTACTGGCTGGGCCGGCAGGAGGATGACGACTAGCGACACGCGCCCGAAATCAAAGCAGGCAACATCAGGAGCCAGGGTGCCAGGAGCCAGGGTGCCAGGAGACGGGGGTCTAGGGCAGCCGGGCCACGCAAGAGCGCGACAGCGTCCGGCATGACCAGCAACGCTGTGCCCCCCAGCAGGGCCAACAGCTGGGGGCGCCAGGAGGAGGGGTGCCCGGGCGCCAGATCAGGCACCTGCAGGAAGATCACGATGTCCAGCAACACCGTGCCCAGCGACCCCAGCAGCCAGGGCGCCGAGCCGCTGAGCTGCGCCAGCGAGCGCGAGCGCAGCAGGATGCCTGGCGCGCGCGGCGGCCGCTCGCTTGGGGGTTTACGTGGGGGCGAGACCACCACCAGCACTCAACTGTCCTGCCATAAGAAATGCACATACATGCTAAGTACGACATATGCGCACTTGCATATCACGGGCCAGCCGTCTGGGCGTAACGAGCCCATCGGCGCGTGGGGGCGCAACGCCCGCGGCTCACAAACCGTTGGCCAGGACGGCCATCAGGGACGCAATGCCAGACCAAGCGCAGGGTCAGGGCACATGGCATAGGGCACAGGGTCGGCGCCGCACCCGCGCCATACAGGCTGTTGGCCAGGATGGCTGCCAGGAACATGGACAGCGCCAGGCCCTCGGCGCTGCGGCGCCGCGCCGTCTTCACGATCTGCGACACGCGCGAGCCCGCGTACAGCGCCGACGACGCCCAGCCGGCCGCCGTGCCGGCCTTCCTGCCGCCGCACGGCCGCACGGGGTCTGTGCGCGCGCTGCCGCGGGCGGCGACGCTGCCAGCCGGCCGCGCGTGCTCCGCGGCCGTGCCCGCCGCGCTGCGGATCCTGAGTCTGGCATCTGTGCAACCAAAGGCACACAGCGGGCAGCGGCCAGCCGCGCGCAGCCTATGCGGGGGGCATCATAGGCTGCAGCACAGCCGGCAGGTAGCCAGCTGCAAGTTGTAGGGGAAGCGAGAAGGCGAGCGCGATCCAAAAAGGAGCAGAAACAGAGACCCCAGGATGAACCAAGCGAAGATGGAACACAACGAAAACGCCACTCTCCACCAGGTGCAGCGCGGATTCAGCAGGGACAGCGTCCAGGGCGCGAGGCGCGCACCGCGCCCACTCCGGGTGCTCGCCGCCGAGCCAGCGCAATGGCGCCAGCGCCTCACCAGCCTCGCCGCCGCCCAGCAGCGCCCGCCGCGCCGCCAGCACGCGGCCCGACCCGCCGCCGCCGCTGGGCTCCACCAACCCTAAACCTAGATCCGAGCCCAGCCCGCCCGCGCGCAGGTGCAGCAGCAGGCAGCACGCGGCGCAGGCCAGCAGCCGGACCTTTGGCGGCGCGGGCGCCCACGACACGCGCGCACCCCCCGCAGCCCCCCCAGCTCGGCTCGCAACGGCCTCTCGCGCAACCGCGCCAAACTCCCCAGAGGCCTCCGCATCGCCGCTCGCCTGCGTCCCACACACCCCAGCTCTAAAGCAGGCTGCTTGGAATTTACAAGTGAGACCCTATGGTCCAGACTGTACACACGGTGTGCGCAAGTGTGGCTGACAACATAGCACGAAAGAGCAGCCTGCGGGCCACAGGTACGACGCGGTGGTCGCTGCATGCATCTGACCACTCACAACGCCTCCTGGCAGCATGCAATAGCCAGGAGCCAGGCATGGTTTAATATTACGCTCTCTCCCTTGTTCTATACTCTCGAGTACACAGTGCTGCCCTTCATGGCGGCACAACAGCGCACATCCACGGCGTGCTCAATTGCACCCACTCAGTCCCAGGCAGTCCCTTGAGCTTCTCCTCAGGCGTCGTTTTGTTAGATACAAAAGGTGCCGCACTCCCACCTCGCTCTGCAACGGGCGGTACGGCGGCAGGCCCTGCGCGTGCGGCGCGGGCTGCAGGCGGTGGTGCGGGTGCGCATGCGGTCGCGAGCGGCTGCTGCGCAGCGAGCGCAGCCGCTCCCGCCGCCGCTTGAGCGAGCCATAGTAGATGTACTGCAGGATGAGGCACATGTCCGTACACAAAAAGTACCTGCGCGGGCCACTGACAGCGTCAGCGGGCGCGGCACTTTAGCGCCGTTACCAACGGCGCAAAAGCGCCGACGCCCAGGGTGAAGTAGCCTGCTCACCAGGTCTGAGTTCCCCGCGAAAGCAACAGAGAGCAGGTGCTGCTGAGACTGAGGCCGTCAAGTCTTTGGCGGTCAGGAGCCTCCAAGAGCCCCAGGAGGCCCAGACGCAGGGGCCTTGGAGGGCCGGCTGCGTACGTGGCTGTGTAGGTCATGGTTGCGGCCTGGTCGCCAGCCAGCAGCAGCCCGATGAGGTTGCATGTGTCGCCCTGCGCTCACCCAGCAGCTTGGTCAACAGCGGCAGCCAGCGACAGACGGCGTCCCCGCGTGGTGACCACTCAAAACTCGCGTCTAATCAGTTCAAGTGTTGCACATCAACTGCAACACTCCAGGATCACACAGCAGCAGGTTACAGAACCTCAGCCGAGGCAGGCGTGCACCAGCAGCCACTCCCCGAGGAACCACGCGCTCAGCGCCTCCGCGCTGCTGTTGCGGAAGTTGCTGACGATCTGCGGCATTTGCGCCAGCAGCCAGGCGCCGATCGACAGCATGCCGGCGGCAAAGCCCGCCACGTCGCGGGCACTGCCGCACAGCAGGGCAGGCTTCAGCTCGGCATACCATAACGTATCAGGCTTACCGCCAGTGCAGCAAGCTCCCCATGCGAAGCGGCGGCGCACGGGCGCACTTGTACAGGCACTCGTTGAAGTATTTCTCGAAGACTGGGTAGGCACCATGTGTGCACGGGCTCATATGCGCAGCGGGCGCCCCTCCCCCTCGCCCCACGCAGGCACGGCGGTCCCAGGTCAGCAGCTGAAACAGCGCCTGCCCTGACAGGCCCCACGAAGAGTCCGGCGACACAAAGCTGCTAATGTGCGCATCATGCCTGCCGGCGCTTGCTTGCAATTGTATGCTGACCCCTCGATCAATGAGTCAGAGCCACCGACTGGTGCAGAGGCAGCCACACTGATGAGCAGCTCTATAAGATTAGGGCAGGCGCAGCCAGCGGGGTTTGAAAACGGGTCTCGCTTTAATTTTTCCTTTTGATTTTGGAAATACAGACAACGACAGCACACATACTCATTTATGGTAATAAAGTAGGTGTGGCCTTGCTGGAGACACAGACGCGAAGGTCAACCGCGCTGGGCGCGCACACACCAGACCTCCTGCCACCGCCTGGGCTGGCCTCTGCTTGCAGAGCTCCTTCTCAGCCTCAGCAGGCATGGAGCCTGCGGAGTTCCTGCAAACTGTGCAACGCAAGCGGTGCGGGGCCTCCATCCTGTTATATATAGCGTAGGAGAGCAGGTACACTTCACGTTGGTGCGCCGGATACCGAGTGTGGGTGGTGCTTTGTCTTTAGTGTTGAATAGTGCCTCACTGCTTTGTATCTGGGGCGGCACTGCAACCTATTGCGACTTATTGCGCCAGACCTGAGAACCTGCACACTTCACCTCAGAGCACAGACACCTTCATCTATGAGCCTCAGAGGGCAGTGACCTGTCGAGCATATACTTGAACTATAACGCAACCAGGCGGCGTCTTGCATGCAGGCAAATACCGCACACGCTGGTGCTGGAGCATGTGTCTCCGGCCACCCGCCTGCTGGAGAAGCGGCGGCAGATGTTCGAGGTGCAGGAGGCGCTCGAGCAGCAGAAGCAGGAGTATGCGCGCAAGGTGCGGCGGCCGTGGCTGCTTAACGTGGACAACAAAGCTCGAGCGTGCGGCCAGCGAGTCCTTATGGAAGTGGAAGGCTCTGAGTGCGCGCAGAGTCCAGCGAGTTTGACGAAAAACATACTAAGCAGAGCACTTCATTCTTGCACTACAGGTTTGTGCGTGACACCGTTTTGTGTATCTTGCGTATGCAAGGCAGCCGCAGGCAGCGAAGTACCGTGAGTGTCAGGGGCACCACGCTGCAGTGCGCTGCGGCGTCGAGCTCAGCTGAGGGGTGCAAGCAGGCGCGCGCGCGCAGGAGGAGGTGTTCCGGCGGCGCGAGGAGGGCCTGAAGAAGAAGGACCTGGAGCTGCAGGCCTCGCTCATCCGCTTCAGCAAGTTCCTGCAGGCGCGCTGCGGGGCCTGCAGTCGCAGCCTCCTGAGCACATCATTTGAGCCTGATACCATGATGTGCTTATAGTCATTGCCATCCCTAAACTGATGAAGCACAGCAGAACTCCGGCGGGAGCTGTGGACCACAATACCACTGCACTTACTACATACAAAGTTTAACGTGCAAGTGGAAAGTAATGCCATGACACAGCCTCAGAGGGTCCATTGCTGGTGGCATGTACCAACGGCAGACGGCAGGCGCCAGGCCACTGCAGGGCACGCCACGCGCACAGGAGAATGATGCGAAGCGGGCGCGCGCGCTGCGGAAGGCCGCCGACGAGCGCAGGCAGCGGGATGAGAAGCAGCGCGAGCTAGACGCCCTGGCATGCCCGTGCCTATGCTCAAGGCCAAGCAATTAGGGGTGTTGGCTCTCAGTTGTGCCGCAACATGATCCTGTCTGGCATAGGTTTCCAGAGGCCTGCAATCATGCTGGGCAGCCTGGACATCCCACTTTTGAGAGTTCGTTCCGATCCCTCGTGCTGCCATGCTGAGCAGCCTGGGCGTTCTGCAGCATCGATGGACACGCGCAGTGCTGCTCTCCGTGGACCAGGGACATGAGTGTGCGTGCACATGGCTCAGGCTCTGCATCCTGTTGCTGCCTCAGGCGAGCCGCGCGCGCGCGCAGCTGGTGACCAGCGAGGCGCTCCAGGCGCAGAAGCGGCGCGCTTACGAGCAGCTGCAAAGCAGCCTGAGGTGCGCACGCGCGCGCGCACATGCCCGCATGCGCAGTGCTAAAAATACCGATTAAGTTGGCCAGATGCTGTGCTCACCCTGCTCACCCTCGTCACCGCACTACAGCTGCAGTCTACCCGCTGCACGCTCGCCCTGTGCAGTGCCTGGCCAGGCATGCAGGGTCTGGCGCTGCATGCGCGAGTGAGAGCACCATGCCACGGCGTGCTGTCTTCGCGCTCCACGGCGTATGCCTCTCAGCCATTTGAAGCGTGTATCAGGGTGTGCGCCTGCGAGGGTAAGTTTACCAAAAACCTACCCCTGATCGGCGCACGGGCGCCAGGTTCCAGCGCTACCTGGAGGCCGTGCTGGAGGCGAGCGACGACTTCCACGAGGTGGCCGACATCATCGCGCGCCACGCCATGCTAGACGCGCTGGACGCCGACCTGCGCGCGCAGCAGCGCGCCGCCGCCGAGGCCACCGAGGCCGCCAAGCGCGCCCCCCTCCTGCCCAAGCAGCCCTAGCTAGCTGAAGTAGGCTTTCAACCTAATACGCCTGTGTGCGCCGAAAGGCGCGCGCACTCAGAGCCTTCCTTCCTTCCTCCGCGCCCTGCCAGGGCGGCCGGGGTGTGCACAGCCCCGCTGCCTCGCTTCATACACTTCCACATGCAGAGCTCTGCAGGCGCAACGGCATGCTGGGTGCTCGCATGCGTGCGTAAGTCCCCTTGCTTGCAGCCTCGCAGCCTCGCCGCACCTGCCCGCACCTCTCCGGCAGTGGTCGTCCTGCTGCGCGCATCGCGTCGCGCGGCGCACCACGCCAGCGTCTGGCCGCCCGCGGCACGCAACGCGCCCTGGCCGCAGGCGCGGCCGCCGCAGGTGGGCCTAGAGTCTGATCGACGCGCGCACCTGCGGCAGGGTTGAGCTGCTGACGCTGGTCCAGGCGAAGGGTCGCTCCTCCCGGCTGCAGGCGCGGCCGCGGGAAGCCTGCCTGAGGTGCAAGCAATGTGCGCGCCCGCGGCAGGGCCGAGCTGCTGACGCTGGTCCAGGCCAAGGGCGGGGAGGTCCTGGGGCTCAGCAACGCGCTCGTGCGCCTGAAGAAGGACGCGGAGGAGAGGTGCGCCGCGCGCCCGCACGTACCCAACCCCGCACCTATCCCTTATCATGTACTGAAGCGTCCTCTGTCGGGCAAGTGCGCGCGCACTGGGACCCGCCCCCGCACCACAGGAGACCGAGTGTGCAGGCGAACCCGCACAGTTGTCCTGCTCCGCCTGCTGCGCCAGCGGAGAAGAGTCTGCCTGCGTGCGCATGGCCCACCTCTTCGGAGTGGAGAGATGGCGGGCGCATGAACAAGGCTCGTGCCTGCACGGCGGGCAGCAGTGCATGTGTGCGCCTGGTGCGCGCGCCCAGGGAGTCTGCGGCAGCCGCGGCGGCGGAGCGCCGCGACGCGGAGCTGCAGGCTGCGGCCGCGGCCGCGCTCGAGCATGGCCAGGTGCGCTGCCGCGCGCGTGCGGGTCCGGGGCCCACGGCGCGGCATGCGCCTGGTGCAAAGGGCGCGCAGCGCCCTTGCATTGACATGGCAGGAGCCTATTTCGCATGAGACTCCCTGTTCTCCGGCCATGCTCGCGAGCTCGCGTGGGTCGTGGCTGTGCGCAGCAGGCCGCCGCCGCTGGTGCGCACGCCGGCAGCGAGCCTGTCTCGTGCGCATGCATTATCTTGTCAAAGACACATTCAGCCAGTCTGATGGCGGAGACATGTTCAAAGTTTCACTACCTCTCACTCCCCTGTTGTACGGGGCCTGAGGAGTTGAACATGAAGCTTGTCCGCATAAAAGATGAGAAGTTGAAAAGTGGCGGCCGCAGGTGTGCATGTCGGCGGCCAGCCTGTTCGGGCGCGTGCGCGGCTGCTCGCACGTGCCGCGCGCGGAGCACGCCAGCCCGCTCGCGCAGCTGGACGCGGTCGGCAACTTTGTGTGCGATCGACTGGCTGCGCTGCGCGAGCTGCGGGGCGCGCCGCCGCACGCGGGCGCGCCGCCGCGCGCGCCGCCCGCCCTGCGCGCGCCGCCCGCGGCGCCGCCGCCAGTTGGGGCGCCGCATGCGGCCGCGGTCGCATGAGGCTTCGCGCAGGCGGGGCCGAGCTGTCAGACGCTGCACTGGAGTGTTAGCGACATATGCATGGGGGTTGAGTAATATTCTGTGCATCCACGTAAATCGTGTGTTGGCTATGTGTTGTTAAGGTCTTGTGTGATATAAAGGGTCTCAGTGCTAGTGCAGGAGCGCGGCGAGTGCATGCAGGTTGCAGCACAGTAGTGGCATGTTGAGGATGCAGCATGATATGAGCTGCATATCAAAGCTGCTGCGCCTGGTGTCAGAGACGGTGTCATGTCAGTCAGTATGCATGTCACACACACCTTTTGTCCCTTAGCAAGCATGCGGGCATCTAATGAGCTACATGCTGCTCGAGAATACCCTTGTAAGATTAAAGTGTGCAACACACGTTGAACACAGCGGCATGCCTGGGCACGCCGGCAGGTCCAGTGGAAAGAATCCACGGATTGCCCCAGTCCCCGTTCCATCAGCACAGTGCTACTAGCAGGCGAGCTGTCAGCAGGCACATCTTCGGCGACATCGCCCAGGGCGGCGGGCGCTCTGCAGCTGCTGGCGGGAAGTCAGCCTCTGGCGCTGCCGCGGGGGCATCGCCGGCCGGCACGTACCCAAGGCCCAGATATTGGGGGTGGCGCGGACGTGTATGTAAGGGCTTTGCGCCCTCCTCCGCCCCCGTATCCTCCTCTGCAGCGGCCGCTGCCCCTGCGCTCGCACCACCCCCTCGCCTGTCACCACCGCTCCCCAGAGCGCTGCAAGCTGTGCATGTCGATGGCGATGACGCGGCCCGCGCAGGCGCGCATGCACACAGCAGCACATGGCGCAGACGCAGAGCAGCCCTGAGTGGTCGTCTCGGGCCTTGATGCGTCCATGCGCCCGGCATGCACTGCAAGCGGCGCGCGCGCACCCGCGTCCCAGGTGTACCGCCCGCCGTGCGCCAGCGCGACGCGCGCGCCCGCCAGCAGGTGCGCCGCCGCGATGGCGGGCTCCCCCGCTTTGGCGGCCGCGCTGCGCACGAAGCGCACGCGCCCGCACGGCAGGCCCGCCTCAAAGCTGCCCGCCAGCGACAGCGCTGGGAGGTGGTAGCCGCCGGCGCCCTGCAGGGCGCCCTCGTGCCACGCGCCCACCAGGCAGCCGCCCTCGCCGTCCCAGAACACGCCC
>JAABUP010004218.1_pt1 | contig 23876 bp, 40 predicted proteins | sample 5559201 | NCBI WGS metagenome assembly JAABUP01 (sample SAMN10711887, study PRJNA513373) | rock metagenome | isolation source: Antarctica rocks | place: Antarctica
TGCCTAACGATAGATTGCCTAAGAAGCTTTTGTTTGGTGAAGTCAAGGGGCTTCGCCCACCTGGCCGTCCTAGGTCTAATTTCAATGATGCATTACGTGATTGTCAAAACTGTCGTATTAGTAGGCCTTATAGGGATGCACAAGACAGGCTGCTCTGGAGAGACAAGACTTGTCCTGCACGTACCTAGCTCATCATGAGCTGGAAAGCGTTTTAATTATTATTATTATTATTATTTCAAGATGGCATTCTTGTTACACCATCTAAAGGTAAATGCTTGACTATCCTGCTCAAGGGCAAAGAGGCTCTGCTTGTCTGCACTCATGCTGCAGGCTTCTGTCCAATATTAACAGCTCAGATCTATGGTCAACGCACAGAATAGAGCACAATGCTAAGCTCAGGTGTTACCGTGACCTTGTTGCATGTAGGTTCTGTGGTGTTGAAACAAACTTGACTTCAGCGGCAGGCTGACATGCAATTGCTTCTGCTGTGTAAGTCCCTTTGCATGTACATTGGTAATGACCTTGTTGCATGTACATTCTGCAATGTTGCAACAGAACTCATTTCAGCTGTGAATGCAGCAGCCTGGCACAGACTTGCTCTCTTTTCTGTAGCTCCCTTGCATATATACATGTTTTATATTTGATTTGCACTAGATGTGTTACATATCGAATGATGTTATATTACTATTATCATTATCATATTTATTATGGGCTGCAGGAAGCCAAGCAGCTGCTGGAACAGGGTCAGCAGCAAAGACTGGATGTGAAGGAGACACTGCTGGAGACTATAGCTGTGTTAGGGCAGCGCACACACAGCCCTAGTGCACAGCTGCTGGCCTTGGCTGTCTTGGTGGGACGCCTGGATGACCTAGATCCGGGCATCAGATCTTTCGCTGCCCAGCTGCTCTTGGGTAAGTGTGCTGTGTACACATCAGGTCTTTGGCTGCCCAGCTGCTATTGGGTCAGCGTGCTTTTTCACGTACGCAGTTGGAAGGGAATTTGTCTGAAGCTGTTAGCTGCTGGCAGGCAGTGCGACGCTGACAACAGCCTTGTTCTGCAAAGCATGTACAGCCCGCGCATGCACGGCAAATGTTTGCCTTACACGATAACAATATGGTGACTGCATGGTAACTGCATGATGTAACTGCATGGCTATCAAGGCATAGGCATACACAAAACACGGTGATGGTGCTGTGTAGGCTATGCTTCAGTGAGGCAGTGTGATCTGCAAGACATGCTTCTATCCATCCCCAGACTGAAGGAGTTTGTGGGCAGGAACCTGCTGGCCAAGCCGAACCTGCTCGGTATGTCTCTGCAGCTGGTGCTGAGCTTGCTAGCTGTCTTGGTGTGATAGCAAGGCACAGGGCCGTGTACTACTCTTTCTGTATGTGTTGTCGATGCAGCAGAAGCCTTATCTGAGCAACTGTTTCCTGACTGGCATGCAGCAGAAACTGGCTGGTCTGTGCTGTGAGACATGAGTCTTCACTGTACTGTGCGTGGCAATGACACCTCTGGGGATTGCCAAGCACTCACACATTCTTTGCCTTGCTCCAAGCCTGCAATCACACAGACTGCGGCTTTGTCTGCTCTTCTCTGAAGAATGTCTCCGTCTGCATGTGTCCACCAATGGTGTCCAGTAGTGTTCACCAATAGTGTCCACCAACTGTGTTTTACCAGTGTCCACCAATAGTCTCAGACATGCCAGGATGAGCTTGAGGGGTCAGCTTCTGATATGCATGCAGGTAGTTGTATCGTCTGGGCTGCATATCACGGGCTCTACAGCTCCCATGACAACTTCAGCCACACCTGTCTACTACACCTGCTTTCAGACTAGCTTTCATGTCGTGCATCTTGACAGTCATATTCTGACAGCGCATGCAGACACCTCATGATGTGTCTCAAAACTCATCATCCGGGCGCTTCATGCAGCAGGCACACATCACAGGCATTCTGTTTGTTTGCTGATTCAGGGGAGCTTGCAGATCTGCTTGATATGCCAGTGCCAGACCTGGCCCTCAAACTTATCCCAGCAGCCCTCCCTAAGCTGACGGAAGATCAGAACACAGCCGCGCTGGAGACTCTGGCGCATTCCGTGGGGTATGGTCTGCAGCAGATGATGCTGGACTATGGCTTCCATGTTGTGGCCAAGTACTTGTACGGAGGTGGGTCTGCACTGAGACTTTGCAGTCAACGCATCTTGATGTGGCCACAGGTGGAGTGACTGCATGGTGGAGATTTAGTATCTTGCCGCTCTCTGGTATGAGCTCTTCCCATAGTTTTAGCTCTGCTCAACCCTGAACCGTCTATAGTTTTACAGAAACCGCCATCCTACAGCAGAAATGTAAACTCAGGAACGCCTGGGGACAGTGAAAATGCATATCTACATTGGGGAGACTTTTTAGTGACTGGCGGCTACTCCATCTTGGGATTGAGTGATCCCTGTTCTAGAATTGGATGGCCAGGTGGTGGTATGACAGTGGCACCCCAGCAGACTTTGCAACACCTGCATTAGCATGCCGTGAGTTGGTGTGATTTGAAGTCCCGCCTTGTGCAGATATTGATCACACAGACGATTTCATCCCTCATCTGTTGATGAAGACACACTCTCTTTGGTACAAACCTGGTTGTCTTGTCCACAGCACCTTGTGATGTTTGCATGTACTCCACCAAGTTCTGCTAGGCTGGTCTGTTCAGTCTCAAGCAGTCTCTGTCACGATCAAACTCCTCTTGCTTGCAGGCTATGCAAGATTTGAGGCTGTCATGACATTCATGGAGAGCCTGATTGGCACGCACTTCATCCGGTATGTGGGCAGCAACATGCAGCACATCATCAAGGAGACTATCTACCTAGCGGGTACATCTGCTGACTGGCAGGGCTTCCAGCTACCTGAAACTGTCTACGAGGGTGCTCAGCAGATGCTGCTGACACTCAGCAACATACACACCCTCAATAACATTGAGAACTTTGCAAACACCCAGAGTGATGAAGTCACAGGCGACGTGGGTGACTTCCTAGCAGGTGTGTCGGTGGTTGCCTTCCATTGAGATATCGCATTTACATGTTGATGTGGCATGGCAGGTACACAGGCAAGTCTAGCTGAAGCAGTGTCAGAAAGTGCTTGATGGTCCTGTGTTGTAGGCAGGACTGTCACACATGTGGCTTCATCTCTGCTTTCATCCTTGTCCTCAGTTTGTAATGCACTACCGTATGTCCTCGGGACTACATTTCTTTGCAAAGCCCTGCGCATTACTTTGCTCTGATACATGGAGCCCTGCAAGACGCCAATATCTGCCGCAAATACGTTGTATGGCTTGACAAACATACAAGAGCACATAGCGCTAACTACAGTGTAGTGCATGATGCTACACTGCCTTTCAACTTGTTTGGGTGCACAAGGATTTGGGAGAAGTATAGCATGTCCTGCAACTTTGCATGAACAATACTCGCGACACTGTCCTGCATGCTTGCTGCTTTGTCTGCCCACGCAAGTCAATCTTCACGGTAATGACTCAGCCACAATGTCCAGGATGCACCCGGGTCCCCTGCTATCATAGAGCAAAAGATTATACAACAGCATGTACAATCTTTTGCTCTATGATAGCAGCAGCTCATCCATATTGAGTAGAGATGATCATGCTTGTTGCCTGCAGAGGGGGACCACGTCACCAGAATCCTGAAGGCATATGGGGACGCGCTGAAATCCCCAGAAGTGCAGCAGGCACCCACAGTCAACAAGACAGACATCAGCATGCAACAGACTTACCTGCGCTGTGTGCTGCTGCTGGTGCGCTTGACAGGACAGTATGTGGCTAGATTCCTGCCTCAGGTACGTCCTCCTGCATACAGCGGCCATGCCCTCTGCCCACAACGCTGTTGGACAGCTGGACAGCGGCTTCTGGTCAAAGAGGCCCATCATGGATGAGGTTGGCGTATGGTGACTGATTTGGCTGCTGCGTGCCTTTTCCTGCTTCAATGCACGCAGCAAGAGGTCTGCAGCACAGATGACACAGTGCGATAGGGAGTTGTCTCATCTGTCCAAAGACACATGTGGCAACCATCTGCAGAGCTTCCTTACAAATACAGCGCTCCTGCAGTCCCTCTAGCCAAATACTGGCATTGCAGCCTAAAGTGCACTAACAAGGTGCATTTTGTCGCTGACATAATGCAATGAAGGGGTGCAAATTGTGGATTTTGGAGGCCAACTGGTCCAAAGCTGATGACTGCTGCTTTCAGATGATGGTGCTGCTGAGTGGGGCCCTGCAAGATAGCCCCACAGGGGCCAAGCTGCAAGCCCTGGAGGGCTGGCTCCTGCTCCTCAGGGCTCTAGCGCAACATGCTCCAACCCATCTTGGTGGAATGGCCAATCAGGTTGCTCATTTAGCATGTTGTGCATTTCACGAGTTGCTGCCTGTGCTGCTGACATTACCTGGCAACTGAGGGATCTATGTCTTGTATGCAAGATCTTGATGTATGAAGCACTTGACCCGACTCGCCTGCATAACACCTTCTATTGGATTGCCAATTTAGCTGAATGTGATGCATTTAGCAAGCTGCTCTTGACAAATCTGAGATGCAGTCAAGTGCCCGACCATATGAAATGCGTGAAAACTTGCATAGCGACTGTGCACAAACCCTTCACAATGGTCTGCTGCTTTGCAGGTTGTGGTGACCCTTCTTGATCCTTTGCAAGAAGGTGGCGCGGTAGCAGCGGCTGCTGTGACTGTGTTGGAACAGCTTGTGGTACATGCGAAGCACCTGCTGGGCAAACAACTCAAAACTCTCCCGCCTCTCCCTCAAGCTGTTGAGGGCCTAGGTAAGCACAGACACCTTCATTGATGGACGCCTTCATTGGTGGGCGCCTTGATAAATGGGCGCCCTGATTGATTGACTTCATTGATGGAATTAGCATGTTCACTGCAATCAGCTGACTACTCATGATAGTGCAAACTCATCACTGGCCTGATCCGGCCCCACATACTGTGCGATTTACATGCCAGAGATAAGAACTGCCCTGACAGTCTCTTGCAATACAGGCCGAATCAATGCTGTCATTGCTGAACAGCGTGGCAGCCTGACAACAGAAGAGTCCATTAGGATACCCCTCAAGGCCTTAGGAGACCATTCCCTGTCAGTGCGTACAACAGCCCTACAGGACATCCGCAACATCCTGCATCACCACAGAGCTTGGCTTGGTGGCCTGCTGCCGCCTAACACCACTGCAGATGGTGCTGCTGCCACTGGCCAGCAAACCGTGCTGCTTTCCAGCTTGCTTGCTGCACTCCTGAAGTGCTGTGACCCTGAGGTTGGTGTCATGCGCTCTCATCCTTGGCTGTCTGCCGCACGTCAGCGCTACAGATGCTGCTGCTGCCATTGGCCAGCAAACAGTGCTGCTTTCTAGCTTGCTTGGTGCACTGCTGAAGTGCATTTGACTCTAGAGGTGCTTGCCATGCACTCTTACCTCCTCCTATTGCAAGCTGCTGCCAAGCAACAGTGCTGTGTATGGCACTGACACCGTTGGTCAGCCAGCAATGCTGCTGCCTAGCTGTATTGGCACACTGTGACACTGAGGTGCCTCATCTTTGCCTGCTGCGTCAACTCTGACCTTGTGAAAGCGTCTGTCCAGGTGCTTGCGCCTGTCCACTGCGCATGTGCTCAGTCCTGTCAGCAGCAGCTCCATCCTGTCAAACAAGCATCAAAGTTCAGACCAGCAAGCTGTGATTACCAGTCTTCCCGTAAAGTGCTTGTTATTGGAAATTGCACATCGGACCCCATCAAAATCAGACATGTGAAAATCAGACAATGATTGTGTCTCATTGTCACAATTTTGGTGTGTTGGAAGGTTGACTGCCTAGACAAGTTGGTTCTTGCTACAGATCCACACACCAACAAGCTGGAAGGCCCAGCAGCTGTGCGCTGAGTGCCTGGGGCTTCTGGGGGCTGTTGATCCTACCAGGGTAGTAGTAGCCCTGGACCCTCCAGAGTCCCTCTGCAGATCCACCAAGGATCTGCTGATCATCCTCATCATGCGGCACCTTGTCAGGCTGCTGCGCGTGGCTTCCCACATCTTTGTGCTGGATGCTGCTGCACTAGCTATACAGGTGTGGCAGAACTTCCACAGGATGGGCAGCTGCATTGATGCCGTTGATTGCGTTGCTGGTTGCATAGGCGTGCATGTTTCTGATATTGCAAACAGTAACAAGGCTGATGCTGTCATGTACAGAGCACCTTGAGGCTGCACCCACTGGGCTTGTTAATGCTATTCAAGCATGTCGCATGGCAGAACCTGCAGCAAGATGGTTTTTCAGCACAAGCATGCATGTGTGCCTGACAATGGCTGTTTGACTAAACCCCAGGAGGTACTGAAGCATTATGGCACAGCAGAAGAGCCAACCAGTCACAGGTCTAGAGGGAGCAGAGAGAGCACCCCCACTGAGACAAACACTCTGTTCATTGAGCTCCCAGAGGAGGTCCAAAACGTTGTGCGCCCATACCTGGATTCCAAGTTCCAGCTGCAGGGCGGCACCTTGCTTGCGCCGGGCATTATCATCAGGCCTGACATGACCTTCAGGCGCTGGCTGACGTCCTGGATGCGCCAGCTCACAGGGCTGCACGCCTCAGGTCCTCATTTTGCCTAAGTGCTCTATGTGAACTTGTGTTATGTGGTCCGGCGCATCTCTGCTAGCTGCCTGCCTGTGACATGGCACATGAAAGTGCGGGTGTGAATTGAGCGAACTGAGCTTCGAGGTCACAATATCAGTCACCACAGTTACAAAATATTGCATGCATCAGGTCTGGGTGCTTTTTCTGCACCACAGCATCAGAAATGCTTGCCCTTCGGCGCCAAACATGCCACAACTGCCTGCTTGCAGCTATCCTGCAGCTGTGAACATCCTTCATTTTCTCCGTGGTCATGAACAGGTCAAACAGCAAGCATCCATGACAGGTTATCCACCTCAAATTTGGTGCCTGGTCAGCTTATGCATGCTGGGGTATGTCAACCGATACCCCGGAGCTGCCCATTGATCTTGTACAGTGTGTACGTCATGCAATGGTACTGTCAAAGCTCTCCTGAACGGGGCGAATGTAACAAATACCCTCACAATTCACTGTTACCACCTCCTTACACTGGCACTACCTGCAAATCCAGATCGTTCCTGCAGATGTTGTTTGCAATTGGTCCTCTGCTGGACTGCACCGCAGGAACATCGAAATCTTGACATGTGCATAGCAATTCTGACTGTTTGTATGTGGCTGTAGGCGAGTTGCTGCCAATGTTCAAGGCATGCATGCCAGTTACTCGCTGTGACATTCAGAGCGCCAGATTCCTGATGCCCTATCTGCTGCACAATGTCATCTCTGCAGGCTCCCCAGAAAGCCGCAAAGGTGCTTCCCATCTGTGCACAGCCTTGGTCATACTGCCTCATCAGTGCACAGCCTTAGTCATTCTTCCTCATCTGTGCACAGCCTCTGTCATACTTCCTCATCTGTGCACAGCCTCTGTCCTACTTCCTCATCTGTGCACAGCCTCTGTCCTACTTCCTCATCTGTGCACAGCCTTAGTCACACCTGTGTTGCATCCTGTCACACTGACGTTGGCGCTTAGCTGCCAGCATCCTCCAATTGTGCCAACACAAACTTGCACCCTTTGAAACACAGGCATGTATTCACAGTGTCCTAACCCAGCCGTCTTGTGTCGGCTCAATGGCAGGCATGTGTATACGCTCGCACTGCATTGCCCTAGCATGGCATGCTGCAACTCAGGAATAGCAATCCTCGTCCCTTTTCAACTGCAATTGCTTAAATTGACTCACCTCCCATTTCAGTGCGCTCACTGGGGTTTATCATGAAGATTTTCCTCTCATCTTGACAAACCGTTAGCAAAAACCTCTGCAGTTATAACTATGCCAATTTCACAAGCACCACAAAACTGCAGTCACTGCCGCTGACATGGTTGCACCTGGTGGAAGGTGTGAAGGATGAGATTGTGGCGGTGCTGAAGGGTGCTGGTGCCCACAAGGAGGGTGAGCTGTGTGTGCAGGCCATCTTCCTGCTGCTTGACGTGCTCAAGAAGTGGGCAGAAGAAACGAAAGGAACTGCTGCCTGGTCAGCTTCAGGTGGAGACAGGTCTCATGCTTGTGGATTGCTTGTGGTCAAATTTGTGACAGAAGCCAGCTCTGCACCTGAAGAACAACATCAATTGCCAGCAAGACCATGTGCTGCATCTGCTCATGTTGTGGACTGATTGTGGTCACTTTCGTGACAGAAGCCAGCTCTGCACCTGAACAACAGCATGTTGAGCACTGGCAAGCCTGTGTGCTTGCATCTGCTTACGGCTGTTTTCTTGGAAGGAGGACAAGGCGCAAGCCATAGCCCTGTGTCATACATCAGCATTTGGGCACTCATCAGCAGCCACTGCTTGATCCTGAGGACAGCCCTGAAAACCCTTCTCATGTGAAAAACAGCCAAGAAGCGAGCCTGATAACAGCACTGACAGACGCATGCTGGATCTACTTGTGCCCTGTCATGCAGCATACCTCTCACTTCATTGTGTTGTGCCTTGTAGCTGCGACTGGCAATTCATCAGGTGACAGTGCGCCCACCAGCTCAGCCAAGAATTAGCATTTAGCTGCTTGCCAGCATCCCTCAGGATCTGTTGGCACAAGCAGCAGCTCAATATTTTGTGCCTTGCAGGCGCTCCTGGTGTTGCATCCAGCAGCAGTGCGCCGACTAGCTCAGCCCAGCACGTGCACCAGCTCCTTGCCAGCATCCCTCAGGATCTGTTGGCACAGGCAGCAGCGCAGTGTGGGGCTCATGCAAGGGCCCTGCTGCACTACGAGACCCACCTCAGGTCCAAAGAGGGCGGAGGGCTGAACCCAGTGGCCCACAAGAATATTTACTACTCTGACGATGAGGTGTCGTTCTTACAGGTAAGCAGGGGTATCTGAACATGGCGTGCAGTGTGCAGCAACCCAGTTGTCCACAACAACATTTACTACTCTGATGGTAAACTGTCGGTTTCACAGGTCAGCAAGGGTACTTGAATATGGTATGCAGCGTGCAGTGTGTGACTATACATAGCCCAGTTAACATAGTGTGTTGTAGGATGTAGCTTTTGTGCATTGTACGCTATAGCTGATGTAGCAGATCATGAGACATGTACTACCAGATACTGTTTGGACATGTCTCCCCAGTGTGCAGCGCTGTCACATGGAGGTTGCAATCAGCTGTCTTGCTTTTGTGTCTCAGAGTGTGGTGATGTGCGCATGCAGCTGGGGTCACACACTGACGCACACTTCCCACCAACTTGCAGGAAGTATATGGCAAGCTAGAGGAGCCTGATGGCCTGGCAGGGCTCTTGAGGCTGCGCCAAGGGCCCCCTCGGCTTCAGGATCAGCTTCTTGCAGCTGAAAAGGCCGGCAGCTGGTCAGAAGCTCTGGCTCTGTATGAACAAGCCCTTCAGCGTAGTGCCCCTCTGCTTGCAAGGCAACAGGGCAATGACACAGGACCCGTGAAGGGTGATCAGGGGTTGATAGGGGGTCAGAGGGGATACTTGAGGTGCTTGTTGCACATGGGTCACCTGCAAGGGATGATGACTCAAGTTGATGGCTGGGCTTCGCACAGCTCAGGTGAGACAGCTACTGTGACAGCGGACTTGGCTTGTCTATTCTGTACACCTAGTTGACACTCCTTAATCAAGCTGTTTGTCTGGCTGCATTAGTCAAGCTCTGCTCTGCTGGCATCCTCAACATCTAACTTACTGATCAGCCTGTAGTGATGGTCACAACAACAGTAGACATTGCCTGGCAGCAGAAGTCAGACGGCCAAAGACCAACCTTGCAATGAGCACAGCTGCATGGCAACACCAACACCTGGTTATCAATAAATGCTGACACGCATGCGACTTTGCTGCAGAGGTTGCTAAAGAACAGCTAGCAGCTTCTCGCATGGCTGCTGCTTGGCGGCTAGGGCAGTGGGATGTGCTGGAAGGCACTGCTGGCCATGTTGTTGATCACATGGACCTGCTAGACAGTGATGAAAGGTGGGAAGTCCGACTGGGTAAGATGCTGGCAGCAGTACACACCAGGTAATGCCCTGCCCTGCCCTGCCCTACACAGTCCTGCCCGATCCTGCCCTCCTTCCACCCTCTACTGCATCTGTCTTAGCCTGCCCTTACCCTTTCCTATCACCTACCTCATGCTATCCTATCACACCTCACACCATTGACTCCTGCACGGATATGTTTGCATCACACTATACCTAAGAGCTGCTAGCTGTATTTGCTTGATGCTTCTCGACTGGCTCACCCATCCCATTGATACACACCAAACTTGAGTCCTCAACTGCTATGCAGCCCCTTTCTGCCTTCGACTCCATTGCTTGACGTTCCACTGGTCTGTATGCAGGCAAGCAGATGTGGTGAAGGTGGAGATTGCAGAAGCGCGTAGTGAGGTGATGGCCCCTTTGTCTGCTGCCAGCATGGAGTCCTACAGCCGGGCCTACCCCTACCTTGTCAAGCTGCATATGCTGCAGGCAAGCTATTCTCTGCTTTGTATGGTCATAATGACTGTGTTAAATCCCTGACCCCGCATCATACAGTTGAAATGAATGCAGCAGTGTGGTGTCCAGCGCCTAACTCTGTGGTCCAATGCAGCACTGCACACGGCTGTGCTTCCTTGGTGGTGAGTGCAGAAAGCAAAGTGTCTGTATGCGTGCATTGCAGGAGCTCAGTGATGCAGCAGCACTTCTTTCAGAGGGCAGCCTGGTGGGGCCACTTGATAGGCAGCGCCGCCTGCGATGGGCAGAAAGGCTGCAAGTCACCCAGTCCTCCCTGCCCACTCAAGTAAGCACCTGTCCAGTGCGCCCTGGCCTTGAATTACCAGGCTGCTCTGTCATACCGTCCAAGAGTCTGCAATGCTACAGAGCAGCACAAGGGTCTGTGCAGCCCATTCCTGCCCTTGAGTTCTGCTCAGTGACAACACTGCCAGCCATGCCTGGATATGCAGGGACACAACTGCCGCCTGTACGCAACTCACGCCACTGACACGTGCCCTCAACTGCACTGACATGTGCCTCCAAATGCACTGACACACACCTTAGACTGCACCGACGCATGCCCCAAATTGGGCTACACCCCCTGTCTACATGTCACAGCTTGCCTCCTGGGTGCAGGAACCCATTTTGGCCCTGAGGCGGCAGCTGGCAGTGGTGAGTGGGGCAGACGCTGAAGCCGGGCAGTGCTGGCTGCAGCAGGCCAAGCTGTGCAGAGTGAGTGGGCATTTTGAGGCTGCCACAACAGCCTCTCTGGAGGCCCTTGCCAGGCAGGTGCCTGGGGCAGGCTTGGAGCGTGCCAAGCTGCTGTGGGACATGGACAAGCCCCACAGGGCCATCATTAGTCTGCAGGAGGTACAATGTTTTCTCACAAATGCTCTGAAATTTTGTCTTGGAGTATTTTTTGCAAAAAGGCAAAGAGGATACGAAAACTAAAGGTTTCACGTTAGTGGACAGTGTCCACCACCTGTTACTGTCGATTCCATGATGTCATGACTGCTGGACACTTGTCATGAGCCGCATGCAGCTGCCTTGACTGATACCATTGTGCAAAGTACCTGAGCAAACTGACAGACGTTCTGTAACAACTGTCAGCCATTGTAGCTCAACTGCAGCGTTGCACAAGGTTCTATCAAAGGGTTGATCCTGCGGGCAACAGAACCCATACCCTGAAGTCGCAGGAGCATCTTTCAAACAAGCTCCGGACATGGCAACTGTATGTGACAGCAGAACATACCAAATGTTGCAAGGCCTCACAGTGATGATGCAAGTCACAGATGTGGCTTTTCTGCATGAGCTGCCTTGTATCACTCACACAGCGTATGTGTGTTGTATACAGATCCTGCGGGAGACAGAATCTGTGGGTCACATGGCTCCCAGCAGCACCAGCGCCCCGGGCCCCAGTCACAAGCGCACAGAAGCCAAGCTGGTGTTGCAATTAGCAACATGGATGGCCAATACAGGCCAAGGAGCCAAGTCTGACATCACAGGTCTGCCACAGGCTTCCAAGTTGAGCTCATGCCAAGTGCTTGTTCAGCTTGAACAGCCGGATTTTCATTCCCAACTATCGTGTACAGTATTATCAAACATAGGTTCGTTGAGTTCTATTCACCAACAATCTGGTTTTTCACATGCAAGATAGCTGACAGAAGCCCAGCTTTAGGACTCTAGCTTCTTAAAGCCAGGCTGTCATGCATGTTTGCTGCACAGCCTGTGTTTGGTCGTGCCATATTCTCTGTGCTGACATATTCTTCCTCAAGGAGCAGGTTTGTCAGCCAGAAGCTTGTGACAGCCCATGAGCTCTGTGCTCCTTTTCACAGGTTTGTTTGAAAGGGCAGTTGCCCTGGACAAGTCGTGGGAGAAGGGCTACTTCAGCTTTGCTGTGTATCTGGATCAGCTGATGCGGGATGCAAGGCAGCGCCAAACAGCCCTCACAGCTTCCTCCAGGACTTCTGCAAAGCCCATGGACCGGCTGGGAGGGCGCTCTAGGCATGCAAGCCTGACTCCCCCAAATCATGCTGTGTCATACAATATTGCGATGAAAAAGTTTCTCGATTTGGATTGTCCATGCGAAAGCATCCTGGGCTGTTGCATGATAATCTGCATTCTGAATGGGTACAGACTGAAGTACCAGACACAGAAGTTGGCCTTGGCTTGGGTGTTGCATACTGCTCTGCTAGTTGAACAAGGCACGTACTCTTATACACTGTAGTTGCCGAAGTCTTTGTCCCATCAGCTCACCGCAGTGTCCATTCTTACTTGGTGATGACCAGAACAGAACTTCCATTTTCCCTACAATGACAGAAGAAGTGCACGACTCGATGATGCTTTGTCAGACACCGAACATGCTTTGGCACATGCTGCAGGATCCCACTAGGGGAGGACCAGCCACATTTAGAGATCCTGCCCGAGGTCATAAGCAACTACGGCTTGGCAGTCCAGTATGGGCACCGCCACATCTTCCAGTCTTTGCCTCGCCTGCTCACTCTCTGGTTCGACTTCGGCTCTCACATCAAGAGCATCACAGTCGCTCAGAAGGCATGTCCCCTCCTCCTGAATGCACAAGCACTGCTGTATGTTTTGCATCTGGACTGTATCACTTGCTTCAATCAGCTGTGTCAGTGCTCTGTGAGTTTGGTGTCATGCTCAGATACTCCCAGGTAAGACGTCTGGGCGGCCAAGAGAACAGTGTTGCTAGCATTGGAGGAACAGTGTATACATCTGCAAATGCATCAGCAACATATTGCACTCATCTGAAAGGTTAACTGCGCTTGGCTCACAGCTACCTTCATTTTTCATGCATCCATCCATCCATCCATCCATCCATCCATCCACCCATCCATCCATCCATCCATCCATCCATCCATCCATCCATCCATCCATCCATCCATCCATCCATCCATCCATCCATCCATCCATACATCCATCCATCCACCTGGCTTGCCGTAAGGTCAAGAACAACCATCCACCTGGCTTGCCGCAAGGTCAAGAACAACCAGCGCTGAGCAGCTTCTTGTGCGAGGTCATGTCTTGGGAGTCAGCATGCGAACAATAACGTCTGTTGATGTGGTATTTGCAGAACCGTCAGATCAGCACTGCAGTGGCCAACATCATGGCTGCAATGGCCAAGGCACTACCCAGCTATGCCTGGCTCACAGCTCTGCCACAGCTCATCTCCAGGATCTGCCACACTAATCCAGAGGTCAACACAGTCACCAACCACATCATCACTCATGTGGCTGAGGCTTACCCCCAACAGGTACTGATTCCGGAGACTTTGACTTCAGTTCAGGGCTGCTGCTATATGCATGCAGTGTATGCAGCTTTGTGCCAGAGCTCTGCACAGAGGTGTCGTCGTAAGGCATGACCGCTTTCATGTGCCCAAATGCGAAGGCATTTAGTAGGTGCGCTCTCTAGCATGTGCTGTTTGCCTGTAGCCATGATGGACCATGCTGCTCAGTGTAGCTGCATGCTGAAGTCATCAAAGCAAGCAGGCATGTGATGCAGCAGCCTATTTCATTGTACCTACACTGACACCATGTCGGTCAGAGAAGCAGCGCTGCAGTGCTTACTAGAATGCTGACAGCAACTGCAAAGGCCGTGTGCTCATGCAGCTGTACAAAAGATATGGAGGAAAAAAGCGTTTTTCTGATTTTTCTTTTCAGATCCTTGAAATCATTTATGATTGGGCTGCAGGCATTGTGGGCACTAGCAGCAGTGCAGAAGAGTCTGGTGATGGGGCGTAAGCAGGCAGCCAATGCCATCATGAACACTCTGAAGAAGCATTGCACCAAGCCTTACAACCGCAAGCTGTACGACCAATTCCCCAGTCTGTGTGATCAGCTCATCCGCCTCTGCAATCACCAGCCTCCCGCCAAAGCCAAGTATGCTGCTTTATCCTTTGCATGTGACAGTGAGACTTGTGGCCATTGTGCTGTTCCAATCATGTGCAGCTCTGCACTGACTGCTCCTTTGATTTTGGCCTTGAGTTTTTGGTTCATCAAGTTTGAGTCATTTAGTTTTACAGTCCTGTGATTCTTCAGTCTTTGACTACCTCAGTCTCGTAGTCTTCCAGTGTATCAACAGCTTGTTTGTGTAACTCAGCTGCAAGGACTTGGTCAGGGCAGATCTGTCATTAGCAGCCTATGATGGTAACGCAAACTGGACAGCTGCGTACAACGCCACTATTGAGACATAGGTTTCAAACCAGGCAATAAAACACGCTTTCAGCACCGTCTCTGAATTCTGCTGGGCACCATTTCACACGCCAGCCAACGAGGCTTCCTTGACTTCTTACCCTCTGATCACACTCCCTGTCCTGCATGCGTTGTGAGTGGAGGCACACACACCAGCCTGGCTTGTCTACTCCTGCATGGTAGGCCAACAACAAGCCTCAATGAAGCAACACAGCATTTGAGCCAGCCATGCTATGCCAAAAAGAAGCTGACATAATGGAAAGACACAAACTGAGAAGTCTCTAGCTGAGCCACATCTGCCGCCTATCTGGCTCTGATTGTTGATGTGCTATTGCAGATCATTCTCAGCCAAGAAGGACTTTGCAGCTCTTGTGCGCAGTCTGCCCTTGGACGTAATGATGCCTGTCAACACAGGCCTCACCCTGACGCTGCCCACTAGTGGCTGCACTGAAAGGCAGCATCAGCCCTTTGCGGAGGTGGTGACCATAGCTGACATCAAGGATGAGGTAGAGCTGCTGCCTTCGCTGCAGAAACCCAAGAAGGTACGCCTGCCCAAAGAGCAACATTGTTTTGAGTCTCGTTGGATCCTGTTGCTTCTCCCTTGTACGTGTCACTCCCATCACGAAGCAAGAGAAGCTCTCATTTTGTGTCTTTTGTCAAGCTATTCAAAAGTGTGAAGGGACTTAGCAACAACATAACTGTTATGAGTGATAACAAACAACAATCATGATGCATAGTAACGAATAAGGAATAACAAGTAAATGAGTGATAAAAGAAACAAGTAAATAAATAAATAACAAATACCAGTAACAATGACATAATAACATCATCATAATGGCTATTGCTTTGCAGGTGGATCTGATAGGCAGTGATGGCAGGCTTTATCGCTTCCTGGCAAAACCCAAGGATGACCTGCGCAAGGACAACCGCATGATGGAGGTGGCTTCCATCCTGAACGGCCTCTTTACCAAGGACCCTGCCTCACGTCGACGCAACCTGCTCATCCGTAGGTCCGCTTTCTTACCAAGCTTGCAACCTTGTAATTTGATTGTGTGACGTACTTCTGACACCTTGTACGCTGACTTTGTGCGTCTGTGCCTTGCTGCTGTGTCAGTCTAGCGGTCTCTTGCACATGGCGGCAAGACATGCTTGGCTGCATATTGTACACTTTGGATCCATGTGCGCTGCGTTGATGCTGCTAGTGGGCACAAGAGTCGAAGGGTTGTTTGAATTGACAGTCGACTACATGCTGCATATGACACACCAACCAGCCACATTGAACAACTTCCTTAGTTACATTCATTGCCCATGGGCAGCAATCACAGGCTACCGCACCCACTTGTCCTCTTCCTCCTCCTTGTCATTCACATTAATCACTTCCCCTTGTATGCATTTATCCAACTCATGCTGTCTATTGTCTACATCCTGGACCATCATTACTGTGTAGAGTTGGACATGTTCTGTCCAGAAATCAGAACGTCAGTGTCTTGCGTAAGCTTCTTTGAACAAGGCAGGGATACAGAAGTAGTCAGCAAATGCAAAACCCGGTGTGACTGGTTTTGGCGGTGGCAGGTTTGCTGTGATTCCCCTGACAGAGGAGACAGGCATCATTGAGTGGGTGCCACACACACACGGACTGCGCCACTGCTGCCAGGACATCTACATTGCAGACGGCACCTACGACAAGAGGACTGTCAACATGACTGTGAAGAAGATCTATGATGGTTTCCAGGTAAAATCTGATCAGGCTGGAGCCTCCATGGCTCACATTGCAGGGAAGTGCACGCTGAATGAAATTCCCCCTCAACACTGCATCTCTCATCCTTAATGTACCCAGCTACCTCAATCTGGCGCTGCAGCAGCTGAAGCCAATACCAGCGGCTTTCTGTAAATGCCATGCACCATTGTCAGCATTGACTTGCTGCTGCTGCACTTCACAGCACCTGCAGCAATCAGCAATTGCCCCTCAGCACCACACAGTCACGTAGTTGCAGGGGGTTATGACTGCTTACTGTGAACAAGCACTGATCAACAGCTAGCACAGCGCTTCTGTCTAATTCAGATTTTCCAGACATGACAAAGCCTTAGTACTGATGTGTTCTACCAGGACCCCCACAACCCTGCCACATCTGTACCACCTAAATTGGTTGGGTATCGATGCACACCCTCCTCCTCCTGTTGTGCAGGGCAATTGACCAGGACTCTGACCACCCTGGCACATCTTTACGCCCCAGGTGGTTAGCTGGATGCAAATCCTCCTCCTCCTGTTATGTAGGGCAGTCGACACATCTGTACCACCTAATTGGTTGGCTGCAGATACACATCCTCCTCCTCCTGTTATGTAGGGCAATTGACACATCTGTACCACCTAATTGGTCGGCTGCAGATACACATCCTCCTGCTCCTGCTGTGCAGGGCAAGCGCAAGAGTGAGCTGCTAGACAAGCTCCTGGCCATGTACCCTCCGGTACTACACCGCTGGTTTCTAGCGCGCTTCCCAGAGCCTGCTACATGGCACAACGCCAGGCTGGGCTTCACACGGACTACAGCTGTCTGGTCTATGGTGGGTCACATTGTGGGTCTGGGTGACCGTCATGGGGAGAACATACTTCTGGATGCTACCACTGGGGACGCAGTGCACGTCGATTTTGCTTTCTTGTTTGATCGGGTAAGCCTGGCCTGCATGAAGCTGCTCTGTAGGGAGCTCGAGACTTGCTTTGTGCCAACATGCCCAGAAATCTGGCCCAAAAGCGACAGCTGTCTATTTTATGATAGGTCACTTTTTTGGGGAGCTACACAGCGAGACTGTATTGCTTGACGCTACTGTCAGCAATGCAGGTCACATGGCTTTGACTGCACAAGCTTGTCTGTCTGTAGCGTTGGAAGTCTGCAACCTGTCCAGGTAGCATTCACTGCTATCTGGTCAGTGGATTGTCTTATCATAAGCAAAGGGACCTGGCTTACACATGTGTTGCTGGCTGGTACGGTTGCATTGCCAGGTGCCAATGAGCGCTTTCCTTTTTGGCCAGCCAACTGGACCTGCGCACTGCTAGGACTGCAAGTAGCATTGGATGAGTCCAACAATGACACAGCAGTGATGCAAGTGTGGCTTGCTGTATCTAGTCTGTAATCTGACCTCAAAAATGATTGCAGGGGCTGACTCTGGCAATTCCAGAGATGGTGCCTTTCAGGTTGACACAGAACCTGGTGGATGCCTTTGGGGTATCTGGCTATGAAGGCGCTTTTCGCAGAGCCTGTGAGGTCACCTTGCAGGTATATGCTGGTCCTGACATTGCTCCACTCTTGAGGCTTCAAGCCAGCTGGGACTCATCAGGCATCTTTCTGCTCGGAAGCACAGATGGTGTTTGAATGTTGCTGTCAATGGCAACAGCAATGAATCCACACTGATATTGAGCTCACCTAAGGCACCTCTTCAACTACTCATCCCAGGCATTTACTCATCCCAGGGCATTTCTGAATAGAGATTTGCATTTATGGAACAGGCGTTCCTTGGAATCAAAGGGACGTTTCTGTATTCTGAAGAGCATCTGCTGGCTTGTCTTTGGCCTATCTGAGCTCAATCTTTGCTGTTGATGACAAACAGAAAGACATTGCACATGTGCACTGCCATGTGCACAAACTGATTTTTACTCCACTGAGCCGTGATGATGCTGGTCAAATCAAGCGGCAGGAGTCGGGCATTGACAGACCTCTCTTGTTACATATGAGCCAGAAGGACTTCGCTTTATTTGCCAAACGGCGCAGGGCTTTCTCAATTTTCTTCTACATGAGCCAGACCTGCATGACCCTCATGCCTGCTTCATTGTGCTCCTGGTGTTGTTGCTATGTCCAGGACTGAATGGCCACAACCTCTGTTGAGGTGTGGTCTCACTGGGATGACCCACTGCTGCTGCAGCCAGCAACGCAGCTCTCCTCAGCTTGCCAGCTGTGACTCAACGCACCAACATTACTAGCAATCAGCACACAGGTCCAGCGGTTTGCATGTTACACGAAATGCAGTCGGGGTGCAAGTGAGCCATCTGGGTTGTGCAGGTTTTGAGGACGCACAGAGATACTTTGCTGAGTGTTTTGGAGACCCTGGTACATGACCCCCTGGTGGAATGGGTGCCCAAGAATGCAAAGAGTGGAGCTGAAGAGCAAGAGAATGCCATGGCCAGAGATGCTATGGCCACCATAGAAGGTGCATTACCAAGCTTTGATCACGTTATGATGGTTTGTGAAAGTTTGACCATGGTAATGTGATCAAGCTCCCACAATTGCTGCGCCACAGTTGCATGTTGATCTGGGCTGTGTATGGTGGGAAGAGCAGTTATGCATGCCGCCAGCGTTCATCCAGCCAGCATATTTTCATACGAGGCTTGCTTAGTAACAATTCCAGCTGGAAGTGCTTCTATGTGAGCTTGAGGGCGTGTGCTCATGTTGGCCCCTGTTGGTGCTGACCTGTCAGGTAGCCAGCAGTGCTTGCCCTTCTGGCGTATGGCACATCATACCCTGGCGGCCATCCAGATCTCAGCCAAGATGGTCATTGCCTCTACTGTTGTGCCAGAGCCTGTGTGCTGGGGCTTGTCAGTCTCTGCATGGTCAACCATTGGCGCTAGCACTGCATGCAGTCTGAAGAATGTGCTTTGCAGGGCGTCTGACCGGAACTTTGCTCGGCGTCAGCTCCATGCCTTCCCTGCCTTTGTCCACTGAGGGACAAGCTCACAGGCTCATAGAGGAAGCTACTGACAAGAACAATCTGGGTCAGATGTATATCTGGTGGATGCCCTGGTTGTAAAGCTCCAGTGTCGAGTTTCGCAAGCACGCTCAACATGAATTAGGGTGTTACCTTGTGAAATACCAGAGTCGGATAAAGCTAACATAGTGTATAGCCAGCAACATGGAATAAGCAGTACATGTTTGCGTTGGAGATGCGCCTGGTTTTGTTACAAAGTTATTCAGCGTATATGCTCAAGTAAGAATCCATACCAACATCACGCCTCACAACTCCTGCCATGTTTAGCAGCACAGCAACACAAGCCCTTCTTGACTGGGCTGTTGAAGCAAGGACGTCGCGGCGGTCTTGTGTAACCAGACAGAATCATTACAAGACTGTTTCACACACTGTTGTTGCTGCTATCACTCTGTTATCAGGCCGCTGGACTCTGTACATTAGCCTGAGTAGCTGACGGCGGGACGCTGGTATACGAAACTAGTCATAATAGAGACACAGGACCCAACTATGACTAACCAGTTCATGAATGACTTGACTGAATCAATCTAAGTGCCTAGCACAACTCAACATGGGCCCTTCGGGTGGACGTGGAGAACTGATATAAACTACACCATTGCTGAACACCATGTTCTGAGGAAAATTCATGAACACAAACGGTTCAATTGAAATGACAGCAGGGAGTATTGAAGCTGCATTGCTATCAAAGCTGGATCCAGTGACTGAATGCAGATAACTATAAAGGCTGTGATGGCAGCGATAAAAAATTTTGTCAAAGGTCTGATGCAGTGACATATTCAGCAGTAAAAGGCCCCAAAGGTCAAGTAGCTCACGCCATCTCAAGCAACAACTCTGAGACTTTTGCAAAGCAAAAAAGGACAAATAGCAGAAAAGGACGAGCAATTACTCTCCCATTGTCAGTATGCCAGACCCCAAAAACAAGCAGTTTGCCAATGTTGCTGTAAAGGGTACACAGCAGAGGCATTATGATGGCCAATCTCAAAAACACATGTCAGGAAAATGCTGACATGACCACACACCGAAAACCACCCTGGCGCTCCACAATCTGAACAAAGATGTCTTTTTGAGGTCAAGCAGTATGGGTGGGATAGTCTATACTCCAGTGGGCAACCTCCAGTAGCAGATCAGGACTGGGTAAACGCAACGCTGAGCTGTCCAAAATCAAATTACAGTTTGTGAAGCCTGCCATCAACTCTCCAGGTGACAGCTCACCAGCATCCTCTGCAATGCAGTTTATGACAGCCACAACATCCACAGCCAAAGGGTATGACTGAACACTCATGATGGCTGTCTGCATCGTGGTGCATGTCTGCAGGACACACAAGCCAGTCAGTAGTTGGCCAGCACATGAACACTCAAGATCAGACCATCCAAGATCAGACAATGCAAAGAACGAATGCTACTGCAAGCACAAGTGCTCTGCTCACACATCCCTGCTCAGACCTCAGAATCCTCTTGCACAGCAAGAGATGCAAGTAAGCAGCGCACTGGCTTGACTATGCCTGCCAGGCTTCCCTGGATTCCGGCCTGGCTTCAGGTGCAAATGCTTGTCCATGTAAATGTCCCCCATGAGCATCAGCTGACATTGTTGATCAACAGGCATGTATTCAGTGTGATGACTTGGAGCGTTCATCTCTCTTCTTGGGTTTCTGGACCCTTCACTTTATTTGAGAGACACTTCATAGATGCCCTTACCCGGCGCCAAACAGCTCCCAACAAGGAGATGAACAGGTTCTGCTCCTGCACCATGTTCTCCTGCATCTGCCGCATGGCTGCATGACTGGTCACAAACTGATTGGCAAGACCAGGACAACTGCCCAGGAGCGCCCCTTGTCCCTGAGCCACATCACAAACCTTCTTTGTAAACACAGAAGCACACAAAATTGAGGCGTTACTTCTTACATTCGTGACATGGCAGACAATGACAATCAATTAGTTACACATGGCAACCCGGATCACCGGTCAGCTCCAGCGTTACTAAAAACCTCTGAAGCGCACATGCGAAGGATTGTGTGTGAGCGGGGGCTCAAAGATCACAATCAACTCTAGGTGTGCTTACAGCATCATGGTCCATTCACAGTGTCTGGCACGCACTCAACTCATCCTGGAGGTCATAGAGCTACCGGATAAGCTGTCTAACACTTCAGCAATGTAGCCGCATGCAGATGCAGTAGACAGAGGCAGTAGACATCAATAGTAGACATCAGACCGTCATTGGCATCTTGAGGGACCACTGCATTGCATACAGGGAGTTACATGGACTGTGCACACCTGGCCCCATGGGTACACACGTGTTCTCAGGTGATGAGTGAATGAATGAAGTGAATGAAGCAAATGAATGAAGTAAAGAATGCGTGAGGAAGAGAGAGTGGGAATGACCTGCAACCAAGGGGCTATCTTGCAGCGTGAGGACGCCAGGGCTCCTGACTGCTGGTAGTAATGCCTCCTCACCAGCAGCAGTTGGCGCTTCTGGGTGTCTGTGAATTCTGCTGACGCCTGATGCACAGAAGCAACCAAGGTATGCCAACATGAAATGACTATGATGGCATTTGTAGTTTGCAAGGGATACTTGCACGGAGGTGTCCAGCTGGACAAGAAGCCTGGAGTGAAGGTGAGTGGATTTGCTTGCCTTCAGCAGAACAAAGCTCCTCTTGACAAACACGCATTTCTTCAACCTCTTGAATGAACTTGCTTAAAGCCTTTCACTGGGTGCTGAAAACAACGGGAAGACACAGAAGAGGGGTGGCAGACTTCACACTCCTTACAGCACAGAGCCACGCCGCAGCAGGCTGCCAAAGCGTTTCAAAGTGAAGCAGATGAGGCAGGATAGCAATGCAAACAGCAGGTGCATGCAAGGCAACAGGAGAAGATTCACATCATTATGAAATGCAGTGCACACCACCAGGAGAAGCTCATCCACAAGATTCGGAAGTCCAGTGTCCACCAGGCAGGCAAGTGCTGCAACCAAGCACCACTCAATTTCTTACCGCAACACTCCTCCATGTGTCTGGAGCAGTGGGCTCAGCTGGTTGGCCAGTCTCCATGTTGCTGGTCATCAACTGATGCAGGCAGTCGAAGTTGAAGGCTGCCACGCAGGCATGGCGCATGCCATGCTCCACCATCAACGCCTGTGCAACCACCGAGAGCCCAGCTTGTTTGAGCTGGTGAGGTTCAGTGTCAGCCACCGCAGCGCACTGTGTCAAGGCTCAGTTGCAGCTCATACACACACGATGTACAACATGCACATAATACATGACAGGAGCTGAAACTCCAAGGCGAGCAGTTCAGGCTGTGCCTGTTACATCATGACTTGCACATAACTTGTCCATGACTTTATGTTTGCCACCCTTGTTTGAGTTCCTTCAACCCAATCACACAACATCAAACCTTGTCACTGGAAGCATCAGCCTGATGCATGGCTACATGAGAGACAACAGCCCCCACCATGGCCCGCAAAGCACCATGGGCAGCAAAGGGAGCAATAGCAAAAGTGTTGCCTGGACATACCTTGAGCCTGACGCCTGCAGGGCTGTCTGTATGCCCTTGCACTGCCGGAAGCAGGCTGGCCAGCTTGAACACCAGCATCTGCACCACACACACACACAAACATTGAGCACACAAATGCTGGCTCTGAACATGTGCAGCAGAGCCCAGAAGAAGCTGTATGATGCGGAACATGCAAACAAATGCAAATTCACATATGTCAGGCCAATAGGTTAAGCCAAATGCTCATGTGTCAGCCCCCACACAGCAAATCAACAATCACAGAGACAGGCATAAGCCAATGGTTTCTGGGGGCAGCAGCTTCAACAACCTATAAAAGACTTCTGGGCCATTCTCAAAAGTGGTGATATCCTCTTGGAAACAAAACTCCACACTTGAGAAAAAGAACAAGCAACAATGCATTCCAACATGATGTGATGCTGGTCTGCTCACCCGCCAGAAGTGCTGGTGATCTCCTATGCTCATGGCCTTGACCTGCTCAGCAGTCATGAGCTCTGGCGAGTCTGTCTGGAGGGTATTTTGCATGACGGCCTGGGGAATCCAGCCAGAAGATGGCCAGTATTCATAGTTCACCCCAGCCTGGTGCTGCGGCGCAGACTGCATGCAGCAAATACGTCGTCTGTTGACAGCGCAGAACCCATTTGTGCATGTTCAGAAGGCTTGTCAGAGTTTGTTGAGATTTGTAAGGACCCACTATCAGAAAACAAAGGGGCCAAAAAGTGTTGAAAAGTAGTACCCACGTTCCTGCTTATGACATTTGGCAGGATGATGCTGTTGTCTTCAATCACACCCACATATTCCAGTGTAAGCAAGGGCAACAATTCTTGAGTTGTACAGGGTCAATACACAGGTTTGGTGAGCTGAGAACTGTATGT
>JAABUP010004219.1_pt1 | contig 23869 bp, 22 predicted proteins | sample 5559201 | NCBI WGS metagenome assembly JAABUP01 (sample SAMN10711887, study PRJNA513373) | rock metagenome | isolation source: Antarctica rocks | place: Antarctica
CTTGGTGGTTGGTTGGGGGGTGGGGTAAGTGTAGAAGCTGAGATGAGAATGACGTGTTTTGTTGACGAGGATGGAAGGTTTGAAGGGGGAGAAAGAGGGGGAAGAAGGGGGTAGGAGGTTTTGGATGGTGAGGAGGGGAGATGAGTGAGTGAGAGAGATGAAATGAGATAAAATGTGTGAAAGGGACTTGTTTAAGGGTTCGCGATGTTTTTCTTCAATACTGTATATACACCCTGCTTCTTTGCGCGAATAGCGGGAATGGGAAAGAACTTGGAATGAGTGTGAGATTGTAGGAGACTAAATAAATAGGGAACGAGGGAGGGAGACCGTGAACGGGTGGGGACAGACAGCATGCCATGCGTATGTATGTGCAACTACTATGACTAAACCGTCTGTCTGCGATCAAGACAGCAAGCACGCTTAGCATACATGTAAACACCCCTTACGCTTTAGCCAACCTCGGTATTAACATCTCGCTCTCGTTTCACACGACTTTTTTGATTACGCTTCCGCTTGAAGCCCGCGTAGCACGCTAGCAACCTGTCCTCCTGCCCATACAGTCTCTCCAACCCTAGAGATCCTGTGATTAGGTAGCTGAGGCTTTGGGAGTTTCAGCGCACCTGGAGAGATCGCTGGGGTTTAGCAGGGGTTTTACGGTTCTGGGTGTGGAATAGGGGAGACTTACGGATCGGGAGAGAAGTGAATGTTGCACTGTTCCCAGTCGTCGGAGCGGGAGATGCTGGCTTTGAATTCGACGGCGTGATCGATTTTGCAGAAGCGGAAGACGACGGAGCGGAGCTGTGAGATGGGGTTAGTCTGGTGCTAGTTGGGTAGACTGGGAAGGTGCTATGGTAGTAATGATGCGACTCACTCCGCTCTGGTTCTCCCCAACTTCAATCACCTCCACCTTTCGATTCTTAGCCTCTGCTAATCCGTAAAGTCTTGCCAAAGTCCATTCTTCATCGACGCCGATGGCTCGGACGCAGCGCGTCATGCCACTGTCAATCCACTGGCGAAGTTTTCCACCAACGACATCGACATCTATAACGTTCATCTCGGTAAGAACGACATATTTGATACCCTCCTTTTGGCATTCGATGCCGTTGCCAGTGGCTTTGTAGAACTTGGCAGCGTCATCTGCGTTTAGGAATAGTGCAAATGCCGTTGTAGGCCCGACAAGTGCGACTTGTTCAATCGGTCCGCCGTAGATCAAGGATGTGACAAAGACGGGGCTGGAAGCTGGTGGCAGACCTACAAGAACCACTTTACGCGCACGTGAGACTGAGAATAAGAGTCAGTAATAATCTTTGTATCGATTCGAAGATCCCGTACCTGGCTTATCTCTCTGCAACTTGGGCCAAGACGTGAAGTAGAGAGCGTTTTTCAGGGTCTCGTCTTCCTTGGCAGTTTGAGTCGCGAGCGTACCACGAGAAGGGGAGTACTCGCGGCGCAGCGGAACAGTTTCAGCAGCTTGAGACTTAGCCATATCGCGAGACAAAGAATCGCCAGATGTCAGCTTGGCGTGAGTATCAGGTAGCTTGTTTTCCTTGACAACGACGGTAGGTTTCTCAGTCGGCTCGTCCTTAACCTTCAGGTCGGAAAATGAGGGAACAGGGTAGTCGTGCTTCTTCGCAGCTCGTAGATGTGGAGGTGTGGTAGGAGGAGTGTAGGCAGACGCCTTCGTACCTTCTTCAGACGATACCGGCTTCTTGCTGTCTTGTGGCATCGACACAGTAGTAGACTCGGGAGGTGACTTATCCTTGAGTTCACTGGAGCCAGATGCGGCCTTGGAGTTGACAATAAGCGGAGAATCATATTTCGACACTGACGTCTCGATCTCAGGCATCTTGTCTTTGTCTTCCTTAGAGTTGACAGCAAATGTTGTCTCCTTCTCAGGAAGCTCCATCAAGCCAACGCCAGCTTGCTTAGACAGCAGGATGGGAAAGCGTGATGGTTGGTCTTCAGAAGTGATAAATGACATTCTAGCAAACGAAAGATTATGATCCTTACGCTGCTCCGTTGACACCGGCGGCATCTTTGGAGAGGATGAGATGTGAACTCCAGGTGGTCGGGTGCCAGTGAGCAGTGACGACTTCCTCGGCGCGTACTTGGAATCACCTAGAGAGAAAGTGCTGGACGTGGGAAGAGCGTTGACTTGATCATGGATCATTCTTCCAATCTCTTCATTACCAAGAGGCATGTTTGGGGTTGGTGGTGGGGCCAAGACTCCGCGTGCTAGGGGACTCTGCATATCATAAGCCTGGACAGTGTCATGCTCAGGTGCAGCTGGGGGCGACGAGTTGGTGCTCATATCGGACGTGTCACGGTCTGTATCCGTACTTTCTTCATTAGTGGTCGGCAAAACAGTCGGTTGATCGTCAACTGAGATGGTCGTAGGCTTTGCGGTGCCCGAACGACCCGACATCTGCTCGATGAACCGACGTATGTTGTCGGCATCATCGACAGAGATGGGTGGACCCTGGTATGGAGACATCGCGATATCTGCTTGTGTATGGTAAGGACATGATTCTTTCCCATGCAGCGCGTTGACGAGAATGCTTACAGTGTGTTTGATGAGGACTTTGTTTGTCTTAAGCTGGGTCTCGCATCTGATGCCTATCAATGAAATCTACGAACGTGGTAGAAGGTACGAAGAGGATGATGATGTGTGGGGTAGAGTGTGGGGTAGAGGGATGAAGTATGGGGTAGGAAGAGGTTTTTGTGGTTGTTGGTGGTTGTTGGTGTGTTGACGGTCCGGGTTGAGGAAATTCACAATCTTCAGGGCACGAGCCAAACAACATACTTTGCGATGTCGGAGAAATTCACACAAACACCCACGAGATAAAGTTGAAATCAGGTACTGGAAACCAGGGATGACTTGATTCTGCATGTTGAACATGGATATCACAGATTAAGGTATGAGATCATTCGTCAACAAAATAGCTTCTCCCATAAGGTACCTTAGGTATGTGACGCTTCCAGGTTGTTGATAAAGTAAAATGACACAACGTAGCGAGTATCCAACCGCCCAGGGTATCTGAACGCCATACCTGCATACAGATAGATTAAGAGGTGTTCAAGGTTCTACTCATCTCGCAGGAACCGGAATCGCTTCCCAGTTCTTTTCGCCTTCTCGTGGACTTTCTTTGAGAACTTGTAAGGTCCGCATCCCACAATAACCACCCCGGGTGGCTACTCTAGTTACTTCCTGGAATGATCCGCCTGCGTTCGCGGATGCATCAGCAATCCATACGCGCTCCTTGACCTGTTCTCCTTCGAGTTCCGCCCGGCGGGGATTGAACCAGGGCAGCCCAACAAGTTTGTTGATCAAAAACTGTGGTATAGTATAAAGACGCTCAAAGCGACGGGTATATTTGAGCCACCAAAGTGCTCTTGAGTCATATGCAACACGGACGAAGGGGTTATGGTAGATTTCATAATCTCTAGTAACATCCTTTTTGGAACCCGCCATCAGCACGTCTGCTTGGACCAAGCAGCATTCGGAAGCGTCCCAATAGAGGTCAGGTTCGGCGCGGAAACGAATGGGTGGCAATTTTGATCGAGTAGATTTGCTAGGCGATCTATTGACATCGCTAACGGCGTGGAGTCTCTCTGGCAAGTCCCCAGTTGAGTTAGTGCTCTGAAAGTACTGTGCATCAAAAGCTACCATTCCACCCCAGCAGCTTTTGACACGCACAGCGTCTGTGCCGTCCAACACGTCTTGCCTGCTGTGCCCACCGCCTGCTGACGAGTACCAGGGGAAGAATGGAACGCCCATGCTATAACCTTCCAGATCCCTAGTGGCAAAGGTGTCGTAGTATTTGAACGGATTGATAAAGTCAACTGCGCAAGCCGCTCGATAAGAGGCTCTTCCATTGCCATCTAGGTTGGTAGATAGAAGGAGTTGTGCTGCATCGATTGGGTCGAAGATAACATCATTTAGGAACAGCAGCTTATCATACTTGGTGTTCGAGGGCTCATCTAGGGGTCGGAGGGCTCTGTTGCGAGCCTCGGCTAGATATGCCATACGTTTGACTCGATGAGAACCATCAGGTAAGGTGACCTTGGGTAAATTCTCGATGGGTAATTTGTCTTCGAAAACTAAATTGTGCTGGCATCGTATTTTATCTTTAAAACCATTGAATGCAACTTGAGCCTCAGCACCACTGTCACTCTCATAGATACTCAAGAACACATTTTCAGGGCCCAAGAGTTCTACAAGACCTAAGGTTGCCTTGCCCCAAGCTCCGTCTACAAGTTTTCCTCCTTTGTCGTAGATGCTGGCAGCAATGAACACCTTTTCGTTGTTAGGATTTGCGCGCCCATTCTCATTGGTTTGTAGACTTCGTTTCCTTAGGGTCTCATAATGCGCTGGTAGTCTATTATAAGAAGGTCGAAAAATTGCCGTGATTGAGACCAATGCGAAGATCATCCCTATAAGAATATTGAAAAGAAAGCAAATTCGGCGGGTGGAAAGTCTACGCAGTCCAAATTTGCGCCCTTTTGAATGCTTTGCATGTCCGTGTCGGAAGCCACGCCGGCTGAAAATTGGTTTCACTTGGAACAAAAGCCATTGTAGCAACGACCTTGAGCGACGACGCTGAATATAGGAGGCGTTCGTAAGGCCTTGAGATTCGAAGTCGGTGTCATCGAGGTCGAAAGCCTCGTGAGATTCAGACGAGGCCCGAGTAGGAAGTTCGTACTCGTCTGGTTGAAGCAGGCGCGGTGGCATGCCGGATCATGGTGTTACAAGTAGGAGAGAATTCAAAGAGCTTTACGGCGGAAGTCGCAAATTGGTCGCCCAATGTATTTTACTTGTGCCGCATCGCGCTAGTGATAAATTACTGTAATCTCGGCGCAGACTTCGTGACTCAACTGGCATCCTCTTTGCTATACATTCCCCTTGCCATTGAACACCATGGCAGCCCCGAGTAGAGCTGTACACGTTGACGAAGACGTCGGTAACGACGAGTCTTCTCAGGATGGCACTCAAGACCTCCCATACCAAACGTTACTCTTCGCCCTCATCCAACACCCCCCCGCAGACGGTACGCAGTATTTCGCGCGCAAAACGGAAACAGTAACTCCCAGTGAAGGTGGAAAACCGGAAGAAGTTCGAGAATGGAAACCAGCTGCAACATCTGCTTTGAAAAAGGCCACGAAATTGTATGACCAACATAAGAGGAAATCAGCAAAAGGAGATGATATTGCTATACGGGAAAAGCAAGAGGCCGAAAAGCGCCAACAAGGGCTGGAGATGGCAAAAAAGATCAAGATTTCCCAAGATGCAAGCTTACCAAAAGCCACCAAGATTATGCTCAACCAGAAAGACCCAGAAAAAATTAAACTTCGAAGCGGGACGAGCTCCAAGGACGTAGACTACAGTGAGGGTAGAGGCACAAGAGTACGGGTTACAGGGCGAGTCCACAGACTTCGCTCCCAAAAAGACGTCATCTTCATCACCCTCCAAGACGGCTACGGCTTCCTCCAATGCGTCCTCACTGGCGACCTGTGCAAAACGTACGACGCCATAACGCTTACCCTCGAAACCTCGATGGAAATATATGGCGAAATGTGGGAGGTCCCTCCCAAACAGCACGCTCCCGATGACCGCGAACTCCACGCCGACTACTACGAAATAATTGGAAAAGCCGCTGGTGACAAAGAAGCAATCACCACCCGTGTGGCCCCTGACTCCGACGCCCAAACCCTCTATGACAACCGCCACCTCGTCCTTCGCGGCGAACACTCCTCCTCAGTCATGAAAGTCCGCGCCGCCCTGTTACGAGCCTTTCGCCAAACCTACGAAGAATTAACACCGAGCTGCCTTGAAGTGACCCCACCATGTATGGTGCAAACGCAAGTCGAGGGCGGCTCTACCTTATTCGCCTTCGACTACTACGGCGAGAAGGCCTATCTCACGCAATCCTCACAACTTTATCTCGAGACCTGCCTGCCCAGCTTAGGAAACGTCTTCTGCGTCGCTCCATCCTTCCGCGCAGAGAAATCGCTTACGCGGCGGCACTTGAGTGAATACACACACATCGAAGCCGAACTCGACTTCATCACCTTCGAAGACCTACTCGTCCATCTCGAGGAAGTTATGTCCCTCGTCATCACGCACGCCCTATCCAACCCCGCGACTAAAAAACTCGTCTACGACCTCAACCCCTCCTTCAAAGTCCCCGAACGCCCCTTCCTACGCATGCGCTACTCCGACGCCATCGAATGGCTCCGCGACCATGCCATTCTCAACGAAGAAGGTCAGCCTCATCAGTTTGGAGATGATATCGCTGAAGCGGCCGAGCGCAAGATGACGGATATCATCGCCCGGCCTATTTTCCTGACGCACTTCCCCGTTGAGATTAAAGCGTTTTATATGAAAAAAGACCCCGCTGATTTGCGTGTCACGGAGAGCGTAGACTGCCTTATGCCGGGTGTTGGCGAGATTGTGGGGGGGAGCATGAGGATGGAAGATTATGACGAGCTGATGGCTGCGTATAAGCGGGAGGGAATTGGCGCGGAGCCCTATTATTGGTACACTGACCAGCGGAAGTAAGTCGATATTCCTATTCTCCTCCTCCTTGCCATGACACGAACGTGATGCATCAACCAATCCAATAGTCCAACTTTTACTAACCAAAATCTCTACATCTAGATACGGCACATCCCCCCACGGCGGCTACGGTCTCGGCCTTGAACGTTTCCTGGCCTGGATGTGTGGGCGGTGGACGGTGCGGGAGTGTTGTCTTTATCCGAGGTTTACGGGGAGGTGTACGCCATAGGTGTGTATGCTGTAGAGGTATTGCTGGAGGATGTGGGATTCTTTTTGTGACGTTCTGGCTGCGTTTTGTTTCCGAGAGAGTGTAGGGGGAGATGGTAGATGGTAGATGGTAGATGACCGTGATGTTTAGTGCGTAAGAACGGATAGACGAGATACCAGATGATATAGATGTGTGTTTTTCTAGAAAATCCGATATTGGGCCTCGTCGAGACCTCACATCATCATCCCCCTAATACAAAGCCAACCTCACGTCATCCATACTGTCATAGTTTGAATCTATATTGCCCAGAATACCCGTCCCAAAAAGCCATCCCTGCTGGTATCTTTCCTTGCCCCATAAAAATGCAAATCTACTCCGAAGAAATCGACTAGCACCGAAGCCAATGGACGCACAATCTCCAGGACTACGACATGGGATTCCCCACCCGTGTCCGCTTCATGTAGAAAATGCATGCCAAATTCCATCCAACCATTCAAGATACCGACCCCGCACCCCCACCCAACATCTTCCTCTGTGCCTGCCCCGCCCCCGCTGCTCTATTCCCCCCCATAACCACGCTCCCCCTCCTCTCCGCCCCACCATCTCCTGCCACCCCCGTATCCCCCCCATCAGCCACCCTCCCAAACAATCCGCCGCCAGCTCTACCCCCACCCAGCGCATTCCCCAGCATCTCCTTCATGCGCACGTACTGATATTTTCTCCGCGTCGGGATATGGATGTGTTGTTCGAGCGGGCGTGGGCGGGAGCGGGCAATGGCGGCCATGACGGCGTCTTTTTCTTCGTCCGAGTCGATGGGGCCGGTGGTTTCGAAATCATCTGGGAGGGGGGCGTTGGCCGAGATGGCTGCTTCTGTTTTTGATGTTAGAAGAAGTCTTAAGTTGGGGCCGATGGAGCCGGGGTAGAAATGTATGGGAATAGTGAACGGGAGAAAGAAAATACGTACTTTGCTGCTTGGCTTGGTTCTTCTTTTGGTACTGTGCGAGCAGAATATCGTAGGGCAGACTCCTGCCGGGAACAGCCCTTTTGGCGCCCATAGAATGGCTTTTGCAAGTCAAACTTCTCGCGCAGAAACCGCCATTGGGAAGTAGGACACCGCATTGTTTCTCGACGTCCACGGGACCTTTTGGTTTCGGAAGTTTTGGTTTAGGCGGTTCGTCCTTTTTCGCTTTCTTCTTCTTGGGTTCCTTGTCCCCTTCACCGTCTGCCTTTCTCTTCTTGCTCTTCTTGGGTCCACCGTCAGGCGTCTCTTTGGCAGCGCTCTTTTTGGCAGATTTGATGATACCATCGGTAATTTCATCGCGGCTTACAGTCACAGAATCCTCCATAGGGACATCGCCGTCTTTGTCTTTGTCCTCGGGTTTGCCCTCTTTAGCTCTTTGAGAAGCTTCTTTGGCTTCTTTCTTTTTCCGAGCACGCTCTTTCTTTTTCTGCTCGCAGATTTTAATGTGAGATGCTGCAACTGATTTTACCATGGGCTTCTTGCAGTGCTTGCATTGGATCATGTCAGGGCGGTCTTCCAGTGGTCGGCCGGATGGGAAGGAAGATTTGAGGTCAGTGTCAATGTCATTTGTGATTGCGGAATCCGGAGATGGGCTTCGAGTCGCGCCACCAGCTTTTGACTCTGTAACCTCATCAGATATCTATGGTAAAGATAAAAACATAGCACCAGCCCAACTCACCGTTGCCCTCTCCATCCTTGGGCTTTGTCTTTTTCGCAATGGACTTCTTTAGCTTGACAGTACCAGGAACTTTGTCTTTCTTGGACAGCAGCTTCCCAGCAGCAGCTGGATCAACCAGACTCAATTCAGAACTTGAAGCAACCGATGCTGGAAGGAACGATCAGTAAGTGATAATTTTGTTTTGCCACCCATGAAACGTTGGCGTACCTCTAGGACTCAGTTCGCCAGATGCCATACTGAGATAGTATCGCTTGTGCGTAGTTGATCTAAACTATATAACTGTTGTAATATTCAGTTTACGGACCTGCAAGCGTTACCTTAAGGTACATGTGATGCAGTGCAGGGCTGAAACTTAGTACTCCTATCTCGGGCCGAACCTTGATCAGTTCCGGCTCTAGTATTTATATATCACGTGAGTCGAAAATCTAGACTCACGGACATAAAAAATAACAATTTTAAGGCCAAAGTTTTTAAATATATTTTCTAGGGAATCTCGCTAATAGATATGGCCAGTGAGACCAATGGAAATAAGTGGAATGTAGGAAAAGCAGAGTGGGACTTCCAGTTAGACTCAACGGCCATTAAGCTAGTAGGTAGGTGGCGAGACTGTTTTTCCCAAAGGTAGTTGGCAGTTATATTGGAAGCCTTTGTTTGGCATACTACTGGAGGATTATTGTTACTATCTAGCTAGTAGTACAAGTATCATGACGACAGATCTGAGGCAGAAGGGTGTACGGTATGTTACCTAGCCACCCATACAAGTAGAGCCGGGCCTTACGCATATTCCCAGAATGTGATAGAACATGCCGCCATCGCGGAGTAGTCGAAGACAAATCTAATCTTTCATCCGTCTCCAGTTGCGAGGATGCTCCTTAACAACTAACGCCTTTGTCAGCAGCATGTGCTTTGGGTTAGAACCAAATCCGATGATAGAGATCCGTGAATTCGTTATGCATGAAGGGACAGGATGTGACGCTCGAAAAAACGCTGGTGTAGCTATGCCATGTTAATTCCGAAGCTCGTCCATTCTAGATGAGTGGACTTCAGCCGGAGCTTATTAGAAGGCGTAGCGTGTCCCCTGGCGCGTAAGGACCTTGCCGCTCCGGTTCGTCGCTCGAGTCTGTCGACCTTCTTCCTCCACAGGTTTCTTCGGAGCCTTTGCCGTTTGCTTCTTGTAAGATGGTGGCTTGGGAGCCGAGTGAATGTGACCAAGTTCCTTCTCAGCGGTCGTGTTTCTCCACGCCAAGCACCTAAATCCAGTAGGATCAACGTATGTTTTGGTACGCGTCGAAACCCTCGTCACCGGTTCACCCGACTCTGACTTCTTATCGTCATTGCTCATCAGGTACTCTTTGCGCTTGTTCATGTGGATACTGATTTTGTCCCGTTGGGCTTGGATTTCTTTACGTAGCTTAATCTCTCGCACGCCACGAACATCAAGCCAGCCGATGAGCATATCGAGATGATCTGAATCATCGTAGTATCCCCACTGTCTGGCAGTGAAGACATGTGTTGTTCCCTCCTCTAACATTTTCCGTTCTGGAACACTCATCTGGAACGCCCGCCGATACTGGTTATTCTCGACCTCAGAAAGCTCTATGAACCCTTTCCGCTCGAGGTCATCGGGCCCTTGCACCCATAGGCGTCCGTTGGCATAGCCGGCATGGGCAGTTGAGCTATCAGGCAAGCCGGCATAAGGCATCGCATTACGTTCATACCAGTAGTAGCGATTCCAGAAACGATCCTTCCCAAGACATCTAGTTCGCGGACAATCAGCTTCTCTAAGGTCGTTTTCAATTGTCGCCACTTCCTCTTCCAACTCCTTGATTAATTCCTTGGCCTCTTCGATCTTCTTCAAGACCTTCCCAAGCTGCTTTTCCTGCTTCGTTGGCTTCTTCGCCTTCTCAGCTTGAGCTCTCTCCTTGCGCTCCTTTTCTTCGTCGGCTTTGCGCTTTCGCTCCACTGCTCTGTCATTGGCCCGTCGCAACGAACGTCCCTGATGGGGTTCTTCGTCTTCGGTATCCATGTTCACATCCTCGTCCACTTCTTCTTCCTCTGTAGCCTCATCCTTTGGATCCCCGAGCTCCTCAAGTTCCGGAGGTGGCGTTGGGGACTTTACTTCCGGCTGCAGTAGTTTTCGCTCTTCGTGAAGGAGCCTTAGCTCTTCCATACTAAACGAAATTAGTTATGTGATAAGTTGTGTTTGAGGGTGTGGCTTACACTTCCTTACGACGACGCTGTAGTTGGATTTTGTCTTTGCGATAGTCCGTCATCTGGTTGCTGCAATCCTCCATGTAGACCCTAATCGCCTTCGTCTCGAGAGACAGCGTGCAAAGTATTTGCAAGATCATGACTCTTAGATTGATGTCCAGAGTGGTATACTGGGAAATTGCCGTTTCAGCGGTTGCCTCTTTATCCAGAGGAGCTAGTTTTGCAAGTATTTCATCACAAGGTTTTCGGAGGCGAGGATTGCCCGACAGTTGGTTCAGTAGCCCGACAATGATAACAATCCATTTGCCATCACTAAAACCACGTTTGCGAAGCCGCATCTTCCAGTCGTAGTTTCGTATTGAATGGTCCATTTCAGCGGCACGGTGTATCTTGAGGTCTACCGTTGCTGATCTTCTCTCTCTCTGCGACACTATCATCTCAGCTGCTTCGGATTTAGCGAGACTGCTCCGCGTGGTGGGCCTCGAGGGCTTCACCTCCGGCTCTGGCGTTGGCGTGTGCACATTACTGCTATCGTGGTTCGAAGACTCCTCTTCGCCTTCAGGTTGAGCGGGCTCAGGCAATGCGACTTGAACCTGACCGTTCTTATCATTGACGTCGTTGACTAGCTTCTTAAGTACGGCACAATGGACTTCCACAAGAAGTTGACACTGAATTTCGTCGGACGTGAACTGTAATGCCTCAACGTAATCATCAAATGTGAATGAGTCGATCTGGAAAACTTCGCAGTAAACGTTTAATGTGTTCCACGTTTCTAAAAGATTGCCGACTGATTCCATGAAAATACCACTCCCACCGCCGTCAGAGACGTGTTCTGGACTTGGCGTATCTTGAGAAAGAAACTTCATCGCTGGACGAATAGTACCATCACGAGCAGGGGGGATCTCCAGGTCCTCAATGGGGTATTTCGGGGTTGGAGGAGGTGGCGGCTTAGGTTGGCCTCTAGCTGCGATTGGATGATAGCCATTGATAGCAAACCCAGGGTGACCGTTGTAGTACTGAGTGATTTGGACTGGACGCGTCGGTTGCTCAATTTTACCAAAGGCAGGGTTGCCAGTTAAAGCACGCTGGTACTCAATGAAGTGATCTTGTTTTGAACGTGCCTCTAGTTGCGCATTTTGATTGACCTGAGCGTTCTTAGATTTCGAACCCTTGGCTTTGAGTTCAGGGAGACGACCAGGTGGGGGATAGAAGCTGAGTATAGTGCCGTCAAACTCGCCTCTCTTTTGGGAGATATTGGCTTTTCTCTGAGCCACCTGGTTCTCATACCGAAGATGATTAGGAATGTCAGTATTAATACGATACTCCTCAGCAATCTTTGCTTTGACTGTCCAGGGTGCACCCGTCCAGGCCTCGCGGCTTACGGTATTTTTAAGGAATGACCGGAGCCTTTGCTTGGTGAAGGTCTTACGGTCGCGGACAACATGCTCTTCATCAACGAGGGCTTCCTCGCTTGGCCGATCAGCAAGACAAACAAAGTAACGAGCAAAAGCTTTGCGTTCCGTAGTGCCATCTGCTCTGACCAATTCGGGAAATTTTGTCTTCTCTCGAACATGACCGTTTAATCGATCAGCGTTATCGAGAATGACCGTAACGCTTTCCCCAGGATAGAAGTCCTGCTTGAATTCCTAAAGCAAACTTTATTAGGGTCTATATGCCTGTTCATAGCCAAAGGAAGGTACCTCAAAGACATGGTCAACTAGGCTGCTATGTCAGCACTATAAAGCATGAAGAGGTGGCATGATGCTGACCTAAACTGTCGATTCTTGATATAGTTGAAAATTGTATTTTTCTGAGGATGGGCTCTCTCAATGCGTCAGGGAAGGCATCGTCGACCTCACCTGATGCTTCCATCTATGCAGCGTCAGGGTTCGCGATTCTTCTTGAGTATCAAAATATATGGAGAGCCATGGAAGCCAACTACCTCGCTTTTCAACGCGTCAAAGAAACTTAGCCCAGAATGCCCGGTAATTTCGCAGATGAAACGTTTCTGGGAAGTCTGGCTTAGCTGAGAACAAAGAGAAAGAAAGAACAAGTCACGAACTTGTTTATAAAAGTCCATGCTAGCGGCGTTAGCCCTACACATATATAAAGATTGGGCGGGGACTTACCGGTGCAAATAGTCCTCGTAATTGGTGAATACCTCATCTGTCTCCTCAATCGGCCATACCTTCATAGCTATGTCAACATATACACAGAATGTGTTAGCAGGTGGACTCACTTCGGCGTCCTCAGGTATGGGGACCTTAGGACTATAATGAACGGGTTTGCGCTTGAAGAGCACCTGATATTGATTAGTCAATAGGAATGTTCAAGCATACAGTGTTTCAAACCATGTTCACGGCCAAACACGTCCGAGATGTTAGACTACTCAGTTCGGCTTGTTGGTAGCATAGGCTGGTCAGGGAGGCTTCCAAGAGCGGCAGAAAGCCTCAAGATCTGAATTAGGGCTTCGAAACACTAGCGCATAGGATTCGTTCTGAGCTATAATGAAGGGTATTATGATAGACCTGGGTCGCAAAGAATAACTCTCAACGCTTAGGACAGAAATCAATGGACCCCAGGGCTGGTCCACCAGAACGGCCAGAAAGTTACGTAGGAAGGTCTTTACGCGTCTGAGGGCTTCTGGACATGTATGGAGATAGGAATGGAATGGTTTGAGGCGTGTGTGGTTGATGGTGGATGGGGTTGACGATGAGGTGCATGGGGTGGAGTTGGAAAAGGCAGACGGGGAGGGAGAGGAATTGTGCATCATGGGCAAAATATGGAGGTAACGCTACACCCATGGCCTGGGTAAGCGCGAAAGGTGTCGCCCTCCTGGGAGTCCTGCCTTCACCGGAAAAGTTACAAGCTCCAACCTTAAAATACTCTATTTGTTTGGCCGCCCGCCTTTTGTCCTTGCCCTTTCATATTCCCTTGCTACTCACCATTACAGCATCAGTCTGCAACACAACACTGTCTTGTATGGGCTCTTTCGACTCGTAATGCCTCGGGAAATCCAAAGGTCAAGGTCTCTCAATGATGTTGACTCTCCCAGAGCCAGATCGGTTCCCTTTCCTTGCTTTTGCGTCGTCAACCCTCCCATAGAGTGCGGTGTGACCGACGAGTACAAATTCTATGTGGGTATGGTTGGATAGCCTGGCTAACAGCTGTTACTTCCAGACTCTACCGGAATCATCTGAATTGTTGGCCATGTACGGATTGCTTGCTTCTTCCATCTCTGACATTCGTCCTGTTCACCACTCTTCCACCTACCAGACCATGCTGCTAGGCAAGTTGCTCCGCAGAATCTCCTCGACATTTCGCATTTTGACTTTGTTCACTTCGATGTGTGTAATTTCACACTCTTGTTCTTAATCATTGAAGGTGATACACTGTCGACTCAAATTCATGGCAGGTCTGGTCGGCGGGACAAAGCACAATGGGTTAAGCAAAGTTTCCTGATTTCAATTTCAAGGTGATCGCTCTATGCTAGTGAATCTATTATCGACATTATCGGCTAAAGGGGTATCTCAGAAGCTGCTAAGAATTAAAGTACACAACAAGGAACCCGATCCAGCTGCCCACAACCCCAATTGCTGAGTATGAACTGGTAAACATTAACGGAAGGAATTCATACTTGTCTCCGAAAGCCAGCCGATGGATTAATGAACAGTATACAATCAATGGGATAGAAACAGTGATGTAGAGAAGTGAAAACCTATCGAGCAAAAACACTCGAGGTCGGGACGAGACTGGTGCCAGCCGATCGAACACCAGAAGAAACATCACCAGCCAGAAGACGGTGTAGACAGCTTTCACCGGAAACTCTGCGGCTGTGAAGAGAAGGGGGAAGAGCGAAACATGTCCTGCGACTGCCAGAGGTCTAAAGGCGCCAAGGTGTCGCCGATCCTTGAGTGCCAGCAAGCTGAATGGAATGATCACAAGGAGGATAGCTTTCTCATGAACATGCCAGCCGAACAAAAACGACGCGTAGCCGCAAAACGTGACGGCGCCGATGAATGTTTCCCATGTTGGCTTGACAAACAGTTTGACCAATCCGAGCTGTCAAATGTCAATTCCACGGAAAAATCAATATCTACTGCCGGGCAGCTTACCAACTGAAAGAGTATCGTTAATATGAAGGTTGTTCTTGGTGACACGTTCGGAAGAACCGCAAATGACGAGTCACCAACAAGACCCCGTGTGACACTGTTGATAGCAGCTTGATCAACGGACAAACCAAACATTGGCGCAGCTGAACCCTGTCAGCAGCACTCAGCGAGAGGTATGAAGCACTTTAGTTTACCATAGATGAGGACCCTATCACAGAACGAGTACAAAGCCCACACGTTTGGTGCCCAATACGCATGACAGAGACCCCTTGAAAAGGGGAAAAGCCTGTTTAGCAATTGGTCGAGCTGGCCCCAGTACCAAAAGGGCCCAAAAGCAGCTCCAAAAATGACTGCAAGACCAGATGCCAACTTGATCGCATTGTCAAAGCGGACGGTAAAGATTGACTTCTGGTTAAGGCAATAGACTCGTAAGAGGTAGACGAAGTATGCAGGCGCGAGGTATAAGTATATGTGCTTCAGGCAAAGCAGTCCCGCAAAGAGAAAGCCGCTGAGGAGCATCGTTGACTGTTTCCGGGCATATACCAATGACAATATGAGGATGCCGTACAGGAAGCCATTGTACTGAAAGTGGATATGGTCGATAATGAGCAATGCTGGGGACAGTAAGATCGACAGCGCAATGGCATGTGATGTCTGCTTCAAGGACGGGGATGAAGTCTTTACGTATCTAAGGAAGTGCGTCAGCCTCGTCCTACAAAGAACATGGTATGGTAGTCCTACTTGTACAAGGCATATGCCAGTACTAGTTCAGTCGCAATCACCGTAGACCGCTGGAAATACACAATTTGCCAGCTATCGTAGTCTAGGTTTTCCACTTTAAGTGATGCCGAGTCGGCGTATTGGGCGAGCAGTGACAGCACCCATTCGAAGTAGGCAAAAAGAGGCGGATAATCGAGGGTCCATTCTGACGTGTTCTGAGGAGAAAGTGTAAGCCCGAAATGTCGGTTGACGCGATCTGCAATGAGAGGAGAATAGAAACCTCGTAGTACCAGCTTTTGACAGGTAGGGAATGAGTGATAGCAAGCCAATTCCGATGAACCTCGAAATCAGTGGATTTGCTATTAAAACTCTGTAAGCGCTGATTCCGTGAGATTGGAGGTACTTTTCTCACTGACTATGCTGGAAACAAGAGCACTTTGAGAGCAGCTGCGGCGACAGCACATTGTGCTACGGTGGGGTATGGTTCAACCATTGAGACATGGAGACGAAACTTGGCATTGGGCGGAGATTCTTACCATGGAAAAGCACCAAAAGTATCCATGAAGTCCATCATCGAGCTAGAACAGATGCTTATCTAATATGAAACGGATGGGTACTAGCGCCTGGGGTACCCCTGTTTCGATCCGGGCAATCATTGACTACATGACACCTGGACCAAAAGATGGATTTTGCAGACGGCGCTGCAGTGAGGCGCGCAGTTGCTTTTACAACTCTGGACATTAGACACTCTGTCGAGCTGTCACCTTCTCTGTATCTGTTGCCAAGGAATTTTGGTACTGTGTAGTTGCTATTGTTGTCGGCTTTTCTGCGGCCAGTATTGTCAAAAGCGTTCTCGGCCTTCCAGCCTTCAACAAACAAAGCCAGTGGCCAGAAGCATAGATACATGCGACGAAAACCTCTTGTACGAGTTGTCAACAACTTTCGGGAACTATCCCATTAGACATTGGATACCAGTCCAATCCGGCAAAGGCATAGCTTCTAAATCAGCTTTCTTCTCAATAGAGCACGTGCTCTTCACTATAAATGCATTTACTACTTCATCTACCGCTGATGGTAGTGGTAGCATCAGCACAGTACATCATCGACAGTTCGAGCTTTGGACACAGTGGGAGGTCAGGATGTCAGAAATTGTCTGCGAGGATATGCTGACGCCTGCCCAGCCTATCCCCTAATCAGGTCTCCATTCCCAATTGGCAAATAACAGGAGAGGGGCACATACCACTACTGGTAAACACAGAAAATAGTCATAAAGTCAGAGATTCGTGTCGCTGATGAAGACAGTACTCGAACAAAGTGGCCCTAACCCCTCCCCATCCTGGAAATCGAAGAGGGGCTATCCTAGCAGAAAACAGGTATGTGACCTCTGGCGTAAAATGACTCCGTTACTGAGTCGCGATATAGTGTAGCACAGTCAGAGTGGGTTGCCGACTTCGAATTTCGAGCGACAGGCCCCGAAAGAGGAGGGGGTAATCTGCAGATATGGTATACAAAAGAACCAGCGAACATTGCTCAGTCAAGCATCTACACAGTCGGAAAATTTGATGGGTTGGTTCTTGTAGTTGATACCTACGGAGGAAAGGGGGGAGGCATAAGAGGCTTTATGAACGATGGAAGCACTGACTACAAAAGTGCTGCTGTCGATCAGTTGGCCTTCGGTCACTGCGACTACGCATATCGCAACCTCGGCCGGCCATCACAAATTCAAATAAGACAGGAGTCTAACGCTTTCGAGGTCCTCGTGGATCACAAGCGCTGTTTCTGGAGTGACAAAGTCAGCGTTTGCAGAACCATTGAGTCAATGTCAATGCTGACTTGACAATAGATAAAATTGCCATCCGGGTACTATTTCGGGATCTCAGCCGCGTCTGCGGACACGCCAGACTCATTCGAAGCCTACAAATTTGTCCTTTCTACCTCAACATCACTTGCACGAGAAGAGCCCCGGCGAATGCAGCCTCCACCCCCACCGCCGCCTGCTCCAAACACCGAGTCACAGCCTGCAGATACTCCCTCTTCCTCGTACAAGACGTCGGATGCGCAATTTGATGATCTTCATAACCGATTACAGATAATTGCCGCCTCAATGGATAGCTTCTCTCGTGAACTCACAAAACTTGCCGACAACTCAGAAGGGAGGCACAGAGAGCTTATGCGCAATACAATGTCAAGCTCTGGTGATCAGCTAAATGCGATGGACCAAAGACTACAAAGTATAGAGAGGAGCGTGCGCGACCACGATGGCAAGCTCTCAAATATACAGACATTGCTCAAGGATTCGCACAGTAGTCTAATCGAGGGACTACCTGCACATATGACGAACAGTAAGCTTCTTTACATTTGTCTTTTTGATCAGACGCTGATATTTTTACAGTCATATCCACTAAATCTCCCCGTATGGGAGTCTTCCTCTTTGTATTTATCGCGTTTCAGCTGCTCCTAGCCGGCTCTTACGTTGTATATAAGCGTCGCCGAGCGAACGGCCCTAAGAAGTACTTGTAGGATATCACAGTAGATGGATTGAACAGCGTCAAGGCGTCCGCTTGTACGTTTTACAATTCATCGTAAACTAATCATGTAACAAGCATAATCCTTTCACTATCCAGTCCACATATCCTCTTTACGAAGACCGCCCTACATCCCCTCCTGACTGTACTCTGAGCCCGAGTCCTCCGCCACTGGTCCCACCTCGACCTCCTCAAGTCTCCCTACGCCCACTGACCCCGCCATCTCCGCCTCTTCCTTCTCCGTCTCGTTCTCCTTGATCGCCTCCTCCGGCCCGGATGACTTCGGTCCCGGTATCGCGCTTGAAGATGCTTTGGCCAAGCGGGCCGCATCACGCTTCTCCTTCCGTTTCTCATTTTTCTTCTTCGCCTTTGCTTGTTTCTTGTCGTTCGGCCCCTTAGGTGGACCATTTGGCGGCGGCAAAGTTGGTGGTGGTGTTGGGGAGGCGGGTGTCATGAGATCGACGTCAAGGGTACGTCCATAGTCGTCAATGTAGCGTGGTCCGGCGATGGTGGTGGGACGGCCGGCCGCGACGAGTTCGTCGATTCTTGCCACGAGTGCGTCGTGGCGTCCCTTTGCGTATTGGGCTTCTGCCTCCGTTGGGGTAGACAAAGCGGCGAAATGGGCTGGGTGGTGCTGCTTGAGATAGCTGTACACCGCGTCGTCGCTGAGAGAACTTGGGCTGGCTGGGCCGCCCTCGTCGCCGCCGGAGTCTGCCTCGTTGTCGGAGTCTGCCTCGTCGCCCGAGTCTGCCTCCTCACCCGAATTATAGTGATCTATGACCCGATCTCGTACCGCAATGGGTTTCTTGTCTCCCGAGGGCTTTGCCCTCAATCCAGCAAACGCCTTGTCAGGCAGGTCGCTCTCCATCGCCCTATCCGCCTTCGCTTTGATATCTTCGAGGGTCATGCCCCGGGGAAAGACTTGTGGCACACCATGCTCGTTTAGCAATGGTTGTCCTGGTCGGTGAACATCCGTTTCGGTGAGCGGGGTTGGTTCTGGTAGCTGGATGTTGTTCTCAATGACTGTATTAAAAAGCTCATCGATCGTGTAATTTCGAGGCTCGGGCGCGTCAGGGTCGAGGGACTGCTCAGCCATGGCGAAGGAAAAGAGTTCCGGAGACTCGGCCTGGTCGTCGGTTTGCTCAGTTATATCAGCTGCTCTAGCCATTCCTTGCATGGCTCTTGGAAGGTTTTGCTCCATGAAGCGAAAAGCGACCTTGATGGGCGCTTGGAAAAATTCTGGTAGATTTTCGAGGGGTTGGGGAACTTGGCGGATAATGTCAGCGAAGAATCGGATTCCACCTTTCATCATCAGCTTAAAGGAAACCATGTTGACTGAGCACTTTGGTGTAATGTAGCGAAACTGAGGGATGGGTCTGAAAAGAAGCTTTAGGTAAAGCGAAAAAGACGAGAGAAGAGCACAGCGACGTGTACAAGCTGCAAGTAAAGCGATGGAAGTAAGCTTTGCGTAGCAAGTGTCAAGTGTCGATGTGCGTGATCGAGCAAAGAGGAAGAAAGGTGGAGGATGTGAGGTTTATATATTAGAACCCAAGATCACAAGCTCGACCAACACCGATCGCTGCCTGGCCGGCGCACCCCCACCGATGCCAACACATCCCAATCGGGAACGGTCAGTTCCCGGAAAGCCGGGAGCGAATGACGTCGTCCGATCCCACTGTCGAAGTGAGATCAGCCCGGTGGCGGCTAAACCACGCTCTCCCTGACCTTGAGCGAGATAGGAGTATCGATAGGGGCATGAGGAACACATATAGCACATTGCGAGGCCTTACAGGCTATCTTAACGCACAAAGACAGGGCCGTACATGCGAGAACCGCTTAGGAAAAAACGCGAATGTGGGTGAGATTAACTCTCACTCGCAACCAAACAAGAACTATGTGACTTACTGGGACAAAAGCTATGCAGAGCAAGAAGGACACCAGTTCTCCAGCACCAGGAACTTCCTAACTGGTCGTCGACTAAGCGGTGCTAGTGAGCAAAAGAAAAAGGCTGGAAGAAGACGTTGTCGTGAGGTTTTGTTTCCAGACGGTGAGGCAAGTGAGGTGAGGCCTGGATCAATAACACAACGTGAATTGCGATTTAGCGCTCATCGGAGTCGGGGCTTCTGTTTATCCATTTGTTTACTTGGGTTGTTGTGCAATGAGATTTGGTGCACAAGTGCTTAGGTTCTCCACTGTGTGGGTTTTGAGGTGGATATTGAATTGGTTGCCCTTCACTTGGTGAGTCTACCCCTTTTCCACTATTTGGAAGGGGTAGTGGAGAAGATGTTTGTTGATAGGCTTGAGAAGTAGGCTCATACCCGGTTTAGACCGTTCGTTACATGACTATTACTATGGTTATTTAGTATCCAGATATGATATTCTCCATTTAGCTGATGAGCTGATTGTAGCTAATTTAATTGCTGTTCACTTTATGGTTTAATCCCCTTTTCCATAGGCAGAAAGGGGGGGTGGAGAGGATACTTGCTTAAGTAACTTCAGAAGTAGATTCATCTACGGTTTAGAGATTTCGTTATGTGGCTAACACTATGAAAATCTAGTATCTAGGCTGAGGTTTTTCACTTAGCCAATGAGTCGGTTGCAGCTGAGTTAATTGCTGTTTAACTAAATGATTCTACCCCTTTTCCACCAACTGAAAGGACGAGTGAAGAATATACCTGTGCGAAGGCTTTAAATGTAGGGTTATACACGATGTAGAAAGTTCGTTACGTGACTTATGTAACACTACAAGAAGTCAGGTATCTACGCATGAGATTCCCGGTCTGCTGACGAGCTGATAGTAAAAAGAACTTGGTCGCTTTTTATCTCATGGTTCGACCCCCCCTTTTTTTTTTAACACGGTTAAAGAGTGGCCGGAGATATATTTTCTTACTATTGTGAGAAACAGGTCAATCAAGGATGGTGAGCAACTCGTTGATTAATCTTTAATAAAGAAATAAAAGCTAGTGCTTAATAGACATTCTTCTAATAGCTATTAAGGTTCTCGATCTTCGAACCCCTTGGGTGCTCTGAGTGTCTACTACATGAGCGTTGCGATGAAACGCTTATATACTGTAGTCGTGTTCTTTCCTACGATTCAGCCTCTTTTCCACATTGTTAATGAATGACTTAAGATACATGCTCTGTAGTATGTTTTCAGTTGCTCGGAAGTAGGTCAGTTAACAACGTGAGCATTTCGTCAGTCGGGCTCTCAATAGGCACAGAAGCTGATTATCTCGTATGAGATCTTCTCAGTAGCTTTTTAAACCTCTCGATGCTCGCTTTCTTTTATAATTTAGTCTCTTATTTACATAGACTTAAAGAGCGACTCTATACATGTACCTTGATTGTCCCATAGGCAGGTCAGTTTCACGAGGTAGGCGCTTCGTTTAATTGACTTCTGAAATAACAAGAAGATGTCAAGAAGTCCTTCCAGCTAGGTGGTAATCTTCCCGATCTGTTAGTTTTTCTGGGTTAGCTTTAAACATTCAATTTTCTACTACACGATTCTGAAGTGGTCGTTCACTTGGTTGCTGTTAAGTTGAGGATTTCTATCCTTCCCCTATGGCACTGAAGGATTAATTTGAAGTATACTCGCTTGGAAGCTTCAAGAGTAGGTTGTTCGATGATTCAGTCAATCTATTAATAACTTTCTTGATGATAAAGGAAATAATTGTCGGCAAAAAGTTCTATTCACCCAGGTGATAAAGTACTCGAATCGTAGATTTTCAAAGTTGGTTTGAGAGTCTGGATTCTCTACTACGTAAATTTTGAGCAGTTCGCTGATTTTGATTGTAGTTAAATTGCTGGCTCAACCCCTTTCTGCAAGACGAAGAGGTGGCCGGAAGTACATATGTTTCATGTCATTAGAGGAAGGTCAAGTCGCAAAGTGATCATTTCGTTGATTGACTTCTTAACAATCAGAGAAGCTGATACCTTGGTATAATGTTCTTCTATTTAGCTTTTTCGGTAACAAGAGACAATGCGAGGGGGACGAGGTTCAGGCGACTCTGGAAGAGGTAGAGAAGGGAGTGCAAATGTCTTACGAAGAGTAGTAAGCAGTCCGGGTTGATTAGAGAAAAGAGTAAATTTCCGACAATACAAAAAATAAGGACGAGATACTCTGAGCATTAGTGTCAAGGCACAAGATGCATCGAGTCAATACCGTAGGTGACTAAAAGTATTACCCGCTCTTCGGTTTTATAGGGGCTAAATGCGGAGAAGGAGCCGATTCGTTTGATATTGGTAGGGGGCGTTTAGCGGAGGAGTTTGTGAAGGAGCTGCAGTGATCTTCTCCGGTTTTACAGGGGTAAAAGATTGGAGAAGGGGTTGGCTCGAATTCGATTTCGTAGATAGGTGGACTATCGAGTATTGGTGGATTGAAGCCAAATTTGGCTGAGCATCGACGGCAGGCAAAGGTCTCATCGCGGACCTTCTGCTCGTGTTCTAATCGAAGCTCTTGCTCGTGTTCTAGACGCTCCTTTTCTCCCTAGTGAAGCTTCTTCTCACACCCTTGAAATTCATGATCACGTTTGTAATATCCCTGCTTGCGGTTCTGTCGAAGCTGATACTGATGTTGCTTCTAATGTTTAAGTTGAAGCAATAGAGGGTTCCGATTCTGACGTTCTTCTGTCATGCCATGTTCCTGCTGCTGACTGTGCTCACACGCTCGATCTCCTAATACCTGTCATGCTGAGATCGTATTTGAAAATTGTCAATCCATCACATCAGATCAGAACTTTAGATACATCTTTTGATAGCGAGATTTGGTATTCACTAAGCTGATTATATCATGCTTGAGCTTCGTCTTGAAGTTCACATGTAGACCAGAAACATGGCAGTCTTCACCGCCAATCTTATCTTAGCTCTGACTTGCTCTGGTCAGCACGCCGTCTTGATAGTATATCTTGTTCACTTCTGGAACGTGTATTAACACAATCTCTGCATGTTTTGGCGGATAGAGGTAGCTTAAGATGGCTGCTAGATGGGTGGATAGGTGAGGTAGTAGACTGTTTGATGTCGTTTTTTCTTCTGGTGAATCGGCCTCTTATCTGCTTGGCTTAAGGGGAGGCCGGAAAGACATTGCTTGACATGTCAAGAACTAGGTTGATTCAAGGTGTCAGCACTTCCTTGATTGACATTTGAATAATTGCGGCTACGATATCTTGAAAAGAAGGTCCTTCTCTTAGCCAGTAGACTCCTCGAATGAATGACTTCCTGACCGGCAATGTTTCAGGGTCTGAATGCTCCATTACCTGAACATTTGAACCGTCGAATGACTTGATAGCTTTGTTTCCCTTTCTACATGGCGGAAAGGGTGGGAAAGGGGCAAGGAAAGTGATTAAAAGGCAAACCTCCAAAACCAAAGTCCCTTCCCACTTGATCTAAAAGAATTGATCTCGCTATCCATTGCTCTTCACTGGCTTCCTGCACTCGTTGTATCTTTTGAAAACAATTGATGGACTTCTCAGAGATATTCGATGGATCAAGAGCTATATCATTAAATAACTTTCCCAAAGTAAAATGGAAAGAGGCATCGATTTTGGAGTGCAGGCGCGAGCTTGATCCAGAACAGCTACACAAAAAACAACACGAGGCGTTACGAAACTAGAAGGCGAGATAGAGCTGAGCTGATCCGAGCAAGCAAAGCGACCTCAGAGCACGCAATTGTCTCAATTTTCCGTAGCGAATGGGTATGAATATGTACAACACTAGGGGCATTAGCAAGGTATCGTTCCCATCATGAATGAAAGCTAACGCCATCGATCTTCATCGAGCCCACACCACTGAGAAGACATCACAGGCTATCGACACAAAACTCAGCCAATCCGCACAGTACT